>WBZO01001565.1_pt1 | contig 34744 bp, 33 predicted proteins | sample 5204261 | NCBI WGS metagenome assembly WBZO01 (sample SAMN12412400, study PRJNA552823) | activated sludge metagenome | isolation source: activated sludge from anammox sidestream of wastewater treatment plant... | place: USA: North Carolina | collected 2017-09
ACTACGCGGTCACCTACCAGCTCATCTGGCGTGAGCGCGCGCGCGCGCGATCGAGCTACCTCTGGTTCCTCGCCTCCACGCCGATCGCGATCGGGCTCGTCTTCTACGCCGCGTTCTTCAACCACCCGCTCATCGGGCTCGTGAACCGCGTCTACCTCACGTGGTCTGCCTATCACTACGCCGCGCAGCACTTCGGCATCGCGTCGATGTACCAGGCACGTGAGAAACGAGCGCTCGAGCCGCGCGAGAAGCGCGCGGTGCAGGTCGGCTTCGTCGCCGTCGCTCTCTACATCATGCTGCTCCTCAACATGCAGCACGGGCTCGGCGAGGGCACGGTGTTCGCGGGCGCGAGCCGCGGCAGCGCCTTCGAGCTGATGCTGCCGGCGACGGCCTACCCGCTCGCCGTCGGGGTCGCGGCGATCGGGGTCGCTTCGTATGCGCTCGGTGAGGCGTGGCATCGAAAGCGGACGGGCGCGGGGCTCGGCCGGGAGGCGCGCCTGCTCTTCGCGGCGAACTTCGCCTGGTTCGTGCTCCCGTACGTGCACCTGCCCGGCGCGAAGGGCCCGTGGATCGGCGACAGCGTCGCGACGTGGCTGCCGTACGCGCAGCCGTTCTTCCACTGCGCGCAGTACCTCGCCGTGTGCGGATGGCGCGCGCGCACGAGCGGCGCCATCAAGCCGATCTACTACTTCATGACGCTCGTCGCGATCGGCCTCGTCATGTTCGAGGCGGGCACGTACGGCATCGGCGCGCTCGCGAAGCTCGACGAGGCGCAGGCGATCCTCCTCGTGCCCGCGGTGATCAACATCCACCATTTCTTCCTCGACGGTTTGATGTGGAAGGCCCGCCGTCGCCCGGCGCCTGCGGCCGTTCGCGAGCCGGCGGCGGGGGCGCAGCCGCCGTCGAAGGCCGCCGCCTGACCATGCCGCTCGACGAGCCGAGCGTCGACACGCTGCTCACCACCATCGCCGAGGACCTCCTCGTCATCGGGCGCTTCCGCGGCTTCGATCGCACCAACTGGCCGATGACGATGCAGCCGCTGCTCTTCCGCGCGGCCGGCCTCGCGGCGATCGTCGCCGATCGCGTCACCGGCGAGCGGCGCATCGTGATGCTCGCGCTGTCGCGCGCGATCATCGGCATCATGCCGCCGGGCGACGACGGCCTCCCGGACGAGAGCGCGTGGCAGGCCGTCGCCGACGCGCATTCGCGCGCCATCGAGGCGTTCGCGTACGATCCGCGCTACCCCGGTTGATCCGGGAGCTGGATCCCATCCGATCCGAGCTCGCGCCAGAAAGATCATTGATCTCGCGCACCCGAGCCAGGTGCGTCCTTTGCCTACATCGGCTGCATGAGGAAGCTCGCCGCCGTCGTCGCGCTGCTCGCGACGTGCACCGCCGCGTGCGCCGCGGAGACGGATCCGGAGGGGGACGTCGAGGGCGCGGAGGACGCGCTCGCGCAGATCGGGCCCGAGCCGACCGGTCGCCCGTCGCGGCACGCGATCGTGCTCGCCCACGGCTTCGACGCGTCGGACACGAATCGATGGAGCTTCTACCGGTTGAAGGACGCGCTCGAGCGTGACGGCCACGTCGTCCATGCCGCGCGCGTCCAGCCGTATCGCGGGGCGGCCGATCGCGCGAAGGAGCTCGCGGCTCACGTGGACGAGGCGATCGTCGAGTGCCGCGCGGCCCAGGCGCGTGGGTGTGATCCGAGCAAGGTCCACCTGCTCGCGCACTCGATGGGCGGTCTCGACTCGCGCTACCTCGTCGCGAAGCTCGCGAACGGGGAGGGGGTGCCGTACGCGAAGCTCGTCGCGTCGGTCACGACCATCTCCACGCCGCACCGAGGCTCGGCGATCGCCGACGTGATCCTGAAGCTCACGCCGGGCGCCGCGGACCCGGTGGTGAACACGCTCGCGGGGCTTTGGGCGCGCACGTTCACCGATCGGGACCTCGCGGACGGCAGCGACGTCCGCGCGGCGCTCACCTCGATCAGCGAGGGCAACGCCCCGGCGTTCAACGCCGAGGTGACGGACCAGCCGGGCGTCTACTACCAGTCGTGGGCGGGCATCTCGAGCCACCTCGATCCGCACATCGATCCCGAGGAGATCGACGCCTGCGACGGGAAGGTGGAGAGCTACAAGAACCGCCACGACCAGATGACGAACCTCCAGCTCATCGCCGCGGCGCCGATCGTGGGGCACGGCCTGGGCAACGGCGCGGCGCCCAACGACGGAATGGTCACCGTCGCGAGCGCCCGATGGGGCGACTTCCACGGCTGCATCCCGGCCGATCACCTCGACGAGGTCGGTCAGCCCGAGCACGACGGACCCAACCGGTGGTCGCGATTCGACCACCTGCGCTTCTACCGCCGCATCGCCTTCGGGCTCGACGATGCCGTCGCGGCGCACGCCCGTTCGCGCTAGACCGTCTTCGTGGATCTCGAGAGGAGCTCGGCCTTGCATGCGCGCGCGCGGGCGTTCGTCCGTGCGTTCGAGCAGGGCGACGCCGCGCCCGAGCCGTTCGACGCGCTCGCCGTGGACCTCGGCCGTTACCAGGCGGAGCACGTCGCCGGCTACGGCCGCCTGGTGAAGGCGCGCGGTGTCGATCCGGCGGCCTTCGCGAGCGCGGCGGATCTGCCTGCCGTCCCGACCGACGCCTTCAAGCTCACGCGCGTCGCGGCGTTCGACGAGCCGGCGACGAAGGTCGTCTTCCGTACGAGCGGCACGACGATCGGCGCGCGCGGCTCGCACGCGATGCGCGACGTGTCGACCTACGACGCCGCCGCGGTGGCCTTCGGCCGGCACTGGCTCGCGCGCGACCTCCACGCACGCGTCCCGGTGGTGGTGCTCGGCCCTTCGCCCGAGGAGGCGCCCGACTCGTCGCTCGTGCACATGTGCGCGTCCTTCGCGCTCGCGTTCGGCACCGAGGCGGCCGTCGACGCGACGTTCGTGATCGACGACGGCGTCATCGACGTGTCGCGCTTCGACGAGCGCGTCGCCTACGCGCTCGCCGACGAGCAGCCGATGCTCGTCCTCGCCACCTCGTTCGCGCTCGTCCACTTCCTCGAGGGGATGGACGAGATCGAGTTCCCGCTGCCCGCGGGCTCGCGCGTGATGCAGACCGGCGGCTTCAAGGGCAAGAGCCGCGAGGTCGAGCCGTCTGTGCTGCGCAGCGAGATCGCCCGCGTGTTCCGCGTCGATCGCCGTGCGATCGTGAGCGAGTACGGCATGACCGAGCTGTCGAGCCAGTTCTACGAGCGCACGCTCTTCGATGCGGACGCGCCGGAGGGGATCTACGCAGAGCCGCCGTGGGCGCGCGTGGTGCCGGTCGATCCGGAGACGCTCGCGCCGGCGCGCGAGGGCGAGGTCGGCATCGCCAAGATCATCGACCTGATGAACGTGGACAGCGCCGTCGCCGTCCTCACGCAGGATCGCGTGCGCCGCGTGGACGGCGGCTTCGAGCTCCTCGGTCGCGCCCCCGGCGCACCCCCGCGGGGCTGCTCGATCGCGATCGACGAGATCCTCGGCCGATCGGGACCCTCGTGACGACCGTGTCCGACATCCGCCGGATCGTCGATGCCGCGCGCAGGCTCGTCGGGAGGCGCGAGGAGATCGTCCCCGCGATCGTCGACTCTACCGGGTTGTCGCGCGAGGGGGTCGAGCTGGCGCTCACGAGCCACCTGGAGAGCGACGCGACCGACGAGGAGCTCGCGAAGCTCCTCGCGTCCGCGACGCCCGCTCCGCGCGTCAGCGTCATCCTCTCCGCGAACGTCTTCGTCGGTGCGCTCCGGGCGATCGCGTTCGCCCGCGCGAGCGCACCTCGCGTCTTCGTCCGTCCGTCGCGGCGCGACCCGACGTTCGCCCGGGCGCTCGTCGCGGAGGTACACGACCCGGCCATCGTCCTCGACGAAGACCTCGACGTGGCGACGGTCGACGAGGGCGAGCTCCACGTCTACGGACGCGACGAGACGATCGCCGACGTGCGAGCTCGCGCGAAGGTCCCGGTGCGTGGGCATGGCAGCGGGATGGGAATCGCCCTCGTGTCGGCGGACGCGGACCTCGAGGCCGCGGCGCGCGGCCTCGCGTCCGACGTCGTCGTCTTCGATCAGCGCGGCTGTCTCAGCCCGCGCATCGTCCTCGTCTCCGGCGAGGAGGACCGCGGCTCGGAGCTCGCCGATGCGCTCCACGCCGAGCTCGAGCGCCTCGAGCCCATCGTTCCCCGGGGCGAGGTTCCCGCGGAGGAGCGGGCGGCGGCTGGGCGATACCTCGCGACGATGACCATCGCCTCGCGCGCGCTCGTCGGCCGCGCGCACGGGATCGGCGTCGCTCCGGCGGGCGCTCCGCTCCTGCTCCCGCCGCCGTACCGCCACGTGCACGTCGCGCCCGTCTCCGGTGCGGATGACGCGGCGAAGCTCACTGCGCCGCTCGCGCGAGGCATCGCGACGATCGGCAGCGACGAGCCCGAGCTCGCCCTCACGCTCGCGTCGGTGCTCGGGATCCGCGTCCGCGTGTCGCCCCTCGGTCGCATGCAGCGACCGCCGCTGGACGGCCCCGTCGACCTCAGGAGCTGAGGACGAGGTCCCGCTCCTTCGACCGACGCGATCCGACGTCGCAAGCGCGCGCCGATCGAGCGCGACGACCCTGCGTTCAGGAGCAGCGAAGGGCTTGCCGCGCGGCCTGCGCGCGTCCGCACACCTTGCGGCGCCTGCGGGGCATGGATGGTCCGTCCAACGTGCCGTTTTCGGCCGATCGGGGACGCCGAGCTGAAGCACGTCGCGTCGGGCGCACGACGTTCGGCTCGCCACTCCGTCGCGCGATCGTCGAAGCGCCGAACGCACTCTCCGGCTCGCGCGTGCGTGGCATCGACGACGACCGTTCGAGGCCCCGGACCTTCCGGCACGAACCTCGCACCATGTACCGTTCGCGATGAACAAGCCGCTCATCCACGAGGAGGAGGACGTCGACGTCGTGGCGCTCGCCCGCACGACGGCGGTGAGCGTCCGTTGCCCGGGAGCAGCTCACGTGCACGGCGGCATCGAGGGCGACGCGTGCGTCATCTGTGATGCCGAGCACGACGGGACTGTCGAGGTGCTCATCACGCACGTCGAGCGCGAGGCCCTCTGTTGCGCGGCGCGTCGTCGACCGTTCGAGCCCTGGCTCGCGCCGCGTCTCGTCAAGCTCGGACTCCTCGAGCGCGTCGACGGGCGGCTCGTCCCGACCGCCGCCGGGTTCGGGCTCGTCGAGAGCCACTGCGCGACGCTCAGCTGAGCGGACGCGTCTCGCCCACGTCCATCACCCACAGGCGCTCGCGCTCGTGGCCGCGCTCTGCCCACCAGGTGCGGATCCGCTCCGGCGGCTCCCCGATCGGCTCGTCGGTCAGCTGGAACGTGCCCCAGTGCATGGCTACGAAGTGCCGCGCTCCCAGGAGATCGAACGCCCGTCCGGCTTCTTCCGGCCCCATGTGCTGGGCCTGCATGAACCAGACGGGCTCGTACGCGCCGATCGGGAGCATCGCCCAATCGATGCGCGGGAAGCGCTCGCCGATCTGGCGGAACACCTGCTCGCTGAAGGCCGTGTCCCCCGCGTGATAGCTGGTGCCCTCGTCCGATTCGTAGACGAAGCCGCCCCAGAGGCGTCTGTTCCGATCCCACGGCGCGCGCATCGACCAGTGCTGCGCAGGGACGAGCGTGATGCGGAGGTCGCCGATCTCGTGCGACTCCCACCAGCCGAGCTCGACGACATTCGTCAGCCCCACGCTCCGCAGGACGTCGGCGTTGTCCCTGGGAACGACGTAGAGCGCGTCCTTCCCGATACGCTCGAGCGTCGGGAGGTCGAGGTGGTCGTAATGCGCATGCGAGATCGTCACCACGTCGATGGGCGGACAGTCCTCGAGCTCGACGCCCGGCGCAGCGAGGCGCTTGATCGTGTGGATGCGGTGCGACCAGATGGGATCGGTCGCGAGCACCTGGCCTCCGAGCCGCTGCACGAACGTGGCGTGCCCGATCCACGTCAGGTGGGGAGATGCCGTCGAGGCGAGCGCGCGCCCGTCATTCTCGCGGCGCGGCGTGGTGAACGGCTTTCTCTCGCGCTTCCGCGTGAGCTGCCACTTCAGCAGATCGCCGAGGCCCTTGTCGGGCGTCGTCCCGTCGAGGTTCCGGTAGACGGCCATCGCACCATGACGATAGCGCGGGTTCGGGGCTACGCTCGCGGCGTGAAGACCACCGGGACCTGCCCGAAGTGCCAGAAGCGGAAGGTGTTCATGATCCGGCCCGTCCAGCAGACGTTCTGCGACGCGCAAGGGACCCTGCGGACGTTCGATCTCGCCACCGCGGAGGTGCGCACGGGCACCCGGACCATCTTCGGTGAGCAGACGAAGACGGAGGGCTCGGGCCCCGTCGACGCGCTCGTGTGTGCGACGTGCGGCTACGTGGAATGGTACGCGCCGAGCTCGACGCTGGCGAAGCTCGCGCAGCTGGCCGAGCGCTCCTCGGTCGTGACGCTGGTCGACGGCGAGCGAGGAGACGCGCCGTACCGCTGATCAGGCCGAGGGCCCAGGCTTCGCCTTCACGGGGATGATCTGGACGCGACGGTCCGGACCCTCGCCGTGGCTCTCGGTGCGCACGCCCGTCATGCCCTCGAGCGCCTTGTGCACCACGCGGCGATCGCGCGCGCTCATCGGGTCGAAGGTGATCACCTTGCCCTCCTTGGCGACGCGCTTGGCGAGCTTCTGCGCCATCTCCGCGAGCTGGTCCTCGTGGCGCGCGCGGTAGCCCTCGGCATCGACCGCGATGTGCTTGCGCGGCTCGCCGGGCTTGTGGGCGATGCGCGTGGTCAAGTACTGGATCGCCTCGAGGACGCTCCCGCGCTTGCCGATGATGCGGCCCGCATCCGGGCCCTCGATCTCGAGACGGATCTCGTCGGCCGAGCCCTCGCCGTCGTCCGGCGCGAAGGTGACCTCGGCATCCATCTCCATCTTCTCGAGGAGCATCTGCACGAATCCGAGCGCTCGCGCGGCCTGGGGATCGGCCGGCTGGGTGGAGTCGAGGGTGCTTCGCTCGCCGCCCTGGTTCTGCTGATCGGTCGCGTCAGACACGTGCTTTTCCCTTTCCGAGTCCTTCGGCCAGCTTGGGGCTCTTCTCGTCCTTCGACTTGTCGCCCTTCTGCTTGACCACGATATCGCCGGAACCGCCGCCCGACCGCGGCGCAACCTGCTCGACGACGAGCTGCTGGCCGATGCCGAGGAGGCTGTTCGTCAACATGTAAACACCGAGAGCGGCCGGGAGGAACAGCATCATCACGGTGAAGACGATGGGCAGCATGTACATCATCATCTTCTGCTGGACCGGGTCCATGCCCTGCTGCGGCACGATCCGCTGCTGCACGATCATCAGACCGCCCAGGAGGAGGGGCAGGATGTAGAAGCGATCGGGCGCGGACATGTCGGAGAACCACAGGAACTTCTGGTGGTACATCTCGACCGCCGTCTGGAGCGTCGTGTACATCGCAAACCAGACCGGCATCTGAACGAGCTGGGGCAGGCACCCGCCGAACGGGTTCACGCCGTGCTTCTTCCACAGCTCCATCATCGCGAGGTTCTTCGCCTGGGCGTCGTCCTTGAACTTCTCGTTCAGGGCGTCGACCTCGGGCTTCAGCTTCCGCATCGCGATCGTCGTCTTGATCTGCTTGAGGCTCAGCGGGAAGAGCGCGAGCCGGAGGCAGATGGTCATCAAGATGATCGAGATGCCCCAGTTGCCGATCAGCCCGTGGAAGAAGCGGAGCACGCTCACGAGGAAGCGCGCGACGGGCGTGAAGTAGCCGAGGTAGAGGACGTCCCTCAGCTTTCCGCCGCCGGCCGCGGCGTCGAGCACGTCACGCTCCTTCGGGCCGAAGAACGCGATGTCCGAGTACGTCGCGGACTGCTCGGGCGCGAGCTCCTTCGGCGGGTAGACGAGCTTCGCGTGATAGACCGTGGGTGCGTCGTCGGCGTCGCGCGGCTGGCCGGGCGCGAGCCAGTCCTCGGCGAGGACCTCGCACCGCGCGGGCTCCCCGACGGGCACGATGGCCTGCGTGAAGTAGTGGCTGTTCACCGCGGCGTAGCGATCGACGCCGGGGACCGCGAACCATCCGCCCTTGAAGTCGTCCTTGCCCTTCTTGACGAGGTCCTTGCCCGAGGCGCACGCGAGCTCGGTCTGGAACGGGGACTGGCGGCCGAAGCCGCCCTTCACGTCCTTGAGGAGGCGATAGGCCGTCGCCGAGATCGCGTAGTCGTGCTTCTTCGGCGCGTTCGAGAGGTTCGTGATCGTCGTGTCGACGGCGAGCTCGAACGGGCGTCCCGTCACGTGGACGTTCTTCGTGATGCGGACGCTCGGATCCTCGTAGTGGAAGACGCAGCTCTTGCCGTCCGGCGGATCGAGCTTCCAGAGGAAGCGGTCGTACGCGAGCTGGTCGTTCGCGTCCGGGCCGCGGAAGGTCGTGCGCAGCGAACGCCAGCGCTCCTGATCCGGCGTCGTCGAGAGGTCCATCCCCTCGTACTTGCCGCCCTCCAGGTGGAAGTGCGTGATGGCCGCGCCACGCGTCGAGAGCGTCGCGTCGAAGCGGTCGCCGTCGATCTTGCACAGCTCGCCTTCGGGCGGGGGCGGGTTGGGCTTGCCGGGCTCGACGGGCTGGTCGACCTGATCGGGTGCGAACCCGGGGGCGTTGACGTAGTGCTCCTCCGGGAGGGCCTGCGGCTTCTCGTTGCCGCCCCAGAGCCCGAGCGCAGGCGCGCCCCATTTCATGAAAACGATCACGCCGAGGGCGATGATCGCGAGACGTAGGACACTGCTCCGTTCCATCCGAGCTGCTTTGCCTTCCGAGAGGGGGGTACGGGCGATCGTCCTACGCGGGCGGAGGGTCGTAGCCCCCCGGGTGAAACGGGTGGCACTTACACAGGCGCTTCACCGAAAGCAAGCTGCCACGCATCGCCCCGTGCTTGTCGAGGCAGGCGACGGCATACCGCGAGCACGACGGCTCGAAGCGACACTGCCCCCCGAGGAGCGGCGAGAGCAGCAGCTGATAGGCGCGGACGAGCGCAATGAGGGCGCGAGCGAGCAACGCGTGCCGAACATGCAGCGGCGGGGCGGTCTGCGCCAGCACTGGCGTCGAAAATTCATGTCTCACGCGGGCTGCTCACGTTTCTTCGACGGCGCGTCGAGCCGCCCGGAGCGCGGCCGCGCAGCGCTCGAGCAGGCGCGGCCGTACGCGCTCCCACTCGCCGCGGACCGCGGCAAGGCCGAGCTCGGGCGCGCCTTCCTTCGCGATCACGACCAGATCGATGCCGTCCGGCACCAGCCCAGGCGAGGTGCGGAAGCACTCGCGGCAGACGCGCTTCACGCGGCTCCGCGCGACGGCGTTGCCGACCTTCTTCGTGACGACCACGCCGAGCCTCGACGGAGCGGCGGGCGAGACGAGAGGATCCTGCGCGGCGACGAGCAGCACGAAATGAGGCGTCGAGGCGCGCTGCCCGGTCGACTGCACGCGGAGGAAGTCCGCGCGCTTCCGGATCCTTCGGTCGCGGCCGAAGGAGAGGGCCACGCCCGTCCGCTCTACTTCTTGTAGATGCTGACCGTCAGGCGCTTGCGGCCCTTGCGACGGCGGTTCGAGAGGACCTTCGCGCCACCACGGGTGGACATGCGGGCCAGAAAGCCGTGGGTGCGCAGGCGGCGCTGGTTATGGGGCTGATACGTGCGTTTCGGCTTTGCCATGGTCCTGGTCCCTGCGCTCGGAGGTGAGCCGCGAGAGGGGCGGCGGAAAATACACCCGGCGGTCCTGGAGTCAAGCACGTGCGCACACGCACGCTTTTTCTTCACCGACGAGCCACGACCCGGATAGCCTGACCACGCGGCACCATGGCCGCCGAAATCGCCGCATTTTTCCCTGCTTCCGCGGACGAATATGAGCGCCAAACGCCCTTCTTATCGCCTGTTCTTCGCGGCCCTCGTGCTCCTCGCAGCCGTGCTCTCCGGCCGCGACGCCCGGGCCCAACAGAAGACGTTCCATCTCGATCGCCTCGAGATCCCGGGCGCGCCGGACGACGGCATCGCCCTCTTCCGCCCGGCCACCCAGCAGCGGAACATCGTCTTCGGGCAGATCGGCCTCGGGTACTCGCTACGGCCCCTCCGCACCAAGAACATCACGACCGTCGACTCGCTCCTCCGGACGTCGCGCTCGAGCGTCATCCAGGATCAGTTCGCGGTCTACGGCAACGCGGGCTTCCAGCTCCTCGACCGCGTGACGCTCGCGCTCGCGTTCCCGTTCTACCCGATTCAGACGGGCGGCAACCCGAACTACCAGCCGGGCAACATCCAGGGGACCGGCCAGGCGCAGACCACCTTCGTGAGCACCGGTGGTCCCGCGGCCGGCGACGTGCGCATCGATCTCCGCGGCACGCTCTGGCGCAGCGACGATCGGCGGACCGCCTTCGGCGCGCAGGTGAACGTCTTCGCGCCGGCGGGCACGACCACGAACTTCGGCGGCGACGGCAGCACGTCCGCGCTGTTCATGGTGAACTTCGAGCACACCATCAAGTGGCTCACGCTCGTCGCCAACACCGGCGTCCACTTCCGCCCGCGTCACGCGATCAACGATCCGGTCGGCGGCTCCGGCCTCGGCATCGGCAACGAGTGGCGCTGGGCACTCGGCGCGTTCGTCCCGCTGAAGGAAGGCAAGTACCGCATCGGCGGCACGATCTTCGGCCAGACGGGCATCGAGAGCGATCAGAAGATCATCGGCGACACGTTCTTCACCTCGCAGAACACGCCGATCGAGATCCAGGCCGAGGGGCGCATGCGCTTCGGTCCCAACGAGCACTGGTGGCTCGGCGGCGGCCTCGGCACGGCGATCCTCCGTGGCTACGGCGCGCCGGACCTGCGCGTGATCGCGCTCGTCGGTACGTACCTCCCGCTGTCGGACTCGGACGCGAAGTCGCCCGATCGGAAGATGAGCCAGCGTGCGAAGTGGCGCCGCGAGCGCGCCTCCGATCGCGACAACGACGGCATCCCCGACGACATCGACGCGTGTCCGGACGAGCCCGAGGACCACCAGGGCGGCGATCCGAACGACGGCTGCCCGATGCCTCCGGATCGCGACGGCGACGGCATCGCCGATCAGTACGACAAGTGCCCCGATCAGCCGGAGGACAAGGACGGCATCGACGACGGCGACGGCTGCCCCGAGGACGACGCCGACAGCGACGGCATCCCCGACGTGCAGGACGCCTGCCCGAAGGAGCCTGGCCAGAAGAGCAGCGACCCGAAGAAGAACGGCTGCCCGAGCTTCATCAAGGTGGAGGGCAACGTCGTGCGCATCCTCCAGCAGGTCCATTTCGCGACCGGCTCGACGACGATCCTCCCGGAGAGCTTCCCGATGCTCCAGGAGATCGCGAACCTCCTGAAGGCCAACCCCGGCATCAAGAGGATGAGCATCAACGGCCACACCGACAATCGAGGCGGTGCGGAGCTGAACAAGAAGCTCTCGCAGGGCCGCGCCGACTCCGTCATGCGCTGGCTCACGCAGAAGGGCATCGAGCCGAGCCGGCTCGAGGCGCACGGCTACGGCCTCGAGCAGCCCATCGAGGACAACAACACCGAGGCGGGCCGCGCGGCCAACCGGCGCGTCGAGTTCAAGATCACCGACGAAGAGGACACGAACAAGCCGAAAAAGTAGCGTGCTCTCGGCACGAAGGAAGGAATGACCACGCCTGCGGCATCGAACCGCTGGTATGGTGGCCATGTGTCGGGAGAGGGCGACAGGTCGGCAAGGCGACGACTCCTCGTCGTGGAGGACGATGCACGGCTCGGCGGAGCGCTCGCTCAGCTCCTTGCGGCCAGCTCGTTCGATGCCGAGATCGCGCAGAGCGGGGCGGCGGCCGAGCGACTGCTCTCACGGGCCGAGTTCGACGCGGCGCTCGTCGATCTCGGCTTGCCCGACCTCGACGGCGTGGAGCTGATCGGGCGCATCCACGCGCAGAGGCCGGACCTGCCGGTGCTCGTCATCAGCGTGGTCTCGCTCGAGGCCCGGATCCTCGCGGCTCTTCGCGCGGGCGCCTGCGGCTACCTCTACAAGGAGGACCTCGGCACGCGCCTCGTGCCCGCCGTGGAGGAGGCGCTCGAGGGCGGGGCGCCGCTGTCTCGCGACGTCGCGCGCAAGCTCGTCGAGCACGTCCGGCGCGGCGAGGACGGCGCGGCGTCCGACGATCCCCGCGCCACCGCGCTCACCGATCGCGAGCGTGCCGTCCTCGAGGCGCTCGCGACGGGCGATCGGTACGAGGACGTCGCGCGATCACTCGAGATGTCCGTCAACACCGTGCGATCGCACGTGCGATCGATCTACGACAAGCTCGACGTCACCTCGAAGACGGAGGCCGTCGTGGTCGCGAAGCGTCTCGGTCTGCTATCGCGACGTCACGGCTGATCGCTCGTCGGGGACGTCGCGCGCGACGCGTGCTTCCGGAAGCATGACCGACACGCGCGTCCCGGCGGGCTCGCGCCGCTCGATGCGGAACGTCCCGGCGAGCGCCTCGATGCGTCGTGCCATGTTGCCGAGGCCGCGTCCGCGTGGGGCGCCGGGATCGATGCCCGAGCCGTCGTCCTCGACGACGATCTCGAGGTGCTCGTTCGCGACGGCCATGCGGATGTCGATCCGCTTCGGCGACGCGTGTCGGAGGGCGTTGCTGACGGCCTCCTGGATGACGCGGAGGACGGCGAGACGAGCGGCTGCCGAGATGTCGCCGGCGCGTGCGCCGTCGACGTCGAAGCCGAGCTCGACGTTCGCGGCGGCGCAGGTGTCGCTGGCCTGGCGGCGTACGCGTGCGACGAGCCCGTCCCAGGTCGCGTGCTCGGGATCGAGGCTCCACAGCGACGCGCGGAGATCGCCGAGGCCGTCGCGCAGCGCCGCCTCGAGCGCGTCGAGCGTGCCTTCGTTCGCGCTGGTCGATCGACCGCGGAGGCTGCGGGTCATGAGCGAGGCGGCGGCGAGGGCCGATCCGAGGCCGTCGTGGAGCTCCATCGCGATGTGCCGGCGCTCGTCCTCGGATCGACGCAGCTCGCCGGCGAGGGCGCGCCGCGCGGCGGCCTGCGCGAGGGCCGCGCCGATGACGCGTCCGACGAGGGCGAGCGCGTCGTGCTCGGGGCGCGAGATCAGGTGCGCGGGGCGAGGCAGCGTGAGCGCGAGGGCGTGCGACGCGGGCAGGTCCGGCTCCGCGGGCGGAACCAGCACGAGCAGCTCGAACCCGAGCGCGTGGAGGGCGTCGACGGCCGCAGCGTCGGTCACGTCGAGGACGCGGAGCGTACCCGAAGCGACGAGGGCTGCGCGAATGCGCGCGCGCGAGCCATGCGGGAGGACGTCGTCGAACGCGAGGAGCTTCACCTCCTTCGCGTCGAGGGCGCTCTGGATGGTCGCCTCGATGGTCCGTGCGTCGGTGGCGCCGGAGATCTTCGCCGCGAGATCGGAGCACTGGCGCAGGAACGCGTCTCGGTCGCGCGCGAAGACGCGGTCGATCCGAGCCTGGAGGAAGCGACGCAGCGGCTCGGTCACGAGGACGGCCGCGAGGACGCCGACCCATCGTGCGGCGTCGGATGCAGTGCCGGTGCGCCACTCGAGCGCCGCCTGCAGGCCCAGAGTGAGCAGCACGCAGACGAGGAGGGATGTGACGACGGCGATCGCGTAGGGTCCGGCGCGAAGCGCGAGGCCGTCGAACGCGAAGAGGCGATAGCGCGCGACGACGGCGGCGAAGCCGATCGGGATCAGCATGGGGAAGGGGAACAGGAGCGTGTCCACCACCTCCGACGTCCATCCGAAGATCCGCTGCGGGACCATGAGGAGCAGGATGGGCACGCCGATGCCGATGCCGATGCTCGCGAGCAGCCACGTCGCTTGCCGACGAGCGATGACGTCCGTGGCTCGTGCACGCTGCCACGCCAAGCCGGCGACCACCCCGACGGCGACCGCACTGTCGAACGCGATCACGAGACCGTTTCCTCGAAGTGCCGGGATGGGCGTGATGACGTCGAGGGTGTTGAGCATCGAGTACGCCGCGCACGGCACGACCGCGATGACCACCGCCCAGCGCAGAGCCCGCCGGTCCACGAGCCGCGAGCGCGTCGGGTAGGACCACGCGAACTCGAGGAGGAGCAGCACGCCCGCCGCGCCGCTGCAGACGTCCAGGAAGCTCGCGAGCGGATAGAGCCATGTGGGCCATGCCGCGGCCGGCCACTCGATGGTCCAGATCGGTCCGAAGCATGCGCAGCTCGCCGCCATGAGCCGTCGTCCGCGGTCGTCGGCCTCGGAGCGGCTCCGCAGACGAACGAGCAACGCGGCGACACCCAGGAATGCGAACGACGTCGGTAGATCCGCCGCGAGCCGGCGGAGCTGCCTCAGCGCCGCCGGCAGGCTCGGTGCGGGTCGCGGGACGATGTCGAAGACGCTCTCGCGCTCGCCGCGGCGGACGCGGGTGGGCACGTGCCCGCTCGCCATGGCGCGGCCGAGGCGGTAGCTCGAGGCGTACATCTCTCGTTCGGTCCAGCGACCGATGGAGAGGTCGAGGCCGGGCTGCCCCACGATCTCGTCGCCGACGGCGATGCCTGCGCGCTCGGCGGCGCCTCCGGGATCGACCGCGGTGACCACGAGCCGATCGCCCGAGGCGCGCGTGTCCATCCCGAGGTCCGTCGTCCAGAGCTGGCGGCCGAGCACCACCAGCGTGAGCAGGATCGTGCCATGGACGAGGACCTCGAGCGCGCGCGGACGGCGAAGCACGATCGACCAGTATCTCATGTGTCGCGGCCTTGGGGGCTCGCATGATCATGCGATGGTGACCGCGATGGGCCTCCTCCTACCGTGAAGATGAGGGAGAGCTACCGCGCGCGTCGAGCGCCGGGATCGGTCGAGGGGATCGGTCCTGGTGAGCGCGGAGCCGAAAGGGAGGACGTGGGATGGGGATTGTGCGCGGTCGCGGATTCGCGGGCCTTCTGCAATGCCGGCAAGTGCGCGCAGTTCGATCCTGCGACCTGCATGTGACGTTCCGCGCGTGCGATCGCGCTGCGTATCGAGACGAGGAGGAGAAACGGGGATGAAGAGCATCTTTAGGCTTGGGCTTGCGCTCTGCACGGTCGTCGGCATGGTCTACGGCTGCGGGTCGGACGAGACGTCGCCCGCGCCCGCGACGGCGGCGTCGTCCAGGATCGGACCCGCGGGCGGGGTCGTGTCGGTGAACGGGGTGACCTTGACGATCCCGCCGGGCGCGCTCGATGCGGAGACCGACATCGGGATCGAGTCCGGCGCGCCCGCGCCGTCCGGGTACACGGCGCTGTCGCCGGTGTTCCGCTTCACCCCCGACGGGCTCGTCTTCAAGAAGCCGGCGAACGTTGCCATCGACTTCCAGGGCGGGAGTGGATCGCCGACCGTCTTCTGGTCGGCCGCGTCCGGCCCGGTCGAGAAGCTCGCGACGACGGTCGAGGGATCGCGCGCGAAGGCCGACGTCGTGCACTTCAGCACCGGGTTCGTCGGCACGGACGGGACGGCTGCAGACGGGGGAACGCCGAGCGGCGACGGGGGGACGCCGGCGGCCGCGCTCGGCGACATCGGCCGCATGTGCCTCATGAACAACGCGTGCGGGTACCAGACGATCTTCCAGCTGCCCGCGGACAAGTGCACCGATCAAGCGCTCAAGCTGATCTCGGGGCACGCGGAGGTGCACACGCCGGAGCACCGCAAGCACTTCGAGAAGATGATCGCTTGCGCGAAAACCGCGAAGACTTGCGACGACTACGTCAAGTGCTCCGACTTCGACGTGCCGTGCAACGGCACCGTGCAGCCCACGTGCAACGGCAACGTCGCCGTGCGCTGCTCGACCCCGGGCGGCAACAACATGCCGCGCACCTTCGACTGCTCGCTCCTCGGGGGGACGTGCGTGAACGGCGACTGCGTCTATCCGGCCGGCGTCGGCTCCTGCGCGGACGCGACCTCCGCGAGCTGCAGCGGCAACACGCGCCAGTGGTGCCGGTCGGCGGCGGGCGGAGGATTCACGGCGCTCCTGGACCCGTGCCCGGCGGGGACGGAGTGCATGGCGAGCGGCTCGCAGGCGGTCTGCCAGCCTCCGGTCAAGACCTGCGCCGCTCCCGCGGCGAGCTGTGACGGTGACACCGCGGTCTACTGCATCGACGACAAGGGAACGCTGGCGGAGGTGCGCTACGACTGCGCCGCGGCGAACAGGAAGTGCGCGCTGAACGCGAAGGGCGCCCCCGAGTGCATGCCGAAGGCAACGGAGTGCACCGCGTCCACCAGCGGTACGTCCGCGGCCTGCAACGGCACGTCGGTGAAGGTCTGCATCGAAGGCGCCTTCAGCAGCGTCGACTGCACCACCCTCGGCAAGACCTCCTGCGGCGGCTCGCCGGCGACCTGCCAGTGAGGAGCATCATGATCGTACGAATCATCGTCGGCTCGCTCATCCTCGGCGCGCTCGCGTGCACCAACCCGCTCGTCGGAGAGCGCGACTCCTCGAGCTGCGATCTGCGCACGGCGAGCACGCCCGAGCAGATCTGCAGCGACTACACCTCCGTAGGCGTCGGCCAGGACTCCTTCAAGAGGACGTGCGAGGCCAAGAAGGGCACCGTCGGCGCGAGCTGCAACCGGACGGGCGCGCTCGGCGGCTGCAACGAGAAGAACACCGACCGACAGGACAACGACTCGACCACTTGGTACTTCCCGACGCAGGACCTGAAGTCGGCCGACGACGTGAAGGCGCTCTGCGGGAGCAAGACCTTCGTCGCGCCCTGAACGTCATCGAGCTGGGGATTCGTCGCGTTCGTCATCGCGAACGCGTGGAGGAGGGAGACATCGAGATGAGGCACAGGTGGTTGGCTCTTGGTCTGATGCTCACGAGCGGCGCGGGGCTCCTGGTCCTCGATGCGTGCTCGTCCGACGACGTCGCGAGCAACGCGCCGTCGAACGACGGCGGTACCGGAGGAAGCGACTCCGCGGCGCCCCCGACTCCGGGGAACGACGCGAGCCCGGGCGATGGAGGTGCGCCGGGTGACGGCGGAGGCACCGTCCAGAGCTTCACCGTCCCCGCCGGCGGCGGCTCGATCGACGTGAGCGGGAAGTCGATGAAGCTCACGTTCCAGTTCCCGGCGAGCGCCGCCGGCAAGACGATCACGTTCGAGCCGAAGGCCGCGACGGACATCGGCTGGCCAGCCGGGCAGTTCGCCGAGGTGATCAAGCTCGGACCCGACGGCGAGCGCTTCGCCGATCCGATCCTCGTCAAGCCGGAGAACCCCAAGCTCGTCTCGGCGCTCCTCAGCTTCGCCGACGGCACGGGCAAGGGCGCCGCCTCGCCCGTCCCGCTCTCCGCGGACGGCAAGGCCTTCGAGGTCCGTCACTTCTCGTCGCTCGTCGTCGTGTCCGCCGGACGGCTGTGCGACTCCGAGGGCTACAACGACACGCCGGACGCCGCGTACTGCGCGACGGCGGTGGCCGGGCACACGACGCAGCGCGTGACGACCTGCAAGGGGTACTCGTACTGCCTCAACGTGTCGCTCACCTGCTGCGTGGATCCGACGAGCGACGCGGGCGGCTGCACCTGGGCCGATGCGCCGCTCCTCGGGACGCAGACGCCGACCGACAGCAACGGCGGTCAGTATCCGTATTGTGAGGGGGATGCGGGGGACTGGGACGGCGGCGCCTCCGGCTGCCTCAACCCGAAGCCGGCATACGCGTTCAAGGACGCGGGCTGCAGCACGATCCGGTACGAGTGCCCGGACGGGCAGGGGGCATTCAACTACCGCTACGAGATGCAGTGCAACGGCGCCACGTGCCAGTGCCAGTACGCAGGCCCGAACCCGGTCAACGGCCCGAGCTTCGCGCAAGGCGCGACGTGCGACAACACGGCGACGATGCGCACGGCGTACGTCCAGAAGTGCAACTACCCCGCGAACCTCTGAGGCGAGCTCCTCAGCGAAGGCCGCCGGCGAACACCTCGCACGCGTAGACGATGCCGTCGTCCGCGCGTGCGACGCCCACGCCCACGTGTGTGTAGTCTGCACGTAAGAGGTTCAAGCGGTGCGATGGGCTCGCGTAGAGGGCGCGATGCGCCTGGAGCACGGTCGCGCCGCGGGCGACGTTCTCGCCGACGACGCGCGCGTCGAGCGAGGCCTCCGCGAAGCGCGCGCGGAGATCGCCCTCGCCGAGGTCGTGCGCGATGCTCCCGGCGGCGCGCATGCGCTCCGCGTGCGCGGTGGCGACCGCGTCGAGCCGCGGATCGTGCACGAGAACCGGGAGCGACTCGGCCGCGCGGAGCGCGTCGATCAGCGCCGCGAGATCGGACGACGCGTCCTCTCCCGGCACCGCGGCCGGGCCTTCGTCTTCCTGCGGCGGCTCGACGTCGGCGAAGACGCGCGCCTCGAGGAGCGGCCGCGGTCCGCCGCGCGAGAGATCGCCGACGAGCTGGACGGTGTACGCGCCCGGGCGCTCGACGGCGAAGCGCGCGCGGACGATGCCCGTCTCGTGATCGAGGGACGTGGGCACGGTGCGCGGCATGCCCCGCGGACCGAGGACGACCAGCGAGGCGCCTTCGGCCGGCGCGCGCAGCGTCGCCTCGAACGTGAGCCACTGGCCGGTACGCGCGCGCATGGGGAGCGGCGCCAGATCGGCGAGCGCATCGACGACGACGGCGACGAGCTCCTCGCCGCCGTGAGGGAGCGGTGCGCGGGCGACGCCGCACCGCGCATGCGGAGTACGAAGCGCCTCGAGCCGGCCTTGCACCGTCTCGTCTTCGAGCGGCGCCTTCCCGGTGGCGGTCACGACCCGCGGCCTCACGTGAGGCTCGCCGCTCGCACGCATCCACGCCGAGACGGTATCGGCATCGGGCGCTCCGAGCCCGCGCGCCCTCCGCTCCACGATCCTGCGGGCGACCTGCTCGAGGGCTGCGTCGGCCTCGCCGCAGGGGAAGGCGTCGGCCGTCGTCGACTTCCACGGCGACCGCGTGACCTGGGCGACGCGCGGCTCGATCGAGGGCGGCGGAGCGGGGACGTCCATCGCATCGTCGGTGCTGCGCGCCCACGGGGGCGTCCCGCAGGCGGCGATCAGGAGCGAGACGCAAGCGAGCGCGCGCACGACGCTCGCGAAGCTACTTCTTCGACGACGACTGCGCGAGCTTGCGTCGCTCGTTGCGTCGGCCGAGCGCGAGCCCGACGCGGAGCCCGAGGAGGAACCCCGCGCCGATGGCCAGCGCGATGAAGAGACCCGACAGAGAACCCCTCAGGTTTGTTCAGCCGATCAGTTGATCGTGAAGCTCTTCTTCACGTGGACCGGCGCGCCGCCGAACGCCGGGACGCGCGCGCCGCGGAACTTGCCCGCGATGCACCCGCCGACGGACGTTCCCGGGAACGGACCCTCGATGATGTTCGCCGACGCGGCCGAGCCGTCCGGGTTGAACGTCACCTCGACGCGGCCGGAGCCGGTCGGGCCGTCGGGCTTCTTGCAGGACTGCACGTTGATGCCGCCGAGGGCCGCCGCCGCCGCGCCGCGGTCGAACGGAGCGGTCGAGCCGCCGCCGCCGCCCGAGGGCTGCGCCGCTTCCTTCGGCTTGCCGGCCGCCGCCGCGAGCGCATCGCCGAAGCTCGCGGGCTTCGCCGGCTCGGCCGGCTTCGGGGGCGGCTCCGCGGCGGCCGCTGCGCCGCCGCCGCCACCCGCCGGCTTCGACGGAGCGCTCTTCGTGCCCGGGTTCACCGTCGCGGGCTTGTCCGCATTGCCGACGCTCGGAGGCGGAGGCTCGTTGCCGGTCGCCGCCGCGGTCGGCGTCGCCGTCGCCGTCGCCGTGGACGCCGGATCGTTCATCGCCAGCGCGCCCGTCGAGTCAGGCGCTGCGCTCGCGCTGGGCGAGCCCTTCGCCGCATCGGTCGTCGACGGGCCGCGCGTGAGGACGACCGCGAGGACGATCGCGATCGCGATGAACGCACCCGCGCCGAGGATCGCGAACATCATCATCTTGTTCTGCTTCGGGGCGGCGCCGCCGCCCGCGAGCGCAGCGAGATCCGCCGTCTCGAGCGGAGGAGGCGCGAGGATCGGAGCCGCGAGCGCCGCGCCGAACGCGCCGCCGCCGCTGAGGTTCATGATGTCGTCGACGCGCGCGTTGGTGTCCTTCTTCTCGTCGCCCGATCCCATGTTCGCGCTGAGCGCGCGGATGTCGATGAGGCCCGAGCCGTCGGAGGTCGCGGTCGTGCGGTTCTCCGGCGCCTTCTTCGTGTCGGACGTGAGCGCGGAGAGAGAGAAGAGAACGCTGTTCTCGTTGCGCTGACCGGTCATCTTCTCCGGTCCCGATGCGGCTGCGCCCGCTCCGCCGGCTGCGGCCATTCCGCCCGACGCGGCGCTCGTCATCACGTCGTCCTCGCCGCCCGCCTTCTCGACGTTGCCGAAGAGATCCTGGCCGGCGCCGCGCGCGGTCGCGCGACGTGCCGCGGCCGGCGCTGCATGCGCGGCCTCGACGGCGCCCCCGCCGCCGAACAGCGCTCCGCCGTTCGCGCTCGGGCCGTTGCCGTTCGAGTGGCCCGCGGAGAACGGGCTGTCCACGGCGCTCGCCACCTCGGAAGCAGCGAACAGCGGCGCAGCCGCGCCGGCGCCCATGCCGGCCGGGTTGGGCATCGACTGCGGGGCGTCCTCGAGCGCCGGGCTCGGACCGAGCTTGATCATTCCATAGAGCTGGTCGATCTCGCGGAGCGGCAGCCAGTCGGCCATGCCGTCCTTCCAGCAGTACGTCTCGTCGTTGACGACGCCCGCCCTGTACTCGGCGACGATCTCCTGCGGGGTCATCGTGCGCTGATCGCCGTCGGCGACGTTGACGGTCCACTGATCGCCGGCGGCGCCCTGGCTGGCGTAGTCGAAGACGTGCGTGTCGGCGTTGTCCTCCGCCGGCTGCGTCTCGTTCCCGTTGATGACGATCGTCGAGCTGCACTTCTTGCAGCGGATCTTGACGACCTTCCCGAGGACCTTCTCGTCTGCGATGGTGTACTTGGCCTGACAGGACTGGCACTGGATCTTCATCGCGGGTCCATCCTCGAGGGTGAGGGCATTCTTGGGTAGTCGCTCGACGCGAGGGTTTTGCTCGCGGAAATCAGCGAGTTTCGGTTGCATGGGGAGTATAGCCAGGCGCGATCGACGCGATCAAGCCGGCCCTGGAACTCGGACGCACGAATCGTGGGGTCCGTTTGGTGATTCCTTCGGGGGCGCCGTCGGAGCATGGTCGTTCCGACGCGCATCCGCCGAGAAGGGTCTTTCCCTCCGCGGAGATCCGTGACCGGAGGCGAGGTGCGCGGATCTGCGACGGCGCTTGCATAAGCGCTGCCGTCGCGCGCTCAGTTGATCAGGACGAGCTGCGTCCCGTCCTTGCCGCAGTAGTCGGCCCCGCCGTCGAAGCGATCGCCGCACGTGGGACAGATCTTCCCCCGCTTCGGCGAAGCGGCGCGCGCGATCGCCGCCGGATGGACAGCCGCGGCTTCGTCGCTCTTCGCGTCGACCAGCTTCGTGCCGTCGTGAGGACAGAAGGCCGTCGGCGGCGCTGCGGAGCGACCGCACGTCGGGCACGTCATCTCACGCGGCGCCGCGGCCGGCGTAGCCGTCGCGGCGGCAGCGGTTCGCTGTGCACGGGCCGACTCCCGGGCCTTGATGCTCTCCTCGTGCGCGCGCTGCTGCGCGGCGTGCTCCGCCTCGCGCTTCTTGCGACGTTCGAGCGCCTCCTGCACGCGCGCCTCGTGCCTCTGCTCGACCTCGCGCTCGAGCTCCTTCGCGCGCTTCGATCGGCGGAGGAGCGCGACCGCGACGATGCCGAGCACGACGAGGATGCCGCCGACGATGCCCAGGAACACGTACCGGCGGGTGCGCGCGCGGTCCTCGACGCGTCCTTCCCCCGCGCCGATCGAGGAGCCGCCGAGCGTCGCCGTCGCCGCGGCCTCGTTCTCGCCCGAGGCGTTGAGCCCCGAGCGCGCGAGGAGCTCGTCGTAGTGCGCCGGCGAGCTCACCTCCACGGTGACGCGCGCGTCCTTGCCCGCCGCGGTCGCGACGATCTCGACGACGCCCTCGGGCGCGTCCGCCGCGACGGTGACGGAGCCGTTCGCATCGACCGACACGCCCTTGCCCGCGGCTTCCGGTGGGAGCTTCCAGGTCGTCGGCGTGCGTGTCGCGCAGCCCTTGTCGTCGAGGACGACGGCACGGAACGGAAACGTCTCCCCGGTGCGGAGCAGCTTCTTCGACGGCCGCACCTCGAGGCGCGAGGGATCCCCGGGCGTCGCGCAGGCCGACGGTTTCGGCAGGGCGGTCGGTGCCGGCGCCGGCTCGCTCGTGGGGGCCGGCTGCGGGCTCTCTTCGGGCACGAGATCGAAGCGCCGCTCGCGCTTGACGTCCGCGATGCAGGTGCCCTCCTTCAGAACGATCTCGTAGCGGCCCGTCTCGATCAGATCGATGTGCGTGTCCGTCGTGGCGACGACGAGCGTGTTGAGGATCGCCTTCCGCGGGTCGTTCGGCGGGGTCGTGCACCGCGTGCGCCACGTCTTGCCGTTCGGCTCGCGCGAATGGCTCTCGCGCGCGAGCGTGGGCATCGGGTCGTAGCACTGGTTCGTCCGGTAGACGCGCCCGCCCCCGACGATGGCGAGCTCGTCGCCCTCGAGGCGGATGTTGACGATCTCGCCGCCGCCGGTCGTCCCGTTCTTCGGCGCGTCCCCGCAGGCGTTGAGCCAGGTCTGGACGGTGAAGGTCTCCGTGAGCGGCCCCTGCTTCCAGCGACCGTCGAAGTGCGGCTCGGCACGAGCGTCCGGCGCGAGGGCGGACGTGATGGCCGTCACCATCAGAAGGGCGACGCTTATCGAAGCGAGGCGTCTCGGCGCGCTCGGCGAGCCTGGCATCGAGGCGAGAGTCTAGCGCGGATTTTCCCCGCCCATTTTCGATTGTGTTAGGTTCGATGCGTGACCCGCATGCTTCGCTTCATCGCGTGCTTGCTGTCGGTCCTCGCCGTGCTCCTCGGGAGCACCTCGGCTCGCGCGCAGAACGCGATCCCCGACAACAACGGCAAGGGCTTCGACACGCATCTCTTCCGTCCAGCGATGGACTCGAAGGGGTTCTTCCACACGAACGGCACCGACATCCTCGGGGCGAACGACATCTCGTTCGGCCTCGTCATCGATTACGGCACGGGCATCCTCCGCGTCCCGGACAAGGGCCAGGACAGCGCGCGGCTCGTCGATCACTCGTTCCAGGGCACGTTCGCGTTCAACTACGGCATCGCGAACCGCCTCGTCGTCGGACTGACGCTCCCGATCAACCTGATGCAGGGTCAGGAGCAGATCGACAAGGCGACGCCGGGCAACCCCACGCAGACCGGCCCGATCGCCGACGGCGGCAACGGCACGCAGTGGTTCACGAACCAGCTCGACGCGCAGCACCTGCAGTTCATCGCGCTGCACGGCAAGGTCCGCATCCTCCGCGTCGAGAAGGGCTTCGGCCTCGCCGCCGCGGTGCAGGTCGGCCTGCCGACGGGCGACGCCTCGCGGAACGCCGGCGGCGATCCCTCGTTCTGGTACTGGCCGCAGCTCATCGCGGAGAAGCGCTTCGGGTCGTACGGCCAGTTCAAGGTCGGCGCGAACGTCGGCTATCGCGGGCACGACCCGTCGAAGACGATCATCACGCTCCGCGACGGAAACGAGTTCCGGGACGGCAGCCGCCTCACGTACGGGCTCGGCCTCTCGTACCGCATCCTCGAGCCGGTCGACATCGTCGCCGACACGTACGCGACCTACCTCCTGTCGTCGAACGCGTCTTCGGCGATCAAGCCGTCGAACGAGGTCACCGGCGGCATCAAGGTCTTCGTCGAGCGCAACAGCTACCTGATGCTCGGCGCCGGTCCGCGCTACACGAACGGCTTCGAGGCCGCCGACTTCCGCGCGTTCATCGGCTTCATCTTCGAGCCGTCGATCGGCGACCGCGACGGTGACGGCCTCAAGGACGACGTCGACAAGTGCCCGGACGAGCCGGAGGACTTCGACGGCTTCCAGGACGAGGACGGCTGCCCGGATCCGGACAACGACAACGACGGCATCCTCGACAAGGACGACCGCTGCCCGGACAACCCCGAGGACCGCGACGGCGATCAGGACGAGGACGGCTGCCCCGAGGGCTCGGACGGCGATCGCGACGGCGACGGCATCCCGGACTCGAAGGACAAGTGCCCGGACGATCCGGAGGACAAGGACGGCTTCCAGGACAAGGACGGCTGCCCCGATCCGGACAATGACAAGGACGGCATCCCGGACAAGCAGGACATCTGTCCGAACGATCCGGAGGACAAGGACGGCTTCCAGGACAAGGACGGCTGCCCCGATCCGGACAACGACAAGGACGGCATCCTCGACGTCAACGACAAGTGCCCGAACGAGCCGGAGACGTACAACGGCTACCAGGACGAGGACGGCTGTCCGGACAAGGGCAACGTCATCATCGAGGGCGACAAGCTCGTCATCCTCAAGAAGATCAAGTTCAAGGTGAACTCGGCGGAGATCCTCCCGGAGTCGAACGAGATCCTCGATGCAGTGGCGACGACGGTCCTCCACCACCCGGAGTTCACGCTCATCGAGGTCGCGGGCCACGCCGACGAGCGCGCCGACGACCAGTACAACCTGCGCCTCACGCAGGACCGCGTGAACAGCGTCATGGCGGCGCTCATCGCCCGCAAGGTCCCGCGCGATCGCCTCCGGGCAAAGGGCTACGGCGAGTTCTGCCCGGAGGACCCGGCCCACAACGAAGAGGCGTGGGAGAAGAACCGCCGCGTCGAGTTCAAGATCGTCAAGACGAAGGACGGTCCGACCGGGGTCGAGCTCGGTTGCGACAACGCCAGTCGTCGTGGCGTGCGGCCGGACCCCGTCCCGCCGTAGTCGGCGTGGGGCTCGCTCCGGGGATGGGACCGGCCGCTCGACAGTCGCTCGAGGCGCCCGCCGCCGAGGTGCGCGCCTGGCTCGAGGCGACACGGATCGGCGAGGGAGGGGCGAGGCTCGTCACGCTCCCGATCGTGCTGAGGCGCGCGGAGGTCGGCTTCGCGCTCGCCGGAGCACGCATCGGCGCGTCCGCGGATGCGCTCGCGATCGACGTCGTCGATGCGGCGCTGGGGATCGGCCTGAACGATCGCGCGCGTCCCTTCGCAGCGCAGGCGACGTGCGCGTTCCTCGTCGACGGATACTGGCGCGCCACCCACTTCGACGTGACGGGCGTGCGTGCAGTGCTCTCGCCTTCGATGCTCCCGCGCGTCACGCACGCCACCTTCACGAGCGTCGTCGATCGCGACGTGTAGCGCCCCTCGCGCGCGAACGTCTGCACGAGAATCTCCTCGTGTGATCGAAAACGGTGGAGCCTGCGTCCACGCGCGTGTGGTCAGTGCATCGAGCGCATGGTCGACGCGTCGACAGTCGAATCGTGCTTTTCGTGAAATCAGTCACGAATCCCATTTGGCATCGTCCGTGGAACGGACGAGCTCAGGAGGTCGGCATGTCGAAGCTTCTCGCAGTCGTCACGGTGTGCGCGCTCGGAACCCTCGGTTTCGCATGCGCCGCTCCCACGGAAGACGAGAACGCAGCACCCCAGCAGGAGAACGTGGAGACGACCGAGTCCGCGTTGAGCGGGAGGGATGCGGTCCGTCTCGCGATCGTGCTGGCGGAGACGGCGAAGTACCACGACGTCGATCGCGCGGTCGCCGACGGCTATCTGCCGGATCCCGTCTGTGCGTCTTCACCGATGGGCGCGATGGGCATCCACTACGTGAATCCGCAGATCCTGCAGCAGCCGCTCGACCCGAGGAGGCCGTCGATCCTCCTGTACGAGCCGACCGCGCGTGGGCTCCGGCTCGTCGGCGTCGAGTGGATGCAGCCGGTGATCGTCAACGGCGCTCCGTGGATGCAGCCCGAGAGCATCCCGCCGCCGCCGCCCTTCAACCCGGCGCCCGTGCTCTTCGGAGAGACGTTCGACGGCCCGATGCCGGGTCACAACCCGCAGATGCCGTGGCACTACGATCTGCACGTCTGGCTCTGGAAGCGCAATCCGACCGGGCTGTTCAGCGCGTGGAATCCGAACGTGCACTGCCCCGAGTGAGCCGAGCGAGGATCCGATCGAGCACCGAGTCCGGCAGGTAAGAGGCGAGAAGGAGCGTCGCCATCAGCATCGCGAACCACCGGACCGGCCCGAACATCAGCGCGATCATGAAGTGCATGCCGACGCCCACCACGAGCGCCGCCATGCGCGTCTTCTTCATCCCGAACCAGAGCGGCGCGCCCGCCTCGAACGTCAGGACGACGTACTGCAGGATCGTCCATCCTGCGGCGGGCATGAGGTTCGCGAACGCGACGGTGAACGCGGTCTGGTAACTGTCGTGGAGGTGCGTCCAGAGCACGAACGAGTGCTTCAGCCAGTCGCCGCGCGCCTTCGCGATCCCCGAGGCGCAGTAGATCGTCGGCAGGAGGAGCTGGAAGAAGCGCACCGTCCCGCTGCGCACCTCGTCGGGAAGAACGCGATCGGGAACGCGCTTCTTCGCGAGCCACGCGTCGACGCCGAAGCGTGCGCCGGCGGGGCTGACCGCGATGGCGATGGCGACCATCGGCGCCATCTTGCTCACGCTGAACGCGGCGAGGCGATCGGCGAGGGCGACGTACGTCGCGGCGCAGGCGAAGATGGTCGCCGCGACGCGCGTCCGGAAGCCGGCGGACATCGCGAGGCCGGTGACGACGAGCACCGTGGCGACTGCCCATGCGACGGAAGAAGGGAGCGCCGGCAGGTACATCGGCTGGCGCCAGTCGTTCGGGCCGACCTCGGGGACGTGGAAGCCGGCGTCGCCGATCCACTCGTCTGCGTGCGCGATGCGGCTCGACATGAAGCCGAGGATCGCGAGCGGCGCGAGCACGCGCACGATCTCGAGGCGCAGGACGTGCTGCGGCCGCCCGAGCCAGGTGAAGAACCGATCGCCGACGAACGGCTTCGTCGATGTGAGGCTCATCGCTCGTCCTCCGGCGATCTCTCGGGCAGCCTGGCGCGATCGTCCTCGTCGTCCTTCGGCGGCGCAGGCGAGCGGTCGCCGCAGCGCTCGTGCCGCTTCGACTTCGGCGTCCAGTACCAGTCGTGGCGCTGGTCCTCGGGGTACGTCGCGAGCTCCTTGCGCGCGTACGGCTGGATGGTGGAGCCGGGAGGCGGGTAGGGGATGCGGAGGCTGAGGAAGCGGACGCCTCCGATCTTGCGATCGCTCCGGGCGTTCTCGCGCCGAACGACGTAGTCGTCGAGCGCACGCATCACCTTGCGGTCGCGCCGGTAGAACTGCACCGCGCGGTAGAAGCGGTTCTCCTTGTTGTCCGCGTCGAGCGGGAAGAAGGGGCGGACGTCGATCTCGACCCATTTCTTCTCCGCGCAGACCCAGCCCTCGGCGCGGTAGTCGATCTGCTTCTCGCCCGCCCACTTGAAGAGCGCGGCGATCTGGCCGAAGTAGAGGGCCGCGCGGGGAAGGAGCTTGGCCGGGAGGTTCGAGCCGACCGCATCGAGCCACACGACCGCGAGATAGATCGCGGAGGCGAAGAGGAGCACGTTCCGCCGCCACGTCGAAGGCGGCGGCGGCAGCGGCTCGACGCGGGGCGTCTCCTCGGCCTTCGCCTCGCCCTTGCGACGCTTCGACTTCCGCTTCGCGGCCGCCATGCGCGAGATTGCTACTCTCGAACGGGCCCGGCCGTCGAGCGCGTTTCCATTTTCGTCGACCTCGAGCCCAGCCGGGTGTACCGCATCGAACGTGGAACGGACCGCGATCGTCACGGCTGCGCTCGTCCTCCTCGGCGCCTGCAAGAGCCGCGAGCAGGGAGCCCCGGCACCCGCGGACGTCCAGGACGCCTCGATGCAGAGGCCGCTCCCGTCCGGGATGCTCATGGGCCCGACCGCTGCCGCGCCGGCCAGCGCGGACCCCGGGCGGCGCCTGAGGAGCACGAGGGGCGCGACGACCGGCGAGTGGATCGAGCTCCAGCCCGCCGCGCCCGGCGACTCGCCGAAGCGCACGACGTTCGATCACTTCCGGAGCGACTCGCTCTTCGTTCCGCTCGATGCGATGACGCTCCTCCACGAGGCCTTCGCGCGCGCGGAGCCGGGCTTCGCCGTCTTCACTCCGCAGCTGCTCGATGCGCGTGCGCTCGGCCGGCTGCGTGCGGAGCTCGCCTCCTTCCGCAAGGAGTGGACGTCGATCGACGCGGTCAAGGTCGCGCGCGCTCGCTTCGAGGCGTCGTCGCTCGTCCGCGGCCTCACCTCGGACGACGCATGGAGGGAGGCTCGAGGGGCGCTCGTCGCGACCATCGACGACGTCGCGAAGCTCGCCGCCGCCCAGGAGGAGAAGGGCGCCGGGCTCTGGGTGGTCACCGCGCAGTGACCCGCGCGCCGAGGTGCTCGCGGATGTGCTCGCGGACGGCACGGCGCATGGGGACGGCGAACAGGTGCTCGAGCGCGATCGTCGCGGCGACGAGGGCGACCGCTGCCGCCGTCTGTCCGCGCCAGTCGCTCGCATAGGCGGCAGCCGGGGCTCCGGCGAGCGGCAGGCACACGGCGAGGACGTAGAAGAGCCCCGACCAGAGACAGCCGCTCGCGGTGGGGACCTCGCGGCCTCCGCCGGCGACGGGGCCGTCCATTCCCAGGGCCTCTCGGACGATCGAGGCGAGGCGCATCGCCTGCGCGCGCGCGTACGTGCTCTCGAGCGTCAGCACCTCGCGCGGGAGGACGACGTAGACGCGATGGATCGCCTTGCCGCCGCTCCGGGGAATCGCCTCCGAGAGCACGCGCACGTCGAGGATCGGCCCGGGGACCTCACGGCCGTCGACGATCACCGCGGCGCTCGACGTCCCGGCGTCGCGATAGGAGCCCTCGTTCGTGGCGGGGGCGATCTCGAAGGAGCGCTCGACGGTGGAGATCGATTCCGCGCTCGCGACGCGCGTGAAGTCGATCGCGGCCACGATCGAGAAGCTCGTCCCTCCGAACAGGAGCAGGAAGACGGGCAAGAGCGGGTGCACGAGCGAGCCTGCGGCGACGCCGGCCGGCAAGAGGACGGCGAGCACGAGCATCAGCCACTTCACGTGGTGGGTCTGCGTCCGCGATCGCGCGACGAGCGAGAGGCGTCCCGGCCCGCGCTCGACGACGTCGAAGCGGCCGTCGCCCGCGTCCTCCGCCTCCTCGTCGACGAAGTCGAGCCCCACGGCGACAGGATACCGCGAAGGAGGCCGACGGCTGCGGACGCGCCGCACGGATCGTGGGCGATTTCTGCGCAACGGGCCGCGTCCTCGCGTGGGATGGCGATCCAGGTCGATCGCCCGCGAGGCGTCGCGAGCCGGCCGGCCTCGAGCCTCGGCAGGCGCGCGAAGTCCGGTCGTGGGCGGCGGGCACGATGGGTGCAGGCGCCGCGCGCGTGGCACCCCCCTATCTCCGGCTCACCGCCCTCGGCCTCGGCCTCGCCGCCTCGGGCACCTTGCTCGCGTTCGGCTGCTCGCGCACGGAGGAGCCGCCGGCCCCCGCGCCGATCGTGAGCGACAACGGCGACGACGGAGAAGACGAGGACGGGCAGGACGGCATCGAGGAGCCCGGCAGCGTGCCCCCGTCCCCCGGCGACGACGCCACGCCCATCCCGTCGAAGATCCGCTACGTGATGGTCCTGGTGAAGGAGAACCACACGTTCGACAACTACTTCACCGGCTTCCCCGGCGCCGAGAGCTCGACGACCGCGAAGCTCTCGAACGGCACGACGATCACCCGCAAGCAGGCGCCGACCGAGCTGATGAAGGACATCTGCCACTCGAACGCGTGCGGGCAGACGGCGTACGCCGGCGGCAAGATGAACGGCTTCGGCGCGAAGGACCCGGTGCGTCCTTTCTACTTCTACAGCGAGCAGCAGATCCCGAATTACTGGCAGTATGCACGCAATTTCGTGCTCGCCGATCACTTCTTCTCGACGACGCTCGGACCGAGCACACCGGGGCACACCGTGTTCTGGGCGGGCCAGTCGCTGGTGCTCGACAACGCCAAGTGCACGAAGGACGGAGGCGCCTGTTCCGGCCGCGGCTGCGTGGCGGGCGCGGACGTCAAGATCACCTCGTACGATCCGGACACCTGCACGACGAAGTCGGTCGCGCCGTGCTTCGACGTCCCGACGCTCACCGATCACCTCCCGAAGGGCTTCACCTGGTCGAACTACGGCGGCTCGCTCGCCCAGATGTTCAAGTCGGTGACGAACGATCCGGGGTACGCGGCGCACTTCCGCAAGCAGAGCGAGCTCGTCGCCGATCTGAAGGCCGGGCACATCGCGAACCTCACCATCGGCCACCTCTGGAGCGGCGACGAATCCGAGCACCCCGACGCCTATCCTTGCGTCGGCGAGAACTTCACCGTCGAGATCGTGAATGCGGCGATGGCCCTTCCGCAGTGGAAGGAGATGGCGATCGTGATCACCTGGGACGACTGGGGAGGCTGGTACGACCACGTCCCGCCGCCGGCACGGAAGTGCAAGAACGGTCAGGTGTTCCAGGCCGGCTTCCGCATCCCGGCCATCGTGATCTCGCCGTACGCGAAGAAGGGCTTCGTGCTGAAGACGCCGCTCGAGCAGGCGAGCGTCCCGCGGCTCGTCGAGGAGCTCTGGGGCATGGAGCTCATGACCAAGCGCGACCCGCACGCGCGTGACGGGATCGCGGGCAGCATGATGGACGCGTTCGACTTCAATCAGCCGCCGCGTCCGCCGATGCCGCTGACGACGCGCACGTGCCCCTGACGGGTTCATGGCCAACGATTCAGGAATGCATCGACGGAGGAGCGCGCAATCGCACGCGAAGCGTGCGTGCGCCGCAGGGGCAGCGCGCGGTCAGGTGAGGACAAAGGAGGGGGAGCGCAGCTCCCCACTAGAGCAATGCCGCGCCCAGGACGCCCGCGCTGTCACCGAGCGCGTGCTTCACGATGCGCGTCTCGAGCGCATCGTTGAACACCCAGCGCTCGACCGCGCGCCTGCCGTCTTCGTAGAGCGCCTCGACGTTCGACACGCCTCCGCCGAGGACGACGACGTCGGGATCGAGCACGTCGATCACGGTCGCGAGCGCGCGGCCGAAGATCTCGATGCGCTCGGCCATCAGCGCGCGCGCGGCGTCGTCGGCGCGACGGACGAGCTCCGGCAGCCGCACGTCCTCCCCGGTGCGCTCGCGGTACGCGCGCTCGATCGCCGGGCCGCTCAGGTACGTCTCGATGCAGCCGCGCCGGCCGCAGTAGCAGGGCGGGCCGGAGACGGGATCGAGCACGACATGGCCCCACTCGCCGGCGATCCCCTGCGCGCCGTCCCACGCACGGAGCGAGCCGTCGTGATCGCGGAGGACGACGCCGCCGCCCACGCCCGTGCCCATGATCACGCCGAACGCCACGCGCGCACCGCGCGCCGCGCCCCACTGCGCCTCGGCGAGCGCGAAACAGTTCGCATCGTTCGCGAAGGCCACCCTGGCCGTCGATCCGAGCGCGCGCGCGAGGTCCGTGCGGAAGGGCCGGCCGTTGAGGCACGTCGTGTTCGAGTTCTTCACCAGCGCCTCGCCGGTGCGCGTGGTCACCGAGCCGGGCATTCCGACGCCGACGGGAGGGAGCGCGTCCGCCGGGAGGCCGGCCTCGTTTGCGACGTCGAGGACGAGCGCGCGCGTCGCAGCGACGATGTGCTCGTAGCCGCGATCGCGATCGGTCGAGATGCGCTTCCTGGCGATCACCTGCGGCTCGTCGGCGAGCCGCACGACGACGGCCTCGGTCTTCGTGCCCCCGAGATCGACGCCGATCCGGAGCCCGCCGCTCACGAGGCGCTCGTCCTGGCGCCGAGCTCGTGGAACACGCCGACGGCCCTCGCGACGCGCCCCTCGTCCGGCGCGGCCACGATGCCGAACGACGCGAGCAGCTGCGCGGTCTCGCCCCCGCGGTGCGAGAGCGTGAAATCGAGCTCGCGTCCGACCGCGCCGAGGATCCGCTCGGCCCGCGCGGCGACGTCGCTGTCGCGGAAGTCGACGAAGAGCACGTGCTCCGCCGGGGACGCGGGGGGGACGCCGTCCCACGTGGCGTCCTCGGCGGAGGTCCTCGACGTGTTGCCCTGCAGCGGCAGCTCCGCGATGCGCCCACGCAGCTTGGCCGTGATCTCCCACGCATCGCCCCAGGCCGCGGGCCGCACGTAGTTGGTCCGCAGGTGGCGGACCTCGAAGCCCTCCAGGGTCGATACCTGGTAGCCGAGGTCCTTCAGCATGGTCAGCACCATCTCGGTGGTGCCGTTCTTGATCCCGCGCTCGCCCTCGCGCTCGAGCGCCGCGAACCACGACAGCTTCGTGTCGTCGTCCTCGCTCGTCGTCGCCCCCCAGAGCAGCATCACTCCGCGTCGGCGTCCTCGGCGACGCCGCCTTTCTTCAGCGTTCCCCCCGCGGCGGCGAGGAGGTAGGCCTCGATGAAGTCGTCGAGATCGCCGTCGAGCACCGCATCGACGTTGCCGACCTCGTGCCCGGTTCGGAGGTCCTTCACCATCCGGTACGGAGCGAGCACGTAGCTGCGGATCTGGTTGCCCCACGCGATCTGCGTCTTGCTCGCCTGGTAGGCCGCGGCCTGCTCCTCGCGCTTCTGCATCTCGAGCTCGTAGAGCTTGGCCTTGATCATCTTCAGGGCCATGCGCCGGTTCTGGAGCTGGGAGCGCTCCGCACGGCACACGACGACGATCCCGCTCGGGATGTGCTTCATGCGCACGGCGGTCTCGACCTTGTTGACGTTCTGCCCGCCCTTGCCGCCGGCGCGCATGGTGGTCGTCTCGAGGTCCTCGTCCTTCACGACGATGTCGATCTCGTCGTCGATGTCCGGCGTCACCTCGACGGCCGCGAACGCCGTCTGGCGGCGCGCGTTCGCGTCGAACGGAGAGATGCGAACGAGGCGATGCACGCCGATCTCGCTCCGGAGGTAGCCGAACGCGTGATCGCCCGCGACGGTGATCGTCACCCCGTCGATGCCGGCCTCGTCGCCTTCCTGGAAGTCGACGATGTCCGTCTTGTAACCGCGCTTCTCCGCCCAGCGCAGGTACATGCGCATGAGCATCTGCGCCCAGTCCTTGGCGTCCACGCCGCCGGTGCCCGGGTGGATGCTGAGGATCGCGTTCGCGTGATCGACCTGGCCGGAGAGCATCCGGCCCAGCTCCGCGGCGCGCAGGCGCTTCTCGAGATCGGGCAGCTGCGCCGCGACCTCGGCGACGACGGAGTCGTCCTTCTCGGCCGCGCCGAGCTCGAGGAGCTCCTTCGCGTCGTCGATGTCGCGCGTCAGCTTCTCGGTCGACTCGAGCTTCTGCTCGATCATCGAGCGCTGCCGCGTGACCTGCTGGGCCTTCTTCGAGTCGTCCCAGAACCCTGGGGCGAGCGTCTCTTCGTTGAGACGCTCGATGTCGAGCTTCAGCTTCGGGACGTCAAAGATGCCCCCTTAGCGTCATGAGACGCCTTTGGAGGTCCTCGAGCTTGAGCCGCGATTCTGCGAGCATGGTGAGGGCATGGATATCACAGCTCGCTCGGCGCGCGCTCGGGGACGACGACGGGCGGGCCGTTTGCCTGGCGCGACCGCCAGGACGTGAACCACCCGCCGGTGAGGACGTCCAGCGCGGCCTCTGCCTCGAAGACGCGCAGCGCGGCGTCGACCTCGTCGCGGGTGCCGCGCGATGCGGGGGGCACCGAGCGGAGATCGATCCAGGCGCGCTGCCAGTGGAAGAGCGCCTCGAGCGTGCGCGCCGCGATCCGCGAACGAGCGTCGTGTCGCTCGAGCTTCATCCGCTCGAACGCCGGCTCGTCGTCCGCGTAGAGGAGGCGGTCGAGCCGCCAGGTGAGGCGGCCTTCGAATCCGACGTTCGCGCCGGCCGAGTCGCGCCACCGCGCCGAGTCGGTCCCCGTGTCGGTCGAGAGCCTCGCGTCCTCGAAGCGGACCGCGCGGACGCGCGCCTCGGGCAGCAGCGCGCTCCATCGAGCCCGGCTCGTGATCGCATCGAGCCGAGCGTCGTCCGGGCCGAGGCCGGCCGTGCGCCACGCGGCCGCGACGCACGTGCGCGCGAGCCGCGGGGTCAGCGCGAGGTTCGTCTCGCCGCCCTCGATCGCGACGACGCGGGTGGTCTCCAGCACCGGCTTCACCGACGGACGCGCCGTCCGGTCGAGCGGCAGGCCGACGACGAGCATCCCGCCGACGTCGCGCTCGTCGGTGATCGCATTGCGGCGCGAGAATCCGACGAGGGAGAGCCACGCGTGTCCGCCGGGGGCCCGTGGGACGGGCACGCGCCCGACGGTGGCGCGCGCGACGAGGTCCTCCGGATCGACCTCGCCGTCGGCGAGCGCATCGTCGGTGGCGGGCTCCCGCGTGGCGGCGCGCGCCGCCGGCGCGAGCGCGAGGAGGACGAGCGCGACGACGACCAGGGATGGAAGGAGAGGAGATCGGTACGTCATGAACGCCGCTCGAGCGAGAGGCGTGCCGCGACCGAGCTTCCATGATTTCAAAGGCTTCGGCACCGTGACCATATGGCCGGGCCGATTTCGGCCTGGCCCTGGTCAGTGATCGATCTTTCGTACGCGAAGTGAATTTACGCGGACTTGGCTCGTCGACCGGGCATGAGGACCGACGAGCATCGATGGGCGGCTGAAGAGTTTGCGCACTGCAAGTTGGGCG
>WBZO01001567.1_pt1 | contig 34733 bp, 38 predicted proteins | sample 5204261 | NCBI WGS metagenome assembly WBZO01 (sample SAMN12412400, study PRJNA552823) | activated sludge metagenome | isolation source: activated sludge from anammox sidestream of wastewater treatment plant... | place: USA: North Carolina | collected 2017-09
TTCACGCGGAGGTGCGGAGTCGCGGAGGGGAAGATTGATTAAAGAAATTGCGAGTGCGTTGCTCGATCCGAAGTTCTGATTGCCATTCTATTTCCTACTCCGCGTTATCCGCGTCTCCGCGTGAGATGGGATTGTTTCACGCGGAGGCACGGAGTCGCGGAGGGGAGATTGATTAGGGAAATTGGGAACAAGGTGGTGCTCTATGTTCCTTTCTCCGAGTTCTACTCCGCGTTTTCCGCGTCTCCGCGTGAGATGGGATTGTTTCACGCGGAGGTGCGGAGTCGCGGAGAGGAGATTGGCTAAAGAACTTGTGAACGGGTCAGCAGCTCAGAGGTCCTCGTTTATTCGCCGAATCTTACTCCGCGTTTTCCGCGTCTCCGCGTGAGAATGGGGTTTGGTTCACGCGGAGGGCGTGTTGCGCAAATGGGTCGCGCTCGACAGGGTTGCGGCATTTGCGTAAAAGTGATGGCTCACAGGCGCAATGGCCCGGGTGGTGGAATGGTAGACACAAGGGACTTAAAATCCCTTGGCTGAAAGGCCGTGCGGGTTCGAGTCCCGCCCTGGGCACCATCGCGATGGCTTCAGATGAATCCTTCTTCCTGTAGCTTGTCGAGAAAGTCGGTGGGTTCGTTGCGGATGCCGCTGTGGCCAGGCATGGCGGGGGCGAGGCGGTCGAGTTTTCGGCGTTTGATCCAGAAATAGGGCTGGGATTCGGCGAGGGCGATCATTTTGGAGTGCCGCACGATGCGGTCGAAGGCGGCGACGTAGTCGCTCAGAAAGATGCCGACGATGGGGGACCATTCGTGGTTGATGATCTTTTCGGAGAAGAGGGCTTTGGCTTCGAGGCTCTTGTCGGAGTATTCGTCTCGCGCCTGTAGGATGTCGCGCGCCATCGCTTGAAAATCCACGTTGTCGGGATTCAGTGATTGGATGACGAGTTGGAGAACGCGGTCGGCGGATTCGAATAGGGTGAAGAGCGACTGTTGGGCGCTGCTGGAGAATGCGGCGCCTTTGGTGTGGAGTCGCTGTTCGGTGAGGTCGGCGATGTTTTCGTTGTGGTCGCCGATGCGTTCGATATCAATCATGCAGCGGTTGAGGTGCTGGATCATGATGGATTGGCGGCGCGAGAGATAGCGGCGGGTCAGATCTTGCAGGTAGCGTTTGAGTGCGTTTTGGATGTCGTCCACGGCATCTTCGTTGCGCCGAATGGTGAGCAGCTTTTTGCGGTCGAGTCGGAACATGATTTCCGCATTGAGCCGAAAGGTCTGGGCGCAAATGATGGCGACGCGCTGGAGTTCGCGGACGGAGAGATAGATGGCCTGCTCGGGTTTGGGCAGTTCTGCATCGTCGAGATAGCTGGAGGGGGGCGCCGACTTTCGAGTCCATGTGACGAGGCGAACGAGGCCAACAAAGGGTCTGCGCAGTGGCATCAATAGGAGGGCGGTGATGACGGCAATGGCGGTCTGGAGGTTGGCTGCCTGCCGGATGAGGTCGGGCGATGTGGTCTGGATGAAGGCGATGAGGTAGGGTTGTATGGCAAGGGCGATCGCGACGCCGATCAGATTGAAGAGGAGATGGGTGACGGCGCCGCGTCGGGCTTCGATCGAAGTGCCGATGGAGCCGATGATGCCGGTGGAGCAGGTGCCTATTTGCGCGCCGAGTACGTAGGGAAAAATCGGTTCCAGGGAGTGAAATGCGCCCGCGCCGATGAGGGCGAAGAGAAGTCCCATGGTCGCGCTGCGGCTCTGCAGCAGGGCTGAGATTATTGTGGTGGTTGCGATTCCAATGATTTGGGCGGAGAATCCGCCGTCGTGAGGGGCGGAGAGCCAGCTTCGCAACAATTCTTTGTGGGGCGCGAAGGTTCCGCTCATGAGCTTCATGGACATGAAGAGGAATCCGAATCCGATTAGCGCCTGGCCGATTTCGTTCCAGGGGCGGCGTTGGATGCTGATCATGATCAGCACGCCGAGGATGATGGGGATGTAGTAGAACTCGCCGAGGTCGAAGGCGATGAGTTGGAGGGCGAGGGTGGTGCCGAGATTGGCACCTGCGATGGGGGCGATGGCTTGTGGGAGGGTGAGCAATCCGGCGTGAAGAAATCCGATGATGAGGAAGACGCCCGCGTTGCTTTGCAGAAGGGTGCCCATCGCTGTGCCGAGGCCCAGTCCGACCCAGCGTCCGCGCGTGGCCCAGCGGATCGTTTCGCGCATCCAGCGCCCGCCAGCGGCTTGCAGGTTGGAGATCAGCGTCTTCAGCGCGAAGATGAAGAAGGCTAATCCGCCCAGCAGTTTCAGCACGATCCAGAAGAGCGAGTTGTTGTCCATCGTCAGGTTGGCGCGGTTGTCGCGCGCCCCACGCTGAGATCATAGCCAAGCATGGAGTCGCCATCAAACAGGAATCGGCCTGTGAAGGGACGGCCTTCGAGCATGAGGGGAATCCAGATGTGGTCGTCGGCCCACATTTCATCGAACGGGATTTGATCGAGGGGGGTCCAGATTGGGTCGGCTTCGTCGGTGGAGGTGGGTTGGCCGGTGAACGCATTTGCGGTGAAGACGTAGCCGTGGATGGAGTGGCCATTGGCGAACTGGAAGAGCAGTTCGCCTGCACGCTGAACGCCGGAGGGGGTGATGCAGAGTTCTTCCTGTACCTCGCGCACGGCGCATTGCTCGGGTGTTTCTCCGGGGTCGAGGCGGCCGCCGGGGCCGTTGATTTTGCCCGCGCCGAGGCCGCGTTTTTTCCGAATCAGGAGCACGTTGCCGTGTTGGATGAGGAAGAGGAGGGTGGCGCGCTCGACGGGTTTCCACGCGGTCCAGTCAATTTGATCGAAGCGCGAATAGCGAGTGGTGTTGGCCATGGTCTCCTTGACCTCCGGGGTGTTCGGGCGTAGCTTGCCTCAACGGAGTCAGTTATGCCTATTCTTTTTATTGCGGCTGTGGTGGTTGTCGGTTTGTGCGCATTGGGGTTGTCGGTCGGGTTGCTGCTGCGCGGCAAGTCGCTGCAGACCTGCGGGCGCGCATTGGGACCGAATGGAGAATCACTGGGTTGCGCTTCCTGTGGAAGCGGGGGTTGCCAGACGAAGAACAAGTCGGCTGATGACTCGCACAAAGACGCCTGATGGGCGGGCTTATGCCGCGTTTCGCGCGGGCGTCCAGCGCCATGCCAGTAGCGCCAGCGCGATCAAGCCGATGTTGCGGGCGATATTGAGCCACGACATGGATTCTGCCGTACTCGCGACGGAGAAGCAGCCGCAGGCGATATCTACGCCTCGGTAGAGATTGATGCTCATCGCGATGATAAAAACGACCAGCAGTGCAATCGCGAGCAGCAGCGCGCCTTTGCGATAGCGCGCGCCAGCGATTAGCGCGAGCGCGAGAACGGCTTCGGTCCAGGGCATATAGACCGCGAAGAGGTTGATCGCGCTGTCGGGGAGCAGGTGATAGCGAAAGACGGCCTCGGCGAAGGCTGCGGGTTGCGCAATTTTGGGCGCGGCGGCGAGTGCGAAGATCGCGGCGATAAAGAGTGCGATGATCCATGCCGCGGTCGTTTCCCAGGATGGAGTTGAGGTGTCTGCGCTCATTTGGAAATGGGGAGTTGTGCGGCGGTCCAATCCTGGTAACCGCCGAGATACAGGACGAGGTTTGTGTGGCCCTGTTCTTTGAGGAAGAGGCAAAGCTCTAGCGATTCGTCGCAGGTTTGACCGGAGCAGTAGATGAGGGCTTGTTGGTCGGGGGTCAGAAAGCCTGCGTAGTCGGGATATTTCTCGATGCGTTGGCTGTCGGGGAATGAGAGGGCGCCGGGCAGGTGTCCCGCGTCGTAGTCGCTCGCGCTGCGCGCGTCGAAGACGAGTATTCCGCCGTTATCAATCAACTCCCGGGTGCGCGCGGTGTCGGCGATGGCGATTCCGGCCTCTGTCGCTTTTGTTTGCGCGCGGGCAGACCATGCTTCGCGCCAAGGGATGCGGGTGGGCGAGAGCCACTGAGCCGCGGTGCCGAGCGCCGTGGCGACGAGGAGCATCCACGCCGCTTGTGCCATGGGGCTGGTCCGCAAACGCGGCATGGTTAGGCGCCCAGGCCTTGCACGCGGATGGGAACATCAATGATGTTGCCGCCGCGCACATGGATGCGCAGGACGCGGCCGTTGACGTCGCCGTTGGGCACGAGGTTGTTGAGCTGAATGCGCAGGCCGTTGGTGCCGAAGGGTTCGGTCTTGACTCCGATTGATGCGTTGGGCGGTTCTACTCCGTCCAATTCAACGGGAGAACCATCGGCATTGCGGACGAGGATGAAGCGCGAGAGAGGGTCTTCGCTCGGTTTGTCGAACGAGAGTTCGCGGGGGGCGACGATGACTTCGCGGGAGATCATGAAGTAGACCGGGATTTCTACGGTTGGCCTCTTGGGGTGGTCGGTGCGGACGAGGACGGTTGCGTGAAAGTTGCCGTTCATCAGCGGTTGCTTGAGCGCGATGGTGAGGCGATGGGTGTTGCCGTCGCCGCCAGGCGCGGCTACGGCCGACAATTCGGCAGAGGAGGATTCCACGGAGGTGATTTGGAACGCGGTTCCGTCGCCGGTGGAGAGGGTCACATCCACGGTGGGTTGGTCTCCGGGCGCGATGCGCGGCATCATGATTTGTTGGGGTTGCACGATGATGGGAACGCCCACGGTGCCGTGCAGGGCGAGCATGAGTTGTGGTTGGGTGGGATCGTTGGATTCAATCAGAATGGTCTTGTGCTGCGCGCCGCTGCGGCCTTGCAGGGAGAGGCGAGTGGTCAATCTCGATTCGCCGCCCGGCGGGATATTTTTTTCCGATATGTTGGCGACCGTGCAGCCGCAGGCGGGCTGAACGCGGGTGATTTCGAGTGTGAGTGTGCCGGTGTTTTTGAGCACGAATGTGTGTTCGATGGTTTGAGAGGAGTCGGCTGTCCCGAAATCGAAATTGGGCTCATCGCATGCGATGTGGGGCGCATTGGTTGTGGCGGGCTGTTGTGCGGGGGCGGTCAGGGCGAGCGCCGTTCCGAGCAATAGCAGGGCTGTGAAAAGACGAGTGAGCATGTGCGGCCTCCAGATGTACCTTTGTTAAGATAACAAAACGCGGTGTGCGTTCAATGCGGGATGGAAATTATTCTCGCGCGCCACACTGTGGGCGACGCCGGGGGCTGTGGGTTGCGTGAGGGGATGTGGGTTGGCGCTGCTCTATCGCGATTTTTTCGGCTTCGGCGCTTTGGGAGCCGCCTCCTCGAAGGGGCAGGCGGGCTGGCAGTGGGGGCAGCTTGAGGCGTCGCGCTGGCAGTGGTTTTGGTGCGCGCGAAGCGACTTGAGGAAGGCAACTGCCGATGGGCCGCCTGAGCGGATGCACTCGATGAAGTTGCAGAGCTTGATGCTGGTTTCGATGCTGAGCAGGTGCTCAATTTTGCAGGCGTCCACTTCGGCCTGCTCGGGGTCAACGCCGAGAATGTCGCGCAGGAAAATCTCGAGCAGTTCGTCGTTGCGCTCCACGATTTCGGCGAGGCGGCGGCCTTCGTCGGAGAGAAGGAGGAACTTGTTGGCGTCTTCGACGACCAGCCCTCGCTTCTTGAGCGGTTTGAGGCTGATGGAGCAACTGCCGCGCGTGATGTTGAGGCGCTTGGCGATATCGGTCACGCGCGCATAGCCCTGCGTTTTGAGCAGCTCATGAATGGTCATGAGGTAGTGAGCGGCGCTGTGCGTGAGCAGATTATCTTCGTAGCTTTTCCAGACCTCGGTCGGCATGAATTCGTCCAATTGATTGATATGCCAAACAGGATACGCCCATTTGGCAGTCGGTCAAGCGGAACGAGCGCGGGGCCGGAGGGTCTAGCGATTGGCGAAGAGCTGGGCCAGCTCGTCGGAGAGCGCGGCTTCTGCTCGGTTCAGGATGTAGAGGTGGATGCCGGGGACGCCCTTTTTGAGGAGGTCCTTGATTTGGCGTTCGGCCCACTGGATACCCACTTGCGCCGCTGCAGCGTGATCGTCGCCTGCGGCTTCCAACTGCTTCTCCAGCTCGGCGGGAAGAACCACTTTGCAAATGCTGCACATCCGCTGCACTTGTTTGAGGGAGAGGACGGGGAGCAGGCCGGGGAGAATGGGGTGTTCGATTCCCGCTTTGCGGCAGCGCTTTACATAGTCGTAGTAGAACTCGTTGTCGAAAAAGAGCTGGGTGGTGACGAAGGAAGCGCCCGCATCGAGTTTTGCTTTGAGATGGCGGATGTCTGCCTCTGGCGATACGGCTTCGGGGTGAGTCTCCGGATAGCCTGCAACGCCGCAGCAGAGATCGGGATATTGGATTTTCAGGAGGTCCACGAGTTCCGCCGCGTGGGTGAATCCGTCTGGCGAGGGGCGAAACTGGGAGAATCCGCGCGGCGGGTCGCCGCGGAGGGCCATGATATTGCGGTAGCCCGCTTGATGCCATTCGCGCGCGAGGGCTTCGAGTTCGTTGCGGCTGTGTCCGACGCAGGTGAGGTGGGGCATGACCGGCGCATAGCCGAGGTCGCGCAGGAGATGGCAGACTTCCATCGTGCGCTGGCGCGTGGTGCCGCCTGCTCCGTAGGTGCAGGTGACGAAATCGGGCTTTGTGGCGCGCAGGGCTTCGCCATTCTGGCGCAGTGCGTCCATGGCGGCGTCGTCCTTGGGCGGGAAAAATTCGAAGGAGAGGAGCGGCTTGTTGTTCCGCGCGAGCAATTCACTGATTTGTTTGTCTGACATGCGGGGAAAGGTAACGATTTATGCGAAAGCGTCAACCCGTGATTCCGTTCGCGCCGCATTCTGCGAAAGGTTGCGGGGCGTTGTTTTCGCGCGACTTGCGGGTTCAATCGCGCCGATTCGGGCCATCTGGAACGCGCGGGCTGAGAGGGGGTGGCGAGGGTGAGGCCTCGAAATCAGTGCCCGCGGCGAGAGCGGAAGGGGAGGGTCAGGAGGAAGAGCGCGGTGACAACGAGGACGATGGCGGGCCCCGGCGCGATGCCGAGGTAGTAGGAGAGGTAGAGGCCGATTGCGCCGGATAAGGCGGCGATCAGGGCGGCGCCCACCATCAGGGTGGGGAGCCGCCGCGTGAGGAGCGATGCGGTCGCGGCGGGCGTCACAAGCAGGGCGATCACAAGCGCCACGCCGACGGTTTGCAGGGCGAGGACAACCGCCAGCGCGAGGAGCGCGAGCAGCAGATAGTTCAACAACCGCACCGGCAGGCGGAGCGTGGCTGCAAGGACGGGGTCGAAAGTGAGGACAACGAGTTCTTTATAGAGCAGACAGATGGCGCCGAGCGCACCTGTGCCAAACAGCGCGATGCGCCAGAGGTCGGCGGAGGAAACGCTGAGCACGTTGCCGAAGAGAATGTGCGTGACGTCCACCGCATAGCTGCGGGTGGTGGAGACGAGCGCGATGCCGAGCGCAAACATTCCGGCGAAGATGATGCCGATGGCGGTGTCCTCGCGCAGGCGGGTTCCACGGCTGATGGCGCCGATGCCGAATGCAGAGAGGAGGGCCGCGCCGAGCGCCCACCAGAACAGCGGGCCGCGCGCGCCACCGTGGACGAGATACCCGGCCGCCACGCCGGGCAGGATCGCGTGGGAGAGCGCGTCGCCCATGAATGCCATGCCGCGCAGAATCACGAAGGCGCCGAGGACGGCACAGACAATGCCGACGAGGACGACGGCGAGCAGCGCGCGTGTCATGAACGCGTACTGGAACGGCTCGATCAAAAGGGTCAGGAAATCAGCCATTTGGCGTTTCCTCCTCGCGACAGTCGTTGCTGACGAAGACGAGGCCCTCTCGGGTCTGAATCGTGCGCGCATGGTGGCCGAAGGTCGCGGTCAGATTGGTGGACTGGAAAACTTCTGCCGGCGGGCCGCAGGCGATCAGTTTGCGGTTCAGCAACAAAATGCGGTCGAAATGTGCGGTAGCCAGATCGAGGTCGTGTGTGGCGACGATGATGGTGGCGCCGCGATCACTGAGGCGTTCGAGCAGGTGGATCAAGTCGTGCTGCGTGTGGTTATCGAGTCCGCTGAAGGGCTCATCCAAGAGCATGAGCGCGGCTTCCTGGGCCAGGGCGCGGGCGATGAACATTCGCTGTTGCTGGCCACCGGAAAGTTCGCTGATCTGGCGTCCGGCCAAGGGGGCGAGGTCAACCCGCTCCAAGCATTCTTCGACGAAGGCGCGATCGCGCGCGCTCGGCCGCCGGAAAAGCCCGATCTCTCTGGCGCGCCCCATCATCACCACATCGCGCACGGTGACGGGGAAGCGCCAGTCCACGGCGGTGCGTTGGACGAGGTAGGCGATGCAGGCGTGGCGGCGCGGTGGCGAACCGAACACGCGCGCGCTGCCCTCGCTCGGCTCGATCATGCCGGCGGCGGCTTTGAAGAGCGTGGACTTCCCCGCGCCGTTCGGGCCGACGATGGCGAGTCGTTCCCCCGCAGGCACGCTCAAGGTGACGGACTCAAGCGCGGTTCGTTCACCATAGCGGATGGTCAGACCTTCGGTTTGCAATGCGGGTGCATTGGGTTCATGCGGCAGATGGCGAAAGAGGAGCGATTCGGATGAGGCTTCGGCGCTCATGGCGCATGCTCCTGCAGCGCCTCGGTGAGGGTGTTCACATTGAAGCGCATGAGGCTCAGGTAGGTCGCCGTCTCGGTGTTCGGCGGGCCGAGTGCGTGGATGCGCAGGCGGACGATGCGGCAGCCGGCATCGCGCGCGAAGGCCTCGGCCATGGCGGGGTTGGCGGAGGCGCCGAGGACCAGTACGCGCGCGCCGCCGGCATGCAGATCGCGCTGGAGCGTGGCGAGTGAGCGCGCGGATGTTTCGGCCACGGTGGTGAAGTTCGGGATTAGCGCGCCGAGGGTGGTGATGCCGTAGCGCTCTGCGAAATAGCCGAGTTCGTCGTGGTCGGTTGCGAGGGCGCGGTGAGCCCGCGGGATCGCATCGAATTGCGCGCGAGTCCATTCATCGAGTTCGCGCAACTGGCGTTTGTAGTCGTCGGCGCGCTGGCGAAAAAGTTCTGCGTGTTCGGGGTCGCGCAGTGCCAGGGCATGGGCGATGTTGTCGGCCCACAGTTCCACCCAGGTGGGGTCGAGCCAGACGTGCGGATCGGTTTCGCCGTGCGCGTGCTCGTGGTCGTGCTCGTGTTCATGTGGGTGGTCGTGGTCGGCGGGGTGTTCTTGCGCCCGCGGAGCGCGCCCTTGCGAGACGATGACGAGGCGATTCGTGGAGGTGGCTCCGATCGAGGAGAGGATCTTTTCCAAGAATGATTCGAGGCCCAAGCCGTTGGCGAGGATGAGGTCGGCCGATTGCAGGCGCGCGATTTCGCGCGGGGTGGGGTCGAAGGCGTGCGGGTCGGCCGAGCGGGGAATCAGCTCGGTGATTTCAGCGTCGCTGCCTGCAATGTTTTGCGCGACATCGGCAATGAACGAGGTGGTGGCCACCACGCGAAGGCGCGCTGCGTCGGCTCGCCCTGCAAGGAAGGCGATGCCGAGAAGAAGACAGCAGCATTTTTGATAGAGCGACACGGCGTGCGATGGTAGCAGCCGATGGGGGTGGAACAAGGAGATTTGGGGGGTCGCGCGCGAGTGCGAAGTGTTGGGGGTGGCTGCCTTTCGCGCGCTCAAAGCCAGCGTTCGTAGACGAGGGCAGTGGCGATGCCGAGCAGCATGCCGAAGAAGACTTCGATGCGGGTGTGGCCGAGGAGCTCGGCCATTTTCTTCTTCTCAAAATGGTGTTCCTTGAAGAGTTCCGCAACAATTTGGTTGAGGAGGCGCGCCTGTTGACCCGCCGCGCGGCGCACGCTCTGGGCATCGAACATCACCACGAGCGCAAAGATGAAGGCCACGGCGAAGTTCGTACTGTCGAGTCCGCTGCGGTGTCCCACGGAAGTAGCCAGTGCGCAGACGGCTGCGGAGTGGGCGCTGGGCATCCCGCCGGTGCTGATGAAGTAGCGAAAATCGAATTCGCGGGTCTTCCGCCAGGCCAGCGTCATCTTAATGCTCTGCGCAGCGGCCCAGCCCACGGCGCTGGACCAGAGCGAGCTGTTGTGCGCCAGTTGTGTCCAAAGTGAGTCCATAGGGGGATTCTACGCTAACGTGCCGGGCGAAAGTAAAGCTGCTTCCTTTTGCGTGTGCGCGCCTTTAGCTCGGGGAGGAGAATACGGTGACAGAGCGCGCCTGTATGGTGACGCGCGCTTCCGGGCGGTTCCATGCGGGCTGGGTTTCCTGTGTGGTCCATTCGAATTGCCAAGCTCGACCCGGCGCGGGGGGGAGATGAAAAGTCGCCTCGTTTTCGGATGCATTGAAGATGATGAAGAGCGAGTCGGCATCGGTGTGGCCGCCCGTCGCCTCGCGATAGCCGTTGAGGAGACAAGCCAGCGTTTGGTCGTGGTGCCACTCGGGCGCGCGGCCATCGCGGCCATACCACGCGATATCGGCGCCGCCTTTGAACGGTTGTCCGGTTAGGAATCGCGTGCGGCGCAGGGTGCGCTGTGACTTGCGAAAGCGAATGAGTTGGCGGACGAATTCGACGAGCTCGTTGTTCTCGCGCAGGAGATTCCAATCCACCCAGGAGATGTCGTTGTCCTGGCAGTAGGCGTTGTTGTTTCCTTTTTGCGTGCGCGAAAACTCGTCGCCGGCGAGGAGCATGGGCACGCCCTGGGAGAGGAAGAGCGTTGCGAGCAGATTCTTCTGCTGGCGAAAGCGGACGGCGTTGATTGCTTTGTTATCGGTCTCCCCTTCGACGCCGTAGTTGCGGCTGTGGTTGTTGCTTTCTCCGTCGCGATTGTCTTCGCCATTCGCATCGTTGTGCTTCTGTTCATACATCACGAGGTCGCGCAGGGTGAATCCATCGTGACAGGTGACGAAGTTGATGCTCTTGAGGGGCGACTGGCTGTCGCGGTCGTAGAGGTCTGCGCTGCCGGTGAGGCGCGTGGCGAGGGCGCCGAGCGTTCCGGAATCGCCGCGCCAGAACTTGCGGACGTCGTCGCGATAGCGCCCATTCCATTCGGAAAAGCGTTCGCTGGGGAAGGAGCCGACCTGATAGGCACCCGCCGCATCCCACGCCTCTGCAATGATCTTGCAGTCGCGCAGCGCGGGGTCTTCCGAAATATGTTCGACGATCGGCGGGTCGGGCAGTAGCTCGCCGTCGCGCCCGCGCGCGAGGATCGAGGCTAGGTCGAAGCGGAACCCATCCACGTGCATGTGCAGGTGCCAATAGCGCAAGCAGTGCATGATGAAGTCGCGGACGATGGGGTGATTGCTGTTCACGGTGTTTCCGCAGCCGGTGTAGTTTGCGTAGTTGCGGCCCAGTTCGTCCATGATGTAGTACACACAGTTGTCAATGCCGCGGAACGAATAGGTAGGGCCGCCGTTGCCGCCTTCGGCGGTGTGATTGAATACGACGTCGAGAATGACTTCGATGCCGGCGCGATGCAGCGCGAGAACGAGCTTCTTGAACTCCTTGAGCTGTTGGCCATAGACGCCGCCAGCGGCATAGCGGCCGTTCGGCGCGAAGAAGGCGAGCGTGGAATAGCCCCAATAGTTGCGGAGGTCTTTGCGCTTGGAGTTCTCGTGGAAGTACTCCATCTCGTTAAACTCTTGCAGCGGCAGAAACTCAACGGCGGTCACGCCGAGGCGCTGAAGATAGGGAATCTTGTCGTGGAATCCGCGGTATGTGCCCGGATGCGACACGCCCGAGGAGGAATGCGCGGTGAAGCCGTGCAGGTGCGCCTCATAAATCACCGTTTCGCTGAGCGGAATCTTCAGGGTGCGATCATCCGCCCAATCAAACTCATCGCGCACGATGATGCCCTTGGGGAACCACGCGCCACGCTCTGGGTGCCGCCCCTTCACGAGTCCATCCGAACTGCCCCATGCGGGCGGGCGCGAAATGGCTTGCGCATAGGGGTCGAGAATCCACTGCTCGGGGTTGTAAAACGACTTCATGCCCGGCGGCGCGTGGCCTTCGAGGCGATAGAGGTAGTACATGCCGACGCGCGCGGTCTTGATGTGGATGTGCCAGATGTCGCCGATGCGGTGCTTCTCCGCGTTCAGCTCGAACTCCTCGCTGGGCGTTTCCGCGTCGGGCGCATCAAACAGCATCAGCCACACGCGTGTGGCGTGGCGGCTGAAGAGAGTGAATTGCACGCCATCTTCCACGGGGTGGGCCCCGTAGGGGATGGGCATGGGAACGCTGGGGAGAAGGTGGCTGTTTTCTTTGACGGCGCGCTCAGTTCGAGTTCTACTCACGAACGGTTCCTTTCCTCATCGCGGCGCGAGCGGGCGGCCGGGGCGCGATAGAGCCCGTGCACCGTGCGGCGCGATTGTTCGGCGGTCTCCTCGGGAGCTTGAGCGCGCAGGCTCTGAATCACTCCATCCACCGACTTGGCAATACCCTCAATAACCTGTTCAGAAAATCCTGCGGCATCCGCAACTGCGGGCCCCACATGGTGGCGCAGGCGCAACTTCAGCATCGGCAGCACGTCGCGAATCAGTGTGTCGCGCGTGACAATCAGCGAGTCCGTGGTCAGGTGATCGAGATGTGCCGTAGCCTGCTCAAGGGTCCATGCGGAATAGGTCTTGCTGCGATGCATGGCCGCCTGCGCGGTCGTCCATGTGATCCAGATGACAGAGAGCGCCTGCCCGAGTTCCTGCGCGGCGGGCCCGGCGGGAGGACTGTTGCGATATATCCCCTCAAAGAGACGTTGCCCGATGCGGAAATAATCGCCGCGCACCATCACGCGCCACACATCGCGAATCACCATGGCATATTCCGCGAGCGAGGGCTTTGTCACATAGCAGTCCACGATGCAGCAGATCATCGTGATCTGATGATAGAGCGTCAGCAACGGGTGGGTGACGGGGAAGGGCGGCTCGATCGTGTCGCGCACCACCGCTTGCATTTTGTATTGCGCGAAGGTCTGGGCTTCCTTGCCCAAACGTTCGGTGATGGGCTGCCAGATTTCCGTTTCCGAATTGTTGATCGTGCGGCGGAGGTCGTCCAGAAGCGGATGCGCGCCGAGCATGCTTTCGAGATCATACGCCTTTTGGCGTATGCTGCGCGCATCCTCCGATGAGAAGGACGGGTGTTCTGCCACGCGCTTGAGGCGCGCGATGAAGTGCTGCACAAAGAACTTCAAATCCTTGAATCGCGCCTTGTGTGAAGACGGTACAACAGGTGGGCAAAGCAGCTTGCGACCCGCGCGCCACGACAGCGCGCGCAACATGACAAAGAGCGCGGCGAGGGCGATGAAGGCGAAAAAGGCATAGCCCATCCACGGGTGGATGCGGCGCAGCATAAAGGCGATGCGGATAACTTCCACAGCGACGATTAGCAACGCGAAGGCGAACGCGCTCAGCGCGACGCGGCGGAGCGCGCGCCAGAGCCTTCGTGTGACCGGGTAGGAGTCCTGTTTCATGTGGAGAGGATTAGCGCAGCGACCCGATTCGGTCAACAGGTCGCGGCGGGCGTCGGTTCAAAATATCCAGCGCCGCTGCGCGCGGCGCGGGCGAAATATCGAGGTGATGCGCGAGAAAGAGACCTGCAAACCGCTCCAACGCGGCGCGCTGCTCGAATGAGAGCCGCGTCGTTCGTGCCACCATGGGGCTGGAGACCGACATCCATCCGCTTAGTTTCTCCAGCAGCGAAGCGGCAATCCAAATCGCATTGGGTGTCGCCGCGCCCGCGCGACAGCGCGAGCAGCGCCAGCTTCCCTCTGCGATGGAGAAAGGCACATTTGGTTCATCGGGCCCGCCGCCGCACTCGCGACACGTCGCCAAGCGTGGCGCGAGGCCGAGCGTCTTGAGGAGGTGAAGCTCCTGCCAGCAGAGAACGGGAATGGAGCCTCCGTGAATGGCAGCATCGTCCAGAGCCGCATCGAGCCAGTCGAAAATGTCCTGTCGCGACGCCTTCTCCGGAATCGCTCGCGCCAGTAGAGAGCAGAGATAGGACGCCACCGCGCATGCGCGCCAATCCTCGCGCAACGCGGGCCGCGCATTCAGCGCCGTGCACTCGCGCGCGATGGGCAGGCCATCCGTGAGTTTTGCATAGTAGAGCAGCTCGCAGGTGTAGAACAAATCCACCTGGCCGAGAAACGCGCTCTTCGGGCGAAGCGCGCCCTTTAGGAGCGTATTGATTCGGCCATTGGCGGGTGTCAACCACGTCACCACCCGCGAGGTTTCCGTGAACGGGTGCATACGCAACACGATGGCGGGTGTCTTGAGGATCACGATTCAGAGGGCGGCGCGGGAGGGTGGGGCTCTGTCGGTTTCGGTGGCTCATCCTGCGAAAGCTCGTGGACCAATTCCACCAGCGATACCGGCGCCGCTCGCTGCGTCGTGCCGGGATAGACCGCGCCACCTGACACCACAAACTGCAATGCCTCGCCACTGGTCATGTCCAGCTTGGTGGTTGCCGAGCGAGGCACAATGCAAATCCAGCCCGATGTCGGATTGGGCGCCGTCGGAATAAACACGGTCACAAGCTCCTCTTCCTCCTGTGCCGCTGAGAAGTGAGACTTGTGCGTCTTGGGGACGACCGAGGTGATGAAGCCAATCGAATAGACACCGGGTCTCGGATATTCGAGTGTCACGGCGTCTTGAAACAGGGTCTTCCTCTGCTGAAAAAGAGAGGCGATGATCTGCCGCGTGCCCGTGTAGACGCGATTGATGAGCGGAATGCGGGAGGCCAGTCGGTCGCCGAATTTATAGATGCGCCGCCCGAGAATGTTGCGCGCCAACACGCCGATCAGGAACAACAGCGCGGCAACGAGCAACAGGGAAACGAATCGCCAGAGCAATTCGTGATCGCCTTCGCGCAGGTGTTTCGGCAACAGGATCAAGATTCGATTGGTGAGCAGCGTGAACAGCCAGTTGACCACAAACGCCGTCACCACAATCGGGGTGACGAGAACGAGGCCGACAAAGATGTTGCTTCGAATGCTCTTGAAGATGCGCGACATAGAAGTTGGCGTTAATACTATCACGCCCGCTGCAATTATCCAGTCGCAACGGATGTCTTCTGATCCCGCCGCCCGCGTGCTATAGTGCCGCCCATGTTGCAGCGTATATCCCAGATGATTGAGCGGAATGCAATGTGGCCGAAAGGCGCACATCTCATCCTTGCCGTTTCGGGTGGCGCCGACTCCATGGCGTTGCTGCACGTCTTGTGCCGCCGGCAAAAGAAAGACGGACTCCGCCTGACCCTCGCGCATCTCCACCACGGGATTCGGGGCCGCGCGGCTGATCGCGACAGCGAGTTTGTGCGCCGTGCTGCCGCCGCGCTCCAGCTCCCATTTGTGGCCGAGCGGGTGGATGTTCCCGCGCGCGCGGCGGCGACGGGCGAGAGTCTCGAAATGGCGGCTCGCGCCGCGCGCTACGACTTTTTCCGCCGCCTCGCGCACGAGCTCGGCGCGCACGCGGTCGCCACGGCCCACACGGCAGACGATCAGGCGGAGACCCTTCTGTTGCGCCTCCTTCGCGGGAGCGGACTGCAGGGCCTCGGCGGCATGGCGCCGGCAACCCAAATTGGCGGACTGAAAATCGTCCGGCCGCTGCTCGATGTGGAGCGAAAGGAGATTGAATCGTTTCTGCGCCAACGCGCGATCGCCTGGCGCGAGGACGCCACCAACCGCGACCCCGCCTATTTGCGGAATCGCGTGCGCCGCCGTTTGATTCCGCTCCTGGAAAAGGAGTTTCAACCGGCAATCCGCCGCCTTCTGTGTCGCACCGCCAGCGTTCTGCGCGAAGAGGAGGAACTCTTGGAGCCCTTGATTCGCCGCGCAGTCGCGCGGGCGCAATGCGCAGACGGCACACTTTCACTCGCCGCGCTGCAGGCGCTGCAGCCCGCACTGCGACACCGCGTCCTGCTGGACTGGCTTCGCAAGAGCGGTGTGCCGGATGCGCGGCTGGGATACGACGCTGTCGCGCGTGTGGAAGCGTTGCTCTCGCGCGGCGGCGAGTTGGAGCTGATTCGCGGTGTACACGTCGTGGCCGATCGTTCGGCGCTTTCTGTTGTGAAAGGAGAACGCGCAGCGCCTCGAGAACGCCCCCGCGTGGCGCGGTTGTCCGTGCCCGGCGCAGTGGAGTGGGGCGCATTTCGCATCGCGGCGACGGAAGGGCTTGGCATCCACCGTCCGCCGCGCGGGAAAGTTGGCTCGGTCCCAAGTGAAGCGACCGTGCGCTTGCCGAAAAGGGGCGAGCACCTCACCGTGCGGAGTTGGCGTGCGGGCGATCGCGTTGCGCCTTGGGGCATGAGCGGTTCGCTCAAGTTGCAGGACCTATTTGTGGATCAGAAAGTCCCGCTGGCCAACCGCGCGCACATTCCGATTGTCACCTGCGGCAATGTCGTGGTGTGGGTGCCGGGCCATCGAGTTGCCCGCGATTGGGCGGTTCCCGATGAAACGGCGCCCAGCGTGCGATTGCGCGTCGAAGCGAAATAACTGCGGTATAGTAGAGCCATGAATCTGCCCGAGGCCGTCAAAAAGAAGCTGCAAGCGCTGCCGAAAGAACCCGGCGTCTATCTCATGCGCGACCGCGAAGGGCGCATCATCTACGTCGGAAAAGCCCTTTCGCTCCGCGCGCGCGTGCGCAGCTATTTTCAACAGGCCACACTGCGCAGCGCGGAGCCCAAGCTGCGCGGATTGATCCACAGCGTCGCCGATCTCGACTTCATCGTCGTGCGGACAGAGGCCGAAGCAATTTTGACCGAAGGGCGCATGATCAAAGAGTATCGTCCGCGCTACAACGTCGCCTTTCGCGACGACAAGCGTTTCCTCCTTTTGCGCGTGCATCCGGAAGATCCGTTGCCGCGCTTCGAAGCGGTGCGATTGGATCGGAAAGACGGCGCACTCTATCTCGGGCCCTACGCCAGCTCGCGCGCCGCCCGCGCCGCGATTGATTTCGTGAACCGCCGATTCCGACTGCGCTCCTGCGCCCCGCGAATCCCCGGCCCGGATGACCACCGCCACTGCCACGCCGATATCCTCAACTATTGCAGTGCGCCCTGCATCGCCCGTATCTCGTCGGAGGACTATCGCGCCAATGTGACAGAGGCCATTGAGTTCCTTCGCGGCAATCGGCCGGAATTGCTGCGCGAACTCGAAGCGAAAATGAAGGCCTACAGCGCCGACTTGGACTTCGAGGAAGCCGCCGCGCTGCGCGATACGCTCCTGATGCTGCGCCGCGTCATCCGCGAGCGCGCGAAGGGAACCAAACAGCTCCATCTGCGTGCCGAGGACGCGCTGACGGGGCTGCGCGATCTGCAGAAAGAGCTGAACCTGCCCGCGCTGCCGCGCGCGATCGAGTGCTTCGACAACTCGAACATTTCCGGCACACACGCGGTCTCCAGCATGGTCGTCGCCGTGGACGGCCTGCCCGCCCGCCAGCGCTATCGCCGATTCCGCATCAAGACCGTGGAGGGCATTGACGATCCCGCGATGATGGCCGAGGTGATCCATCGCCGGTATAGCCGCTTGCTGGCGGAGTCAAAGCCGCTCCCCGATTTGGTGCTCGTGGATGGCGGCGTGACGCAGCTCGGCGCCGCGCGCGCTGAACTGGCGAAGCTGAATTTGTCAGACTTGCCCACCGCCGGACTGGCCAAGCGCTATGAGGAAGTGTTCACCCGCGTTTCGTTGCGCGAGGATCCCATTCGGTTGCCGCGCGAATCCTTTGCGTTGCGCGTGTTGCAGCAGATTCGCGACGAAGCCCACCGCTTCGCCCTCGATTACCATCGCCGCGTTCGCTCGCGCGTTATTCGCGATTCTGTTCTCGACGACATCGAGGGCGTTGGGGATAAACGAAAGGAAGTGTTGCTGCGCCATTTCGGATCTGTGACCCGATTGGCGCGCGCATCGGAAGAGCAAATCGCGAACGCGCCCGGGGTCGGACCCGCGCTCGCGCGCATCGTGAAACAGCAGTTGGCTCATCGGTTGAATGGCGTCGCTCGCGCCGCGCCGGATTCTCAGAGGAATGATTCGTGAAGCGGTTGTGGCTGGTTGGAATGCTGAGTTTGTTTGCCGTTGTTGCCCGCGCCGATGACTGGACGCCTGTGGAGCGCGAGGCGATGGACAGTTCGCAGCTATCCGATGTCGCGCGCGCTGTGCTGGACGCGCGCGAGTTCAAGTGGAAGCACGCGCAGACGGAGCATTTCGTCATCCATTATGAGAATGGCGTCTTCGCCGCCAAAGTGGCGCGCCAAGCCGAGTTCTACTACCACCACATCTCGCAGGACCTCGGCAATCTGACCGATCGCGCCCCCGCGCGGTCGCACATCTTCATTTTTCGCAAGCCGACCGATTGGCACATCTTTATTCGGTCTTATCTAAAGGCCGACCTCGAGTGGTCGGCCGCCATGGTTATCGGCCCCGTCATGTATCTCAAGCAGGCGCAGGATATCTCCCGGAGCGCGGAGGTGTTGAGCCACGAAATGTCGCACCTCATCCTCAACCGGTTTGTCGAAGGTCGCGCCCCGCGCTGGCTCAATGAAGGACTCGCCGAGTGGTATGGCGAGTTTGCCTATGCGGCCTTCAAAGGCGTCCGAAAGAGCAAGAAGACGGCCTTCCAACGCTTGGACTCGAACTTTCCCGTGCGCGATTTGCTCGCTGCGAAAGAATACCCTGCGGATCGAGAAGCCATTCACAAGTTCTATCAAACGTCCAAGCACCTTGTCGCCTATCTGCAACTGGAGCAGCCGCCCGAAAAGTTCACGCCGTTTCTTCTTGCCACCGCGCGCGGCGTTCCGGTGGAGTCTGCACTGCAGGAACACTACGGTTTGACCGTGGAGGAATTGATTGAGCAATTCCAAAAATACCGACGTTAAAAGAATATCCGAGCACCCCCCCGCAACGCCCTGCGCGTCGCCTTGCGACGCGCTTTTCCTACGCCGTCGCACGATGTGGGTTTCCATTTTGGAAGGCTCCTTCACCTTCACGTTCATGACGTGGACAAGCGGCGCGGTGCTCATTGGCTATCTGCTCGCCCTCGGCGCTGGCCCCCGCACGCTCGCCGCCGTGGCGAGCATGCCGATGCTCGTGCAGTTGTTCAGCCCCGCCATGTCGTGGTGGGCCGCGCGCCGCAAGAGGCGACTCGTCTATATGCAAGTGGTCACCGGCCTCGGGCGCGGGCTTTGGGTTTTTGCAATTGTTCTCCCCTGGCTGCCGCCACTCGGCATTCCGCCCGCCTTGCTCCTCGTCGCGCTCGTCGGCCTTTCCGGCCTGCTGCAGAGTGGGGTGGGGCCCGCGTGGATTTCTCTGATGGGCGATGTGGTGCCTGATGAAATCCGCGGGCGCTACTTCGGCCTGCGCAACGGCATCCTCGGCATTGTGGCGATGGTCGCCTCGGTCGCCGCAGGACTCTATCTCGACCGCACCGCCGCGCCCGGCAACTTCCAGATGGTCCTCTTCGTCTCCGTCTGCTTCGCCCTCGTCGGCATCGTGATGTATGGCTGGCACTACGACCCGCCGCACGCACGGCCCGATCTTTCGCTTTGGGAATCCATCCGCACGCCCCTGCGCGACCGCGCCTTTCGCCGATTCCTCGGCTTCTCGATGTATTGGAACGCCGCCGTCCTCCTCGGCTCCCCCTTCGTCATTCCCTACTTTCTCAAACACCTTGGGATGACCTTCACCCAGGTCGCGATTTGGAGCGCCATCAGCGCCATCTGCACCTTTGGCACCGCACCACTCTGGGGACGGCTCGCCGATCAAGTCGGCCACAAAACCGTGCTGACCATCACCAGCATCCTCGCCGGAACCGCACTGCCCGCCTGTTGGCTCATCGCGCGACCGGGCTGGCTCGCCTTCATCTGGATCAGCAGCGTGATGGACTCGCTAAGCTGGGGCGGCGCCAACACCTCCCTCTTCAATATGGGCCTCAACGCCGCGCCCGTTCGCTATCGCATGTCCTACCTCGCCATCCTCGGCGCCGCTGGCGGCATTACCGGCTGCATCGCCGCCCTCGCATCCGGCCCGCTACTCGAACTCTTCACCCCCTGGACCTTCACCCTCGGCGACTACCAGTGGACCGGCTACCACACCCTCTTCGTCATCTCCGCCGCCATGCGCGCCTTCGCCTGGCGCCTCCTCCGCGGAATCCCCGAACCCCCGCGCCGCCCCCTCGGCGAAGTCCTGCGCGAGTTTGCCCAACGCGGCGTCAGCCTGCTTCCGCGCATCGGGCCCAACGCCTGAACGCCCCTCCGCAACCCGCGCCTGCCCGCCCACGGCCAATCCCCACCGCATGGTTGGAGCGACCCGATTGAGGCTTCATCATTCTTGAAACATCTCAACCAGCACGGCCAGGACCCGACTGCTCGTTGTCGAGGGTAGTTTCCCAAGCTTCTTCACCAAGCGCGTTTTGTCCACGGTCCGTATTTGATCAAGAACGACCTGCCCCTGTTGCCCATGAAAGGTACAATTGACACGCGTGGGATAGGGGCGTCCTTTAGTAGTCATCGGCGCAATGATAACGGTGCCAATGCCGTGGTTCATTTCGTTGGGCGAAATAACCGTACAGGGACGAGTCTTCCTGATCTTGTGACCCTGAGTGGGATCGAGCGACACGAGATAAACATCAAAGCGATCTATTTCCACTCCCACTCCTCCGCGTCCCAGCGTGAAGGTGGCGAATCTGGGTCAAGCAATCTATCGTCTTTGAGCTGCGCCATTTGAGCAAAGGCCGCGCCCCATCCCTCGCGAGGTTTTCGCGGAGAGTGAATGACGATGGAGTTGTCCTGCACAACCAGTTCGACCTCATCAGTCAAACCGCATTGCTGAATAAGAGGTTTGGGTATTCGGACTCCACGGGAGTTCCCGACAGCAATGAGTCTTGTTTTCATGGCTCGAATATAATCACAATGTAATTACTGTGTCAAGATGCCATCTCCCTGAGTCCTGGGCGCAATCGAAAACAGGTGCATCGTTTTGTGTACACCCGACTTGCGATTGAACGCGTGCGATTCGCCCTCTTCCATGGGCAACCCCTGAATCACTGTTGGGCTCATCGCATTATGTTGCATACGGGTACCGCTGATTGCTTTCCCCATGACAGATCCCGCCGCCCTCGGGCCTTAGCCTTTCATCAGCACAAGGAATTGTCTTGGATCCATGACCTTGGATTTGCAGTGGATGAAATCCTTGGAATTTCGGGTGACAATTACATCGGCACCGCTGACTTGCGCTGCATGATCCAATACAGCGTCTTCGAAGTTGTGCATCCGACTGACAAGTGCATCTTCAATAACCGCCCGATTGACCGACGCAACCTCAAACAATCTCAACAACTGTGTCAGGAGCTTGCGGGCGTCACTGCGCTTCATGCTTTGCGACAGCAAATAGTCGAGCGTTGTTATCGTGGTTGCGCACAAGAGGCCTTCGACGCGACCCAGTTCGATCAAACGGAATACTTCAGCGGATTCAGCCGAGTGCGGCTTGCGGTCCAGGAGCACATCCAGAACAATGTTGGTGTCCAATAGCGCCTTCACAGGTATTTGTCCCGAAGGTGGCGTCGGTAGTCTTCCCGTGTCATGGACTTGCCCCTCAGTGATCCGAGCAGTGCAGATGTAATGGGGGGATAGCTCGGCGTTTTCGGAGTGCCCGCATCAAGTGAGTCAAAAAACTCCGAAACCATTTGAGACACGGACTTGCCACGCTTTTCAGCCGCACGTTTGGCGCGGTTAATCAGGCCTTCGTCGAGGCGCAATGTCAGTTTTGTGTTCATGACGTATAAAGATAGGCGACGTGTACGTCATAGTCAATGCTTCCGGATTTCGATCAAAGCTGCGACTGACTGGCGCCCCGAGGGAGGCATGCATCTCGCCGTGCTATTCGGCCCAGTCGCTGGTGTTCATCCGATATGCGGTTGAACTCGCGCGATTCACGCTCCTCTACGGACAGCCCCCGAATAACAGCAATCGTTCATCGCATTGCACGCGATTCCGTCGCCGTTTTCAAGGGTCTGCCCCCTCGCACACGTCGAGGCAAGCAGTGAACGAAACCAAGAACCGCCCCCGCCGCCCTCGCCTCAGTCAGTCACGGGGATCCGATTTGACCATTTCTCTTTCTTTAAATCCCTGCCATCCGGACCCTTGATGATGACCAGATTGGTCGTGATCTCAAACCGCAGGCCAGCAATCTTCGTCAGGTTTTCGACAACCTCCTGCATGGTGGCGTTGGTGAGTGAGATTGTTACACTCGGAAGGTCTTTGTAGAAGAGCCTTCTTTGGTCTGGCTCTTGCTCTTGCGCGGGCGTGCCCTCGGGGGTGTTGAAGTTCAGGATGATGGAAGTCCGGAAGGGGGGATTGGGATCCGTGAATTCCATGAGGAAGTCCGCAACATCAATGGCGTTGGCGTCGCGGAATTCGACACATGGTACTCTGATGCGTTGGAGCTTCTCGCTGACTGTCAGCCGATTCGTCTGGGCAACGGACACGAGGACCAAGGACAGAAGGATCATCAACGTCGCTACTGAAGTGTGCGTCTTCATCTTGTTGGGCCGAACAAGTTATTGAGTAGTTCTTCTGTCTATCTTCCCGATTTTGTGTGTGGCTGGCAGGGGCCGTTGCATTTGTGAGTGTAGCGTAGCGGTTTTTCTGGCCGTGGGGAAGCAATGTGTGCATGAAGCTGTGGTCTGCCTATCTACCCTGAAATGCAGGGCGGGATGAAGGGCAAGGCGGGATGTGAGTGTGTTGAGGGAGGGGGGCGACTGGGGGGGCTGGTGGGTCGGAAAAAATGCCCGCCTTCTCTCTTGCAATACGGAAACCAGATGCTACCTTCCTCCCTTCATGTCGGCTCTGAATCGGGCCGCTGAGGGACCTATTCATGAAAGCTGACATCCATCCAGAATACGTGGAAGCGAAGATCATTTGCGCCTGTGGCAATGTGCTCAAGACGCGCTCCACCCGCAAAGAGATGCACGTGACCACCTGTTCCGCGTGCCACCCGTTCTATACCGGCTCCAGCAAGCTCCTCGACACCGAGGGCCGCGTGCAGCGCTTCCAGAAGAAGTACGCCAAAGCCAAGTAGCTTCGTCGAAACCGGGCCGGCCGTCCTCCGCATTTCGCGGGTGCAGCCGGCCCGTTTTCTGTTCCAGGGGCGGCGTTTTCCAACCCTTGGAAGTCCCGCCACCCCAAAGTTCCAGACGTTGGAAGAAATTGTGCCAAAAGTTCCGAAGGTTGGAAGTCGCCGCGGCCCGCTTTTCCAATCGTTGGAAGTTGTGTGTCCCACGCGGCGCTGCGCGGCTTGTGAGGCGAAATGAGCGCGAACGGAAATGTGATTGATCCGGCGTATGTGGAGAAGTTGACGGCGCGGATATCGGTGATTGAAGCCGAGCTGGGCGATCCGGCGACATCGGCCAATCAAAAGAAGTATCGCGCGCTGATCGCGGAGCACCGCAATTTGCAGGATGTGCGCGCGCGGGCGGATGCCTATTTCCGGCTCCTGCGCGAGCGCGAGGAGTCGCTCGCGTTGGCCGCGGGCGACGATGCGGAGCTTGCCGAGATGGCGAAGGCGGAGCTGGGGCGCGTGGAGGCCGAGCTGCCTGCTGCCGAGCAGGCGCTCAAGATTTCCCTGCTGCCGCCGGATCCGGATGACAGCCGCAACACGATTGTCGAAGTGCGCGCGGGAACGGGTGGCGATGAGGCGGCGCTCTTCGCGGGCGATTTGTATCGGATGTATTCCAAGTTCGCCGACTCGCGCGGCTGGCGCGTGAGCGTGATTGATGCGAGCCCCGCGGAGATTGGCGGGTACAAGGAAATCATTTTCAGTGTCGAGGGCGAGAATGTCTATCGCGTGTTGCGCTACGAAAGCGGCGGCCACCGCGTGCAGCGGGTGCCGGTGACCGAGGCGCAGGGCCGCATTCACACTTCCGCCGCCACCGTGGCCGTGCTGCCGGAAGCGGAGGAGACTGACGAGGTCAATATCAAGCCCGAGGAGATCCGGATTGATTTGTATCGCGCTTCCGGCGCGGGCGGGCAGAAGGTCAACAAGACGGAATCTGCCGTTCGCATCACCCACCTTCCGACCGGCCTCGTCGTGCAGTGTCAGGACGAGCGCTCGCAGCACAAGAATCGCGATCGCGCGATGAAGGTGCTCGCCGCGCGCTTGCTCGACAAGATTCGCACCGATGAACAGGCCCGCCAGGCGAGCGAGCGCAAAATGCAGGTTGGCTCGGGCGATCGGAGCGAGCGCATTCGCACCTACAACTTTCCCCAGAACCGCGTGACCGATCACCGCATCAATCTCACGCTCTACAATCTCGACCGCGTGATCGAAGGCGAGATGGACGATCTCGTCAACGCGCTCTATCAGCGCGATGTGGAACTGAAACTGCAGCACCACCTTGGACTGTGAGTGGGTTCGACGAGTCAGACCGTTCGGGCGCAGCTCACTGCGGTTGAATCCGCGCTGGTTGCCGCCGGTCGCGACGAAGCGCCCGTGCTGGCCGAATGGCTCGTTTCCGAAGCGGCGGGCCTGCGCCGATTGGATTTGCTGGTGCGCGGCGATGCCGCGCTCAGCGATACCGCCTGCGCCGCGTTGCGCGAATGGACGCGCCGCGTGGCGGCGGGGGAGCCGCTGCAATACGTGGTGGGGCACACTTCATTTTTCGGACGCGATTTCCAATGCGATCCGCGCGCGTTGATCCCGCGCCCTGAAACCGAAGAGCTGTGCGACCGCGTCCTGGCCGATGCCCGTATTTGGCGCGACCCCGCGCCGGTCGTGCTGGACATCGGAACGGGAACCGGCTGCATCGCGATTACATTGGCGCTGGAGCAACCCACCGCGCGCGTGACGGCGGTGGACCTCTCGCCCGATGCGCTGGCGCTCGCGCGCTCGAATGCGACGCGGTTGGGGGTGGAGGAGCGGATCGCTTGGCGTCGGGGCGACTTGTTGGAGGGCGTGGAACCCGCGAGCGCGCGGGCGATTGTGTCGAACCCGCCGTATGTGTCCGAAGCGGAGTTTGCGACACTTGATCCGACTGTGCGCGAGCACGAACCCGCACTCGCGTTGGTTTCCGGCCCCGATGGGCTCGATATCATCCGCCGACTTGCGGTCCAAGCTGGCCTTGTGTTGGCGCCCGGTGGTATTCTTTGGCTCGAAATCGGCAACGAGCAAGGTTCGGCCGTTTGCCAGATCGTGCGCGACAGCGGATTTGACGCCGTTGCGCTGCATCGGGATTTGGCCGGACACGATCGGATTGTCGAAGCGCGACGACCCTGATGCTTCCCATAGAATCCAAAGCCAAGAAGAAACGAAAGAAAGAGTCCTTGCGGAACGACCCGCGGCGGCAGTTGTACATTCTCGGCATTGTCGCCGCGTGCGGCCTCGCGCTGATCGGCCAGACCTATTGGGTTTCCAAGAACAAGGTTCGCTTCGCGCCGTTCGCCATCGAGCGCGTTCGCTGCGACGAATGCAAAGGACTCGGCCTCGTCTCGCGGCCCAGCGCGGATGATTCCAAACGGCTCGTGATGTGCGAGGCGTGTTTTGGGCTGGGGTCCCGCCAGATTCGGCGCATAGATGATGAGGATTCGCTGTGCCCCGCCTGCGTGGGATTCGGGCGCGTGGACTCGGGTGATGACGGCACGTGGCGCTGGTGCCGCCGCTGCGGCGGGCGCGGCCTCATACGCCCGCCCGATGCGCCGCCGCCGACCTATAAAGCCACGTTTCCGATCTACGGCAGCACGAATGTCTATGAATCGCTCGGCATCAAGCCGGAGGACATTCCGCCATCGTTTGACATTTCCGCTCCCCAGCCGTCACCGTCGGAGGACGCTACACCCGCGCGCGAAGGCGCGCCGTGAAGCGCATAGGCGCGCGGCGATTGAGCGCCCTCCGATTGCTTGCGGCCGCTGCGCGCATGGGGTATCCTCTTCGCTCCATTTAGGCAATTCTCATGGCACTCTTCGACAAACTATCCGGCGCGTTTCAGAAGGTATTCCGCGACCTGCGCGGACTCGGGAAGCTGAGCGAGAAGAATATCCAGGACGCCCTGCGCGAGGTGCGGTTGGCCCTGCTCGAAGCGGATGTGAACTTTGGCGTGGTGAAAGACTTCATCGCGCGCGTTCGCGAAAAGGCCCTCGGTGCCGATGTGCTCGAAAGCGTTTCGCCGGGCCAGCAATTCATCAAACACGTGAACGACGAACTCGCGGCGCTGCTCGGCGGCGACACGCGCGAGTTCGACCTCTCCGGCAAGCCCGCGACCGTGATGATGATCGGCTTGCACGGTTCCGGCAAGACGACGACGACCTCGAAGCTCGCCGCGCGCTGGAAGAAGAGCGGCCGCAGCGTCCTGCTGGCCGCGTGCGACATCCGGCGCCCCGCCGCGGTGGAACAATTGCGCATCCTCGCCAACCAGGTGGGGGTGGGGATCCTCACGCCGAATCCCGGCGAGACCGTTCCGCAGATCGGCGCGCGCGCGCTGAAGCACGCGCAAGATAACAAAATGGACATCGTCATTTTCGACACCGGCGGGCGATTCCAGATTGATGCGGAGCTGGTTGCGGAACTCAAAGACCTCAAGACCGCGATCAACCCGGCGAATGTCGTGTTGGTGCTCGACGCCGCCATTGGTCAGGAATCGGTCAGCGTTGCCGAGACCTTTCACAAAGAACTCGGGATTACCGGCCTGATTTTGACAAAGCTCGACGGCGACGCCCGCGGCGGCGCCGCGCTATCCGTCCGGCATGTGACGGGCTGTCCCATTTTGATGGTCGGGTTGGGTGAGCGGCCGGAGGATTTGGAGGTATTTCACCCCGACCGCATGGCCTCGCGCATTTTGGGCATGGGCGACATCGTCTCGCTCGTTGAGAAGGCGCAAGCCGCCATTGACGAGAAGTCGGCCATGGAGATGCAGGAGAAACTCCTCTCCGACGACCTGACCCTTTCGGACTTCATGGACCAGATGCGGCAGATCAAGAAATTGGGGCCCTTGGAAAATCTGCTTGAAATGATGCCCGGTGCCGCTAACCTGCCCAGCCACGTTCGGGACTCGTTCGGCAAAGACGCCGGGCGGGAAATGAAGCGCACCGAGGCGATCATCCAAAGTATGACGCCGCAGGAGCGTCGCCAACCCAGCCTGCTCAATGCGAGCCGTCGCCGCCGGATAGCGGCCGGCAGCGGAACGCAGGTGCGGGACGTGAATGAACTGCTAAAGCGGTTCGAAATGGCGCGGGATATGACCAAAAAGCTGAAGAAGCAGCGAAAAAAGTTGCTCCGATTCGGCCGTTAGGGTATCACCGCTCGTTTGTTTCGGGAGACGGAGAGGAAGCATGGTCAAAATTCGTTTAGTGCGCATGGGCAGCAACAAGAAGCCCTTTTTTCGCGTTGTGGTTTCGGAAGCGAACCGCAAAATCAATGGTCGTTACTTGGAAAATGTCGGCTGGTTTGATCCCAAGCTGACCAAGAACAATTTGAAAATCGAGCTGGATCGCGTGGACCACTGGGTCGCGCGCGGCGCCCAGTTGACCGATTCCGCCGCTGCGTTGGTTCGCAAGCAGCGTCGCGCGAAGCCGGCTGAAGCCGCTGCGGCGACCTGATTGGCGGTGGCTGTATCATGAAGGATTTCGTGATCGGAACCCTGCGCTTGTTTGTTGAGCACCCCGACGATCTGCGCGTGTCAGCGCTTGACGGCGAAAAGACGCTGGTCATGGAAGTGCGTTGCCATGCAGACGATGTCGGCAAAGTGATCGGCAAGAACGGCAAAGTCATTCAATCGCTACGCACGCTCGTTTCCGCGCTGGCCAGCAAGACCAATCGCCGCGCCGTGCTGGAAATCGTAGAATAGCAACTCATTCCCCCCGAAACCGGCCCGCCCCGAAAACTCTCGCGGCGGGCCGCTTTGTTTCCTATCCTCGCCGCGCAGTCGGATCTTTCGAAGTCGCGCTCGCCCATGAAGATTGATGTCATAACGATCTTTCCCGAAATGTTGGATGGCTTCCTGCGCGCCAGCATGATGAAGCGCGCCGCGCAGAAGGGGGCCATCGAGCTGCGCACGATCAATCTGCGCGACTTCACCCACGACAAGCACCAGACCACGGACGACCGCCCCTTTGGCGGCGGCCCCGGCATGGTGATGAAAGCGGAGCCCATCTTCGCCGCGGTCGAATCGGTGCGAACCCCGGAGAGCCGCGTGGTCCTGATGTGCCCGCAAGGGCGCGTTTTCCGGCAAAGCGTCGCGCGCGAACTTTCGGCGGCCGCCCACCTCGTTTTTATCTGCGGTCACTACGAAGGCGTGGACGAGCGCGTGCGCGAGGCCTTGGTGACCGACGAAATCTCCATTGGCGACTACGTGCTGACCAACGGCGTCATTCCCTCCGCCGTCGTGATTGACGCAGTCGTGCGCCTCTTGCCCGGCGTATTGGGCGGGGAGGGGGCTGCGGAACTGGAATCCTTCACCGAAGCCGCGCTGGAATACCCGCAATACACGCGGCCATCGGATTTTCGCGGCATGACCGTTCCGCCCGTTCTTCTGAACGGAAATCATGAAGAAATTGCGCAGTGGCGCGCGGCGCAGTCCAAGCTGCGCACCGAAGCGAGACGCCCCGATTTGTTGAAGAGGCGCGCCGAAAAGCCGACAAATCCAAACCAATCTCCTTGACTATCGCGCTGCGCCATCTATCTTCTCTCCCCTTTGAGCGAGGTATTTTTATGTCCCAATCCATCATTCAGACGATTTCGGCCGAACATCTAAAAGACAACAAGCTGCCCGCGTTTTCCGTCGGGGACAGCGTCAAAGTGTTCGTGCGCATCAAAGAAGGCGACAAAGAGCGCGTGCAGGCATTTGCGGGCACCGTGATCGCGCGCGATGGAGTGGGGCACACCGAGACCTTCACCGTCCGCCGTATTTCCTATGGCGAGGGTGTGGAGCGAATCTTCCCGGTCTGCTCGCGCAGCATTGAGAAGCTCGAAGTCGAACGCAGCGGCGCCCCGCGTCGCGCCAAGCTCTACTACCTGCGCGGTCGCAGCGGCAAGAAGCTCAAGATTCGCGAAGGTCGCGCCAAGACGGGTGCCGAGTCCGCGAATGCTTCTGCATGAGCGAGAGGCTTGGTCTCAAGGCTATCTGACGCTCGCGGGCGTGGATGAAGCGGGCCGAGGGCCGCTCGCGGGTCCCGTTGTTGCTGCTGCCGTAGTGATTCCGCGCGATGTGCTCGAAGCGGAGCACACACGCCTTTTTTCTGGAATCGCCGATTCCAAAACCCTGACTGCCAAGCGGCGCGAATCCCTCTTTGCCCGACTCTCCGAGGAGTCCTCTGTCGCGCGCGGCGTGGGTTTGGCCGATGTCGCAGAGATTGACTCGCTGAACATTCTGCGCGCCACGCACCTCGCGATGAAGCGCGCTGTCGAAGCGCTCGGCCGCGCCGCGGATCTGATTCTCGTGGACGGGCGGCCCGTTCCGGGACTTCCCTTTGCCTCGCGCGCCATCGTCAAAGGCGATGCGCAGAGCCTGCTCATCGCCGCCGCCAGCATTGTGGCCAAAGTCACGCGCGATCATTGGATGGACGAACTCGATCGGCAATATCCCCGCTATGGCTTTGCGCGGCACAAGGGCTATGGAACGGCGGAACATTTGGCCGCCTTGCGCGAGTGGGGCCCCACGCCTGTGCATCGCCGCTCGTTCGCCCCTGTGGCCGCTGCGCAGCGGCCGTGCTAGTCTCGAGCGCGTATGAACTGGCGATGGCTATTCCCGTGGTTGAAGCGCGGTCCTGCCCATCTCGCGACGGGGCAGTGGGGCGAGGCTGAGGCTGAACGCCTGTTGCGGAAGAAGGGGTTGAGCCTCGTGGGCCGCCGCGTGCGCGTGGATCGCGACGAAATTGATCTCATCATGCGCGCGAAACAAACGCTCGTCTTTGTCGAAGTCAAAACGCGCAAGAGCGAAGACTTTGGCCGCCCGATCGAGTCGGTCAACCGCGCCAAGCGCCACCGCCTCTCTCGCGCTGCCGTCCGCTATCTCAAAGGCCTGCGCGCCAAGCCCGCGTACATTCGATTCGACGTTGTCGAAGTCATTGGCCAGCCCGGCGCGGGCGCGCCGCGCCTTGTCCATATCGAAAACGCCTTCGCGCTCTCATCGGGCTATCGGCTGCCGTGGTGAGCCACTGCGCGTGAGAGCGCTCTTCAATTCTGCTCGCGCATTCCATCGCAACTGCATAAAAGAAGGCATGCCCAAACCGCGACTTGCACAATTTTTCGCCGCCGCGCTCGCGTGCGTATTCGGGATTGTCCAATCCGCAGAGGCGCAGGAATTGCAGCTACAGTCCCTCTGGCAGCAGGGCCTCGATCTCGCCGATGAACACCTCGCCGACTATGGGTATGAAGTGGATCGCGAAGCGCTCGCCGGCGTGCCGCGCTTGAACGAGGCCCTTCAGTTTCTCGATGGTGTGGACGACGCGCTGGAGAACGGCACGCTCGAACAACTCGCGCAGATGAAGCCCACCGTTGAAGCGAGCATTCAGTGGCTGGAGCAATGGCCCGCTGCCGAGCCCTACACCGCGTGGCTTCGCCAGCAGATGGACTACTTCGACGTCGCCGAAGAATCCGTTGCCGAAAGTCGCGATGTTCCCGCGCAGACCGTTCCACCTCCGCGCCCCCTCTCCCTGCCGCCAGCGCCAGCGCCCGCATCGCCGACCGCGCACAAGAAAGCCGAGCAAACCGCGCGCTCGGCGGCGATGTGGGAAAAGCGCATGGCCCACCGCGCTGCGCCTTCCGGCGCCGCCGCGCTTGTCCCCAAACTCAAGCCGATTTTCCGAAAGAGCGGACTTCCCGAAGAACTTGTTTGGTTGGCAGAAGTTGAATCGGGCTTCAAACCTCATGCGCGCAGTCCGGTGGGAGCGGTGGGTCTTTTCCAATTCATGGCGCCCACCGCGCGGCGTTTCGGATTGAACCCCGAGCGCCCTGATGAGCGACTGGATCCCGAAAAGAGCGCCTCTGCCGCCGCCGCATACCTGAGGATCCTCCACCGCCGATTCGGGTCCTGGCCCCTTGCTTTGGCCGCCTACAACGCAGGGGAAGGCCGCGTGTCAAAAGCGCTGAAAACAGCGCAAGTGTCTAGTTTTGAGGAGATTGCGGATATTTTGCCGCTGGAAACCCGGATGTATGTCCCCAAGATAGACGCCGTTATCCAGAAGCGCGAAGGGACCCGTTTGACGCAGCTTCCGGCTCCTCGGTGAACCCAGGAAAAATATGGCCAAAATGCGCCCGTAGGGATAGACTGATGTGCGTGGATGGTATCCCTTCACGACGTTTTGACTTTCCTCATCAAGGAGGCATTGGAAATGAATAAGGTAATGGTTGTGATTGTTGCTGCTTCGCTTGCAGCGACGAGCTCGTTCGCTGCGAACCTCGCAAGCGACGACGGAAGCAACTACAGTGGTGGTTGGACGAATGGGTCGAATGGTGGTTCGGGCTTCTCTGCTTGGTCCATCACCGAAAATGCTGGCACTGGCTTTGCCGGTAGCTTCATCGGCGATCCGTCGGGCGCTGGCATCAGCGGATTCAGTGCGACATCGTTTGGTCAGTATGCGAACCCTGGAGGGTCCGGCGCGACGGTTGACGCGGGCCGCGAATTCACCGGCGGTGCGCTCGCTGTGGGTCAGACCTTCAGCTTCGATTGGGGTGTGAACTGGGATTCCAATGGCGCTGGCAACAAGGGCTGGAATCTCTACACCGGTGGCATTGGTGGCACGCAGCTCATCAACGTCAACATGGGTGGCGCTTCGACCATCACGATTGACGATGGCGGTGGCGCAGCGACCGTGTTTGCGAACTATGGCACGGCTGCGATGACGTTCAACATCGAGCAGACGGCTTCGGGGCTCCGCATTTATGCGACGGGCCGCGATGGCGTCGAAACCTATGACAACACCTTCACCGGTGTGTCGGGCGTTGATTCCTTCAAGTTCTACTCGAGCGGGTTGGACTCGGGCGACAACCGGCAGCAGTACTTCAACAATCTGGCCGTTGTGCCGGAGCCGTCCACGATCGTGTTGGGCGTTGTCGGTGTGCTCGGCTTGGCGATTGCTCGCCGCCGCGCTGCCAAATAATTTCGCTGCATAGCGAAAATGCGCAAAGGCTCGGGAGCGATCCCGAGCCTTTGTTGTTTAACCGCGGGGTGGGCGAGCGAGAGGCGGCGTGAGGGGAACGAGTTTCGATCGGCGCGCTTGGAGGGGAAGCGCTGTGCCTATTCGGGAAATGCGTCGCCGAGGGTGAATCGGGGTGGCGGGGTGCGCTTTTGTTCGCGCACCACGTCGCGATCGAGGCGGTCGAGCCATTCGAGAAATGAGACACAGGACATGGCTTGCGCGTTGACGGCAGTGACGGTGTTGCGCTCGAGCGTGTCGGCGGTGACGACGCAGATTTCGGCGGGCGCAGGATCGGCGTGAACCGATTGCTCTATGACCGCATCGGCGGTTTGGTGTTCCGGTGAATAGGTGAGGTGGAGGTTGCCTGCGCGATAGGGTTCGCTGCTGGCGGAGCGGCCATCGAAGACGATTTCGACTCGCTGTGCGAGGGCGTGGGCGAGGCGGTCAATTTTTCGGATGAGCCGTTCGCGCGCTTGGCGCATATCGTGCGGGCGCAGGTGGGCGAGGGAGGGATCGCGATAGAGCAGGCTGTAGCCGTCAATGATCAGTCGCCGGATCATGATGGTTCATGGGCGGTGTGGGGCGGGGCCGGTGGATTCGCGCGCGATCATCTGGACGGGCAGTGTTTTCTGGAGCAGTTTCGAATCGCCATTGAAGAGGGCGAGCGCGGCATCCACGGCGAGGCTGCCGATGTGGAAGAGGTCGTGGCGGATGGTGCTCAGGCCGGGGTTGGTGAATGCGGAGGCGGGGGTGTCATCCACGCCGAGGACGGAAATGTCGTCGGGCACGCGCAATTTGCGCTCTTTGAGGAGGCGCATGGCGCCGATGGCCATTTTGTCGTTTCCGCCCATGAGGGCGGTGATGCGCGGGTTGCGGTCGAGGAGCCACTGGGCGGCTTCGTAGCCGCCTTGTTCACTGAACCAGCCGTCTGCCCAGGGGAGGTCTTCTTCGCGAAGGCCGCTGGCCACGCAGGCGTCAATGAATGTATTTCGGAAGTCCAGCGCGGTGTTGGTGTTGGTTCCGCTGAGGATGCCGATTTGGCGATGGCCGAGGCCGAGGAGGTGATCGGCGGCGATGCGCGCGGTTTCCTTGTAGTCGGCGGCGACGTAGCTGAGTTTGTGGCCCGGCATGAAGTGGTTGACGAGGACGACGGGGAGCTGCTCGGCTTCGAGGCGGGTGAGGTATTCGTCGTAGATGGAGGAGCCGATGAAGAGGGCGGCGTCCACGCGTTTGGAGGTGAGCAGGGCGACGTGTTCGCCGGTGGAGACGAAGCGCTGATTGGCGACGTCGAGGAGGACTTTGTATCCGATTTCGGATGCGCGGTCATAGATGCCGCTCACGATTTCGCCGAAGTAGGTGTCGGAGAAGACGTGGTTGAGATCCGGCATGACGACGCTGAGGACGTGGCTGGAGCGCGAGGCGAGGCTTCGCGCGAAGACGTTGGGTTGGTATTGATGGCGCTCAACGGCCTTGAGGACTTTTTCGCGTGTGCTGGCGCTGATTCGCGGGTTGTTGTTGAGAACGAGCGAAACGGTGCTCAGTGAGACTCCACACTCTTCAGCGATGTCTTTGATTGTCGTGCGCGCCATGAGTAAACCCTTTTACGATGGGCCATTCTGCTCCGTGCGCGGGGCTGGCGCAATGGAAAAGATGGCGATTCAGGGTTCGCCGATCTTCCAGCGCTCGTAGCGCGGGTCTTCTTTGATGGCTCGGATGACGGGGATATCGCGCGCGAACCAGGAGTCGGTGGCGGGGCGGAGGGCGAGGGGGATTTGATCGAGGTCTTTCCACGCTTCGTCGGCGTGGTTTGTGCCGTAGGCGATGGCGGCGCGAATGAGGGTGACTTCTTCGTCTTTTGCATCGCCGAGGGCAGTGTTCACGATGTGGAGCGCGCGGTCGAAGTGGCCGCCGAAGAGGGAGAGGTAGATGAAGTAGCGGGCGAAGGCGTGGCCGCGCTCGCTGGCGACGAATTTTTCGAGGTCGTCGAGGCGTTTGTCGGAGGGGGTTATGAAGTAGGCGCAGAGGGAGAGGTCGTAGTAGAGGGCGGGGTGGGCGGCGCCTGCTTTGCGTATGTTTTGGAGATGGAGGATGGCGGTTGTCCAGTTGCCGCTTTGCATGGGCTGTTTGAGGGCGGCGAGTTCGTCGGCGATGGTGGAGAGGGCGGTGTCGGGGTTTGCGGTGTCGGGCAGGGAGAACAGGGCTTTGGCGTAGGCTGCGAATCCGGCTTCGCGCACCATGCGGGTGACGAGTTTCTGTTCGCTCAGGAGGCGTTTGCTGATTTCGAGGAGTTCGGGGTTGGTGAGATTGGCGCTGATTTTCCCGGCTGTTTCGAGGTCGTTGTTGCGGATGGCGGCCATGATTTGGAAGTAGTGCGTGGTGAGGTCGGTAGGGGCGAAGCGCACGGCGCGGCGCAGCGCTTTTTCGGCATCGGCATCGCGGTTGAGGAGCATGAGGGTGCCGCTGCGTTCGGCGAGGAAGGTGGGGTGGTTGGGATATTGCTCGAGGAGTCGGTTCCAGGCTTCCAGGGCGAGTCCGAAGGATTCGGTGTTGTTGTAGATGCGGCCGGCGAGGGCGATGATGATGGGCGAGCCGGGCGCGGTGGCCAGCTCGGCCATCTTCGGCATGAGCGCCAGCGGCAGGTTGTCGATGACGAACCAGCCGAGGTCCTCGAACACGTCGGCGGCGGTG
>WBZO01001568.1_pt1 | contig 34711 bp, 32 predicted proteins | sample 5204261 | NCBI WGS metagenome assembly WBZO01 (sample SAMN12412400, study PRJNA552823) | activated sludge metagenome | isolation source: activated sludge from anammox sidestream of wastewater treatment plant... | place: USA: North Carolina | collected 2017-09
CGGCGCCTGACCCGCCTGTTCGCTGACGCCGTCGTCCGGATCGATCTGCGGGGCGGCTATCTGCCTTTCTGGGTATTCGATGCCGACATGATAGTGAACTGGTCGTGGACCAACGCGCTCAGCCACGGGCAGCACCCGGTCCTGCTCAGCGATGTGCTCTTCCTGGCCGCCCCCACCCCGCCGGAAGAACTCGCCCAGAAGATCGAACCGTATAACCTGCGGAGCGGCGTCGATTACGATCCGCGTCTGCTGGCCGAATTCCCCGCCCAGCTTTACGGCACCGACGTCCCCGCCGCTTCCATCGAAATCCGGGGGCGTCTGGTCCACCTGGCGCAGCGGAAAGCCGAACCCGGCCTGCAGGTCAACCGGCCGCGCGGCATGTACAACGACGACGATCCGGGCCGCCTGGAAATGAGCGCCTACACCCAGTTCATGACTTACCGGTTCGCCCTGCTGCCGGTCTGGGTGGGCCAGTTGATTGAAGAAGATGGGGACGCCATCCAGGTCGTCGTGAACGGGCAGACAGGCAAGACGGCCCTGGGTAAACGGAAAAAGCCCGGCGGCTGGCAACCCGCATAACAGACGAACGGGAGGCCTCTCATCAGCCTCCCGTCATTCCGTCTATATGACGAAATAGTTGCGGCACGATTCGTCTATCAGCGCCGGCGTCAGGCGGCGCGGCTTGCCTTCGTACTCGCAGATCGCCACGGCAATTTTCAGGATATCGCGGGGGTGTACCGCCTGCATCGGCCGGTTGGCGTTGCGATACCAGTTCTGCACCAGGTGGACAAAGGTATCCTTATCAAAGGGAACATCCAGCGCGGAGCACATCGCGGTGAATATCTGGTAGAACTGGCGATCGTCCGGACCGCTGACCTCCACCTTCATTTGAATCCGGCGTAAGAAGGCGTCATCCACCAGATCGTTGGGGTCAAGGTTGGTGCTGAAGACCAGAAGCTGGCGGAACGGCACTTCCATCGTCTGGCCGGTGCGCAGCCGGAGGTAATCGATCCGCGATTCCAGCGGTACGATCCAGCGGTTGAGGAGCTGGCTGGGGCTGATCTGCTGGCGACCAAAGTCATCAATCAGGAACATGCCGCCGTTGGCCTTCATCTGCAATGGCGCCTCGTAGTACTTGGCAATCTCGTCATAGCGCAGATCGAGGCCGTCCATCGTCAGCTCGCCGCCGACCGTCACTGCCGGCCGCTGGAACATCGCCCATCGTTTGTCCACGCCCAGATCGCCGCCGGTCCCGCTGCTCACCGGGATGAGCTTGTGGATCAGCGGATCGTAGACGACGATGACCTGCCCGGCTACGGCCACAGCGAAGGGCAGCCAGATCGGATTCTCCCCGCCAATCAGATGCGCGATAACCTGAGCCAGGGTGGTCTTGCCGTTCCCCGGCGGCCCGTACAGAAACAGCGAGCGCCCGGAATTCACAGCGGGGCCGATCCGGCGGTGGAAATTATCCGGCAGGACAAGGTCCGCCAGCGCATTCTGCACGATCTCCGGAGTCACCAGCTCGCGGTTTTCCGTTTGCAACTCGATAGCCAGGTTGTAACGCTCCAGCGAAACTGGCGCGGGACCTAAATACTGGCTGCGCTCGAAGGCTTCTTTGGCGCGGACACGGCCCAGGTCGCTGAGCGAATACACGTAACTCATCCGGCCAACGGTCCCGGCAGAAGCGACTTCGACAATATGCTCGCGCTGCATCTCCTCCAGCATGGAATCCAGCACCCGCGCATGGATCCGGATCACTTCGGCGGCGCGCCCCAGGCTGGCCTGTCCTTCGCTGTAGATCAGGCGCAGCAAGAGATCGCTGACCAGCGCCGGCGGAATACCGAGATCCTGGACAGTATGGGCCGCAGCCAGGACATCAGGTAGGGTTATCTCTCTGAGAACCACGTCAGTAGCGCCTCTCACTCGCCTGCAATACAGTTGTACGGGAATGCTGTGTCCAGTGTAGACCTTTTTAGGGCTGTGACAATCATCCCTCGGTCCCAGAGGCAGTAAATCGAACCATTTCCATACGTCTGCGCCTTCTGTGGGAGGCAGGCAGCGAAAAAGGACAGGGGGTGTCGCGCTCCGGCGGACGGGATACGGCCGCCCTCATGCCCTGCCGCGCTCAATCACCATCTTTAATCCGGGCGGCTCCGGCAGTATAATCATGCCGGACAGATTCTGCCCGCAGCGAGGAGGTCTTCATGCGTTCGCCCTACCAGCGGCCCAATCGCCTGCATCTACGATGGTGGCAGCTCGCCCTGATGGCCCTGGGCGTGGTCCTGATCGTGCAGGGGTGGAATGCTCTGCGCCCGTCGGGCCGCCCGTCTGAAGAAGTGCCCCTGCCAGAACAGGCCGTCGCGCCAGATAACCCTGACGTCACACCGACCCTCCCGGATAACCTGACGCGGCGCGATGTGCTGCCGACGCCGACTGTGGACCCGAATGCTATCCCGCGCAGCATCACCTTCCCCGGCGCCCTGCTGACCTCGCGCGTCATCAACGCGGCGCGCACCGTCACCAGTTGGGAGACGCGCTATCTGGGCAGCTCCGTCGGCCATCTGGAAGGCACAAGCTGGATCGGCGGCTCCGGCGGTAATATCGTGATGGCCGGGCATGTCACAACGGAGCTGGGCGAGCCGGGGCCGTTCGCCTATCTGTTCGAAGCGCAAATCGGGGATGACGTGATTCTGACCGATGGGAACACCCAGTATCACTACTACGTGGCGAGTATCGAGCGTGTCCCGCCAGACGCGATCGGGTATGTGGCTCAGGATGGCAGGCCCCGCCTGACCCTCATCACTTGCGATGACTGGGACTACTCAGCCCAGCGGTATAACAGCCGCCTGGTGGTGGTTGCTGAGCCGGCGCCACCCGCCCAGGCTAGCGGATTGTAGCCGCAAAAAAACCGCCCCGCCGGGAGGGCGGGACGGCCTGAAGATGAGCGCGGAGGGATTCGAACCCCCAACCAAAGGCTTAAAAGGCCCCTGCTCTGCCATTGAGCTACGCGCCCGCACGTCCCCGATCATAGCATAAAGCGCGGGATTGGTACAGGGTTTTGAAAGTATTTCGCAGAACTCAAATCGTTGCATTCAATTTGGTTATGTTGCATAATCTGTCCTGTGCGATTTGAGTGAGTGAGCGTTGACAGAACGGCGTTCTGTCCTGTAAGACCTACTAAGGAGAACTGCTTTATGGCAAGACAGAAAATCACCTACACCACGCTCTCGGCCAGCAATGAAGAATTGCATGTGGAATTCGAGAAGGCAGTCGAACGCCTGACCGCTAATCTGGGCAAGACTTATCCGCAGTTTATCGGAGCGGAGAAACGCACAGGGCGCCCGACATTCGAGTCACGCAGCCCTATTGATACCGGCGTGCTGCTGGGGAACTTCCAGCGCGGCACGCGCGAAGATGCCCAGGATGCCATCGCGGCTGCCCGCGCCGCTTTCCCCGCCTGGAGCGCCGCGCCCTGGCAGGAGCGCTGCCGCATCCTCGGCCAGGTCGCCGAACTGATTAGCGAGCGCATCTTCGATCTGGCCGCGGTTATGGTTGTCGAGATGGGCAAGAGTCGCATCGAGGCGCTTGGCGAAGTCGAAGAAGCAGCCGACCTGATCCGCTGGAATATCCAGAAGATGCAGGAGCACAATGGCTTCGTCTATAAGATGGGCTCCTACGACCCGGCCAAAGATGAAAATACCAGCGTTCTGCGTCCCTTCGGCGTGTGGGCAGTCATCTCGCCTTTCAACTTCCCGATGGCGCTGGCCGTCAACCCGGCCGCCGCCGCTATGCTCATGGGCAACACCGTCGTCTGGAAGTACGCCTCGGACACACCCCTGGTTGGCACCAAAGTGACCGAGATCTTCCTGGAGGCGGGTTTGCCGGCGGGCGTGCTCAACTATGTGACCGGCGGCGGTGGATCGGTCGGCGCCGAACTGATCGATAACCCCGGTGTAGATGGCATCACCTTCACTGGCAGCTACGACGTAGGCTATAACCAGGTCTACAAGAAGTTCGCTCAGGGATGGCCCAAGCCTGTCATCGTGGAGATGGGCGGCAAGAATCCGGCCATTATCACGCCCAGCGCCGATCTGGACACCGCGGCGATGGGTGTCGTGCGGGCCGCCTTCGGCATGAACGGGCAGAAATGCTCGGCCTGCTCCCGCGTATATGTACACGAGGACATCAAGGAAGCCTTCATCGAGCGCCTGCTCGCCAAGACCGCGGAAGTCGTCAAAGTCGGCGATCCTCGCCAGCGCCAGGCATTCATGGGGCCAGTCGCCAACCGCAGCGCCTTCGACGATTATCAGCGCTTCGTCGCCAAAGCGCGTCAGGATGCAAAGATGCTCTACGGCGGGAACGTGCTTTCTGACGGAGACCTGGCTAACGGCTACTTCGTAGAGCCGGCTATCTTCACTGATGTGCCGGAAGATCACGAGCTGGTCAAGAATGAGCTGTTCCTGCCCATCCTCTATGTCGGAACTTTCAAGACTCTGGAAGAGGCGCTGAACAAGGCTAACGATACGGTTTACGGCCTGACGGCGGGACTGTTCAGCCAGGATGAAGCCGAGATTCAGTACTTTTACGACAACATTCAGGCGGGGACGATCTACGTCAACCGGGCCGCCGGCGCCACAACCGGCGCCTGGCCTGGCATCCAGACCTTCGGCGGCTGGAAGTCGAGCGGGTCCACCGGCAAGAATATCGGCGGCCCGCACACAATGCAGCTCTACGGACGCGAGCAAAGCCGGACTCGCATCATCGGGTAACAGCACCGGCAGAATTGCCAGATGCGGTGGGTCGGGCGGGCATCCCCGGCCCACCTGTTGATTCCCTGAAACGCCACATCACGATAAACTGATAGTCGTGCCGCTGCCTGTCCCGCAGGAGGATGTCCCCCTATGAGCAAGATCATGACCATGCGCGAGGCCGTTCAGGAATTCGTGCCGGACGGCGTGACACTGGCTATTGAAGGCTTCACCGGCCTGATCTGTTTCGCCGCCGGGCACGAGATCATCCGCCAGGGCCGGCGCGATCTGACTCTATGCCGCCTGACGCCGGACCTGCTGTACGATCAGATGGTGGCCGCCGGCGTGGCCCGCAAGCTCGTCTTCAGCTATCTGGGCAATCCGGGCGTCGGATCGCTTTATGCTATCCGCCGGGCGGTGGAAAAAGGCATCCCCCACCCGCTGGAAATCGAAGAATACACCCATTTCGGCATGATCGGGCGCTATATAGCCGGGGCGGCCCGGCTGCCATTCTTCCCCCTGCGCAGCCATTCTGGCAGCGACCTGCCAGCCCACAATTCGCGCCTCAAATGGGTCCAGAGTCCCTATGAGGATGGCGAGACAATCGCTGTCGTGCCGCCGCTGAACCCGGATGTGGCGATCATTCACGCCCCGCGCTGCGATCAGCATGGCAACACTCAGCTCTGGGGCCTGCTCGGTATGCAGAAGGAAGCTGCTTTCGCCGCCGGCAAGGTCATCGTCGTGGTAGAAGAGATCGTGGACGATTCGGTAATTCGCTCCGACCCTAACCGCACGCTCCTGCCCGATCTGATTGTGGACGCCGTCGTTGTGGAACCGTTCGGGGCGCATCCCTCCTATGTTCAGGGATACTACGACCGCGACAACCCCTTCTATCTTGACTGGGGCGAGCGTTCCAGGGATGTAGAGCAGACCTCACAATGGCTGGATGAATGGGTCTACAGCGTCCCCGATCGGGCGACGTACCTCAAGAAGCTGGGGGAGGAGACGCTGTCCAGGCTGCGCCCCGGTGAGGCGCTGTCACAGCCGGTTAACTACGGACAATACACCTGATTGTGGAGCAAGAAACGTGACAACAGAACGGCAGCCTGTCTATTTTCACGGCGATCTGATTGGCTATATCGAGAATCCCCGCCAGTACCCCGCTCTCTGGCGCGGCCTCTGGGTTCCGCTCGAGAGCGACGCTACACGCCTGTTCCGGCAGATGCTGGAGGAGGGCCAGCCGGTCTGGGTGGAGTTCGGGCACCGCGATCCCCTCGATATGGCCCAGGTCAAGACTCTGCCAGCTGCTGAAATTGAGCTTCTGCTGGATATTGACGATGCGCAGACGCTGCTTCTCAACCCGTTTCAGGATAACTGAGCCGATCAAGCGGGGCCGCTTGAACCAGAGCAAACGGAAGGTTCTCAATTCATGAGCAAATACACTGCTTCGGAGATGATGATCGCGGTCGCGGCCCGTCACCTGGCCGGGGCGCGCACAGCGTTTGTGGGCGTTGGCATCCCCAATATCGCCTGTAACCTGGCCATCCGCACCGGCAATCCAGCGCTGGCCCTGATCTACGAATCGGGCGTTTACGGAGCGCAGCCCGCTCGTCTGCCCCTTTCTATCGGCGATCCCACCCTGGTCACCGGCGCTGTCTCCGTCATGCCCATGGCCGACCTGTTTATGTACTATCTGCAAGGGGGGCTGGTCGATGTGGCAATGCTTGGCGCGGCGCAGATCGACCGCTTCGGCAACCTCAACAGTACCATCATCGGCGCCGACTACAACCACCCCAAAACCCGGCTGCCCGGCAGCGGCGGCGCCTGCGAAATTTCGATCAACGCCCGCCGCATCCTGAATATCACCCGGCTTGGCGCCCGCACGTTCGTTGAAAAAGTTGATTTTCTCACCAGCCCAGGCTTCCTGGCTGGCCGGGCGGAACGGGACCGGATGGGCATGCCGGGCGAAGGGCCGGAGGCCGTGATCACGGATAAGGCCGTGCTGGACTTCGATCCGCACAGCGGCGAAATGCGCCTGGCCGCACTGTACCCCGGCGTGAGCGTGGAAGAGGTACAGGCCGGGGTTGGCTGGCCTTTGCTGGTCGCCCCCGCCCTGGGCGAAGTCGAGCCGCCCACGGCAGAGGAGCTGCGCATCATGCGCGACGAGCTGGACCCGGCCGGCCTCTATCGAGGCTGACACAGTCAGGCCAGCCAACCCGCGCTGCCCGTCAGAGGAGCAGCTCCGGGGCGGATTCTCTGGCCGGCTAATTGCGTTATACTAGGCACACTCAGAGGCGGAGCTGGTGTCTTGAGCGCCGCGCCCGGACCCGCGTCCACAGGATTTTTCACCCGAAAGCAATGTTATGAGTCCCCAACATCCCGAAGGACATGTCTTCTACCGCAAGATGTGGCACAGCTTCCCGCGCATCACACACGGCGAAGGCATCACCCTGATCGACGATCAGGGCCGCCGCTATCTTGATGCCGCTGGCGGCGCAATCGTGGTCAATATCGGCATCGGTGTGGAAGAAATCGCGGCGGCAATCGCCGAGCAGGCCCGCCTGGTCGCCTACGTGCACGCCGAGAAGTTCACCACTCCTGTGCTGGAAGCCTACGCTGACGCCCTGGCGGAGGTGATTCCCCTGCCCGATGTGCGCTTCTTCCCGCTGACCACGGGCAGCGAGGCTAACGAAGCCGCCATCAAGCTGGCCCGCCAGATTCAGATCGTGCGCGGTCAGCGCTCCCGCCATCTGGTCATCGGGCGCTGGGGGTCCTACCACGGCATGACGCTGGGCACGCTGGCTGTCGGGGGGCGCGCCAGCGCGCGCAACCCGTATCTGCCGATGATGTACGATATGCCACATATCCCCGCGCCGACCTGCTACCGCTGCCCGCTGGGCAAGCAGTATCCGGAATGCGCGATCGCCTGCGCCGATGCGCTGGAGGAAGCTGTCGCCGAGTACGGCGCAGATCAGATCGCCGCCTTCATCGCCGAGCCAGTCTCCGGGGCGGCCCTGGCGGCTACCGTGCCGCCCGCCGAGTACTGGCCGCGCATCCGCGATATCTGCGATCGGCACGGCATCCTGCTCATCGCTGACGAAGTGATGTGCGGCTTTGGCCGGACGGGTAAATGGTGCGCCTTCGAGCACTTTGGTGTCGCGCCGGATATCCTGACGATGGGCAAGGGGCTGGCCGGCGGCGTCTTCCCGCTGTCGATGATGGCCGCGCGCGGCCACCTGGTGGAGGAGTTGTACCATGCCGGGCAGGATATCGGCCATGGTGGCACATTTTCACACCACCCGGTCGGCGCAGCAGCCGGGCTGGCCACCCTCCGCTATATTCAGAAGCACGATCTGGTGAGCGCGGCGGCGCACAAAGGGCGTCGGCTGGGCGAACTGCTCCGCGCGAAGCTGTCCGGGCTGCCCGGGGTCGGCGATGTCCGCGGGATTGGCCTGATGCAGGGGGTTGAATTCGTGATGGACAAAACCGCGCGGACGCCCTTCCCGGCTGATCTCAATATCGCTAACCGGGTATTCGCGGCCTGCCGGGATCGCGGCGTCATGCTGTATCCGGGCCGGGGCACGGCGGACGGCATCCGCGGTGATGTGGTCATGGCCGGGCCGCCGGCTGTGATCACTGAGGAAGAAATAGCTATCGTCGCGCATACGCTCAAAGAAGTTGTCGAACAGGTAGTCGCTCCGCTGCTGCATGACAGCGTTGGGCAGTAACGCCTGTCCGGGAGGAGGTGATATTGTGGGTTCCGGTATTGTCAGCGTCTTCGGCGGGTCATCGCCCCGCCCCGGCTCGCCAGCTTACGAGGAAGCCTACCGTGTCGGCAAGCTGCTGGCCGAGAACGGGTATACGGTGGCGACCGGCGGCTACAGCGGCACGATGGAAGCCACCAGCAAAGGCGCTGCTGAAGCTAACGGCCATGTCATCGGCGTCACCACGGACATGCTGAACCGCTGGGAAGCCAGCGCCCAGCGCCCGAACGAATGGGTCCGGGAGGAGATACGCTTCCCCACGCTGCGCGAGCGGCTGGTGCATCTGGTCACCTTCAGCGACGCCATCATCGCTTTGCGCGGTGGAATCGGCACTCTGAGTGAGGTATCGCTGGCCTGGAGTCTGATCCAGGTGGGCGAGATTCCGCGCAAGCCGCTTATCCTGCTGGGGCGGGAATGGGATATCCTGCTGCACGGGTACTACGGAAATGGTGACTATATCCGCCCCGCTGATATGGCCCTCTGGCGGTGCGTCGGCAGCCCGGAGGATGCTGTCGCCGCATTGAACGGTGAAAGATAGAGACGGTTAACCCCGGGGAGGTCCGTTGTGATTGAAGTCGCTATTATGCTCGAAGGGCAGGACGGCCTGAACTGGCCGCGCTGGCAGCGTCTGGTGCGCGCCGTTGAGGACTTCGGCTTTGCTGGCCTGTACCGTTCTGATCACTTCACCAATGCCAGCCCGCCGGATAAGGACTCGCTTGAATTGTGGGTATCGCTGGCCTGGCTGGCCAGTCACACTCACCGTATCGCGTTCGGCCCCATGGTGACGCCCGCCTCCTTCCGCGACCCGGTATTCACGGCGCGTATGGGCTACCAGATTGACGATCTCTCCGGCGGGCGGCTGACACTGGGCGTTGGCGCCGGCTGGCAGGTCTACGAGCACGACACTTATGGCTACGATCTGCTGGAAGTGTCGCAGCGCTTCGCCCGCTTTGAGGAAAGCCTGCAAGTGATCACCGGTCTGCTGCGGAGCGAGGACCGCTTCAGCTTCTCCGGCACGTACTACCGGATTAAGGACGCCCGGTTCCTGCCGCGCCCATCGCGCCCCGGCGGGCCGCCGCTCCTGATCGGCGGCAACGGCGAGCGACGCACGCTGCGCCTGGCAGCCCAGTACGCCGACGAATGGAACGCCGTCTACCTCTCCGCCGGGCGTATCAGAGAGCTGAACGCGCAGCTTGACGATCTGCTGCGCGAGCGCGGTCGCCAGCCGGGTGACATGCGCCGCTCCCTGATGACGGGTCTGATCTTCGGGCTGGACGACGCGGCGGTCGCCCGTAAACTGGAAGCGCGGACCGGCTCCACGCGCGAGCAGTTAGCCGAACGCGGCCTGGTCATCGGCACGCCGGGCGCGGTGGTCGATCAACTGAGCGCGCTCGCTGAAGCTGGTGTCCAGCGCGTCATGCTGCAATGGCTGGAGCTGGACGATATCGACGGGCTGGAGGCGCTGGCTCGAACCGTGCTGCCGCAGGTCCAGAGTTAGATATATCCCGGGGGCAATCGCCAGAAGAGGTCTTTTTGTGGCAAAATAGGATGTGAGACGGATGCGCCGAATCGGGGCGCGCCCGTGCCCGGCCAGTGGCCAGCGAGGCAGTATGAGCGCTTACACTAAAGCGGCAAGTTTTATCCTGGACACGCTGTGGGAAGAGGATGACTTTCGCAGCTATTTTCACCTGCTGGATACTGAGTTGACCGATCTTGGTCCCCTCATCGAGATCGTGTTTGAGCCGGCCTATCTCGGCCTGAAACGGACGCTCGATCCCAACGCACTGGAGATGCTGGAGATTCAGGTGGCTACCGATCTGCTGGCCCCCTTACAGAAACAGCCGAACTTCCGCGAGATGTGGGTCCAGTGGGATGAAAAGACCCGCGAGGAATTCATCGCTGAGCAGTCAGAACTTCAGCTCGCCCGGCTGTTGATCCAGGTGTACGACCGGCAGTTTGATACGGCCTACCGGGAGGCATACGCCCGTTACCTGGCCAGTCAGGAAACGCAGCACCGCCGCCGCTGACGAATAACCCTGAACAGTCTGTTGCTTCTTTCCGCATACACTTAAGGAGTGGCACCCCCCCATGGCATCCGACAAAGGCGTTACCCCCCGCAGCGAGGACTTCAGCCGCTGGTACACCGATGTTGTTCAGAAGGCCGAGCTGGCTGATTACGCCCCCGTGCGCGGCTGTATGATCATTCTGCCCTACGGGTATGAACTCTGGGAGGCTGTCAAAGGCGGTCTGGATCGGCGCTTCAAAGAGACCGGCCACCAGAACGCCTACTTCCCTCTATTCATCCCGGAGAGCTTCCTCAAAAAGGAGGCGGAGCACGTCGAAGGCTTCTCGCCGGAACTGGCGGTGGTCACGATTGGCGGCGGCAAAGAGCTTGAGGAACCCCTGATTGTGCGCCCGACCTCGGAGACGATCATTGGCTGGGCGTATGCCAAATGGATTCAGTCCTATCGCGATCTGCCCGTCCTGATCAACCAGTGGGCCAATGTCGTCCGCTGGGAAATGCGCACCCGCCTCTTCCTGCGCACGATGGAATTCCTGTGGCAGGAAGGGCACACCGCCCACGCCACTTATGAGGAAGCCGAAGAAGAGACGCGGCGGATTCTGGACCTCTACGCCGACTTCGCCATTGCCGACGCGGCTATCCCGGTGATCAAGGGCCGCAAGAGTCCACAGGAGAAGTTCGCCGGGGCCTTGCACAGCTACGCTATCGAGGCCATGATGGGCGATAAGCGCGCCCTGCAATCCGGCACCAGCCATAATCTGGGCCAGAACTTCGCCAAAGCATTCGACATTAAGTATCTCGATATCAACAACGAGCTTCAATACTGCTGGACGACCAGTTGGGGTGTCAGCACGCGCTTCGTGGGCGCAATCGTCATGACGCACGGCGACGACAAGGGGCTGCGCCTGCCGCCCCGGATGGCCCCCTATCAGGTTGTGATTGTGCCCATCTATCGCGAAGAAGATGAGAAGACTCCCGTCATGGAAGCCGCCTGGCGGATGAAGGCCGCGCTGGTCGCCGCCGGCATCCGGGTGCACGTCGACGACCGCGAAGGTCAGACACCGGGCTTCAAATACAACGACTGGGAGATGCGCGGCGTCCCGATCCGCATGGAGATCGGCCCCCGCGACGTGGAGAAGCAGTCAGTCGCCCTGGCCCGGCGCGATATCCCCGGCAAAGAAGGCAAGCAGTTTGTGCCCCAGGAGGGGGTCGCGGCGGCGGTACAGGACCTGCTGGAGTCTATCCACGCGACCATGCTCCAGCAGGCAACCGGGATGCGCGATGCTAACCTGTTTGAGATCGTTGGCGATTACGGGCGCTTCGGCGAGGTTGTGGAAAGCGGCGGCTGGGCGCTGACCTGGTTCTGCGGCGGGGCCGCCTGCGAGCAGAAGATCAAGGACGACTACCAGTGCGTCTCGCGCTGCTTCCCCTTCGACCAGCCCTACCCCGGGCAGCAAGGGCCGTGCATCGTATGCGGGCACAGGTCGGCCGAGATGGCCTATTTCGCCCGGTCGTACTAGGCCGCACTTCCAGGGGAGCGCCTCCGGAAGCAAAGGGCGCCCCCTTCCGATCGGACATATAGATTCTGACCACCCGGGAGAGCGTATCCGATGTCCCTGCTCTACCTGATTCGCCATCCCCAGACGCAGATCAATCTGGCGATTCCCGCCGCCAACTGGCAGTTGAGCCAGGAGGGCCTGCGCCAGACTGCGGCGCTGCTGGAAGCGCCCTTCTGGCGGGCTGTACATACCGTCTACCCCAGCCGCGAGCTGAAGGCTGTCGCGGCGGCTAAAGAGGCCGCCCTGCGCTACAACATCCCGGTCATCCCCCGTTCGGCCTTCGGGGAATTGAATCGCAGCGCCTATATGGCTCCGGATCAGGAAGCATTCGAGGCGGCTGCCGCGACCTGCTTCGCCCACCCGATGGAAAGTGTGCGCGGCTGGGAGACTGGCGCGGCTGCGCTGGCCCGCTTCCAGCAGGAGATCGAGCAGGTGCTCTCCTGGCATGACGCAGGGCAAGCAGTCGCCGTGGTGTCGCATGGGCTGGTGCTGACATTTTACACCGCCGGTCTGCAGGGCAGGCCACCCGATCTGGATATCTGGCGAGCGATCCCGTTTGGCGGCGTGGCCGCAGTCGATCGCGCCACAATGCGTCTGCTGACCCCTTTCGTCGCCGCGCCCTATGACAGCCTCCCGCTCCCCGGCGACATGCGGCATTGAACACTCCGCGCAGCATCCGCCGCTATATGGCTGCTGCCGAAAATATGGTGCGATCGGAGGTATCTGCCGGGCCGGAAGCTCCGAACATCAGGCTGGCGTAAGAAGATCGTTGGTAATCAGTAATAGTACTTGTGGGCTCTATCGACAATATTCTGTTTGGGTGTCTAATGAAGATGTGACCTGTCGGTAGCACATCCTTTTTGCGGGGATGCCAGCCGGGATCATGTTCCACGCGCCCCCGACCTTTTCAGCTGAGCCTCGACAGAAGTGATGCGCCTCCGCTTGTCCGTGCGCCTACGTACCCGTATTCATCGTATAGATTGTGTAAGGAGACCGAAATGAGACGTACACTTGCTGTATTGGTAGTCACCGCGTTGGCGGCGATGGCCCTTTTCGCCGCATCTCCTGCCATGGCTCAGGGAGGCCTGGATTACCGGCTGCCGCCCAGCTTCGGGCAGCTTGATCTCACCTCCAATTTCAGACCCGATCCTCAGGAAGTGACCCTGGTAGGTGGCGGCCCGGTGAATATATCTTCTGAGCTTGAAGGAGTCTGCATAGGACACCCGGTCGGCTTCGCCGCTTCGGCGCCGGACTTCCGTCTCAACTACACAGTCGGTGATTACATCCTGCGTATATCCTTCGCCGGACAGGGAGATACGACCCTGGTTGTCAGCGCGCCAGATGGCTCGTGGTACTGCGATGACGACAGCGGCGGCATGCTCCAGCCGATGCTTCACTGGGACGAACCGCTCAGCGGCCAGTATGATATCTGGGTCGGCACATCCAACCCCAATGAGACTTCTTCCGGCACGCTGTTCATCTCTGAAACTCTGGCCATGCCCGGCGTCGATTTCACCGACCGGATCACCCTCCCTCCGCTCAATCTCGGCACGGTCAGCGGCCCCAAGGGCGGACCTGCAACCAGCGGGCTGCCGATAACTGTCGGCCCCTCCTATGGCAGCACCGAAATAACGGGCGGCTTCGCTGACGATCCGTTTTTCATGGAAATGACCGCCGGTGGCCCGGTGGATGTAAGCTCTATACTCGGGACCACCTGCACGGGCAACGCCACCGGGTTTGTCAACAGCAAGCCCGCCTTCCGGGTGGACTACACCGCCAGCAACTATCCGCTAACCTTCTTCTTCTACAACATGGATGAAGAGGATACGACAATGGTGGTGCAGGCGCCCAACGGCCAATACTACTGCGACGATGACAGCGCCGGGCTGCTTCAGCCGGCAGTCACGTTCCAGACGCCCGCTTCTGGCAGCTACTATGTCTGGCTGGGAACCTATTCACAGGACAACTACGCCTGGGGCTGGCTGCTCATCACCGAAACCGACATGCGCGCGCAGGAAGTGGCCGATGCAGTCCAGGGCAACCAGCCGAGCAGCACGGGCAGCCTGGATTACACTCTGGCACCAGCCTATGGCGCGGTGACGCTCCAGTCGAACTTCATGCCGGACCCGCAAACGCTGGACATGCTTGCCGGCGGCTCGGTCGATGTGTATAGCGCCGTTGGCAGCGCGTGCCAGGGGTCGGCTGGCGGTTACGCCGCCGCCGCGCCGGACCTCCGTCTCAACTACACCGCCGGGAGCTACCCGCTGCGCATCTTCTTCGTCAGCGATGCGGACACCACCCTGATCGTGAGCGGACCCAACGGCCAGTGGTATTGCAACGATGATGCCGCCGGCACATTGAACCCGATGATTGAATTCAACCCGCCGACCAGCGGCCAGTACGATATCTGGGTCGGCACTTACAGCCAGGGCGACTTCGCCCAGGGGACGCTGTACATCACCGAGATGGCGCTCGACCCCAGCACCGCCGGCGGCCCGGCTATCATCAACCCGCCAGGCGCCAGCACAGGCGGCCTGGACTACACTCTGGCACCAGCCTATGGCACGGTGACGCTCCAGTCGAACTTCACGCCGGACCCGCAGACGCTGGATATGCTTGCCGGCGGCTCGGTCAATGTGTCCAGCGCGATTGGCAGCGCGTGCCAGGGTTCGGCCAGCGGCTACGCCGCCGCCGCGCCGGACCTCCGCCTCAACTACACCGCTGGTCAGTATATCCTGCGGATCCTCTTCGTCGGCAACGCGGACACCACCCTGATCGTGAGTGATCCTACCGGCCGGTGGTACTGCAACGATGACGCCGCCGGCACGCTGCATCCGATGATTGAATTCTCCCCGCCGACCAGCGGCCAGTACGATATCTGGGTCGGCACTTACAGCCAGGGTGACTACTCGCAGGGCCGGCTGTATATCACCGAAATGGCGCTTGACCCCAGCACCGTAGGCGGAACTTCCAAGTAACGTACCGGTGCACCCGTGAGCAGTATGAAGCGACCAGGCCAGGGCGGTCCTGGTCGCTTCTCTTTGGGCACTACCTGGCCGAAATTTAACGGATTTTTCGCTTTCCGTACCCGGCGACTTGCCGTATGATAGTTAAAGGAATGGCGTGAGGGTGTATCTCCCGCCGGACATCGCCAAGGAGATGGGGGCGCATGAGCAGTCAGGAAAACCAGGAACTCGTGGATCGGCTTCAGGATGAAGATCCTAAAGAACGCATTCGGGCTATTCGGCGCCTGACTGCCGTGGTTGATCTGGAGGCTGTGCCTGACATCGCCAATGTCTACCGCGATGAGGACCAGCCGGATGCGGTGCGCAAGGTGGCCCGGGAATCGCTGGGGGTCTTTCAGGCAATCAAAGAGGCGCTGGAGCGCAACGAGGAAGTGACTCTGCCGGCACCGGAGGATGTGCGCGAGCCTCGCTTCACGCCGGAAAGTCTCCGGCGGCTGTTAATCATCCTCAGTGTGTTGCTGGGACTGCTGGTGATCGCGAATGTAGTCCTGGCTATCGTGCCCGGCGCAACAGAGCAGAGCGGCCAGGTCGTCACTATGGCGGACCCGGCCGATCTGGCAGTTCAACTCAGGGCCCGGCTGGAACAGGTCCAGGCCGACGTGGATATCCAGCGGCAGGCGTGGCGGCAGTATCAGGCGATCCAGACGCTCGGCTGCGACCGTTTTTCCCCGCCGGCGGGGACATCCCGCAGTTCCAGCGATCTGAACGCGCTGCTCATTGACGGGGCCGCTTTCCCCGATCTCCAGCAGGCCAACGCTTCGCTGATCACAGCCATCAACCAGTTTACCCCGATCAGCGGCAACTGGCTGATCGGGTGCAGCACAAAGCAGGTCCCGGTCACAGCCGATCAGAGTCTGGCCCAGCTCGATCAGGTGACGGCAGCGCTGGAAGCGGCGGCGGCGGCGCTGGATCGGGCGGATGTCGCTCTGAGTCTCCTGCAAACGGAGGAACCCGCGCCTGTCGAAGAGCCGACAGAGGCCGCCGATACCCCGGCCGATACCACTATGCCGCTCCAGTCAACAGCCGCCCCCACCGAAGTCCCGCTCCCCACCCGGCCGGTTGTTGACTACGCGCGCTACATCGCCGGAATGCGCGAGCGTATTGACTTCGCCCTGGGCGGGCGCGGCGTGGCCACGCTCCTCAGCCAGTACTGGCAGGACGTGCGCAGCAGCGGCCAGACCGGCGGCTGCCGGCAGCCCCTGACCGCGGACAATATCCAGGATTACCGGTCAGTGACCCCGGAAGTGGCGGCGTTGGACCCGCGCCTGAACGATATCCAGACTGCCCTCAACGTAGGGTTGACGCTCACCCGCGAATCGCTGGCTAACTTCCAGCAAGGGTGCGTAGCCGGGAACTTCGCCGCTGTGCTCAACGCCGGGCAGCAGCAAATCCAGCAGGCCATCTCCGCGCTCAATCAGACTTCCGCCATGCTGGATCAGATTCAGGCCGAAATTTCATCACGGCCATGAGGGCACGCACAACAGATGACAACGCCGCTCCCCGGCGCCGCTCCACCCGGATTGGCGCCGGGATAATACTGATAGCGATTCTGTGCTGCGGCGGAGCAGGGATCGGGTGGCTGGCGTACGACAAACTGTTGCCCCCGACAGATGCGAGCACCCTCCAGGCCGAGCTTGACGCCAGGCTGGACGAGATAGCCACTACCTGGGGGGCACTCGATACGCTCTGGGGGAGGCTTGAAGCCGGGGAGTCCGTCCTGTGCAGCGGCCAGACAATCCGCAACCCGTACTTCATCGCCTGGCGAAGCGTCGATCGGGCGGCTCACCCCAATCTCGCCGCGCTGGCTGACCGGATTAATGGCGCAATCCGCGCTCTCCATCGGGCTGCCGATCTCTGGACCGGCGTCTGTCAGTCCAGCGAAACCGGCGTCGCGCCGGAGATCGCTGCAGCGGCCCGGAGCGCCCTGGAATCGGCTTCTGAGGTGCTGCGGCCGCATCTGCCGTAAGACAATTCAACAGCCGCCGTGGGCCGGGAGACACAGTCAACTGTCGGAAGCAGAATCATCCTTAAGGCCGGGCGGAGCCTTTCGGCGTCTCGAACAGCGCCCGCTGCGGGAATACCAGGTGGTCCCGTCGATAGTCCTGCTGCGCCAGGGCCTGGGCATTCGCCCGCTCGAAATCGTAATGCAGATCGGCGATCTTCTGCATTTGCTGGATTGAAGGCTCCAGAGAATATAAGATAACAGTCGCCGTATACATCCCCGGCACAACCACCAGCCAGTACCCATCATCCGTGCGCTTGCGCCCCGGCGGCAGCGTCCCCTGCCGATTCAACATCGCCGGCAGCTCTTGCAGTATCGGCAGCACATCTTCCGGGGCAGGGAACTGACTGCCGTGGTGCACAATCGGCGCCAGTTGCCCGATTGGAAAGAGCGCAAAAAACAGCACGCGGGCGGCGAAATGCTGGCGCAAAAACGAGGTATGGCCGGGCCGGGCGACCTGCTGCCATGCGCTGGACTGGGGATCGCGGGCCAGCAATTTCTCGATAATATTACGCTGCTCGCTGTAGCGGTTATAAATGGCGTGGAACTGGGCGCGATTGATCCGGCCGCTGGCGAATTCCTCGGCCACCTGCCTCATGCGCTGACGCAGTTCTTCCAGCGCCTGCTCGGGCCTGATCTCGTCGGAATCCGCCCGCGCGGGGGTAAATTCCGGTTCCGCCTCCAGCGGGCCAGTCGGCGGTTTGGCCGGGATCAGGCGCGGGCGCGGCGAAACGCGGCGGGGCGCCTCCGGCCGGATCGGAGAGCGGGCTTCCTCGTCATCCGGCGGCGGCGATGAAGGAGATTGCCAGGGGGGGGTATTCTTCCCGGTCACCGCGTCATCATCCTTGATTCCTCACCCCAGTACACTGCTAATTCAGCCGTCACTTTGCGGAACAGCCGAAAATACCTTTCTCGCCCCGGCCCGCCTCAGCCAGACCTGAAATGAACGGCCATATGCGCCAGCCCCTTGAACAGGGAGTAGACGTGCTGGCCAGTGGCAGCGCTCGTTTCCAGAAAAGGCATCCGAAACTGGGCCGCCCACAGGCGGGCGTGGTCCGCCGCGACCATCTTTTCAAGATCGGCCTTATTGGCAATCAGGGCCATGGGCACATCCGGCACTATCCGGCAGATTTCTTCCCGCCAGCGGGCCAGATTCTCAAAGCTCTCCGGCACAGTCACATCGTACACCAGAGCCACCGATCGCGCACCCCGGTAGAACGTCTCCCGGAAACTGCCGAAGCGCTCCTGCCCGGCGACATCCCAGATCGACAGCCGGACCTCCCGACCATCCACCGTCACATCTTTGGTCTGGAAATCGACGCCAATAGTCATCACGCGCGACTGCTCGAACATGCCCTCACAGTAGCGGCGGATCAGGCTGGTCTTGCCAACATTGGCATCCCCGGCAACGACGACTTTATAGGTGGGTTTGGGCTGACTGCTCAACGGACTGTGCTCCTCCAGGTGTCCACCCGCTGTTAATGATTGTAGCCCGAACTGGCTAATTGTGCTTAACCCGCTATTCGCCTCTGGCGGGCGCAACAGCATCTTTCCGGCGGGAATCGGGGGCGCCGGATCGGGCAAGCGCAGCTATCCGGACAGGGCAGTTATCCGGGGACAGAGGAGGCGGGAGATCGGCTGTTTCGCCCGCTTTTGCCCGGATCATCGCGCCGCTGCGAGCTGGCTCTCAGCCCGCGCCGGGCCGGGCGTCGCCGTCATTGATCTTGCCGACAGGCGTCAGATTTGTTAGAATCCAGTCAGGTCGGAATAATGAGCAAAAATGTTGTTTTGCGGTTTGGTTGGCCATACAGGGTGGGGATTTCGTAAAGATTGAAGGTGGGCCAACGTCAGCGAGTACGTTTTCGTTTGCCCCCGGACCCACAGCAACCAGGCAGCATCTTGCGTTCTGTGGGCTATTTTTTTGATGATAGGTCGCGCGCCATGGCTTCTTACTTATTTGTTGATGTAGACACGCTGCTCAGGCGCCTGCGCCAGCACGGGACCGCCGTCGATCTGTATGATATGGCGAACAGTCTGCGCGGCGGCGCGGCACTGGCTGCCGGCCTTGTCTCCCCGAACGAACTGGTTGCTATCGCTATTGCCGACTGGGATGTGACCGATGCCGCCCACCGGGGATCGATCAGCCCACACCACGCTTTTGAAGCCTCCGGGTTTCAACTCTGTACGGTGACCGACCGGAGCCGGATACCTGAAGTCCTGCATAACACCTATCTGGCCGCAGACCCGGCGGTCAACGAGCTGATCATCGCAACTAACGATTCGAGCATACTCAGCGTCCTGGATTATGTCCGCCTGGCGCCGGGCGCTCGTGTCCGCCTGTGGGGCGACCCCAACACGCTGGGGACCCAATACCCCAACGTCATCGTCCAGCCGCTCGAAACTATTCTGGGCATTCAGGGGGCGCTCGTTTTCCTCTATATCGATTTCGAGAATATCGCCATTAGCCTGGACAAACAGGGTTACACGGTCAACCTGGAACACCTGATTTCGCGCTTTGTGGGTCAGGCGCGCGCCCACGGGCAGGTGATCAAGATGGCGGCTTACGCGCCATGGGGTCAGCGCGGCAGTCTCCCCCCCCTGGTTGATAATGTCGGGCGGGAGATCACCGAAGAAGCGCCCAGCCGTCTGGCTATGGCGAATATCGACCCGGTCTTCAACCTGCCCGGCAAGAACAGCGCCGATATGCGCATTGCCCGTGACGTGATGGCCGACATGATGTACCCGGAAAGCGCCGATGTGTTCATCCTGGCCAGCGGAGATCGGGATTTCAACGAAGTCATCAATGCGCTGCGAACCCACAATAAGCAGGTCATCGTGTGGGGAGTGCGCGGCAGTATCAGCCGCCAGGTGGAGACAAACCCCGCCGTCATTATCGAATATATTGAAGACTTCACTTCCATGCAGCCCCACGAGGCGCTGGGGCGCCTGTACGGCGCTACCGTCCCCGTCCCCCAGCAGCAGGCGACCCCGGCGATCGATGTCAGGCCGTCTCAGTGGGTCAGCGCAATCCTGCAGTACGATAACATGGAGGGGCACGAACAGGGCGTCTGGCGGAAGGACCTGGAGCAGCAGCTTGTCACCGTCAACGCTGTCCTGTCCCCCGATCGGGCGGCTAACCTGGTGACTCAGGCCATAGCCATGGATTTGCTCCGCCCGCGCTCCGACAACGATGACATCCTCATCCTGAACAGCAGTCACCTCCTCGTTGAACAGACGCGGCTGGTGCGCGATCGCATCCTGTCCCGCGTCGCCAACACGCTGGATGTGCGCAGTTGGGAATATGTGAACTACGGCTTCCTGCTCAAGGGCATCGCCATGGACCGCGACCTGGACAGGCCGGGCCTCAATCTCAACGATCAATGGCGCTCTGAATGGGTGGACTGCCTGGTCCGGGAAGGCATCCTGCACCGCGAGCTGGTCCCCCATCGCCACAACCCGGACGATCTGGTCCCGGTAATTAAGCTCTCCGACAGCACAATGCACCGCCTGGAACGCGCAGAGGCGCTGGGTACGGAGGAAGAAGGCTATCTCTTCTCTCGCATTGATGAAGAAGCGCTGGTCGCGATGGAGAAGCGTATCGTCGTCAGTGTGGAGCAGTTCACCAGCTTCCGGGGTTTTCTGTGGTGTCCGCTGGGCAGCCTGCACCGCCGCCTGCGCCCTCACGATCCAGGCATGGTCTTCCAGCAGGCTATCGAGTATCTGCTGGAACGTGGGGTTGTCCTCGTGGAGGAGTACGAGAATCCGCAGAGTGAGTTCAGGACCAAGGGCATCTCCCTGGTCAGCGACTCGCCGATAGCGCAAAGCATCCTGGCGGAGCGCGACCTCTTCGTGCGCGCCCTGCTGGCGCTCTACAATCGGCATGAAGCGATCTCCGAAGTAACTATTCAGGCCGAAACTGGCCTGGATGCAGATGACCTCTCTCTGTGGCTATCAATTATGCAGGACGAGAACATTCTCAACTCTGTGCCGGGGCGTAGCGGCCAGTACAGCCTCTTCCGCACCCACCATACTGTAACTTCCGTTGCCGATAAAAGCAGTTAGAGGCCGATCCGGATGCTGTAGTGCTGACTGGTAGAGATACTTGCAGCAGTTAAGGACAATTCCGATGTCATTTAGCGGACCCATACGCCACGAACTCCTGACCTGGGCAGATGTAGACAAGCTGGTGGATGTGCTCGTGCCGCAGATCAAGGGCGTCGCCACCTTCGACGCCATGATTCTGATCACGCGCGGGGGGATTATCCCCGGCGGGCTGCTGGCCGAAGCGCTTGATATCCGCGATGTGCTGACAGCCGCCGTCTTCTTTCCCGACGAAGCGGCCTCCACCAGATATCTGGCTATGCCTAACTTCCTGCAGTTTCCGGATGACGCGCTGCTGGCGGAACGCCGAATCCTGATCGTAGATGATGTATGGGGCAGCGGCCGCACCAGCACGTCCGTCCGGGGGCGGGTGAAAGCCGCCGGCGGCGAAGGGGCGACGTGCGTCTTCCACTTCAATCCCTACCGTTCTCTCTTCACGAAAGCCGAGCCGGACTTCTACGGCGCTGTGACGGATGCCTATATCGTCTTCCCGTGGGAGCTGGATCGCGGCGTCGATCATATCCGGGTTGCCGGATCAGAGGGTTAACCGAAGCGGAGAAATTTTTGTCATCCAAAAGGATGCTAATTCGGACAAAATCGGATAAGATTTGTACTAATTTCTTACGCGATCCATACAATTGCCTGCTTGTTCCGCATATCTCGGCGTGATATACTGAAACTATCTATGAGTTATGTGCCAGGTAAGTGCTATGTCGCATCGTTATCTTGTGTTGGGTTTATTGTCAGAAAAACCAATGACAGGGTATGAAATCAAGAAACGAGCAGGCAGCGCACTGAAGTCAGTCACCAACGCCAGTTATGGCACGCTTTACCCTACCCTGCACCGGCTGTTGGAAGATGGAGCCGTGCGCATGGAAGAACATATCCAGAACCAGCGTCCCGCTCGCAAGGTGTATGCGATAACTGAGCGCGGGCAGCAGGAGCTGAAACAGTGGCTCCAGCAGCCCCCCAACGATGACCAGGTACGGCGTGAATTCCTGCTCAAGTTATTCATGGCCCGGCACCTGGAACCGGACAGTTTGAAGACCCTGCTCCTGCAACGTCGGGAGTCCTCCAGAGCGCGGCTGGACAGCCTGGAGCGACTGCGGACAACGGCAAGTGCCAGTACGCCGCCCAACCAGGTATGGGTGACCGAGTACGACATGGAGATGATCCAGACCGAACTGAAATGGCTTGACCGCCTGATTGCCGGAATAGGGGCGGCAACATAGAGACGCAGGACAATTCCGGGCGCTTGAGTTTAACATCACCAAAGGTAGGCTTCGTTCGCATGAACAATCATCAAGTTACTGAAGAGCCGCAGGAAGAGGAGTTTGAGAAACTGCTGGAGGCTTCCCTGGCGGAAACTCCTCTGGAACCGGAGCGGGGTCAGATTCTTACTGGTACCATTCAGCAGATTCGCAACAACGAGATCATCGTGGATCTCGGCGTCAAGCAAGATGGTATCGTCCTCTCGCAGGACATTGACCGTCTGGACCCGGACGTGAAGGCCGAGCTTGTTGTGGGCCGGCAGATTCCGGTTTATGTGCTCAGCCGCGATTCTGAGGGCAACAGCATTGTCTCCATCAACATGGGCCTCCAGAAGCACGACTGGGACGAGGCCAGAGAGCTGCTGACAACGCAGGCGGTGGTCGATGTATCCGTGGTCGGGCACAATCGGGGCGGCGTGCTGGTGCGCTGGCGGCGGCTGGAAGGCTTCATCCCCACCTCACATATGGTCACCGTCAGCCCGGGCCTGACCGGCAATGATCGCCGTGATTCCCTGCAGGATATCATCGGCCAGATTCTGCACGTCAAGGTCATCGAAGTCGAACCGAACCGCCGCCGCCTGATCTTCTCCGAACGTGAAGCGCAGAAAGAATGGCGCGCCCAGCAGAAGGCGACGCTGCTCGCTGAGCTTAAGGAAGGGCAGGTCATCCGCGGCACAGTCACCGGGCTGCGCGACTTCGGCGCCTTTGTGAATCTGGGCGGCGCCGATGGTCTGATCCACGTCAGCGAGCTGGCCTGGCACCGCGTTGACCACCCGCGCGACGTGCTCCGTGTCGGTGACGATATCGAAGTGTACGTCCTGAGCCTGGATCGCGAGACGAACCGTATCGCCCTCAGCCGCAAACGCCTGCTGCCTGATCCCTGGGTCACCGTGATGGAACACTATCATGAGGGTCAGCAGGTCGAGGGCACAGTGACCAACGTAGTCGATTTTGGCGCCTTCATCGCCCTTGACGACGGCCTGGAAGGGCTGCTGCACCTCTCTGAGATGGGAGACGGCACCCTCAAAGAGCCGCACTCCTACGTCAAGAAAGGCGACCGCCTCACCCTGTGCATCAGCCATCTGGAGCCGGACCGCCGCCGGGTAGGATTCACGCAGCGATGGGGCATGCCCCCTGGCGAAGCCGTCGAGGGGCAGACTGCTGAAGGGCAGGCAGTGAAAGAACAGGCTCCGGGCGGCGAAGTCGCAGCGAGCGAAGCCCCACCCCGGGACGAGGTCCCGGCTGAATCGCAGGAAAGCCCCCTTTCTGAGCCAGATAGCGAGGCAGAAAAAGGCTCTGAGGAAGCCGGCATCTAGCCACCCCATCCGCTCTTTCAGAAATATTGATGCCCTCAGCCCGTGTTGAGGGCGTTTTTTACGCATCCAGACCGCCCTCGCCTCGTTATTTACCGAAGAATCCTCCCAAGCAGGCAGTTTGAGTGTTGACAAGCCAAATTCCGCCTTGCTATACTCTGCCTTGTTCTGAGGGTGGAGCCAGCATCCGGTTGTGCATCCGCTGTAGCAATCCGGGCCTTCCTCACCAGTACCGCTCAATGCGTTACATCCTGGATAGGCGGGTTGATGCGCCTCCTGCCCGGCGCCAGTGTTATGGCCTGCCGGGTGTTGCTGTGCCTCGCCTTCAGACAAAAAAATCTACCCTCGGGGGCTAATGCAAATCATATGGATGACGTAACAATCTTGGAAGGCCAGGAAAGCGTCGATTTCGCCACTCTCCTGGAAGAATCGTTGGCCATGGAACAACCGGAGCGCGGTGATATCCTGACCGGCACGGTGCTGGCTGTGGACAATCAGGGCCTCATCGTGGATGTCGGGCTTAAGCGCGACGCCGTTGTGCAGCGCAGCGATCTCGAACGGCTGGGCAATGAATTTCATTGCGAAGTCGGCGATGAGATCCCTGTGATGGTCATTCGGTCTGAAGATGCCGATGGCAACCTCGTCGTCTCTGTCGCCCAGGCCCGCCAGGTTGGCGATTGGATCACGGCAGAAGAGTACATGGAAAACGGCATGGTCTGGGAAGGCACCGTGGTCGAAGCGAACCGCGGCGGCCTGATCGTGCCCTTCGGCAACCTGCGCGGCTTTGTGCCCGCCAGCCACGTGATCGATCTGCCGCGCGGCCTGGATGAGGATAACCGCCAGTCACACATGGCCGACCTGATCGGGCGCAGCATCACCGTCAAGGTCATCGAGGTCAACCGCAAGCGCCGCCGCCTGGTCCTCAGCCAGCGCGAAGCCCAGACCGGGCGCCGCAGCCAGCGCAAAGAAGCGCTGCTGGACGAGCTTCATGAGGGCGAAGTGCGCAAGGGCGTTGTCAGCGGCCTGCGGGACTTCGGCGCGTTTGTCGATCTCGGCGGCGCTGACGGCCTGATCCATATTTCCGAGCTGGCCTGGCACCGGGTCCGCCACCCGCGCGAGCTGCTCAGCGTCGGGGACGAGGTGGAAGTGTACATCCTGCGCCTGGATCAGGAAGGCAAGCGCATCGGTCTCAGCCTCAAGCGCCTGCAGCCGAATCCCTGGGCTCTGGTGGACGAGATGTACCATGTCGGCCAGCTTGTGGAAGGCGAAGTCTCCCGCGTGACCCAGTTTGGCGCGTTTGTCAGCCTGGAGCCTGGCATCGAAGCTCTGCTGCACACCAGCCAGATGGCCGATCCCGCGCCAGAAGATCCCTCCGTGCTGGTGCGCGAAAGCCAGAAGCTCCTCATGCGCGTGATCAGCATCGAGAGCCACCGCCAGCGCCTGGGCCTGAGCCTGAAGGAAGTCACAGAAGAAGAACAGGAAAGCTGGCGCGCCCAGCACGGCATCAGCGAGCCGATCGACGCTGAAGCACCGGTTGATCAGGCTGATGAAGCTGTTGATCCTGAGCCGGTCGCCGAGGCGGAAGTCGCCAGCGATGTCGAGACGGCGGGTGTCGAGTCGTAAAGAACTCACCCTAGCGCCGGGGGCAATGATACAGTACAATCAGGCCTGACATGGGACTCAACATGACAGGACTGCACAGTTCAGGGAGGTGAGCGGGTTTGCCTGCTGTTACGCTTCGACCCAATGAATCACAGGAACAACTCCTGAAGCGCTTCCGCAAGAGCGTTGCCAAAAGCGGCGTCCTTAGCACGGTCCGCCGCAAGCGCTGGCACGTATCCAAGAGCGAGTTGCGCCGTATTCAGAAGAAGAAAGCCGTGCGTCGCGCTCGCCGTCGCCAGCGCAAGACCGTGTACAAGCTAGGCCGCGTGTAGGCTGCGCAGCGGGGTACGATGGCCAAAAACGAAGAGAAGATCGAAGTCGAAGGTCGGGTAATTGAAGCCCTGCCCAGCACACAGTTCATGGTTGAGCTGGACAACGGCCATCAGGTGCTCGCTTACCTGTCCGGCAAGATGCGCAAATACTATATCCGCATCCTGCTGGGGGATCGAGTGCGTCTGGAGCTCACTCCCTACGACCCGACTCGCGGTCGGATCGTTTATCGCTACAAGAAGCAGCGGGCATCGGGCGGCCCCGGAGATGACGAATAGCAGCGGATAACGCGAGGCCCGCGTCTCAAACAGACGCGGGCCTTTTCTTTGCCAGCCAGATCAGGGTGCGTAGATCCGGTACGTGTACTGCACTGCATCGCCGACATAGCCATCAATGCGCAGCGCCCCGCGATACCCTTCCGGAGCCGTGATCAGCCCCACGACCGTCCCTGATGGCAGGCTGGCCCGCGGAATAAACGCTCCCACAATGCCGGTCAACTGCTCATACTGGAGCGCCATCCAGTTCAGGCCCGGCAGCACCGCAATCTGTGCTCCATTCAGGCCGGTCAGCGCGGAGCCATCCCAACCCAGATTGGTTGTCCCGGCTCCCATCAGGTCGTGCTGCTGCCCGGGATTAATCAACATCGTCCCCGTCCGCAGCAGCCCGTGATCCAGCTCATAGGTCACTGGATAGAGGTTATTGGCTTCGCCCTCCGGGCCTTCGTTGACCAGATTGTTCAGGTCGAGGACAAGCTGGACGGTGTGCAGCCCCGATCCGGTCACCGTAGGCGTCACCATCACCTGTATCGCCTGGCCAGGAGCCAGCGCCGGCACGGCTGTAGACACATATACATCGCCCGGCTGGAATGTCGCCGCCAGAGCCGTATCGACCGAGGGCACGTTGCCCGCGTTGCGCACTGTCGCCCGGACGGTGAACGGCTGCCCCGAAACAGGCCGGGCCGGCTCCACTGCAGCCGCGTCGATCACCAGATCGGCAAAAGGCGAAATGGTCGAAGTCGCTGTGGGCGCGGGCGTCGGGGTCGGCGGCGGCGCTACGACGGGCAGCGTGTTCAGGTCTCCGTGCAGGTCCACCAGATAGGCAGCCACCCAGCCGGTAGTCCCCCGGAAGGGCACAACCAGCCAGGAGAAATCTGCGCTGGCGCCCACCGGGCGCAGGACATCATCAACCTTGTACTGGCCAATTACATCGTAATCCATGCCAGGCCCGGTGCGCACATTCAGACGGTATGTAGTGACAATGGCGTAGACACCTTCTGGCGTGGGAGTCGGCGTGATCGTGGGCGTGGCCGTGGGCGTCCCCGGAACTGGCGTAACCCGCACGAGTTCACCGCCCGGCTCGCCGCCAGTATTCTGCCTCAAAGCTCCATCCACAAAGAGGCTCTGGACCTGCGGCGCGGCGTAAAGATTCAGTTCAAACAGCACTGCCGCGTTGATCGTCTCGCCAATAACAAACTGCGCCGGGGAAAAGATCCCCTGCACGCCTTCGTATTCTTCCAGCGTTTGCAGGCCCCGCCGGACATCTCCGGGATCAGCTCCGTGAGCTTCTATAGCCCCGGCGATCAGGTATACAGCGTCATAATAGGCGGCGCTGAGTTCATCCGGAACTTCCCCAAAGGTAACCACATAGCGCTGCAGAAAATCGTCGCTGACGAAATTCCGCACGCCCGGGACCCAGTTGTTCACCCCCCATATCTGCCCGGCAGCCGGCCCCAGCCCTTCCCGCACAGCCGACCGAAAGGCGGGATTGGCGGCGTCACGGTAGAAGTATCCGCCTTCCCAGCCGCCGCTGCGCAGGCTGGCCAGCAACTCAACCGCCGCCTCAACCTCGCCCCAGACCACGAAGATGTCCGGGTTAAGGGCCAGTGTATCGGCCGCCAGCGTCGCCAGATTAGCCGGATCGTTGAGCTGGAAGCTGGAGAGGGGCGTGACGCCCGCCTCGCGCAGAGCCGCCGGGAGGTCAAGCAGCCGCCCGCCGGTCACCGCCGGCCCCAGATCGGCGGTCGCCACGCCGGGATTGCCCGGCTGTGCGGCAACAAACGCGGCCATCGCATTGACATAAGTCTGTTCCGGCGCGCGCGAGCGGAAGATCACATCAGCCGTGTCAGCGATGGTCAGCGCGTCGCCAGTCGCCGCCGTCAGCACCGGCAGCCCCGCCGAACGCAGCACATTGAAGCTCGCCAGCGCCAGGGAGGTATCGTCAGGCCCCAGAACGACTAGCACTTCGCGTTCCTGGAGCGCCTCCAGCCCGGCGCGGACCTGTTCGGCAGATTCCGCCGGTACAGACAGCAATTCGAGGCTGTAAACGGTTCCGTCAGGCCCGGTGACCCCGCCGAGGCTGTTGATCTCGGCCATGGCAAGCTGTGTCCCTCGCCCGGCCTGGCTGTCAGCCGCCGTCAGCAGCCCCAGTCGCAGCACTTCCGGTCCTCCCTGAGCCAGGGCTGTCGAGAGAGCAAGGCACAGAAGAATCCCCGCCAGCACCGCTCCAACGCTCCTGATCCGCGCCATACCGCACTCCTCCAGGTCACGCATCATCAAACGCTCTGTGGTACACTATTCTCTCTGATTGTAGCATACCTGCTGCGGCTGTATCCGAATCGTCATCCGACGCATCTCCTATGAGCGTGCCACATTCTCCTGCCTCACCATCCGGGTCAGCGGACCTCACAGCCTTCGAGCCGTCCGTCCGCTCCTGGGTCCGGGAGCGCCTGTCCCCGCTTCGCTTCACTCATACGGAAGGCGTTGTGGAGACAGTCACCCGGCTGGCGGCATATCATCGGATTGCCGAAGTGCCGGCCCTGCGGCTGGCCGGCTGGATTCACGACGCGGCCAGAGAGTATCGCGCCGATGATCTGCTGGTCGAGGCCCGGCGGCTGAGCCTGCCGGTCCGCCCGGTTGAAGCGCAGTCGCCGCGGCTTCTCCACGGCGCGGTCGCGCTCGGGCTGGCCCGCGAGGTCTTCGGGCTGGATCATCCGGTCGTGACCAGCGCCGTGCTCTACCACACAACCGGACATCCGGATATGAGCCGCGCTGACAAAGTCTTCTATCTGGCCGATCTGGTTGAGCCGTCCCGCACGTTCGCCTGGATCGACCAGGCGCGCGCGCTGGCCGAAGCCGATCTCGACACTGCTTTGCTGTTCAGCATCACCCGCCAGCTCCGCCGGCTGCTCAAGAAACCGGCGGTCATCGACACGCGGGCCGTCGAACTGCGCAACCGGCTGCTGGCGGAAGGCACGCCCCTGACGCCGCGCGACGTATCGTGATGCAGCACCTGGACCGTATCCGGCCGCCAGAGGGCAAATAGAATTGGGGACGCCGGAAGCCAATAAGCGGAGGTATAAGATGCAGCGCGTCACCGGTGTGATGGTCGGCTTGCGGAAAAATGCCATCGTCACAACCCCTATCTTGGAAGTTGTCAGCAAAAGACGGGAACTTGACCTGACGCTTTATGATATGGCACGCACACTGGAGAATCCTGGAGCACGGTGAACGATTCCTCTGTCGAATTCATCGCTCTATGCCTGGTACAGGGCGTGGGAGGGGTGACCCTTCGCGCGCTGCTGGAACGCTTCGGCAGCATCCCGGCCATCCTGGCCGCCTCCGCTGCTGATCTCCAGACCGTATCCGGAGTCGGTCCGCGCACGGCAGCGGGAATCCGCGCGGTGGATGTGCCCCGAACCGCCGCCGAGATGGATGCCTGGAAGGCGGATGGGATCAGCGTGCTCACCTGGTTTCAGAGTCCCCCCTACCCCGGTCGGCTGTCCGGTCTGCGCGATGCGCCGCCTATCCTGTTCTGTCGGGGGGCATTAACCGAAAGCGATGATCGGGCCGTCGCCGTCGTCGGGACACGCTACCCGACCGGCCAATCGCGCAGCCTGGCGGAGAAGCTGGGCCACGAGCTGGCCCGGCGCGGCTGGACTGTTGTGAGCGGGCTGGCCAGGGGCGTCGATCTGGCCGCTCATAACGGCGCTGTGCGAGGCGGACGGACTGTCGCCGTGCTTGGCTCCGGGCTGTATCACCTCCCGCCCAATAAAAAGGCGCTGGCCAATCACATTCTGGCGAACGGGGCTATCCTGAGCGAGATGCACCCGGGGATATCGCCTAACCCGGCCACGCTTGTCGCCCGCAACCGCCTGATCACCGGCTTGAGCCGGGCCGCCATCGTGGTGGAAGCCGGTGAGGAGAGCGGCAGCCTGTACGCCGCCCGATTCGCCCTCAAGCAGGGGCGGCCCGTTTACGCGGTAGACAACGGCAGCGCCGGCAATACGCAGCTCCTGAATAACGGCGCGCGGGCGCTGAAGGCAGGATTCTCGGTCTGGGATGACCTCGCCAGCGAGCTGGACAGCCTGCCCTGAAGGGGAGACGCCCCGCCGGGTTACGCGCGCTACAAGCCCGAGTCTATCTCATCCCACCAGCCGCTTGTGTAAACCCACAGGCGTCCTTCATCGCAGCGGGGGCAGTCCAGCCAGGCTGTCCCATCGTCAAAATGTTCGCCATCATCGCCGCCCAGCAGGGGGAACAGGGTCAGATTAGCGCCGCCGCAAACCGTGCACCGCCCCACCTCACCGGCATCCTCTTCTTCTTCAGTCTCCTCAAGGGCAGCAGTATGCAGGATCAGCAAACGGCGGGCGATGATGTCGCCCTGCTCGGCCATGGCCGTCAGCCGGGCGAGATCGTTTCTGGCCGCTTCCAGCACTGAGGGGAGATCATGCTCCGGCGTAGCCATCAACACCGAAACAATGTGGTTACAGTCGTGGCAGCGGGCGAGCAGGTAACGGTAATAGATGAACAGCCGGGTACGCGTGCTGCCGCCATAGTAAAGGGGGCCTTCAATATGGTAGGCGCAGACAGGGCATGGTTCCACAAGGAGCAGACGTCCCACCGCTTATCTTAGCCTCCATCACTTATACCTGAGCGGGCATGGCGCCCGGCCTTTATGTCCCGGTCGAACAGGGCGGTGGGCAGCAGCAAGGCGCCCTCCTCCTGCTCCAGGGTAGCGATCCACGTCACACGAAGCGGCGCTCCGGGCTGCCCTGTGGGGCGCGATATCGGCCATGACCCCCTCAAGGAGATATGAGTACAATCTTATCGCATTTCACTTGCGAAGGCTTATCAACGAATCCATTCCGCCAGCATAAAGGCTAGAGTCGTCTGACGCCGCGCACGAGACTCAGAAACTCCTCGAATTCCTCAGCAAAGAAATGGATAGTCGCCAGCCCCAGATCGATGTGATAGACCGTTTCGCCATCCGGTTCCTCGGACGCCCAGATCATGTAATGTTCGGTCTCAGAAAGCGTCTCAGTCGGGATATCCATATCATCCGTCATATACTCTCCTCCCTGCATGCTAAACATCCGATTCGTAATTCTGTGCCGCATCGCTCACAGGCGCCAGATCGCGCGCGTACAGGAACACCTGCCCGTCCCAACGCTTCTCGTACCCGGCGGCCTGCAGCTCCGCCAGCAAATCCGGGCTGGCAGGGACCTTCCACGATACACGTGGGAAGCCCTCCGCCGCGGCCATCCCGCGCAGCGCCCGGGCCAGGGCGCGAAGCTCCCCGGGCGTTTCTGCATCCGCGCAGCCGACGTAAAAACGCCCTTCTTCCTCCTCCTCACCGTCGTCAACCCCGCGCGGCTTGTTCAGGATGACGAGGCCGATCGGGGAGGAACTATCTTCATTTGCGCGCCAGGCATACACCTGCCCCGCAGCCAGACGCTCCTTCAGCAGGTCCGGCGTCAGGGGCAGAAAGCGCCAGGACTCTTCCAGCGTCAGCTCAGCCGCGCGTATGTGCGGCAGCGTCGTCAACCGCGCCCAGGCCGCCCCGGCGTGTTCCGGCCCCAGCCTGACCAGCCAGCGCGTATCCTGGCCCGGATCAGCCTCGGCGCCGTACGGCTCAAAGGCAGCCACCCGCCGAAAACCTGTATCGCGGGCCAGTTTCTGTACAGCCAGATTGTCCGAAGCTGTGCTGAGACGCACCTGGCCCGGCGCGTGCTCAAGAGCGCGCCCCAGCATGAAATTGTGCAGGGCGCGCCCTACCCCCAGGCCGCGATAGGCCGGGTCCACCCGCAGCCCCTCCATCCACCACTGATCGCCGCCCATGTGCGCCAGTCGGGACAGCCCAATCAAAACACCATGCAGCGTCGCCGCACAAAAAACGCCGGCGGGGTCAGCCAGCCATTCATCAAATACGTAGGGGATATAATCCTCCCCACCCCAGACCTGGGCCGCGATAGCCTCAACTGCCGGACGATCTTCCCGGCGCATCGGGCGCACAACCAGATCATTCAATGATGCAGCAGGTTGCGGCTCGCTCACTCGATCTCTTCCTCCGAATCGCGCTCAGAATCGTGTGATTCTCCAGCAGGCGCCGCGGCACATTCCGACCGGATAATCTTGGCATAGAGATAATCGCCCAGGAGGCGCACCGTAGCAACCACCGGCGCCGCCAGGATCACGCCCAGCACGCCGGCAAGCGCCGCCCCTCCGATCACGGCCACAATCACGACGACCGGATGCAGATCGAGGCTGTCGCCCATAATGCGCGGCACCAGGAAGATCGCCTCAAGATTCTGCATCATAGTCCAGACGACGACCACGACGACCATGAACAGCAGCCCTTCCAGGCCGGGAATAGTCGTGCTGGGGAAAAACAGAGCGAACATCGCCGCCGGGATCAGCGCCAGAAAAGGCCCGATATTGGGGATAAACTCCAGCACCCCGCTGAGCAGCCCCAGCACCAGCGGGCTGCGAACCCCCAGGATTACAGCGGCCAGGTAGACGAGCGTCCCCATCGTGATAGAGAGCAGCAGCTGCCCGCGCAGGTAGGCGTTCCATATTTCGCCCAGGCGCCCCAGCAGGGTCCGCACATCGTTTCGGTACGGCTCGGTGAACAGCATCTCGATCTGCTGAATGAAACGAGGCCCGTCCTTCATCAGGTAAAAGACCATGGTCAGCACGAAAAAGACAGAAAGCAGGCTGTTCAGGGCCGAACCAAGCGCTCCCAGCACCGGCGTGGTCAGCGGCAGCAGAAACTGCCGGGCGGCAGCGACCAGATCAATATCGCTGACCGAGAAGGTTGCTTCCGAATCGACCTGTCCGAAAAGATGGAGCGGAACCACCGTCTGACCGCCGATCTGGATTGGTGTATTAAGGAATGTGTCCAGGCCGTTACTGATCTGCCGGCCCAGGGTCGGCAGGGCGTCGCCAAACTGATCCATCTGGCTCACAATAGCCGGGACGATCAGGAGCACAATAAAGACGACGACCAGTATGGCTACCGCGAACGCCAGCGTCGTGGCCAGCGTGCGGCGAATCTCCGGGCTGCCAACAGACAGGACTCGCTGGAACAGGGACACCAGCGGGCTGAGCAGGTACGCCAGCACCAGCGCCACAATCAGCGGCGGCCACATCGCCGCCAGCCGCCAGGCAAAAACGCCCGCCAGCAGCAGGGTGATCAGCGCGGCGGTGCGCCGGGTTCGCAGCGACCAGGGGGGCGAAGTCACTCCGAAGAGGTCTTCCATCACGGGCCTTTCCACCAATAACACGCTCACGGCAGCGCAGCGCAAGCCACTTATTGTACGCAAAGGGAAGATCGATAGCAATCAAATATCGCTCCGTTATGGCGCTATCGCTGGTATTTGCAGCGCCAGGCGGAATTTATAAATTTTTTCGATACAAAACTGTGAATTTCTCCCTGATAGGTGTATCCTTATCTTATGAAGTAAGGAACAATGGATCATCAATGCTTCATCACGTTACTGTCATATATCCGTCGCACGGCGAGCATCCTGCCATCGAAGTATCACTTCGAGGATCGTCATGCCCTGGCACCAGATGCCTCTATACATCCTGTCTCTCACCGCAACACTGGCAAGCAGCACCCTGACACTGTACCTGTGGCAGCGACGGCATACTGCGCCCGCGCTGCGGACTGGTGCCTTGCTGCTGGCTGTCTGCGCCCTGTCCTGGCTCGGCCTTGTCATCGCAGCGGACAGCTCACCTTCCCTGACTATCGCTGTCCTGACATCGCTCATCCTGGTCGCCAGCATCCTCATTACGGCCTGGGCGTTACTCCATCCGCACCCATCACATCTCACCGCTATCGCCCACAACATGCTAATCGAGGAGATGAACGACGGCTTGCTCGTGGTGGATCAGAAGGGCATGGTTATCGACGCCAACCCGGCCGCCGGGCGCATATTGAGGCGCGAGCCGGAGGAACTGCGCAGCGCGCCCATCACAGCGATTCTGCTAGAGACAGCCGGCAACCCGGAAATCATCCTCCAGACGAGCGAAGGGACGCGTCATTATGAGGTGCAGGCTTTCCTTCTCACCCTCGCAGATCAGAACCGCGGTCAGCTCATCGTGCTCCATGAAGTGACCGAGCGCCGGAAAGCGCTTGACGCCATCGAACGCGCCAACCGCACAAAGAGCGAATTTCTGGCAAACATGAGCCACGAACTGCGTTCGCCGCTCAACAACATCATCGGATACACCGATCTCACGTTGCAGGGAATCTACGGAGAGCTTACGTCGCTGCAGCGACACCGCCTCGGCATAGTCTCCGAGAGCGGCAGGCAGCTCCTGCACTTGATCAACGATCTGCTGGATATCTCCCAGGCCGCGTCCGATCATTTCGACCTGAGTCTGGAGCCGGTCGATCTGGAGGTCCTGTTGGGGGAGTGTATCGCCGCCGCCCGCCCCATGGCCGAAAAGCATCGCCTGTCGCTGCATCTCAATATCCCCGCCGCCATCCCCCCCTTCACAGCCGACGCCCGGCGCATCAGCCAGGTTGTCCGCCACCTGCTGGCTAACGCCATCAAGTTCACGCCGGAAGGGATGGTCGCGGTTCACGCCTGCGCCCTCCCCCGGGCGGACGCGGCGAGCCTGCCCGTGCGCCTGCCAGAACAGCCCGACACGTGGATCCTCATTGCGGTGGAGGATACCGGAATCGGC
>WBZO01001571.1_pt1 | contig 34679 bp, 34 predicted proteins | sample 5204261 | NCBI WGS metagenome assembly WBZO01 (sample SAMN12412400, study PRJNA552823) | activated sludge metagenome | isolation source: activated sludge from anammox sidestream of wastewater treatment plant... | place: USA: North Carolina | collected 2017-09
CCAGGAGTTCATCCAGAACCTGAAGGTGGAGCTGTATCCCGAGGAGGTCTACGCCTTCACGCCCAAGGGGCAGGTCAAGGCGTTCCCCCGCGGGGCCACGCCGATCGACTTCGCCTACTCGATTCACACCGACGTGGGCCACCAGTGCGTCGGCGCCAGGGTGAACGGCAAGATGGTGCCCCTCCGCGCCCACCTGCGCAACGGCGACATCGTCGAGATCATCACCCAGTCCGGCCACAAGCCGAGCCGCGACTGGCTCAACTTCGTCGCCACATCGCATGCACGCTACAAGATCAAGCACCTGATCCGGCTCGAGGAGCGCGCGCGCGCGATAGACCTGGGCAGGAAGGTCTTCGAGAAGGAACTGCGACGCTTCGACGTCTCTCAGAAGGGGCTCCTCGAGGGCGAGGCGTTCAACAAGGCGCTCTCGGACTCCGGCGTGAAGACCGTCGACGACCTGATGGCGCTGATCGGCTACGGCACGCTGTCCGCGAAACAGCTGCTCGGGAAGCTCGTCCCGGTCGATCGGCTGCGTGAGAAGGCGCCGGACAGTGCGGTCACTGCCGCCGTGAAGCGGGCCTTCGGTGCTGGTGAGGAAAAGATCAAGGTGCGCGGGTCAGACGATGTGCTCGTCTTCCGGGCGCGGTGCTGCAACCCGATCAGGGGCGAGAAAATCGTGGGCTACATCACTCGCGGGAAGGGGGTCTCGGTCCACTCGGCAACCTGCCCGAACGTGGTGAACCTCCTGTACGACCCCGAGCGGCGTATCGACGTGGAATGGGAGAAGCTCCCGGGTGGTGAGTCTTCGAACACCTACACCGTGAAGCTGTCGATGGAGGTGGAGGATCGGAAGGGCGTGCTGGCAGCCGTCAGCGCGAAGATCGCCGACATCAACACCAACATCCGGAACATGGAGGCGCGCACCGGTGACGACGAGCAGATGGCGCGCATCGACGTGACAGTGGAAATCGCCGACGTGCAGCACCTCGAGAAAGTGATCAAGGCGCTGAAGACCGTCAACGGCGTGATCGACGTGGAGCGGACTGGCCGCCCCCAGGGCAGCTAAGCCATCCCCGGGGTGTGCCGTTACGCGTCGAAGGACGCGATGACGTCTATCTCGACTCGCGCATCGCGGGGCAGCCTGGCGGCCTGCACGGTGGACCTGGCCGGATACGGCTCGGTGAAGAACGTCCGATAGACGTCGTTCATCGCCGCGAAGTCGTTCATGTCCGCCAGGTAGACCGTGGTGCGCACCACGTGGGCGTGCGTGAGGCCGGCGGCCTCCAGCAATGCCCCGATGTTCAGGAGCACGCGCCGGGTCATCAGGCCGATGTCCCCCTCAACCATGGCCCCGGTGTCGGGGTCGAACGGTACCTGGCCAGACACGAAGAGCAACTGCCCGACCCGCAGCGCGGCAGAGTAGGGGCCGATGGCCCTCGGAGCATTCGGGCTGGCGACCGCCTGCTTGCCCATGCGATCAGGCCGCCTTTACGACCTTGTTCGAACGGAGACACCGCGTGCATACGCGGATCCGGCGGACACCGCCATTGATCATTGCCCGCACCGTCTGGATGTTCGGCTCGAACCGCCGCGCGCTGACGTTATGCGCATGGCTGACCTGGCGACCCACCACCGGCGACTTCCCGCACACTTCACACTGCTTGGCCATCTCTGTTTCTTCCTTCCGCGACAAAACCACAAGTATAGTCACCACCCCTGCGCCTATCAAGCGTTCAGCCGGCCGCCACCGCTCCCCCCACCCAACGCACCTTGAATCTCGCGGGAGGACGGTCGCGTCACACAGGCCTGTAGGCCTGAAGGCGAGCAATCGACACAGCTGTCGGAGCCTGGGCCCATCGTCGTCTGCCGGTTCCGCGCGCTCGGCGTGTGGTGCGCTCGTCCCTGGTCATGCGGGCGCGGGCCGCGAGGCCAGTCGGGGTCCGCCCAAGGATGAGGTGACGTTCCGCCGTCTCCAGATGGGGAGAGCCCGTCGCTTTTCCGCCGTTCTTGTCGTCACCTTCAGCGGACAGCGACGTTTTCGAATTGTCTAGAACTCTTCAGCCCGATCATGCGTCTAATCGGGCAACTGAATTTGAACGGCCGGCCAAGATCGATCACACGTATCGGCTAAGTTCTTTTTCTTGTTTTGTTTGTTCGTCATTTAGGACGCTGGGTCAACAAGCTGAGCCGCCAGTCGAATAGGGCTCACGGGGCGGCGGCGAGGTTGAAGAGACACCATAATTCGCCGTTGTCCGGCTCGGCAAGATCAGTTTATACTCGGCACTTCATTTGCATGATTGGCGGCAATCTTATTCGGGCGGTGCCCCGGGGTTCCGGGAGCAGAGGAGCGGCATTATGAAGAAGACAACCAACGTGGTGACTGAGGCGACGCCGAAGTCCCGCTACAGCGAACTGAAGCGGATGCTGGAAGATCGTCGCCGCGAGATTCAGGCCGAAGTGCAGGGCAAGATGCGCGACGTCCGGTCCGAGGGCACCTGGGGTGGCAAGACCAACGAGGTGTTCGACGCGGTCGAGAGCTCTGAGGCCGACATCCAGGATGACATCGAGTTCGCGCTCATCCAGATGAAGTCGGAGACGCTCAACAAGATCAACGACGCGCTCATGCGCCTCGATCAGGGCGACTACGGCAACTGCTTCGAGTGCGGCGAGGAAATCGCCGAGAAGCGCCTGCGGGCGCTGCCGTTCGCGGTCCGGTGCAAGGATTGCGAAGAGGCACGTGAGATGGCCGAGCAGCGCGAGCGCCAGATGGCGGCCCGTCGCGGCGCGTCCTCTCTCTTCTTCGACATGTAAGTCCGGCGACCCGTGGGCTCCGCCGGTGGCGGAGCCCACCTTCTCCCCACCGGCCCTCCCCACTCGTCTCCGACAGGCATACAATCGCCCGGGCACTCCGCCCTTACCCGTTTCTGCGGGCCTGGCCGCCATGGCCGGACATGCCCGTGCCACAAGGAGTTCGGCATGAGCGATCAGAACGACGATCTCAAGACCGACGATCTTTCGGTCACCGATCGGCCGCTTGCGATTCCGCCTGAACTGCCGATCCTGCCCTTGCGGGACACCGTTCTCTTCCCGAACTCCTTCATGCCGCTCGCCGTGGCGCGGGAGAGTTCTGTCCGCCTCATCGACGATGCGATCACGAATGGGAAGCTGATCGCCGTCTTCACCCAGCGTGATGCGTCGGTCGAGGAGCCGGTCCAGTCCGACCTGTACGGCGTCGGCACGGCCACCCACATCCACAAGATGTTCAAGCTGCCCGACGGCAGCCTCCGGCTGATCGTCCAGGGCCTCGCACGCCTCACCCTCGACGAGGTGCTCGAGACGCAGCCGTACTTGCGCGCGCGGGTGACGGCGGCCAACGAGGACGCCAGCGAGGCCGATCGCCTCGAGATCGATGCCCTCGCCCGGAACATCAAGGCGAACTTCCAGCAGGTCGTGTCCCTCTCACCGCTGCTCTCGGACGACCTGCAGACGCTGGCCACGAACATCACGGAGCCCGGCCGCCTCGCCGACTTCATTGCGTCCAGTCTCACGACCATCAGCACGGCCGTGAAGCAGGAGGTGCTCGAGACGCTCGACATCCGGGCCCGGATGGACAATCTGAACCGGATCCTCATCAAGGAGCTGGAGGTACTCGAGCTCGGCTCCAAGATCCAGTCGCAGGTGCAGTCCGAAGTGGGCAAGAACCAGCGCGAGTACTTCCTGCGCGAGCAGATGAAGGCGATCCAGAAGGAACTTGGCGAGGGCGACGACCAGACCAAGGAGATCGAGGAACTCGCCGAGAAGATCGAGGCCGCCGGCATGCCGGACCCGGTCAAGAAGGAGGCGCTGCGCGAACTGGACCGACTCTCGAAGATGCCACCCGCTGCCGCCGAGTACACCGTCTCGCGGACCTACGTGGACTGGCTCGTGGCGCTGCCCTGGTCCCGCCGCTCCGAGGAGGTGATCGACCTGCCGAAGACCAAGGCTGTCCTCGACGCCGACCACTCCGGGCTCGAGAAGGCAAAGGACCGCATTCTCGAGTATCTCGCCGTACGGAAGCTGAACCCCGACGTGAAGGGGCCGATCCTCTGTTTCGTGGGCCCCCCTGGTGTGGGCAAGACCTCGCTCGCCCGGTCCATCGCGGAGTCGCTTGGGCGCAAGTTCGTGCGGGTTTCCCTCGGCGGCATGCGCGACGAGGCGGAGATTCGCGGCCACCGCCGCACCTACATCGGCGCGCTGCCCGGCCAGATCATCCAGGGCCTGCGCCGCGCTGAAACGAAGAACCCTGTCTTCATCCTCGACGAGATCGACAAGCTCGGGTCGGACTTCCGGGGCGACCCGTCCTCGGCCCTGCTCGAGGTGCTCGACCCTGAACAGAACAGCACGTTCCGCGACCACTACCTCGACGTGCCGTTCGACCTCGCCGAGGTGCTCTTCATCACCACGGCCAACGTCCTCGACCCGATTCCGCCGGCCCTCCGCGACCGCATGGAGGTCCTCGAAATTGCCGGTTACACCGAGGAGGAGAAGCTCAAGATCGCGCAGGAGCACCTCGTTGCCAAGCAGGTGAAGAACCACGGCCTCACCGAGGCGTCCATCAGGTTCGACGCCGACGCGCTCCGGCAGGTGATTCGCGGCTACACCCGCGAAGCTGGCGTGCGCAATCTCGAGCGCGAGATCGGTGCGCTCTGCCGGAAGGCGGCGAGACGCCGGGCCGAGGGCGACGAGTCGTTCCTCCTGGTGACGCCCGACGTGGTGGTGGACCTGCTCGGCGCCCCGAAGTTCCTCGACGAGGAGATGGAGGAGCGGACGAAGGAACCGGGCGTCGCGATTGGCCTGGCGTGGACGCCCGTGGGTGGAGACGTCCTCTTCATCGAGGCCTCGCGCATGGCAGGTACGGGGACGCTGACCCTCACGGGCCAACTCGGCGACGTCATGAAGGAGTCGGCACGAGCGGCACTCTCCTGGCTGCGCACCCACGCGCGCGAGCATGGGGTCGACCCCGACTTCTTCAAGTCTGCCGAGCTTCACGTGCACGTGCCGGCCGGCGCCATCCCCAAGGATGGCCCATCGGCCGGCGTCACCATGGCTGCAGCCATGGCGTCCGAGTTGACGGGCCGTCCGGTACGTGGCGACATCGCGATGACCGGTGAGATCACCCTGTCGGGTCGCGTGCTCCCCGTGGGAGGGATCAAGGAGAAGGTGCTGGCCGCACGCAGGGTCGGTATCAACGAGGTGATCCTGCCGCGGCAGAACGCGAAGAACGTCAACGAGGACCTCACGCCCGAACTCCGGCGTGGGCTGGTGGTCCACCTCGTCTCCACCATCGACGAGGTCCTCGCGCTGGCCCTCCAGCCGGTCTCGACCGACGTCGTCAGGCCGACGAAGAAGGTGACGCGCTCCAGCAGCCAGGCGCACCCACGCGCCTGAGCCGGACGTGCGTGCGACTCAGATCCCCGGGAGCCGCCAGGCGGCCCCGGATCTCTGAGCCCCTGTCAGAGCAGGGTCAGTCCGTACGCCGTCTTCAGGTCGATGATCTCGCCGCGCTCCACCATCGCTCGCGCCTCGGCCACCGTCACCGACACCGACTGGATGTCCTCGTCCTCGTCAGGGCGCCGCGTGGAGTCCGCGGCTGGCAGCCGCAGCTGCGACACACGGTAGAAGATCAACTCCTCATCGCAGAACCCCGGGGTGGGATACAGGCCGCGCACCCGCTCGATGCGGCCGGGCACCCGCCCGATCTCCTCCTCGCACTCGCGAGCCGCCGCCTCGTCGGGTGACTCACCGTCGTCCACCCGGCCTGCGGGAACCTCCCACATGACCCGGTCCACGCTGGCGCGGTACTGCCGGATCAGCACAACCCGGCCATCGTCCTCCAGGGGAATGAGCACGACTGAGGGGTTGTGGCGAACGATGGCTACCTCGCGGCTGCGCCCGTCAGGAAAGGTGCGCGTGGCCACTTCGACGGAGAAGACGCGGCTGCGGAAGACGATCGGCATCTGTTGACTCCAGAGTGTTGCGGGACGTCATGCCGCGCGGCACGGGGCGTCGGCGACCGTCGTGGCTAGCGCGGCGCCAGGTCTTCCGGCCTGTTCCGCGCGATCAGGTCGTCGAGCACGGACTGCAGGTCGGCCGGGAGCGGGCTCTCGAAGGACATGCGCCTGCCATCGGATGGATGCGTGAACGCCAGCCGTGCGGCATGCAGGAACGGCCGGTCCAGTCGCATCACCGGCCTGATGTCGTTCTGGACGCGCCGGTGGACGCCGCCGTAGAGCGCGTCCCCGACAATGGGGTGGCCGATGGCGCTGAGGTGCACCCGGATCTGGTGCGTCCGACCGGTGTGGATCGCGATCTGCGCCAGTGTCAGCGCGGGGTTGACCTCGTAGACACGCACGATCCGTGTCACCGCCTCACGGCTGCGGCGGGCACGATTCGACATCTTCTTCCGGTTGTTCGGGTCGCGACCAATTGGCTCCTCGATACGTCGTCCCGCCACCACCAGGCCCCAGACGAGTGCGATGTACTCCTTCTCGACCTCGCGATCGTGGAACTGCCGCGCGAGTTCGTGGTGGGCCGCGTCGTTCGTGGCCACCACCATCAGCCCTGAAGTGCCCCGGTCGAGCCGGTGCACGATGCCTGGACGGATCTCGCCGCCGATGCCGCTCAGGTCGTCGACATGGTGGAGCAGCGCATTCACCAGCGTGCCCGAGTCGTGCCCGGCGGCCGGATGGACCACCATGCCCGCCGGCTTGTCCACGACCACGATGTCGCTGTCCTGGTAGAGGATGGGGATGTCCAGGGGCTCGGCGGCCGGCACCGGATCCCGCGGCTCGGGGATGTCGACCTCGACGGCCGCGCCGGTCTTGACCCGCAGGTTCGCCTTCGCGGGCCTGCCGTCCACCTTGACCAGCCCGTCCTCGATCAGCTTCTGCAGGTGCGAACGTGAGTGTCCAGGGACGACGGCGACCAGGACGCGGTCGAGCCGCTCGCCGTCGTGCTCCTCCGGGATGATGACAGTGAGGGGAATGTCAGGCTGCCTTCCGCATGCGCCCGGGCGACGGTGCAGCCCGGCGCGACAGCAGCGCGAGCATGACGACGGCCAGGGGCGCAAGCACGAGCGAGATGAACTGCGACGTCGAGAACATCAGCACGGCGCCACGCGGATCGTTCCGGTAGAACTCGATCACGAAGCGCGAGATCGCGTAGAGCAGCATGTAGAGCCAGAACGTGCGCCCGGGGAAGGTGCGACCGCGCCGTTCGGTGGCGAGCAGGAGCGCCAGGATCAGCGCCTCCGCACCGGCCTCGTAGAGCTGCGTGGGATGGAGCGGCACGTTCAGCGGCGTGCCCACGTTGGCCGCCGCATACGGATCGGTGAACGTGATCGCCCACGGCACGTCGGTCGGCCTGCCCCAGCAGCAACCCGCGAAGAAGCAGCCCATGCGGCCGACGACATGTCCCAGCGCGATGCCGGGCGCGAATACGTCCGTGGTGGTCCACAGCGGCAGGCCGATCTTCCGGATGTACCAGAGCGCCACGGACACGGCGAGGATGAGTCCGCCGTAGAAGACGCCGCCCGAACGTGCAAGGGTGATCAGTTCCGTCGGGTCGCTGACGAAGGTCCTGAAGTCGGTGACGACCAGCAGCAGCTTGGCGCCGACCAGGGCGCTGATGATGATGTAGATGCCGAGGTCGAGCACCCGCGCTTCATCCAGGCCGCGAGCCTTCGCCCGCACCATCGCGAGCTTGAGCCCCAGCAGGTACGCGCCCGCGAGCAGGACGCCGTAGGTGTAGATGGTCGCCGGGCCGAGGTCAATGAGGATTGGATGCATGCGTGCTCGCCACGATCATATCGAGGATCATGAACACGACACCGACCGTTATGGCCGAGTCGGCGACATTGAACGCCCAGAAGTGAAAGGAGCCCCAGTAGGCATCCACGAAGTCGACCACCGAGCCGACGAAAATCCGGTCGAGGAGGTTACCCGCGGCACCGCCGATGATGAGCGCCATCCCCAGCCGCGCCATCAGCTGTTCACGCGCAAGCGTGCCGGCGTAGATCGCCACCCCCACCAGGGCGCAGATGGCCACGGTCGCAATGACGATCGTCTTTCCCGGAAAATCCACGGCATTGAGGAAGCCGAACGCCGCACCGGTGTTCCGGACGTGGGTGATGTCCAGGAAGTTCGGGATGACCTCGACGCTGCCGTGCAGGGGCACACGGGTGCGCACCAGCCACTTCGAGACCTGGTCCAGCACCACGATGAGGAGCGGGAGCCAGACTTCGAGCATCCGGCCGCGCAGTCCAGGCGTCACCGCCCCCGTCTCATCCATTGAGCGTTCCGGCGAGGGCATCCTGGCAGCGACCGCAGAGGCCGGCCGACTCGGGTGCCTGCGACACAGTCGGCACGTACCGCCAGCACCGCTCGCACTTCACGCCACTGGCGCGCTCGATGGTGATGACGGGGCCACCTTCCTCGTGCACGTCGACGTCGGTCGGCGCTGCCCTGAGCTCCACTTCCGACACGATGAACAGCATCGGGAGCTGCAGGGCGTAGGGCTCGAGGAACGCGAGGTCCTTCTCGGTCGCCGAGAGCACAACCCTGGCCTGCAGCGAACTGCCGATCTGCTTGTCCTTTCTCAGCGGTTCGATCTGCGCCAGCACACGCTCGCGCAGCTCGCTCAGCCGCTGCCATTGTGCGAGCAGCTCCGTGTCGACCATCGTCTCGAGCTCCGCCGTGTCCGGGAACAGGGCGACGTGCACCGAGTCGTCCGTGCGGGCCGGCAGGTAGCGCCAGAGTTCGTCGCTGGTGAACGACAGGATGGGGGCCAGCAGCCTGGCGAGGCCATCGGCCATGATGTACATGGCCGTCTGGGCGGACCGGCGCTCTCGTGATCCGGCGGCGAAGGTGTACAGCCGGTCCTTCGAGACGTCCGCGTAGAACGCGCTCAGGTCCACAGTGGCGAACGCGTTCACCGCCTGGAAGATCGTGCCGTACTCGTAGCTGCTGTAGGCGCGCCTCACCTTCAGGGCCACCTCGGCGTACCGCGCCAGGATGTAGCGGTCCACCTCCTCGAGCGAGGCCACCGGCACGAGGTCCAGGTCCGGATTGAAGTCGTACAGGTTGGCCACCAGGTAGCGCAGCGTATTCCGGATCTTCCGGTACGCCTCCACCGCCCGTGCCAGCACCTCCTTGCCGATCCGGATCTCCTGGGTGTAGTCGCTCATCGATACCCAGAGCCGCAGGATGTCCGCGCCGCTCTGCTTGATGATGTCCTGTGGCTCGACCGAGTTCCCGAGCGACTTCGACATCTTCCGCCCGTCCTCGGCGACGATGAAGCCGTGCGTCAGGACCTCGCCGAAGGGGGCGCGGCCGCGGGTGCCCAGGCCGACCAGCAGCGAACTCTGGAACCATCCGCGGTGCTGGTCGCTCCCTTCCAGGTACATGTCGGCCGGCCACGTCAGTTCGGGCCTGACCGACAGCACCGCCTCGTGGCTCGACCCCGAGTCGAACCACACGTCGAGGATGTTCAGTTCACGTTCGAAGCTGGTGCCGCTGCACGACGGGCAGGTGAGCCCTTCCGGCACGAACTCCCCGGTCGGCCGCTCGTACCACGCGTCGGCGCCGTACCGCTCGAACACGGCGGCCGCCTTCTCCACGATGGCGGGGGAGATCAACGCCTCTCCGCACTTCGTGCAGTCGAGCGCCGGAATCGGCACGCCCCACGCGCGCTGTCGCGACACGCACCAGTCGGGACGGTTCGCCAGCATGTTGTAGATGCGGTCGTGGCCCCAGCCGGGAATCCAGGACACCTTGTTGTCGACCTGGTCCAGCGCCGCCTGCCGCAGTGTCCGCGTCGCATCGGCCTGCTGCAGCTTCGGATCGTCCATCCCGATGAACCACTGCGACGTGGCCAGGAAGATCACCGGGTTGTGGCAGCGCCAGCAGTGCGGATAGGTGTGCGCGAACGACTTGCGGTGCCACAGGCGCCCGCGGTCCTTCAGCGCCTCCTCGACCCTGGGATTCGCGTCGAAGACACGCAGGCCGCCGAAGAGCTCGACGGTGTCGAGGAAGTGTCCGGCCGGTCCGATCGGCGCGTAGATGTCGAGGCCGTACCGCTGCCCCGTGTGGAAGTCCTCCGCGCCATGGCCTGGTGCCGTGTGCACCACACCGGTGCCCGCATCCAGCGTCACGTAGTCGGCCAGCACGCCAACCGAGTCGCGCGCATAGAGCGGGTGCTGGAAGCGCACATGCTCGAAGACGTCGCCCTTCATCCGCGCCAGCGACCGGTCGAGCGCGACGCCCGACTCGGCAGCCACCGTCGCCGCCAGCCCTTCGGCCACGATCACGGCCCGGCCCTCCACGTCGTATGCGACGTAGTCCAGCTCGGGGTTGAACGCCACGGCCAGGTTCGACGGAATGGTCCACGGGGTCGTGGTCCAGATGAGCACCGACACCGCACGACCGGCCAGCTCGGGCACGCGCGAGACGAGCGCGTCCGCATTCGCCTCCGGCAGCGGGAACTCCACGTAGATCGACGGCGAGGTGTGGTCCTCGTACTCCACCTCCGCCTCGGCCAGGGCCGTGCGGCAGTGGATGCACCAGTGCACCGGTTTCTTGCCCTTGTAGACCAGCCCCTGCTCGACGAATCGGCCGAAGGCCCGTGCGATTGCCGCCTGGTAGCGGAAGTCCATCGTCACGTAGGGTTCGTCCCACGTGCCGAGGACGCCGAGGCGCTGGAACTGCGCCGTCATCGTCCCGATGAACCGCTCCGCGAACGCCCGGCACGCGCGGCAGAAGTCGGCCGTCGACATCTCGCGTTTCTTCGGGCCCAGTTCGCGGTCGACCTTGAGTTCGATCGGCAGGCCGTGGCAGTCGTACCCGACCACGAAGGGGGCATCGAACCCCTCCATCGACCGGGACTTCACGACGAAGTCCTTCAGGATCTTGTTGAGTGCCGTCCCGATGTGAATGTTGCCGCTGGTGTACGGCGGACCGTCGTGCAGGATGAACTTCGGTGCCCCGCGGCGGCGTTCGCGAATCTTCCCGTAGAGATCCATGGCGGCCCACCGCGCGAGCGCGTCAGGCTCGGTCGTCGGGAGGTTCGCCTTCATCGGGAAGTCCGTGCGAGGCAGGTTGACGGTGTCTTTCCATTCAGGCATGGGTATCCCGCGATTTTATAATGAATGGATGACCATGCCGGCAGAACCCCCAGGCGGCTCACCCCGGCCGCCGGCATGACGAAGGCCGTCGTCTTCGACGTCGACTTCACGCTGATCTACCCCGGACCCACGTTCCAGGGCCCTGGCTACCGGGCGTTTGCCGCCCGTCACGGTGTCGACGTCGATCCCGCACGCTTCGACGAAGCGGTGACGAGCGCTGCCGCCCTCCTGCACCTGCCGGACGACACGCCCTACGACGACGACATCCACGTGCGGTACACGCGGCACATCCTGGAGCACATGGGTGGGCGTGGCGAGGCCCTGGACGTGGTCGCGCGCGAGATCTACCGGGAGTGGGCCGCGTGCCAGCACTTCGAACTCTATGACGAGGTGCCGGGCGTGCTGCGCGAGCTGGTGGACGCCGGCCTGCGGATCGGCCTCATCTCCAACTCGCATCGGTGCCTCGCCTCGTTTCAGGCGCACTTCGAGCTCGACGGCCTCATCACCGCCACTGTGTCCTCGTCCGAGCACGGGCTGATGAAGCCGCACCCGAGCATCTTCAACGCCGCCCTGACGCTCCTCGGCGTGAGTGCCGGCGAGGCGGTGATGGTCGGCGACAGCCAGCCCCACGATATCGAGGGAGCCCTGCAGGCCGGCATGCGGGCCGTGCTGCTGCACCGGGCCGAGCGCACGCACCCGCGCGCGGGCGAACTTGCAGACCGGGGTGTGCCCACGGTGCGGTCGCTGCGTGAGGTGCCGGCGCTCATCGCCGGCGGCTGGCGCTGACCGGCCTCGCCGGGATCGGGCTTGGCCCGTTCGCGCGTCGGCGATAATCTCCCGTCATGTCCTGCCTGTTCTGCAAGATCATCGCGCGCGAGATTCCGGCGTCCATCGTGTACGAAGACGACCGCGTCCTGGCGTTCAACGACATCAACCCGCAGGCGTCCACGCACGTGCTGGTGGTCCCGAAGGCGCACGTCCCCACGCTGAACGACCTGGCTCCGGAGCACGACGCACTGGTGGGCGAGGTGGTGCGGCGGGCTGCCGCCATTGCAAAGGAGCGGGGACTGGACGCGCCAGGCTATCGGACCGTGTTCAACACGAACCGCGACGCCGGCCAGACCGTGTTCCACATCCACCTGCACCTGATCGGGGGGCGCAGCCTGGCCTGGCCTCCGGGCTGAGTCATCCCGCGACGTGCTGCAGCACCGCCACCCGGGGAATGTCCTGGAGGTCGTGCTTCACGTCGACGAGCGCCAGCCCGGGCTGGGCCGAGATCAGCGATTCAATCGCCTCGTCCTGGGCGACGCCGAACTCGAAGATGAGGAGGCCCTCCCGCGCCAGGGCCGCCGGGGCCTGGCGGAGGAGCCGCCTGATGATCTCGAGCCCATCCGGGCCGGCGAACAGGGCGCCGACCGGCTCGAACTCCCGCACCTCGGGCTGGAGCGTCGGCTGGTCGCCCGATGGGACGTACGGCGGATTGGCCACGATGAGGTCGAACGGTCCGGTGATGCCTTCGAGCAGGTCCGCGTGCACGCACCGCACCCGCGACGTGAGGCCGTACCGCTCGACGTTTCTCCTTGCCACCTCCAGCGCGGGCTCCGAGAGGTCGCTGGCGGTCACCGTGGCCTTCACGAACTCGCGGGCCAGGCTCACGGCCACGCATCCGCTGCCCGTGCACACGTCGAGCACACGGATCGCCTGCGCCCGGTCGAACTGCTCGAGTGCCGCCTCGATCAGCAGCTCGGTCTCGGGCCGCGGAATGAGCACGGCTGGCGTGACCTCGATGTTCAGGTTCCAGAACTCGCGTGAGCCGGTGATGTAGGCGAGCGGTTCACGCCGGACGCGCCTGGCGACCAGCGCTTCATAGTCCCTGGTCAGCTCCGGCGATGCCGCCTCGTCGCCATGGGTCATCAATCGGGCGGCATCCCAGCCGAGGATGTGCTGCGCGAGGAGGCGTGCGTCGAGCGCGGCCTCGTCGGCGGGAATCCCTGCGGCCCGGAAGCGGCGCCGTGCGTCGGCAACGAGGGCGTTGATCTCGGTCGGCATGGCGGGCTGGATGGGACCAGCCGTGGCCGGGTCAGACGGCCGTGGCGTCCTTCAGTTTCTCCGACTGGTAATACGTGCTCAGCTGGTCGAGCAGTTCCTCGAGGTCGCCGTTCATCACGTTCACGAGCTGGTGCGTGGTGAAGTTGATGCGGTGGTCGGTGATCCGGCTCTGCGGGAAGTTGTAGGTCCGGATTTTCTCGGACCGCTCGCCCGTGCCGACCTGGCTCTTGCGATCCTTGGCGATGGCGTCCTGCTGCTTGCGCAGTTCCATCTCGTAGAGTCGTGACCGCAAGACCTTCATCGCCTTCGCGCGGTTCTTGATCTGTGACTTCTCGTCCTGCTGCGACACCACCAGTCCGGTCGGGATGTGCGTGATGCGCACGGCGGAGTAGGTGGTGTTCACGCTCTGGCCACCAGGGCCACTCGAGCAGAAGGTGTCGATGCGCAGGTCCTTGTCGTTGATCTGGACGTCCACCTCTTCGGCCTCGGGGAGCACCGCGACGGTGGCGGTCGAGGTGTGGATGCGCCCGCTCGCCTCGGTGGCCGGCACGCGCTGCACGCGGTGCACGCCGCTCTCGTACTTCAGCTTGCTGTACACGCCGCGCCCCTCGATGGTCGCGATGCCTTCCTTCATGCCGCCGACCCCCGACTCGCTGGTCGACATCATGTCGAGGCGCCACCCCTGCTTCTCGGCGTACTTCGCGTACATGCGGAACAGCTCGCCGGCAAACAGCGCCGCCTCGTCGCCGCCGGTGCCCGCGCGGATTTCGAGCACGACGTTCTTCTCGTCGTTCGGGTCCTTCGGGATCAGGAGGATCTTCAGCTCGGAGACGAGCGCGTCCTTCCGCGCGAGCAGCCCCTTGAGCTCCTCCTGCGCCAGTTCACGCATGTCCGGGTCGGTCCCGCGGGCCAGTTCCTCCGCGCCGGCGATGTCGCTCACCACCGCCTTGTATTCGCGGTAACGCGCCACCGTCGTCTCGATGTCCGAGAGGGTCTTGGACTGCTTGCGGTACTCGGCCGGGTCGCTCTGCAGCTCCGCCGTGCCGAGCCGATGCAGCAGCTCTTCGTACTGGTGTTCCGTGGCCTCGAGTTTGTCGAACATAGGATTCCGCGGGCGCCGCGCCCGCTCTCACAGCTTACCCGCCGGAGACCGGCGGCAGGAATGCCACCTCGTCGCCGTCCGCCAGCACGTGCTCCCGCCGGGCGTAGTCCGCGTTGACGGCCATCGAGATGGACCGCTCGTACGACGCGATCGCGGGGAACTCCGCCGCGAGGGTGTCCCACAGGCCGCGTACGGTCGTCCCAGGCGCGATGTCGCGCACCAGTTCCGGCGTGCCCACGATGTCGCGCAGCCGTGCGAACAGCTTCACGGTCACACGCATGCGATCCGCTCCGCCTCCGCCAGCGCCTGCTCATCGTCAGGGTCGGCCGTGGCCCCCTCGATCCAGACGTCGCCGCCCTCGAAGAACTCCCGCTTCCAGATCGGCGCGATCTGCTTGATGCGCTCGATGGCGTACCGGCATGCGGAGAATGCGTGGCCCCGGTGCGGCGAGGCCGTGGCGATGGCCACGCTGGCTCCGCCAATCTCGATGCGGCCGATCCGGTGGTGCAGGGCCAGACGCACGTCTGGCCACCGCTGCCTGATCTCGTCCTCGATCCGTTCGAACGCCCGCAGGGCGAGCGGCTCGTAGGCCTCGTACTCGAGATGCAGCACGCGGCGACCGAGGTTGTGGTTCCGGACCAGGCCCAGGAAGGTGGTCACGGCACCGTCGGAGCCGCTGGCGTCGCCGCGATCCGTCACGGCCGCCACCAGCGCGTCCATGATCAACGGTTCGGGCCCGATGGCCAGCAGCGGAATACTCACGTCCTAAGTATATAGGCCTGCCGCCGCCGGCCCGGCTATCGCACGCCGCCGAGTGGCGCCGCCGTGGAGCCCTGCCGGTACGGTCCGTCCCAGAAGTGATCCAGCGGTCCGTGCCCGTGCCCAATGGCAAGTCCGTGCCGGATGGCGCCCGCCACGTACGCCTGCGCGCGTCCGACCGCCTGCACCAGCGTGTCGCCGAGGGCCAGCCTCGCGGCGACGGCTGAGGCAAAGGTGCAGCCGGTGCCGTGGGTGTTCCGCGTGTCGATGCGTGCAGTCCTGAATTCGTGAAACGTCCGCCCGTCGAAGAGCAGGTCGACGAGCTCCTCGCCAGGGCCGTGCCCGCCCTTCACGACCACGGCCGACGGCCCGAGCCGATGAATCGCCGCGGCCGCCCGCTTCGCGTCCTCCAGCGAGGCAATGGTGCAGCCGCTCAAGACCTCGGCTTCCGGGATGTTGGGCGTGACGACGAGCGCCCGCCGCAGGAGCTCGCGCCTGATCGCGGTCAGCGCGTCCTCGTCCAGCAGCCGGTCGCCGCTCTTGGCCACCATCACGGGATCCACCACCACGAGCGGCAGCTGCAGGTCGGCGATTGCCGCCGCCACCGCCTCGACGATGGCCGCCGAGGCGAGCATGCCGGTCTTGGTGGCCGAGACGTGGATGTCGGAGGCAACCGCCTCGATCTGTGCGGTCACCAGGTCGGCCGGGAGCGCGTGCGCGGCCAGCACACCGACGGTGTTCTGCGCCGTGATGGCGGTGATCGCGCTGGTTCCGTAGACGCCGTGCGCCGCAAACGTCTTGAGGTCGGCCTGAATGCCGGCACCGCCACCGGAGTCGCTGCCGGCGATGGTGAGTGCGGTCTTGATCGGTCTGGTCATGGGCGTGATGCGCGTCAGTTCGAACGGCGGGCCGGTGGTGCGGGCTTGCCGAAGATGAGCAGGTACTGGAACGGAGGGACAGCCTCCCGCCCCTGCAGCCGCAACCCGGCAGACTCCACGGCCGACACGATGCTGTCCGGGTTCACGCGGTCCTCGGCCGCCGGCCCCGGTCCGCCGCTGCCGGGCAGAAAGTCCACGATGCCGAGCCGGCCCTGCGGCTTCAGTGCCCCGACCACGCGCCGGAGCAGCTCCTGGATGGTCTGCGGGTCGGACGGCTCATCCATCTCCCGCCACGCGTCGACGATGAGCACGACGTCCAGCTCGCCGGCGTTCAGGTGCGGATCGGTCGGCGTGCCGAGCACCGTGCGCACATTGGCCAGCCCCTCCTGCTGGACGCGGCGGTTGATGGCCTCGATCATCTGCGGCTGGATGTCCTGTGCGTAGACGATGCCGTTGGGACCGACACGTCGCGCGAGCCGGATCGTGAACCAGCCGCCACCGGCTCCCAGGTCGGCCACGCGCGCCCCATCGGCAATGCCCAGGGCGTCCATGATGAGGTCGGGCTTGTTCCAATCGTCGCGATCCGGTGCGGAGAGCAGGCCCAGATCCTGCGGGGGAAAGAGGCGTCGCTGCCGCGGTGGCGCCGACGGCCTGGCCTGCGGTTGCTCCCGCGGCGGCGCTCCTGCATTCGCCTGCGCCTCGGGCCCCGCAGACCCACCCACACCACCGGCCGTGACGAGCAGGGTGCCCACGAGCGCCGCGAGTGACCACACGCCTGCGCGCCTCACGGTGTCGGGTCCTCCCGGTCGCCGGCGATCGTTGGACCGTCCTTGGTGGCGGCGCGACCGGCCTGCCCCGCCGGTCCCACGATCCCGCCCCGCGTCATCGCATCGACCGACAGCACGCGGTCGAGCGTCTCCGCATCGAGCAGGCCCCGCTCGAGGATGACGTCGCGGATGCTGCGCCCGGTGCGTACCGCGACCTTCGCCGCGTCGGCGGTGGCGGCGTAGCCGATATAGGGGTTCAGGGCGGTGGCCATGGCCGTGCTTCGATCGAGCAGCTCACGCGCGCGTGCGGCATCGGGTTCGAGCCCGTCCACGCAGCGGGTGCGGAAGGCGATCATCGCACGGCCGAGGATGGCGGAGGCGTGTAGTGCATTCCAGGCGATGACCGGCATCATCACGTTCAGTTCGAGCTGTCCTGCCTCGCACGCGAGGGCGATCGTCTGATCGCAGCCCATCACCTGGAAGCAGACCTGGTTGACCATCTCGGGGATCGAGGGGTTCACCTTCCCGGGCATGATGGACGAACCCGGCTGCACGGCGGGCAGCACGACTTCGGACAGGCCTGCGCGAGGCCCCATGCTCAGGAGCCTGAGGTCGCTCGCGATCTTCCCGAGTTCGACCGCCAGCCGGCGCATGGCCCCCGAGTAGGCGAGCACGTCGCCCATGCTCTGGGTGACTCTGAACAGGTTCTCCGCCGGACGCAGCGTGAGCCCCGTGTCGCGCTGCAGCGCCGCGATCACGGCGTGACGGTAGTCCTCGCCGGCATTCAGGCCGGTGCCGACCGCCGTTCCACCGATGTTGAGTTCCTGCAACTGCTCGCCTGCGGTCGCCACATCGTCTGCGCCACGGCGCAGGCAGGAGGCGTACCCTCCGAAGACCTGGCCGAAGGTGATGGGTACGGCATCCTGCAGGTGCGTGCGGCCGGTTTTCACGAGCGTGGCCGAGGCCTCGGCCTTCGCCGCGAAGATCTCGACCAGATCGCGGGCGGCGCGGAGCAGCGGCCCGTGCCCGATCAGCAGTGCGAGGCGCGTGGCCGTGGGGAAGACGTCGTTCGTCGACTGCCCCATGTTCACGTGGTCGTTGGGGTGCACCGTGTCGTAGACGCCGAGCGCCCCGCCGAGGAGTTCGGCTGCACGGTTCGCCAGCACCTCGTTCACGTTCATGTTGTGCGAGGTGCCTGCACCCGCCTGGTAGACGTCCACGACGAACTGGTCGCGCAGGCGACCGTCGAGCACGTCGTTGGCGGCCGAGACAATGGCCTGCGCGACGCGGGCATCGAGGCGGCCGAGCGCCTGGTTGACCTCGGCTGCGGCCCGCTTGACGAGGACCGTGGCGGTGACGAGATCCGGATGCGCCCGCAGGCCGCTGATGGGGAAGTTCTCGATGGCGCGCGCGGTCTGCACGCCGTAATACGCGGTGGCGGGAACGTCCAGCGCCCCCAGCGGATCACGCTCGGTGCGGACAGCCATAGGTGCCGATTATACTGGCTCGAATGCGCGCCTCCGTGGCTGCCTTTCAGTTCTGACGTCTGACTTCTCGGTCCCAACTTCTGCAGGATCAGCCCATGCTGCCTTCATTCTTCGACAGCGTCCTTGCCCTCATCGTCCGTACCTCAACCGACCTCCCGCCTGATGTGCGGGCAGCGATGAAACACGCAGTGAGCGCGGAGCCCGAGGGCACACGCGCGGCACAGGCGCTGAACATCATCTCGCAGAACATCGACCTGGCCGTGGACCAGGAAGGTGCCATCTGCCAGGACACCGGCATGCCCACCTTCGAGGTCCATGTGCCGGTCGGCGCCAACCAGATCTGGATGCGCCAGCAGATCCGTGAGGCGGTCGCCGAGGCGACGCGGCGCGGGAAGCTCCGGCCGAACTCGGTCGACTCGATCACCGGCAAGAACTCGGGCGACAACCTGGGGCCGGGCACGCCCATCATCCACTTCGACCAGTGGGAGCGGGATGAGATCGAGATCAAGCTGATCCTGAAAGGTGGCGGCTGCGAGAACACGAACGCGCAGTACGCCCTGCCCATGGAACTGCCGCATCTCGGCCGCGCCGACCGGTCGCTCGAAGGCGTGCGCAAGTGCATCCTCCATGCGGTCTGGAATGCCCAGGGCAAGGGGTGCAGTCCGGGAGCCGTCGGTGTGTGCGTGGGCGGCGACCGCACGTCGGGCTACCTTCACGCCAAGGAGCAGCTGTTCCGGACGCTGGATGACGTCAACCCCGACCCGCGGCTGGCGGAACTCGAGGCGTCGATCATGTCGACGGTGAACAACCTCGAGATCGGCCCCATGGGGTTCGGCGGCAAGGTGACGCTGATCGGCTGCAAGGTGGGCGCGCTCAACCGCCTGCCGGCGAGCTTCTTCGTCTCGGTGGCCTACGACTGCTGGGCCTTCCGGCGGCTTGGCGTGCTGCTCGATGCGAAAACCGGCGCGATCAACAGCTGGCTGTATCGCGATCCCTCGCACCCGATCATCCCGATGCTCGACCAGTCGGGGTTCGTGCGGACCGGCCGCGAGATCCGGCTGCAGGCACCGCTCACCGAGGATGCGGTCCGGCAGCTCAAGGTTGGCGACGTGGTCCTCGTCTCGGGCCGCATGTACACCGGGCGCGACGCCGTGCACTCGCACCTCATGAAGCATGAGCCGCCGGTCGACCTGAACGGCTCCGTGCTGTACCACTGTGGTCCCGTGGTCGTGAAGGAGGGCGACGGCTACAGGGTGACCGCCGCCGGCCCGACGACGTCGATTCGCGAGGAGCCGTACCAGGGCGAGATCATCAAGCGCTACGGCGTGCGCGCGGTGATCGGGAAGGGCGGCATGGGCGCGAAGACATCCGCAGCCCTCAAGGAGTTCGGCGGTGTCTACCTGAACGCCATCGGAGGCGCCGCGCAGTTCTACGCCCGCGCCATCAAGAAGGTGGACGACGTGTCGCTGCTGGAGTTCGGCACGCCTGAAGCGATGTGGCACCTCCAGGTCGAGGACTTCCCCGCCATCGTGACGATGGACGCGCACGGGAACAGCCTGCACAAGGACATCGAGCAGGAGTCCGGCGCGCACCTCGAGGAGGTGGGGGCCTAGCCGGGCCCGGGCGGCAGCGCGTCGGGCTACCGGCGCGCGAACTGCCTGATGGCTGGCCGTGCGGCGCCGCGCTGCATGGCGAGGATGTCCAGGTCCATGGAGTCCAGGTCCACCAGTGGGAGCAGCGGGAAGGGAAGCGAGGCCGGTTCGTCCACCAGCTTGATGTAGCCGCGGCACGACGTGCAGCTCTCGACCCCGCGGGCCGGCCGACGATCGTCGGGCACCACCGAGGCGGGCGCGGCATCGGCGGCACCGCAGTACACACACGAGCCGAATGGCAGGTCCCACGCGGCGGCACAGAAGGAGCAGCGCAGGCGTCGGCAGGTGCCGCGGTGCTCCGCATAGGCCGGCCAGCTGCCGCAGTGTGGGCAGTAGCCACGGCTCCACTCATCGAGCGCGGCACGGAGTGGTGACCCGGGAGGTGCATCGCCCAGCACGGTCTGGAGCAGGGCATGAGCGAAGGGACCGACCGCGAGGTCGCACACCAGCCAGAGCAGGTCGTGTCCCAGCCCCGCCTTCGTGGCGAACGAGCGCAACAGGGCCTGCTCCCGACGCAGGGTCAGCGTGAGGAGGGCACCGGCATCCACCTTTCCCTCGTCGAGAGCGACCCGGATGAGGCGAGTGGCCTCGCCGCCGCCCCCGTCGGCCAGTGCGGTCACCAGTCCGTTGAGGGCGGGCCTGAGCTGTTCGACCGGCACCGGCACGGGTTCGCCTGTCAGCGCCGGGATCCCGGACCTCAGCTTCGTCGTCACATATCGAGCGGGTAGTGACAGTCGGGGCGGGCGGCCGGCGGCCAGTGTGGCGGTCAGGTCGGCCACTACACCGATGAGCCTGCGCTGGAGCGCGACAGCAGGTCCCAGCTCCGGCTTCACCTGCAGCATGCCCTCCCACCGCCTGTTGGCCAGATCGAGACAGGTGTGGTGGTCCACCGGGGGGACTTCGGCGTAAGGCATGAACCGTGAATGGTATAATGGCGGCGTTCCCTAGGAGAAACGCAAGATGATCAACGTCTCGGAAACGGCAGCGGTCAAGATCAACGAGCTTCTGGCTGAAGAGAACAAGGTTGGCAGCGCGCTGCGCGTGTTCGTGCAGGGCGGCGGCTGTTCCGGGTTCCAGTATGGTCTGATGATCGAGGAGACCGGCCAGGGCACCGGCGACATGGTGTACGAGTCGAACGGCGTCAAGCTGCTGGTCGACCCGATCAGCGTCCGCTACCTGGGCGGCGCCGAGGTCGATTTCGTCGATACCGTCACCGGCGGCGGTTTCACCATCAAGAACCCGAACGCCAAGTCCACCTGCGGCTGCGGGTCCTCGTTCTCGGTCGAATAAGCAGGCGCTTGGATCTCTCCGGCCTTCGCCCGGTTGGCGGAAAGCGATCGAGCAAGCGCGATCGCATCCTGGAGATCTTCCTGGCCCAGAAGGGCCACGTCACCGCTGACGACCTGTACGACCTTGTCCGCCAGCAGGAGCCCGGCATCGGCCGGGCCACTGTCTACCGTACGCTTCAGTGGATGGTCAGCGCCGGAATCGCCCACAAGGTCGATTTCGGCGAGGGCCGTTCCCGCTTCGAACCGTCGCTGCGTCACCCCCGGCACTTCCACCTCATCTGCACGCAGTGCCACCGTTCGTCCGAGTTCCTGAGCTCGGACATCGAGCTCATCCTCGAGGAAGTGGCGGCAGCACGGAACTTCCAGACGGTCGAAACCGAGATCAAGCTGTTCGGCCTGTGTGAGGAATGCCGTACGGGTACCAGCGTGCCGACGCTCGATGGCGCGGCCACGGAGCTGGTTTTCGCCCGCGACGCGCTCCGAATCGCCGTGGCCACCGAACGGAGCGGGCTCGAGTTCTATTCGCGCGCGGCGTCTCTGGCGACCGACACCCGCGGCCGTGAAGTGTTCGAACGGCTCGCCGAAGACGAGAAGCACCACCTCTCGACCCTCGAACGCCGGTACGCCGAACTCCTGGCCACCGACCCCACGCTCGAGTCAAGGCCCACGTTCCTGTTCTTCAAGGGGGCGGCCCAGGGGATCTTCGCCGAGGGCACCGAGAAGCTGCGCGACGGGGTGGACGACCTCCGAGCCCTGCTCATCGGCATTCGCTGCGAGCGGGACTCGCACAAGTTCTTCAAGAAGTACGGCGACCGATTCGAGGACTCGGAAGGCAAGCGCATCTTCCTCGAGTTCGCCGAGGAGGAACGCGAGCACCGCGACATGTTGATCAAGGAATACCGGCTGCTCCAGGAGCGGCTCGGCGTCGGTCGTCCCCACCGCCAGCCCAGGGCGGTGCCCCCGGCCCATTGATCGACCTGCACACCCACACCACGGCGTCCGACGGCCGCTGCAGCCCGGACGAACTCGCGGCGCGCGCCGCCTCGGCCGGGGTGACCACGCTCGGCCTCACCGATCACGACACAGTGGCGGGCTGCGCCGCCACCGGTGATGCCTGCGCCCGCCTCGGCATCGCCTTCATTCCAGGCATCGAGATCACCGCCGTCGCCCAGGAACGTGACGTCCACGTCCTGGCCTACTTCTTCGACCCCGGGTCCTTGTCGCTGCACACGTTTCTCGCAGAGCAGCGAGTGCGGAGGGTCGAACGGGTCCGCGAGATGTTCGCCCGGCTCGAGGCCCACGGCATCGACCTCGACGCTGACGCGATCCTGGCTCCCGGTCTCGCCGATCCGGCCCGCGCCGTCGGCCGTCCGTGGATCGCCCGCGCGCTGGTCGAGCGCGGCCTGGTTGCCGACGTGAACGAGGCGTTCGTCCGCTGGCTCGGACGGGGGTGTCCGGCGTTCGTCCCCCGTTCCGGTGCAAGCCCCTCGGAGGTCATCGGCATCATCCACGCCGCAGGCGGGGTGGCCTCGCTGGCGCATCCGGTCCTCGTGCAGCACGACGAGTGGATCCCCGAACTGGCGGACGCCGGCCTCGATGCCCTCGAGGCCTTCCACCCGGACCACAGTGCGGACGATACGTCGCGCTACCTGGGCCTGGCCGCCGACCTCGGGCTGCTGGTCACCGGCGGTTCCGACTACCACGGCGATGCGGACCACGGAGGCGGTGGTCCAGGCACGGTGAACCTCCCGCCAGAGCACTTCGAGCGCCTGCTCGCACGCTGCTAGCCCCCCGTGGGGCGCCTGGCTGCCAGTCGGGCGACCGCCTCCGGCTCCGTCACTTCCTCGTCGAACAGGATCTCCAGCCCCGTCGCCAGCTGCCGCAGTTCGCCCGGCTTCAGCAGGTGGTCGGCCGATCGCGGGCCGCGTCCATGGCGGAGCTGTTGCTCGGTGAACGTTTCGTAGAGCAGCACGCCCCCCGGCCGAAGTGCCCGTTCGAGTCCGCTGAACCACGGTCGGTCCAGGTACCGGGTGACGACGATGAGGTCCGCGCAGCGGGGCGGGAGAGACAGCGCGGTCAGGTCGGCGCAGACGAGGGAGACCTGCAGCCCACTGCGCCGCGCTGCAGCCTGGGCTGACCTGAGGGCGTCCAACTGCATGTCGATGCCAGTGGTCCGGTAACCGGCACGGGCCAGGGCGAGCACGTGGCGGCCCCGGCCGCACGCCAGGTCGAGCGCCACCTGGCCCGGAGGTGCTGGCGCGTGCGATGCGAGCCAGCGGATGACGAACGCCGAGGGTGGATTGGCCGGAACCGCCTCGTTCATACTGGTGAGTCTGCAACTATGACAGGACCCGTGCTGGAACTCACCGGTGTGACCAAGGCATATGGCGCATTGCGCCCACTCCGAATCGAGCACCTGGCGCTCGACCCGGGCGATCAGGTGGCGCTCCTCGGCCTCGATCAGCCGGCGGCGGAGGTCCTCGTCAACCTCGTGACCGGCACGACCCTGCCGGACACCGGCCACGTGCGGGTCTTCGGGCGAGTCACCGCCGACATCACGGACAGCAACGACTGGCTCACCCTCCTCGACCGCTTCGGCATCGTCAGCGAACGTTCGGCCCTGCTCGAGTCGATGAGCGTGGTCCAGAACATGGCGGTGCCCTTCTCGCTGGAGATCGAGCCACCGCCCGAGGACGTGACCAGGCAGGTGAGCGTGCTGGCTGCGGAGGCGGGCCTGGGGCCCGACGCCCTCCACCGCCGGGTGGCCGATCTCGACGCCGTGGAACGCATGCGCGTGCGCCTGGGACGGGCCCTGGCGTTCGGGCCCGGCCTGCTGCTGCTGGAACACCCGTCCGCCACGCTGTCGCGGAAGGACGTCATTCCCCTGGCCTGCGACATCCGCGCGCTGGCCGGCCGCCGCGCGCTGGCAACGCTGACGGTCACGGCCGACGGCGAGTTTGCCGGCGCGGTCTCCGAGCGTGCGCTGGCGCTGGAACCGGCCACCGGCCGCCTGAGGCGCCTCTAATCGATCTGGTTGTAATTCAACAGAAGAGCTGGCGCGTCTGCCGGAATGGAAATTGATAGTCCGCCGTGGGGCATTGCGCCCCAGGGAGACGTCGAATGCCAGGCGGCACGATCAAGAGACTCGTACGGGACAGGGGATTTGGGTTCATCAGGGACGACGGCGGACAGGAGTGGTTCTTCCATCGCAGCGCCGTGGAGGGGAGTTTCGACGACCTGAACGAAGGGCAGCGCGTGAGCTTCGAGGAGGAGCCCTCGGCGAAGGGCCCGCGCGCCGGGCACGTTCGCGGCGAGGGCTAGTCGCCGTATCGCATGGGCCGCGGCCGGAGGCGCGAAGTACAATCGGCTTCCGGCCGTGACGAAACTGCTGCTGTTCGACATCGACGGGACCCTCATCTCCACGGGTGGTGCGGGCGGGCGTGCCATGGCGCACGCCTTCCACGAGGTGTTCGGCTTCTCCAATGGCCTCGGTTCCATCTCGATGGCCGGGCGGACCGACGCCTGGATCGTGGCGCAGATGGCGGCCGAGCATGGCTTCCACTGCGACGAGGACGGGTTCCGCCGGTTCCACGACTGCTACGTCGGGCACCTCTCGGGCGAGGTGCACAAGCCCGCCCCCCAGAAGGGGGTGCTGCCGGGCGTGCGTCAGCTCCTCGACACTCTTGTGTCTCGGGATCATGCGTACCTCGCGCTGCTCACCGGCAATTTCCGCCGCGGTGCCGAGATCAAGCTCGAGCACTTCGACCTCTGGCGCTACTTCGAAACCGGGGCGTTCGGCGACGATTCGCACGACCGCAACGGGCTGCTCTGGAAGGCGATGGCGGCGGTGGAGGCGGCGGGTGGACCTGCCGTACGGCCGGCCGATGTGGTGATCATCGGGGACACGCCGCTGGACATTGCGGTGGCCGTGGCCGGCGGGGCCAGGTCACTGGGCGTGGCGACAGGGAACTACGACGTCGAGACGCTGCTCGAAAGCGGGGCGGATGTGGCGCTTGCCGACCTGTCGGACGTGAAGGCGGCGCTCGAGGCGCTCGGCATCGAGGGGTGACACCGGCCCGGTCATACGCCGGGCCGGGGACCGGATCAGCCTTCGATCAGACGCACATCTCCCGCTCGCGGGCCCTTGCCTGAATCCTCGGGGTTGAAGTCCACCCGCTGTCCTTCGCGCAGCAGTTCGAAGACCGCACCCCGCACGGCACTGCGGTGGAAGAAGTGTTCGATGCCGCTCTCATCGCGAATGAAGCCGAAGCCCTTGTCGATGAGGAGTCGTGCGATAGTCCCGCTCGGCATACCCGAAGCCCTCCGTTCGGCCCCCGGGGACATCCCGGGGGTTCGGCCGGCGTCGGATCACACCGAAAATCTCAACTGTTTGAGGCGATCGCGACGACGACGCGGTTCCAGCGTCAAGTTGAGCTGGAAATTCGCGCAAGTCTAGGCCCGACCCGGGGTGAAGTCAAGTTCTTGGCCGATTTCACGGTCGCACGCTGACATCCTTCACCGCTCGGTCCAGCCGACCCCCGCACTACAGTAGAGGACATGGTCAGCGCCGTCGTGCTCGCCGCCGGACTCTCCACACGGATGGGCGGTCGCCCGAAAGGGCTCCTCGCCTTCGACCAGCGTGATTCGTTCGTGTCCCGCATCGTCCGTACGTTCAACGAAGCTGGTGTGGACGATGTCGTGGTCGTCGTCGGACACGAGGCCGACCGCGTGGCGGCTGCCGTCGGCGAGAGCGGACTACCGGCACGGGTAATACGGAACCCCGACTACCAGCAGGGGCAGTTCACCTCGGTGCTGGCCGGCCTGGACGCCATAGACCGGCCCGGAGTGGACGCATTCTTCCTCGCGCTGGTCGACGCACCGCTGTTTTCTGCCGGTACGGTGGCGGCACTGCGGGCGCGCTTCGAAACGGTGGGGGCGCCGGTGGTCCGGGCGGTACGTGGCCACACGCACGGGCATCCCGTGCTGATCGGCCGCGCTCTGTTCGATGCGCTTCGCCGGACTGATCCTGCACACGGTGCCAAGCCGATTGTGCGCGCGCACGCGTCGGCAGCCGGGGACGTGGCGGTGGACGATGCCGGGGCGTTCGTCGACGTGGATACGCCGGAGGACTACGCCGCGCTCGCGAACCTGAAGGGCGGTACGGCCGCCGTGTCTGCGAAGCCCGACGAGTCGACCTAGCGGGTGGTTCTGAGATCGCCGACCGGCGCCGTCGACACCTCGCGTACGAAGAAGGCGAGGAATCGGGCCATCCGTTCGAGCCCCGGCGTGGAGATGACGTCCAGCACCTCGCCCGTCGTGTGATAGAGCGGCGGTGCCTGCATCACGGTGACGAGCGCCGCGCCGCCCAGTCCCGCGAAGCCGCCGGTTTCCCCGCTCTGCATGTTCGACGGCTGCGAGATGAAGTTCACGCCGTAGTCCACGACACCTTGCTCGAAGAGCCGATTGAGGAATGGCGATCGGTTCACGACACCGGCATAGATGGGCGCTTCCCCGGAGTCGGCGACAGCCTGCCGGTAGCCGTCGGTGGAGGTCGTGCGCGCCGCGGAGAAGTTGCGCTGCGCCACATGCTCCACGTTGACCATCAGCACGGCGTTTCGCGCGAGGTCGGGATTGGCAGAGACGAACGCCCGCGGTCCGTTGATGCCCGGGGTGTGGTGGCCCGCACTGGCGACGAACACCAGTGTGCGGTCCGGGCGGTTCGCCGGCCTGGCGAAGTGGCGCGCCAGCGCGATCATCACGGCATAGCCGTCGGCGTTGTCGCCGGCGCCGTCGAACCACGCGTCCGCGTGCGCGTCGATGATGACGGTGTCTTGGCTGCGCGTTCCCGGAATGACCGCGACAGCGTTCTTCGCGGAGAGACCGGTGAACGTCCGCGTGGTCAGGCTGATCTGCGCGCGGATCCTTCCCGACTGTCCGGCCTCGGCTGCCCGGTCCAGCACCGTCTCGACGAAGGAGCCATCGCGGCCTCCGAGGTTGATGCACGGTCCGCCACAGTTCGAGAAGTCGCGCCCGAGTTCGTTGCCCGGAAGCCGAATCAGGTTGAACACGGCGACGGCGCCCCGCTTCATCAGGGCCTGGGCGTGCGAGGTGACCACCCCGCGCTCGAACAGCATGTGCCCCTGCGGCACGGTGAGCTGGACGGCGATCTTCCCCTTCACGTCGATGTGGTCGACGATCGACGCGTTTGCGGCGCCGACGTAGACCAGGGGAGCGGTGAGGGTGCCGCCCGGGATGTCGGTCGGGGGCACCGGAATGGCGGACTGCAGGATGACGTCAGAGGTGCCGGGTCCGAACGCGGGGTCGCCCAGCAGCTTCACCTCCCACGACAGCGGCAGCCAGAACGCGCTGCGGGCATCCTGCGCGATCGGCTGCACGCGCACATCCGCGATGCCGGCCTTCCGGAACTGGTCGGCGGCCCAGTCGATCGCCTTCGCACCGGAGGGGAAGCCGCTCACGCGGCCCCACTGCTGTCCGCTGCCGATCTCCCGTGTCGCGCGGCTCTCCTTCGAGATGGCGACGATGGCATCGAGATCCGCGCGGATGGTGGCGGCCGCGAACTCCGGTCCCTCTGGCGAGCCCGGCGGCACGTGCACGGGCCGTGGCGCACGATCGCCGACCAGCACCGCCGGCTCCGCGCCGACCGCCGGCGGGAGGGGCACCCCGAACCAGGGTCCGTTTCGGCCGGACGCGCGAGGTGCGCCGCCCGGCTCGTCCTGCGCGACGGCACGGGACGGAACCAGCGTGAGGAGGCACACCGCGAGGACGAGGGGCGCAGGCAGGGATCGTCGATGCGTCATGGCGCTACAGTGTGCATCCGAATCGCGGACACTGATGGGAGATTGAATCGGATGGGTTGGATCGAGCCGTGCTCGTGCTAAACTGAGGGTTCGTTCCCCCCAAGAGTGGGCCTGTGGCGCAGCTGGGAGCGCGCATGAATGGCATTCATGAGGTCACCGGTTCGATCCCGGTCAGGTCCACCAACTCTTTCCTTCCAGTTCCACACCCCACGGTCAATTGAACGCGGCGGCAGCTTCGCCCGGTAGGACGACGCCGCGGCCGTCTCACGTATCGCCTGGCTACCCGTCTGCTGGATAGGCCATCGTACTGATCAGTGCATTCTCGGCCTGCCTCGAATCGAGCCGGGTGTGTTGGACGACGACCGGCACGTTCGACTGGATCAGGCTGGCGAAGTCGGTGTCGGTGGGAATCGGTTCCGGATCCCTCAGGTCGTTGAAGCGGATGTGCCGGGTGCGTCGTGCGGGCACCAGGATCAGGAAAGGGCCGGCCGGTTCCCTGTCCGTGAAGTAGACCGTCACCGCGATCCTGGCATCTTCGCTTCCCGTGTTGAGGATGCAGATCGTCTCGTGACTCGTCATCTGCGGCGCTGGACCGGTGCTCGAGCCCGGAATGTAGCCTTCGGCGATGGCCCAGCACCGGTGACCGATTCCCATGTGGCTCAGATCGACTCCCTCACCTTGTCCGACAGCACCGTCAGCGCGATCCTGCCTCGATGCGGTTGCCCCTTCGCCAGCGACTGGGCGAACTTCGTCGCCTGGTCGAGAGACACCTTGGGCGGCATCGGTGGCGTGTACGGGTCGACCGTCGCCTCCACGATGACCGGCCCAGGCGCCGCCAGTGCCTCCTCGACGATGCGCCCGCAGTCGGACGAGCGCTCGACGCTCAGGCCCGTGGCGCCGCAGGCCCGAGCGAAGGCGGCGAAGTCGATCGGCTGCAGGTCGCACCCGTACTCCGGATGGCCGAGGAACACCATCTGTTCCCACTTGATCATGCCAAGTGAGTTGTTCTTGACGACGAAGACCTTGATCGGCAGCTGGTACCTGACGCAGTTCGCGAACTCGGCCATCAGCATCGAGAAAGCGCCATCGCCGACGAAGGCCACGACCTGCCGGGCCGGATGGGCAACCTGGGCTGCGATGGCATAGGGGAGTCCGTTGGCCATCGAGGCCAGGGTTCCCGACAGCGAGTGCATCTGCCCGCGCTTGACCCGGATGTGCCGCGCCCACCAGGTCGCCACCGTCCCGCTGTCGCAGCAGACGATCGCGTCGTCGCGGAGCCGGCTGCCGATCTCCCAGGCGACGACCTGCGGCTTCATCGGTGTGTCGTCGCGTTCGCCCCGCTCGTCCATGAGCTCCCACCAGTCGCGCATCCCCGCCTGCGCCTTGTCCAGGAACGCCCGGTCGTCGTTGCGGCGCAGGAGTGGGAGCAGGGCGCGCAGCGTCCGGGTCGAGTCGCCCACCAGCCCCACTTCAACCGGGTACCTCAGGCCGATCCGCATCGGATCGAGCTCGACCTGGACGCCGCGCGCCTGCCCGGGCTTCGGCAGGAACTCGATGTACGGAAACGAGGTGCCCACCATCAGCAGGGTGTCGCACTCTTCCATCGCCTCCTGCGACGGCCGCGTGCCGAGCAGCCCGATCGTGCCGGTGGTGTAAGGGCTGTCGTCGGGTACGGCTGCCTTGCCGAGGAGCGCCTTCACGATCGGAGCACCGAGCCGTTCGGCGACCTGTTCGAGTTCGGGCCCGGCGTCGAGCGCTCCCCGCCCTGCGAGGATGACCACCTTGCGTCCGCTCGCCAGCACATCGGCGGCCTGCGCCAGGTCGGCGTCGGCCGGCAGCCGGCTGCTGAATGCTGCCACTTCCGCGCTGAAGCCCTCGATGTTGCGCTTCGACCGGCTGCTGTCGATCGCCTGATCCTGCAGGTCGACGGGAAAGGTGATGTGCGACACGCCCCGGTACAGCAGGGCCGTGCGGCACGCCAGGTTCGTCACGGCCTCGACGTGCGCCGGCGCCATGATGCGGGCGTTGTACTTGGCCACGTCCATGAACACCTTGTCCAGCTCGACGTCCTGTTGCGTGTGCGTCGAGATGAGGTCGTGGTACGGCATGCCCGTGATGGCGAGCACCGGCTGCCCGTCCAGCTTTGCATCGTAGAGGCCGTTCAGCAGATGCAGCCCGCCAGGACCGGACGTGGCGAGGCAGACGCCGAGACGACCGGTGAACTTGGCATACGCACACGCCATGAACGCGGCCGACTCTTCATGGCGGACCTGCACGAAGCGGATCTGCTCCCGCCTCACGCGCAGCGCCTCCATGATGCCGTTGATGCCGTCACCGGGCAGCCCGAAGATGGTGTCGACGCCCCACGCCTGCAGGGTCTCGACCAGGATGTCGGCAGCGGTCGCGCTCATGATGGATTCCTCTCTTTCGTGTGAGGCCGGCCGGCGATGGAGCCGGCTAGTGGGCAAAGCGGGCCACATCCGCCCGCCTGAGTTCCAGTCCCAGTCCAGGCCGGGTGCGGTCCGGCTCGAGGACACCATTGGTCGGTTCAGGCGCGCCGTCGAAGAACAGCCGCTCAATCCGGGCGTGGTCGTGGAAGTACTCGACATGCTGCACGGCCGGGATGGCGCAGCATGGATGCGCGTGCAGCGCGGGTGCCGTGTGGGCGGAGAGCGCCACGCCGTGTGCCTCGCACAGGGTGGCAGCCTGGAGGAACCCGGTGATCCCGGCGCAGCGCGTGGCATCTGCCTGGAGCACGTCCACGGCGCCGGCCGCCAGCATGCGGCGGAAGTACGGAAGGTCATAGCCGTACTCGCCGGCCGTGATGGCCATTCCGCTCGGCGCCCGATCGCGAATGAGGCGCAGCCCTTCCAGGTCGTCCGACGACACTGGTTCCTCGAACCAGGTGACGCCCGCCTCGGCGAAGCGCTCGGCGTGGGCGAGTGCCTGCTTCCGGCTGTAGCCGCCGTTCGCGTCGACGAACAGTTCGACATCGGGCCCGATTGCCGATCGTGCGGCGCGCACCCGTCCGTCGTCCTCCCCTGGCTGGCGGCCGACCTTCATCTTGACCCTCGTCATGCCGCGACCTGCCCACCCTCCCAGCTGCTCCTGGAGCGCCTCAACTGAGTAGGACGTGAAGCCTCCGCTGCCGTACACCGGAACCGTGCGCCGGACGGGCCCGAGCAGCCCGAGCACCGACACGCCGAGCATGCGAGCCTTGAGATCCCACAGCGCAACATCCACGGCGGCGATGGCCATTGATGCGATGCCTGGTCGGCCGAGATTGCGGATCGACCGCACCATCGCCTCCCATAGCTCCCTCGTGCCCCACGCGTCGCCCCCGACGACGACATCGGCGAGCCGGGTCTCGATGAGGCGCGCCGTCGCCAGGTCTGCATACGAGTAGCCCAGGCCGCAGACCCCGGCGGCCTGAAGCTCGACGACGACGATCGTGGTACTCGCCCACTCCAGCGTGCCGTCCGACTCGGGCGTCTCGGTGGGCACCGTGTAGGCCGAGACGGTGAGACGCGACACCGGCGCGGCGGACGTGCTGGGCACCGTCGACTTTGCCACGACGAAATGGTGAGCAAGGACGATTCCGGCGTCGGATCTGATGCTGCCGTATCGCTCACCCGGGACGTGCAGGTCGAGGATCGGCTGGGCGGTCAGCGAGGCTTCTCGCGTGAACGGCCGGCGTCTCGGCCCCGACAGCGGAGCGGTGCAATGCCTCTCGAAGGACCTGGGCCAGGTGAACCGCCTGCCGTCCAGTTGTCTGCGCAATCTGTTCGCGGCAACTGAACCCGTCAGCCACGAGCCACGTGCGGTGGTCCGCGTTCCGGACAGCCGGCAGCAGCACGCGCTCGCCGCAGGCGACCGACACGTCGTAGTGTCGGGCCTCGAAACCGAATGCGCCGGCCATCCCGCAGCAGCCGGAGTCGAGCACGCGGCACTGGAGGCCGAGACGGCGAAGCAACGCCGCGTCCGATTCTGCGTCGAGGACCGCCTTCTGATGGCAGTGCAGGTGGAGCAGCGCCTCGCCCCCCATCCTGGGCCACCCCACGTCGGAGGCGTACCGCCCCAGGAACTCGCCGAGCAGCATTGTTCGTTCGCTGAGGCGGCGCGCATCCTCGTCGGCCGGCAGGAGCTCGACGAGTTCGTCACGGAACACGGAAACGCAGCTCGGCTCGAGGCCGACCACGGGCACACCGGCGCCGATGGCGGGGCGCAGCGCCGCCACGATCTGCCGGAGCTGGCGCTTTGCCGTGTCGAGCATGCCGAAGTCGTATAGCGGCCGTCCGCAGCAGAGCCCGGATGGCGGCAACTCCACGCTGAAGCCGCAGTATTCGAGGACGTCGATGGCCGCTTCGCCGATCTCCGGGTGGAAGTAGTTCGTGAAAGTGTCGGGCCAGAGGATGACCCGCCGGCCGCGCGCCGATTCCCGGGGGCGCCGCGGGCGGCCCGTCAGCGTGTGCTGCGCGAACGGCGGCAGCCGTCGCTCCGGGGCGACGCCAAGCACACGCTTCGCGGCGGCCGCCGGCAGGCGGTGCTGGGTGAACCAGTTCGCCACTCGCGGGGCGAGGGCGGCCAGTCGAGCCCAGCGAAAGATGAGTCCGAAGGCGTACGCGTAGAGCGGCCGCAGGCGCCCCTCGTAGTAGTGCGCCAGGAACTCGGCCTTGTAGGTCGCCATGTCCACCTGGACCGGGCACTCCCCCTTGCACCCCTTGCAGGCGAGGCAGAGGTCCAGTGCCTGCCTGACCGCGCCATTGCGCCATCCGCGGTCCAGGGCGTCGCCCTTGAGCATCTCGAAGAGCAGGCGTGCCCGTCCGCGCGTCGAGTGCATCTCCTCCTTCGTGGCCATGTAGCTCGGGCACATGGTTCCCGCGTCGGTCTTTCGGCAGGCGCCCACCCCCACGCACCGGAGCATGGCGCGATTGAAGTCGCCGCCATCGGCTGCGTAGGCGAAGTGCGTCTCGACTGGGCGTGGCGCATAGTCCGGCCCGAGCCGCAGGTGTGCGTCCACCGGAGCCGCGTCCACCAGCTTGCCCGGATTCATCCGGTCGCGCGGGTCCCAGATCCGCTTGAACTCACGAAACGCGTCCATCAGCCGGTCGCCGAACATGCGCGGCAGGAGCTCCCCCCTGGACTGGCCGTCGCCGTGCTCCCCGGAGAGCGAGCCGCCATACCGTGTCACCAGGTCGGCCGCCTCCTCCACGAACCGGCGATACGCGCGCGTGCCTGCGTCGCTTGCCAGGTCGAAATCGATCCGCGTGTGCACGCACCCGTCGCCGAAGTGACCGTAGAGGTCGCAGGCATAGCCATGGCGATCGAGCAGCGCCCTGAAATCGCGCAGGTACGCACCCAGCCGTTCGGGCGCCACCGCGGCGTCCTCCCAGCCTTCCCACGTGAGCGCCTGGCCCGGCACGTGGGCAGTTGCCCCGAGCCCCGACTCGCGGAGTACCCACAGGTCGTGTTGTTCGCCGGGGTCCTCGACGATACGCATCGACGGGGGGTGTGACCGCTCGCGCGTGAGCGCCTCCACCAGGGCGGCCGCTGCGGCGGCCGCCTCGTCGCTCGTCGCCGAGCCGAACTCGGCAAGCAGCCAGCCCCGGCCCTCGGGCAGCACCTGGCGACGGGCGGCCAGCAGGCCGGCGTTCCGGAGATCGCTGACGAGGCGGTCGTCCATGCCTTCCAGGCCAATGGGGCCTGCGTGGAGGATGCGCGGCACGTCATCCGCCGCCTGGTAGATGTCGGGATAGCCGAGGACCAGCAGCGCACGGCAACGCGGATTCGGCACCAGCCTGACGGTGGCTTCCAGGATGGTGACGCACGTCCCTTCGGACCCGACGAGTGCCCGCGCGACGTGGAACCCACGTTCGGGCAGCAGCTCGTCGAGGTTGTACCCCGACACGCGGCGCTTGATGGCCGGGAACCGCGCGCGAATCTCGTCGGCGTAGCGATCGCGCAGCGCACGAAGCGCCGCATAGATCTCCCCCCGGCGCCCTCCCGCCGCGACAATGCGATCGACCTCGTCGTCGCTTGCGGGCCCGACACGCAGACGGACGCCGTCATAGGTCAGGATGTCGAGCTCGTCGACGTTGTCGGCCGTCTTCCCACCCATCACCGAGTGGACACCGCACGAGTTGTTGCCGATCATCCCACCGAGGGTGCAGTAGGCGTGGGTCGACGGATCCGGCGCGAAGGTCAGCCCGTGCCGTTCCGCCGCGTCGCGAAGCTCGTCGAGCACCACGCCCGGCTGCACCGACGCGGTCCGCCTGTCCGGGTCGAGCGCCAGCACCCCACGCATGACCTTGGAGAAATCGAGGATCACGGCTGTGTTCGTGGTCTGACCCGCGAGGCTGGTACCTCCTCCACGCGGCAGCACCGGCACGTCGAACTGATGACAGACCGCCACTGCACGCTCGACGTCCGTGTCGTCCACTGGCACGACCAGTCCGAGGGGAACCTGCCGGTAGTTGGAGCCGGTGGTCGCGTACAAGGCCCGGCTGCCGGCGTCGAACCTGACTTCGCCGCGGACCGCTGCCCGCAGCGCCGTCTCGAGCGCGTGCGGCCGTTCCCTGTGCAGCGTGAGGGGGGCTGGACCGTGCGGCTGCGTCATGAGGACGCAGACACCCGGTGCAAGCCCTGAGCCGTCCTGTGCGACTGCGCGGTGCACGAATCGCTGGAAGTGCCCAGGCGGCGCCTCCGCCCGAACAGCAGATC
>WBZO01001573.1_pt1 | contig 34639 bp, 32 predicted proteins | sample 5204261 | NCBI WGS metagenome assembly WBZO01 (sample SAMN12412400, study PRJNA552823) | activated sludge metagenome | isolation source: activated sludge from anammox sidestream of wastewater treatment plant... | place: USA: North Carolina | collected 2017-09
GCCGCCCGCTCCTTCAGCGCCTCGTAGCCGGTCAGGCTGGCGGGCTCCGGCCGGGGCCGATGCCGCTCCAGCACCAGCCAGGCGACGTAGCGCAGCAGGTCAACGGTGCGATCGTCGCCTATCCGAAACCCCGCGCGCGAACGATGGCGGTGCAGCTGTCGCTCGCTGATCACCTCGCCTAGCGGCGTGGAGTTCAGCAGGCGGACCGCTTCGGTCGGCTTCAGCTTGCGCGGGTCAATCGCCACGGCCGGACATCTCCCGAATGAGCCAGGCGGCGTAGTGCACGAGGTTCAGCGTGCCGTCCGCGTTGATCGGCGCGCCGGCTCCCCGGTCCAGCTCCAGCAGGTCGGCCGTGATCCGCTGGCCGCCCGCTGCGCTCAGCAGCCGGGCCGCGTCCGCCAGCGGCAGCGCCGCCGGGTTCAGCCTGGGATCGGGCTCGGCCATCACGCCGCCTCCCGTCTCGCCGGCCCGACCCGCCCGGGTAGGCCCCACGTCGCCCCACGGCGGCCGTGTGGCCGCGTACGTAACCAGTAGAGGCTCGTGGCCGCCCGGGCGCGAATGAGAGCGCTCTCGCCCCGCATGTCGCCCGTCGGGCCGCAGACTCGGACCTGGCGCGGAGACATGCAAGGAATTCTCGGATTGCTCGCCAAGTCGCCTTGCTTTCCGGCCGCCCGGCTGGACTCATGTGCCTGTACGCACGGGGCGTACGAAGCGACGCGAAGGAGAACGCGATGACGACGAAGAACGCGAAGCCCAGCAGCCTGGCCCAGGAAACCGCGATCGAAACAACCGTCCGCCTGGCGGCGATCCAGCGGATCGCCCGCGAGGAGCTCGGGCTCGAAACGCTCGACGCCCGCAACAGCGACCAGCTCGACTTCCACGAGCTGGCGGTCTGGCAGATCCGCAAGGCGCTGCTCAAGGCGTACGAGGCCGGCATGGCCCGCCGCTAGCGACCCGAACGCGAGCGCCCCGCGGGGCGCCAGCGCCCGGGCCGCGATGGGGCGGCCGGAACCAGGAGCACGAACGTGATGAGCACGACCAGCAGATTCGACGGGGCCGTACACGACGAGGCCAGCGCCGACATCGGCAGCAACCGTCAGGGCGAGCGCGTCGTCCGGCTGGACCTGACGTACACGCGCGGCACCGCGCCGAGCAGCACGACGATGATCCTCACGCTCGACGCGGCCATCGCGCTGCGCAATCAACTTGATGGCCTGTTCGACGCAGCCGGCGTCGACGACAGCACCGGCCTGGTCGACGAGGCCGACGCCTGCCCGCGCTGCGGCGAGCGCGACCAGGACAGCCTGGTCTGGCAGGACGACGCCACGATCCACTGCACCAACTGCGGCACGCGGTACGACCCCGACGCCCGCCAGGACGCGGACAACCAGCCGCAGTAGCGCTGCCGAAACCCGCTGCGGCGGGTCGCCCGGGCGCGTGAGACCCGGGCCTGACGAGGCAACGCGAAGGAGACCTGCATGAAGAAGAACGACGTCGAGACTGGCGCGACGTATGTCGCCATGGTGAGCGGCAAGCTGGCCCGCGTGCGGATCGAGCGCGAAAGCCCGCACGGCGGCTGGGATGCGACGAACGTCGACACCGGCCGGCGCGTTCGCATCAAGAGCGCGCAGCGCCTGCGGCGCGCCGTGAGCGACGCGCAGCGCGCCAAGGCGACCCCCGCGTGCGCGGGGGCGGCAGCCGATCAGGAGAACGCCCGGCTGCACGACGAGCGCGAGCGGTCGGCGGACGGCATGACCGCCAGCGAGCGGGCGATGGCGCAGAGCGCCGCGATCGACGAACGTCTCGCGGCCGCACCGCCGAGCATCGTGCCGTATGAGGTGCGACGGGCACGCGCCGAGGCGGCTCAACCTGAAGTGGGTACGACGCCGCTGGAGGACCTGCCCGACGGCGAGGCCTGCGACGCCGCCTACGACCCCGATGTGTGCGCGACCGTCGGCTGCGACCGGCCGGCCGCGCTGACGTACCTGGGCCGCCCGCGGTGCCAGGCGTGTTACGAGGACGATGTCGCCGATGGCGGCGACGAAACCAGTGCAACCCCCAACCACGAGGAGAATGCGATGGCAACGACGACGAAGAAGTTGAGCAAGAAGAGCGCGACCAAGACCACCAAGGCTCCGAAGGCCGCCAAGCAGCCCAAGGCCGCAAAGCCGAAGGCTGTAAAGCCCGCGGGCGACGCCAAGCCGAAGCGCGTCAGCGCCCTGGACGCCGCTGCCGAGGTCCTGAAGAAGGCCGGCAAGCCGATGCGCAGCCAGGAGATGATCGCCGCGATGTCCGAGCAGGGCCTCTGGTCCAGCCCGGCGGGCAAGACGCCGCACGCGACGCTCTACGCGGCGATCCTGCGCGAGATCGGCGACAAGGGCAGCGAGGCTCGCTTCCGCAAGGCCGACCGCGGGCTGTTCGAGTACGCCGGCTGAAGCGACCCACATCACGCTCCCACCTCGCATACCTCGGCCGAAGACGCCGGGGTGTCTCTTCGGCTGGTTGCCGCTCCGTCCGCCGCTGGAAACGAACGCTTCCTTGGCCCGACGTCTGAGAAACGCGTGTTTCTCAGGCCGCTGGAGCTTCGGCACGCATTGCGGCGTCCAGCTAAGTTGACGCGGAGGGGTGCCGTATATACAATGGATATACGTGGTGACACTCGGAGAACCGCCTTATGGTCAAGACGCTCACGAAACACGGAAACAGCTACGCTCTGATCATCGATCGCGCCATTCTCGAACTGCTCAAGATCACGCCCGAGACGCCGCTGGAAGTTAGCACGGACGGCAAGACGCTCACGATCGCGCCGGCCGCCGACCCCAAACGCCGGGCGCGCTTCGATGCGGCGCTCGACAAGACCAACCGCCGCTACGGCCGCGCGCTCAAGAAGCTCGCGGAGTAGCGCACCATGCAGCCGGACTTCCTCGAACTCGCCGAGGTGCTCTATATCCACGCCGACCAGATCGAGCGCTACGGCGGCGATGCGTCTATCCGTGAGGCCGGTCTGTTGGAATCGGCGCTGGCAATGCCGCGGGCGACCTTTGGCGGCGAGTTCCTGCATCGCGACCTCTTCGAAATGGCCGCCGCGTACCTGTTCCACATCGTCCAGAACCACCCGTTTGTGGATGGGAACAAACGCACGGGAACCGCAACCGCCCTCGTCTTCCTCGAGATGAACGGCGTCGCGCTGGAGGCGGACGAGGACACGTTGGTGGCGCTGGTACTGGATGTAGCGCAAGGGCGCGCGGACAAAGCTCGCGTCGCCGAGTTCTTCCGCACTCACAGCGTTTGAGGTATCGAGGGTCACGACCGCCCCTCCACTGTGTCGACGTCCTGCGCCGCTTCTTCGACCGGTCGCTGCACGACGAACGTCGCACCCTTCGGTTCCCGCTTGTCCCACCGCACGTGGCATGATCGACACAACCAGCGCACGCGGAGGGGCTGGTCGTAGCCGTAATGCGCAACCTCGATCCGTCGGCTGCTTACGTCGCACTCCTCGCACCGTGCGAGGCGAATCAGATTGCCGCGCCGAACGTGGTAGCGCACCAGACTCTGGGCGTTCTTAGCCTTGCGAGTGGTTTCGTGCAGGCGACGGCGCCCGGTCGTTTGCGATTTGACCTTGCAGGCCGTCGAGCAGAATCGTTGTGCCAAGCGCCTCACGGGTCCGAAGACGCCCAGGCAGACCGGGCAAATCTTGAAGCTCCGCGGCTTACGGTTGCCCCCGACCCGCCGCAGCGCGGACGAGCTCGGATCGCGGGGTTTGATTTCCTTGAGAATCAACACGGACGGCCTCCTTGCCTGTGAACTTGCACCAGCGTTCGCAGATGACATCGCAATACAGCGGGTCGAGCTCCAAGAGGAACGCTCGCCGGCCGGTCTGCTCGGCCGCAATCAACGTGCTCCCCGAACCGCCGAACAGGTCCAGCACGTTTTCGCCTGGACGCGACGAGTACTGCATGGCGCGCACCGCGAGTTCCACCGGCTTCTCCGTGAGATGGATCATCGATTGCGGGTTGACCTTCTTGATCGACCAGACATCGACCGCGTTGTTCGGCCCGAGAAAGACGTGCGCCGCGCCCTCGCGCCAACCATAGAAGCAGTTGTGCGTGACCAGCCCATCCGCGACGTAGTGGCCATACCGATCCACATCCATCGAGTAGACGGTGCCGTCGAACGAACACCGCTCAACCCCATCGATCTGCGCCCACCGGACCGCCTGCCCGCCATCCGGTGCAGGAATCATCATCACGTGCGGCAGCAGGTTGCACGCCCGCACGAGGGCCGAGGTGCGCCGACCGACCTTCGGCCGCGTGTGCGGATGGCGCAGGAACGGGTGCTCGATCGACCGTCCGTGGTCGGCCAACAGTCGCAGCGCATTGGCGTGCAGTGCCGCCAGGTCCATCCGTTCGTACAGACGATCCACGTCGGCGAGCGTGCGCCGCGACGAGGCGGATTCCGACCAGGTCGTGGTCGGGATGCCGTACTCGGCCAGGATCAATTGTTCGGCGATGGTCGCTTCGACGTTCGTCGGGTGAATCGAAAGAACCCAGGCCACCTCGCCGCCCTCGGTCTTGAGCCGGTGTTTCACGCCGAAGCCCCAGGTGGAAAGCAGCTTGGACTTACCTACGCGCCACCAGGCTCCGCGCCGCATGAGGTATACGCACCAGTACGACGCGGCCGCCGGCGAGAGCTTCACGCTCCACAGGTGCCCCGGCGTGCACCAGGTGACGCGGCCGACGGCGCGCACGCCGTACATCATGCCGCGGTATGACCGCGAGGTCGGATGGACGCCCAGGCCTTCGCGCAACCCGACTATCGCATGATGGTTCCGGCTATAGCTGATGACACGATCACCCTCACGCAGGCTGCTGATCGAAACCGGTCCGTCGGGCGTCTCCACTCGCGTCTCCGCCGGCTGGCACCACTCGTGGTTGCCCATGAAGTCCTTGCGCGTGAGGACCGGATGCTCCTTCACCCAGATGACCGCCTGCGAGAAGTACAGCTCGCAGGCCTTCAGCACCGGCGGGTAATTGCCGCAGTTCGCATACCCTCCCCAGATGTAGAAGCCGCGGCCGGGCAGCAGCACGCGCGCTATGTTGCCGAACCACGCGTGCAGCAGCTTGTCGAACGCCTCGTCGCTGACGAAGTCGTTCGCGAGCGGCCGGTCCTTCGGACGAAGCTTCTTGTGTGTCGGCTGCGCGACGCTCGGCCGGCGGTGCAGGTCGAACCCCTGGTGGTGCGTCATCCCGGGCTCGCCGAACGACGACAGCCCGGCTGCGATGGCGTTGTTGCTGCGCGGCTCGAGGCGCACGTTGTAGGGCGGGTCGGTGTTGACGAGATGCACGGGCAACAGCTTCGGCTTGATGTCTGTGCCGGCCGGCAGGTCGAGCACCTTCTTCGGCTCGACGGCGAGTAGAAAGTCCACGTCCGTCGCCGACGCGCTGTCGCCGCACAGCAGCCGGTGCTCGGTGCCGTCCGCGTTCCGCAGAATCCACAGGTCGCCGCGCCGCGTCACCGCCTCGTCCGGCGGCGCGGGCACGTCGTCCGGGTCGGTGAGACCCTGCTTGACGCCAGGATCGAGCAGCTTCGCGAGCTCGTCCTGGTCGAAACCGAGCAGCGACCAATCGATGCCGACGCCCTGCAGTTCGGCCATCTCCAGCGGCAGCAGTTCCAGGTTCCACTCGGCCAGCTCGGCCGTCTTGTTGTCCGCGATGCGGTAGGCGCGAATCTGCTCGGGCGTCAGGTCGCGCGCGACATGCACTGGCACCTCGCTCAGCCCGAGCTTCTGCGCCGCTTTCCAGCGAGTGTGCCCGCAGACGATCACGCCGGCCTCGTCCACGACGATCGGCTGGCGGAAGCCGAACCGCCGGATCGACTCGGCGACGGCATCGACCGCGGCGTCGTTCTGACGCGGGTTCTTCTCGTACGCCTTGATCGCGGCCAGCGGCCGCAGTTCAACGTTCAGCATCGGTCAGACCTCCATGTCTCGCGTTTCGGGCGGAACCTCCGCCGCCCGGGCGGCCCCCAGGCCGCGACGTTTGGCCCACGTTCGTCGCGGGCGGCCCGGTGGTACCGACCCACCAGCCAACGCGCCCGCGTCGCCCAGGGTAGCCCCGGTGGCGCCTGCCGGGCGGCCGGACAGGCGCAACAAACTCTGTCGGGATTGCGAGCCCGCGCCCCAACACGATGCGGCCGATCGTCTGGGCGAGCAAACCTTTGCCCGCGCCCCGCACGTTGGCGTCGATCAGGAACAGCGGCGACGGACCGGTGAATGCGAACCGCGCCAATGGAGTGAGCAGCGCGGCGACCCACGCGCCCTTGTGCTCTTCCGATTCGAACGGGAAATCGCAGACGACCTCCAGCAGCGCCGTCAGCGCCGCGTCGGCGTCGTCGATGTTGATCTCGGGATGGATCGGCGGGAACGCCGCCCCGGGCGCCGGCTCGAACAGGACGCCGGTGCGCTGGTCGTAACCGGGCGACTGCCAGATCGACCCATCCGGCCGCAGGATGGGCGTGTCGGAGACGCCCATCAGGTGACGGATGCCGTCCCACTCGGCGCGGGCTTCGACGGCGCTCACCAGCCAGGGCGTGGGGTGCGCGGCGACCTCCTCAGCCTTGCGGTTCAGCTTGCTGAACGTGGCGACGCGCGTCATGCGCTCGCGCAGGTTCGCTGCGGGCATCGCCTGGATCGTGGCCGAACCGTCGCAGCGCAGGATGCCGTCGCTGGGCTGGCGGTCGCGGATCACGCGCACAAGGATGCCGCCACGCTGGTACAGATCCTGCTCAGCCGTCAGCGCGGCGATCGTCTCCCGGACGACGCGGTGCTCCTCCGTGTCGATAAAGACGTTCGGGCGCGGCGACCCGCCGGCCGGCGGCCGGGCTGGAGCGGCGGGCGGCGGCGCGTCGCGCGCAGCTTCGACGAGGCGCAGTAGCTCATCGACGGTCCCGCCGGCGTCGAACCAGTCGCTGGCGTCTTTGCCGGGGCCGGGCAGCTCGAGCACGCGAATCTCCGCGGCGCGGTTCTGTAGCCGCATCGCCACGTCGGCGGCGTGCTCACGGCCGGCAGCATCCCTGTCGGCAATGACCACGACGCGGCGGCCATGCAGCGCCGAGTCGTCGGACAGCTTGCTCCACTTCTTCGCTCCGCCCGGGTTGCACGTGGCGATCAGGCCGACGGACGCCAGCCGATCCACGTCCTTCTCGCCTTCGGCGACGAAGACCCACTCGTCACGGTTCGAGGTGAGCAGCTCGGGCAGGCGGTACAGCACGCGCGCTGTGCGGCCGAGCTTCCACGACCACCCGCCGTTGCCGTCCGGCCGACGCTGCTTGAACTGTTTCCCTCCGAAACGCACCACCTGGAAGCGCATCTCGCCGGCGGCGTCGCGGTAGTCGTACGTGGCTTCGATGCGCGCGTGCCCGTCGCCGTTGTTGCCTGGCGGGAACAGATCGCCCAGGCGCAGGCCCATCGCCTTGCACACCGCGACGGGCGCGCAGCCGGCGTGACAGTGCAGCAACACGCGCCCGTCGTCGCCAAGCGCGACGCTGAGGCTGGCGTGCTGGTCGTCGTGAGCGGGACAGCGCGCTTCGTGGCCGTCGCCGCACTTGCGGACGCCGGTCAGACGACCGAGCACGTTCTGGAGCGGATCATCCCTGATCACGCAAGTAACTCCCAATCACCTGCCACACGTCCTCGACTGACCGCGCCAGCACGTACACGCCGCCGAAGCGATCGATCATCTTCTGAAAGGCCTTCTGCTCGGGCGTCTGGGGACACCCCGGCCGCTTGACCTCGATCTCCAGGCGCACCCCGCTGGGCAGGATGCCGGTCAGGTCTGCCTGGCCGGGAAGACCGAAGCGCACGACGCGGCCGCCGGCGCTGCGCGGGCCGCCGATGCGCGCGACGCCCACGTTGGCCCGCCACAGGCGCATATCGCGCCGCGTGCCGAACTCGCGCAGGATCGCGTTCTGAATCTGCTTCTCGCTCAGCCAGACACCTCCTGCCGCGCGAGGAAGCGTTCACGCATCGCCATGCCACGTACCTCTGACACGAACCCGCGCGGCCAGCAGCCGAAGTTCTCGCGGTAGCGATGCGCGGCCCAGCCATCCGCGAAGCCGCGCTCGCGTGCTACCGACAGCAGCCGCTGATAGACGGCGCGCTTCTGGTCGAGCGTGGCGTTGGCGGGGTCGATCAGCTCTCCGTCGGCTACCACCGGCTTTGTGCCGAAGCGCTCCTCGAAGCGGTAGTAACTCCACCCCTCGCGGTAGCCCATCGCTTCGCGTTCAGCCTCGATCAGGTTCCAGATCTGCCGGCGGTACTCGAAACTGGAGTCGTCGAACTCGGTCAGCTCCCCGGCGGCGTGAACGTCCGGGCGCTCGCGCCGGCGATCCTCGGCAGTGGGCGCCCAACCGCACTCCGGGCAGGATTCAAGATGCAGTTCATAGAGCAGACCGCACTCGCCGCAGCGCCGCAGCCCGAGGGGTTCGCTGTGGCCAACCTTCTCCCCGTTGAGCGAGTAATTCAGCCCGCGCGTCACCAGGCCGTGGATGTGGTGGTTGCCGGCGTGGTCCAGCACGATGGCGCCGTCCTTGCCGTCGGCGGCGCGCATCACCCGCCCGATCATCTGGAGGTGCAGGTTCAGCGACGCGGTGGGTCGGGCGATGATTGCGCATTCGAGCGCGGGCAAGTCCCAGCCCTCGGTCAGCACCATGCAGTTGCTGACGATGAGCGTCTCGCCCGACGCCAGGCGCGCGAGGATCGCGTCGCGCTCGTCGCGTGGCGTGGAGCCGTCGACGTGCTCGGCCGGGATGCCGGCCTGGCGGAATGCGTCGGTGATCGCCCTTGAGTGCGCCACGTCCACGGCGAAAGCAACGGTGCGCTTGCCCGGGGCGCGCTTCAGCCAGGTCGCGACGATGTCGGCGTTGAGTTCGTGCGTGTTTGTACGCTCGGCCAGCGCCCCAATGCTGTAATCGCCGGCGATCACCTTTACGCCGCGCAGGTCGGGCGACTTCGAGGCCCAGACCTTCGGGCGGTGCAGCACGCCGGTGTCACACAGCTCGCCGGGCTGCGCTGCCACGACCAGCTCGCCAAACAGATCTCCGAGGCCGTGGCCGTCGAGCCGAAACGGCGTGGCCGTCAGACCAACGACGCACGCCTGCGGGTACGCGTCGAGAATCGACTGGTAACTGTCGGCCGTCGCGTGATGGCACTCGTCGATGACGATCAGGTCCGCCGGCGGCTTATCGCGCCGGATCAGCGTCTGCACCGACGCGACCTGCACCTGCGCGAGCGGCATCGGCGCGTAACCGGCCATGATGATGCCGCAGACGAGGCCGTGGGCCCCGAGACGCTTGGCGGCCTGGTCGATCAGCTCCTTGCGGTGCGCCAGCCACAGCGTGGACACGCCGACCTGCTCGACCAGCGCCGTGGCCATCACCGTCTTGCCGCTTCCCGTGGGCGCGACGAGGATCGGCCGGCGGTCCAGGGCGGCGATCACGTTTTCCACGGCGCGTTGTTGGTAGTCGCGGAGGATCACGAAGCGCGCTCCTTGTTCCGCTGCGCGTCGTGTTTCCCCCACTCAAACCTCAGCCTGTCGGCCGCATGATGGAACGCGTCTTCGGCCTGACGCACCGCCTTCATGTCGCACGCCTCGCGGGGAAGACGCTCGCGCTCGCGAGAAACAAGGTCGCTGACGACATTCGCCAAGACCTGGGTCAGACGCGGCAGGTCGTACGACGCCATCGCGAGGGCGCCCGTGATTGCGAGCGAGAACAACTCGACGTCGCAAGCGGCTTCTTCTTCGGTCTCTGGGCGCTCTTCGTATGTCACGCTGAACTTTGGCCCTGAGATCTGCACGCGATAGAACTTGTCCGCGCCAGCGATCATTGGCATGACTCCCTGTTCAAGACCGCGAACCACGTTCCGCACCACAGACCAAAGGCCCCTTCAGCGGATCAGAAGGGGACTTCATCTGCAGGAGTTTCGGCGACGAACTTGCTGCCCTCGGCGGCGAAACGAGCCCATTCCTGCGGCGTGAGCTGCTCGGGCTGCTTGCCGGGGAACATCTCGCCTAGGCGCCGGAACCACTCGCTTTCGACTTGCTCGGGCGTGTAGGTCTGCGGGCAGGCCTTCGTGAACACCTCCCACGCCTGCTGCATCGTGAGGCCCTGCGCGGCGGCCGTGGGCGAGGGGCGTGGAGCGGACGGCGGTGTGGCCGCCTTGGGCTTCGGTGGTGCTGGGCGACCGGGCTTGGGCGCCGGCGCCGGTGTCCCGCCGGCATTCGCGCGGAACTTGGCGCCGAGCCGCGTGGCGATGGAGCGGCGCGCCGAGTCGTCCGCCTGTGGGACGCCCGACGGCGTCGCACCCTCGGCGTCGACGTACTGCACCTTCAGGCGCGTCTTGTTGTCGTACGTCTCGAACGCGAGCTTCACCTGCACGACGAGCTGGCCGAAATCGGCGTCCTGGAGCCAGAACGGGTCGCGCCCGTCCCAGCCGAACGCGGACTTCAGGTGGTCGATCGTGACGGTGTTGAGCGTGCCGTCGCGCTTCTCGAGGTAGAAGTAGCCGGTGACATCGAGGTCCTCCTCGACCGGCTCCCATTCGCCGTTGATCAGCTCCTGCGTGAGCTGGAAGCGGCAGATGAACGTGGCCAGCTTGTTCGGCCCGGTCTCGGCCACGCCATGCTCGAGAATCGTGGCCTTGAAGCGTCCTTCGCGGTTCGGAAGCATGCGGTCGATCTCCTACTTAAGCAGGTGGGTCCACAGCGACGTGTCGAACTTCGTCAGCGCCAGCGGGTCGGCGATCGTGCGGCTCTTGGCCATGCAGTGCGGCAGCTCGCACGGGTAGATCGTGCGCGTGCCCGAGCCGGTGCCCTTGCCGTCGCGCACGTCCACGTCGTAGCCGAGGAACAGCACGTGATCGGCCCACTCGCGCACGCGCAGCCGGATCGCGGCCTTGCCGCTCGACGGGCACTGCAAACGCGGCTCATAGCGCAGCCAGTCGTCGCCGTGCGGATTGGGCACGGTGTTGGTGCAGTCGTGGCAGATCAGGATCACGTGCCGGCCGGCGCGAGTGTGCTGATCGAGGTCGCCAAGCAGCGTGAGGAACGTGTCGAAGACGTGCGTGTAGCCTTTGCCGAAGCCGTAATCCTCGATCCGCCGGATCACGATCTCGCGCTTCTCGTGCGGCACCGTCGCGATGGTGTGCGCGACGGCTAGCTCCTCCGCGCGCGTGGCAGAGTCGAGCACGATGGTCTTCACGCCTTCCCAGCCCGAGGCGTGCAGCGCGTCGCGGATGTCCTGCCACGTCGCGGCGCCGTCGATCGGGCGGACGTCGAGGTTCAGTCCGCCCTCGGCGAACGATGCGCGGAGCCGCGGCAGCGAGTCATCCAGGTCGAAAAACGCGACCGGCCCGGGCGCCGTGGCGGCGAGCGTCGTTTTTCCGATGCCGCCCGGTCCATACAGGACCACGCGGTGCCCGGTGCCCTCGGCGATCGTGCCGAACGCGACGCGCGTCTGCGGCGCGGGCTCGCCTGTCTGCCGCGTTGATTGCGGCGCTGGATTGCCGTTGCGGGCTGGCGCGTCGCCAGGCACCGGCCGACTGCGCGGCGGTGGTGCGGGCCTCGTCGGTGCTGAGGTCATTGATCGTCTCCTGCTGAAAGTTCGGGGTGAACGTCGGTCAGAATCTGGAAGCCCGACGGCGCCGTGCCGGGCACGACCCGCACGCCGTTCAGGCACAGGTCGGCGAACTCGCACGTCCCGCACGTGAAGCGGTGAATGTTGCGGAACCAGCGGCCGTGGCGGCGGGCGTCGAGGAGCTGCTTGGCCTGCTGCCAGAGCTCGGCCTGGAACTCGGCCAGCTCGTCCTCCAGCCGCGGGACTTCGCGGCGCTGGAAGTAGTAGTCCGGCCGCTCGCCGATGTCCGTGAGCAGCCGGGCGCCGTACTCCTCCGGCGTCTCGTCGCATTCGCGCTGCGCGGCGTAGAGGCGGCCGTCCTTCGTGTACTTGCGCTTGTCGGGCGGGGTAGCCCTCAGCGGCGCGATCGTCGGCTTGCGCGTCACGTCGTACAGAACGGTCGCGACGTCGTAGCCGAGAGCCCGGCCTGCGATCACATATAGAGAGATTTGCGGGTCGCAGCGCAGACGTAGCCAGTAGTCGCTGTCGGGGCCGATGTCCTCGGCGGCGGTCTTGTACTCCAGCACGGCGTGCCGGCCGTCGGCCAAGCGGACGATGGCATCGATCTTGCCCCCCAGAATGAATGCGCGGCTCCACCGTCCCGTAAACGGATTAACGAGTGGCCGTCTGAAGATGCGCTCGACAGCAACGACCTCGATATCGTCGTTCTCGTAGCGCCAGAAGTGACCGGCCAGGAGCTGCTGGACCACCTCGCGCTCGACCTTCCACTCGTAGCTGTCCGCCCACTCTGGCATCTGCTGGTACCCTGACGCGGCTTCGGCGATCGCATCCGCCGGATCGGCGCCGCGATTGTGCAGCTCCAGCCCGCGGTGAAACGCAGCGCCCAGGCGCAGCGCGTCACTCGTCCGCACGCGCGATAGCCCCAGCTCGTACCGGAAGTAATGCTGTTTCGGGCAACGCCGGAGTGTCGCCAGCCGTGTGGACGTGAGCAGGTCACGGGATGCGCCGGCGCTACGCTGCACGGCAACATGCGAGGTATTCGGCTGATCGAGCGCGGGCGTCATGATTCGGGGACCTCTTCTAGGGCGCGCTTCAGCACGAGTTCCCGATGCCCGAGCCGGCGCAGCAGGTGCCCGCCGGCCTGACGAAGCTCGGCCTCGACGCGATTGAACGTGTCCATCGCGCGCCGCTCGCGGTCCGGGTCGTGGCATGAGAAGGGGAGCTGCTCGAACCAATCGGCGACGGCGACGTACCGCAGCGCCGCGCCGAGAGCTTCCGCCTCGAGCAGCTTGATGTCTGGCTTCAACTGCACGGGCTTGTCATTCACGGGGTCCACGCCCAGGTCCTCGGCGTAGTAGTCACGTCGGAAGTCGCCCTGCCCGAGTGAGACGAGCGGAACTGACGCGGCCCTCTGCACGTCCATCGGTTTCATTGAGTCGGACATGCCGCCTCCTCCTGTGCTGAGGTGCGCGGACTCTCGACTCGCCGAACCTCGAAGGCGTGCTCGCCGAACTCGCGCGTCAGAAAGGCGGTGAATATGCGGACGACCGCGCTGCCGACCTCGGTGTTCGCGTCCACGACGACCGTCCGCCGCGGCTCGTCCAGGTGGTAGCCGACGTCCATCCGCACGCGGGCACCGCCGTAGAGTCCCTCCGCCGCGAGGATCGCGAGCTGAAGTGACATCTCGGCCTGATCCAACGGCACAGTCGCTTTCAGGACGAACCGGTACACGTCGCGCGTCATTGCCGGGCTCCGAGACCAGGCCCACGCGGGCCTCTACCCGGCTACCTATGCCGTGTCCGGCGCGTCTGTCCGCGGTTCTTAGAATTCGTCCAGCCCGGCCGCGGCGAAGCGTCTGCGGATCTCCTCGAGCGCGTTGCGGACCTGCCGCCTGGAGATGCCCAGCTCGCGTGCCGTGGACGCCACGTTGCCCCGTACAAGCCGGTCCCAAACGTCCGCCAGGTCACTCGGTAGACCGGCGATGACACGAGCGATCGCCGCGCGCAGTTCAAGCGATTCCTGCGAGTCGGCGTCCGGAAGCCCCAAGCGACGGCGGGCATCGGCTTCCGATACGGCGCCGGACCCGCTGACAGGGTCGTCCGTCACACCCTCCCGCAGCGTTTCAATTGAGCGGGCATAGAAGCCGGGGGCGCGTTTCGCGCGCTTCCGGTCGCGCAGCAGCATGGCGCTGTGCGACTCGACGATCTGCTGGATGAACGCCGCCAGCCGTCCCTTCTTCGAATCGAACTTCTCGATGTGCCGCAGGACGTGCAGCGTCAGTTCCTGCTGCACGTCCTCGCGCTCGGACGTGGCGAACCACGGCGTCCGGATCAGTTGTCGGGCTTTGGTGCGAATGATTCTCTGCGCTTCAGCGCCGAGGACGGCGCTGCGTAGGGATTCGTCTCCCACGGGTTGCCTCCGGGGCCGGAGGCGGGGCCGTGGGGGTGTCTGCCGAACTCAGCGCGCAGAAAGAGCGCTGGCCGCGACGCGGAGGTTTGAGCGTTCGCCGGGTTCGGCGACACCCAACGACCTCCGCACTCACGGCCAGTCAGTTGGCGAGTCTTCTGGTTACAGCTTGTATGTAGGTCGCGGCTAGAACCGTGTCAGACGCCGACGTCTTCTTCGACGACCAGGTCCACGGGCAAGCCGTCTTGAATCTCGATGCTCACAACTCCGTCCTTGATCCGACGGATTCTCACGATCAACTCCACGTGCTGCTGTTTCAGCACGAAGTCATCGAATAGTGGCTGCGTGCAGCCGCCCCGATCGTTCTTTCCGAGTCTGAGCTTGCGTTTTGTTTTGACCTTTGCGCCAAGCACTAGCTCGCCGTCACGAACAGGGATGTTGGGCACGGTTCCGTAGCCGACCTCGTGAGCAATCTCGAGCAGACGCTGCTCGCTGCGTTTCAGCATGCGCTTCGTCCAGGCCTTGACCGGCGGATCGCGTGACCGCGAACCATCGCGAAACCTCGAAACCGGTCCGGTACCACGAAGATGCTTCGACGAGTCCATGTCGATCGGTCGTCCCTGCGCGCGGACTCTCCGGCCGCTGACACGCCCGAGTGTCAGCTAATGTTCCGCACGTGCGTTCTTGGACAAAACGCGGAACCTATTGCCGCCGGCGCGTCACCCGCTTAGACTTGAAACGTCAACGTTCAAGTCCGGGACCTGTCCCGGCCTCCCGGTCGGCGGTTCCACCGCTGCCTCGGGAGCAACGAAACACGCCCGGCCCCAGCAGCAACTGGGGTCGGGCGTTCCTACGCCTTAAAGCCCTTCGACTGCAGCGCTTTCAGGACTTCAGTAACATCGGACAGCATGTTTTCGGTACGGATCACCACGCGCTGCGGGCGTCGTACTTCAACCGTGATCTTGCCGTCAGCCATGTTGATCGCGATCTCGCCCGCTGCGCGCTGCGAAACGTCGGAGCGCTCCTGGTAAGCGGTGAGCCCCAGGCTGTCGAGCAGCGAGCCAATCTCATTCGGCGGAACGATCACCCACTGGTCCTCGAGGGCCTTGCTCGTCGGTTGCGCGCCTTCGCCGTTTGTTGGTGCAGCGACAGCGGGGCGGAGCCGAATCGTGTGCGCCTTCGGGTTTGGGTCCCCCTCAAGCAGTCCCGCATATGCGGCGGACTCCAGGAAGCGCTTCATGAAAGTGTCGCGATCGTTGACGATTTTCAGCGACACTCGCACGAAGTCATCCACAAACGAGAGCTTGTGGTCCTGATTCTTGGGGCACTGGACGAAGGTTTCCTTGAAGAGGTCGTATGAAAGGAACGCCTTCGCCCTCGCCCGCGCACGAGCCTGCTCCGTCGGCCCGTACAGCATCTCGACAGCCAGATCGGTCAAGCGAACGTTGCTGGTGTCCGTGGTGACCAAACCGTAGGCTTCCAGGGCCGCGAGCTTGTGCTTGAACCGCCCCACTGCCTCAGAGTGACCGAGGGCCTGCGCGAAGCTCTTCTTCGACATCCGCCGCTCATGCTCGTCGATCTTCCGTGCCTCTTTCTCTGCGCTCTCGAGCGTGAGATAGATGAACCCGCGGCCGTGCTTGCGTCCGCCTTTTTCGTTCTCACCGGCGTCGTCGGCATCCACGTCGGCCACCGCGACGGCCTCCATTTCGTCCGACTTCGCTTCGACGACGTTGGTTTCTGGCATGCGGCAACTCCTTTCTGGTTTTCCGCCAGCAGCTTGAAGAATATCACCAATAATGGAGAACGTCAACTGCAAATCCGGTCCTCCGAACTATTTGCCGCGTCAGCGTATTCTTCCGGAATTGGCACCGTGTGTACGGCCATCAATGATATACGTAACATGCTGTAACAGAACGACTTGCGCGCAATACTGGTACATCGCCAGAACATGCCGGTGCCAAGCAAACGCGCGAGAGATTGGTTTTCGTGCCCGATAGATCGCCAGGTGATTGAGCGACGACGGCGAGAAATTTGAGGCACTAACCGTAATCACGCCAAGCTTCTCTCCGGAGACAGAAAACGCTAAGTCCGTTCGTGTGCAGTGAACGGTGAACGACGGTGCAAACAAAAAGGACCCTCCTAGAAGAGCGTAGCTGCCTTTGCGCGTACGAGGAGCTCTAGCTCTCCGAGTCTGATGCGCATCGCTTCGCGCGACACCTGAAACCGATCAGCGAGTGGCCTGCAAAAGTCATCCATCACCTCCTCGTCCGTGCCGTGTTGGGCGTTCGCAATGTGTGCCGTGGCGGGCGTACTCCGAAGCTCGCCGACGGCAACGGCCGTGGAGTTGCCGCGCCATGCTTCCCACGCGGCATACACGAGCTTCCGCGGCATCAGGAGGTTCGCCGCGAACTGATCGGCCTGCCATTCGACCGGGCGCTTGTCGCTGGAGCGACACACATACGCCGGCTTGGCGAGGTCGTCGCCGAACAGCCGCCCCTGCGCGACGTCCTCCAGGTAGTACTTCCGGTGCAGCCGCCAATGTCCGGCCTCGTGCGCGAGCGTGAAGTGATACCGGCCGCGCTTCCGTGGGTTCACTGCCGGATCGAGACTCGCATCGACACCGACGCGCTGTTCCCGCATCCACAAGGCGCCATGCACATCCCCGTAGGGGAACAGCTCGCGCATGTTTTGGAACTCGACGACGAGCTTCAGGTGCAGCTCGAGGATGTCGTCGATCGGCACCGGCGGGGCCGCAATTGCGCCGTGCGTTTCCGCGTACTCGGCGAGCACCAGCTCGGCTTCACGCTCGATGTGCTGCTTCGGCAGATACGGGACGTCGGTGCGCGCGACAGCGATACTTCGACTCACGAGTCCTCCTTTCGCTTCTGCTTCATCCGCCGGATCCGCTCGGTTACGCGTCGCAGCTCGTCGATCGTGAGCCCACTTGCCTCGCGCAGAAGCTCGGGAAGCTGCGTGGGCTTCTGTTTGATCAGGTCCGAAATGTCGGGCGGCAAACGCCCTGCGAGCGCGACCCACTCGTCCGCGTTCTCGCCAAGCAGTTCAGCCATGCGACGCACACGCTCTGCCGTGGGGGGCCGGTCAACCTTCCCTTGTTCGACCTGCGACAGGTACGTCGGGCTCACGTCCACCATCTCCGCGAACTTGCGCAGGGTGTAGCCCTTCGCTAGGCGTTTCTCGCGAATCAACTGGCCCAACGTTTTCGGCTCAGCGGCCATGACCAGGTCGCCTCTCTGCGTCACCGCACGTCGAACGACGAACTCAAGCCCAGATCATCGATCGCTTGTTTCACGTCCGATCGCAGTCCGCTTTCCAAGTCCGCGCCCACGGTCACCTCCAGGTCCACCCGAATGCGAAGTCCGTCTCCGCTCCGCAGCTTCGGCAACAGCCTCGTTCCCAGCCGGTTCCAAAGCTCCGGCGGCACAGTGCCGCCGATTCGAAGAACCACTTCGCGGGGTTCAGGGCGCGGCTCCAGCCCGGGGCCGGGAGGCTCTGGCGCGGGACCGGGGCCGGGGCCAGGCCCGGCGCCAGTCGGCTCGCGCCCAGCGCCGGGCGGCGGAGTTCCTCCAGACTTCAGGGTCTCCGCAAACTGGCGCTTCAGAAGGAACACGGCGGACTCGAACGCGACCTCGTCCGTGGAGACCGCGTCGCCTCGGGACCAGACGCGCTCGTATGTGCCGTCGCCCTTCGGGCCGGATGCCAACCCAAAGTCGCCGTTGCGCACGAACTCGGCGATGCGCTGCTTCAAGACGGCATCCGGATCAAGAAGCCGCGTCAGCGCTCCGTTGAGAAAGCTCTGCCGCAGGCTCGACAATGGCCATGCGCCCGACTCGGCGAACGCCCGCGGCCAGTTGCGATCGAGGTAGCCCGCGCCGACGGACTCATTCAGCAGTGCTTCGGCCTTCAGCGCCGCGATGATCCGACCGCACAAACTCTCCGCTCCACTGGAGTGCCCGGCACCCAGATCGATCACCTTGAGGCCGTCGCGCTCCGCGCCGTCGGCGAGCACGACAAAGCGATATCCGGCCCAAACCTCGTCGCGGACAGCGTCCTCGGCTTCCTTGACCTTGATCTCGATCTCGCGAAGATCCGTGCGTTCGTAGTCCGTGCCCAGTACGCCCTCCCGCACATCACTCTGGACGCGGCGCCACGCGAGCAGTAGCTCGACCTTGTCCCGCAAGTCGCGCCCCGGCTTGCGGATGCACCAGACAAGTGACCCCGGGTACAGCCGATCGGACTTCCCGCGCCGCTTCGTCCACTCAGCGACCTGGGCCCGCAGCCCCGGATCACCATTCCACTCGAGCAGCGGGTCCGCGAGTACAAGCGTCAGCTTCGGCGAGTCTGCGATGGCGGTCGAGTCCGACGGGAACGGAACGAGCGGGATCGAACGGCCGCGGTTGAACTCCTCCTCGACGATCCTCCTCATCGTCGGCTTGATCTCACTCTCATCGTCGAGCGAGGCGCGCCGATCGTGCACGGCCTTTTCGATCTTGGCCTTGTGGTAGATCTTGAAGCCATCCGACCCGACACGCTGGACGAAGAACGCGCGGCTCTCCAGCGCGATCGCGGCGTTGTCGATCGACGTCGTGTCGAGTTCCGGCTCACCCAGGGCGAACCGCAGCTCTGGCAGGTGCGCTACCTTGTCCCGCTGGCCGCCCGAGGACTCAAACAGAATGGCCGCCCCAACACGCCCGTGGATGCCCCGCAGCGCCCCCTTCGTGTCGGCGTCGAGCGCGCGAGCATGGGATTGATCGCCGGCGATGTCCGTCTCGATGGCTGCCTTGAGACGCATCTCGCCGAGCTGACCGAGCACGACGGCCCGGAATCCGGGATCATTTAGCGGCGCCGAGCCCAGCGTGATCAGCGGTTCGTTCCGTGCCTGCCGATGATGCTCGCCGAACACCCACGCGATCCACTGCGCGAGCATCGCCAGCGTTCCGCGGGTCTGTTGGAACTGCGGCAAAGGCGACCACTTCCGCTGAAACACAGAAAGCGTCGAGGGGTGAAACGGGTAGCACGCCTCGAAGCGGCCCTGGAGGTACTCCCGCGCTTTTTTCTCCGTCGCCGATGTGTCGACCGCCGTCCACTCTGGCGGGAGCTGCGCGCGGCGCTCGAAGCACCAGTCTGCGTACAATCGGGCGACGTTCTTGCGCACGCGATCGCTGCCGAGGTCGTCGAACAAGCGGCGGCGAATCACCTCGCTGATCTCGCTCTCGTCGTTGGCGATCAGGTCCTTGGCGACGCGCCGCACAACCTTCGTAATCCGGTCCTGCCACTGAAGGTCCCAGTCGGTCATCTCCACTTGGCTGCGCGGCAAGCTGATCACGGCCGACCCGCGGGGCGTCCCGGTCATCGCCACGGTCAAGTTCTGCACGAACGCGTGGAAGGGCTCCGCCATCGCCCGGTGCCGGTTCGTGAAATTCAGCACCTCGTCACAGAGGATCAGCACCGGCTTCCCCGCAGCCTTGAACAGCCGCCCGAGCGCCTCGGTCCCCGGCGGCGTCGTCTTCGCCGCCGGTCCCAGGGCCTCGGCGCCGGCGTTGCCCGCGATCTGCCAGGCTAGGTCGAGCCAGGGCGTCTCGCGGCCCTCGATCGGGTCCCACGCGTTACCGACGAATACGCCCACGGCGGCCTCTGGCGCCGTCGTCAACTGCGCCGACGACCAGAGATCCTGAACGCCGGTCAACGGCTTCGCCTTCGGCCCGAGCGTGGCGAGGTGATACAACGTCGTCAGCGTGTGCGTCTTGCCGCCGCCGAATTGCGTGATCAGCGTCATAACCGGCGAGGTGTTCTGCGTCTCGCCGGCGAGGCGGCGGAGGACCATGCCGACGTGCTCGGTGAGCGCCCGCGTCCAGCACGTGCGCGAGAAGAACAGCTCCGGCTTGCGATAGTCCTCAGGCGCCGTCCCGGCGACGACCTGCTCCAGCGCGATGGCGAACTCGCTCGGGTCGAACGACCGGCCTTCGCGGACCTCTTTCCGCGGCGTGACGATTTTGTACCAAGGGTCCATGATCGGCGCCTCACGTTCTCATCAGAAGTTCAAACACCTTCGTCGCAGACTGTCGCGGCCGCGCCAGGTTGGCGTACGCGATCCTCTCGAAGCCGCGGTCCGCGCCGCAGACGTGGTAACGGATTCCATCCGTCAGCACGACGTTGCAGGCCACACCCATGTCGTCGAGGTAGCCGCGCGCCTGGGCGAGCGCATCCTCAGGCCATCCGCCCGGGCGCTTGGCTTCGACGATGAACGAACAGTGCTTGGGATCACGCGGCAGCGAGTGAAACGCAGCCACATCGACGTGCCGCCACTTCACGGCGATCCGCTCCGGCGGCCAGCCGAGCGCTCGCAGGAGTGGGACGACGAAGTGCGCGACCAGCTCGTCCTCGCACGGTCGATCCCCGAAGTACTCGGTGCTCCAGTAAAGCGAGTGGAGGTCCTGCGCCAGTCCGACGAGCTTTGCGATCTCATCCGGCATTTCGGTCAGTGCCGCCTCTTCCTCGGGCAGCTCCGGCAGCGAGGCAGTCTGCCACGCTACCGGGGGCGACTCGATGAACCTCCGCGCGTAGTCGGCGACGTCCGGCACCTGCACCCGGGCGAACCGATGGCGCCCCGCAAACACGGGCCTCCCGAAGTCATACTCGTCCGGCAGCCGGAACCACCGCACCCGCCGCGCATGCGGAAGGTCCCATCCGTTCACGTCATCGAAGCGGTCGATGTACTCGTACTCTCCGGCGATTAGTCCGACGGCCCGAAGCGTCTGCACGCCCGTCCGGAGCAGGATGACATCACTCTCCTTCGCTTCCGACGCCAGCCGCCGGATCGAGACACCGCCGTCACCCTGATCGTCGAGGTAGTCGTCGTCCCGCCGGTCCGGCCGCCACGGCCCGGGACCTTCCGGCCCGAGAAGAGCGATGCCGTACCGCAGGAATGTCTCCGCGAACGCGCCGGAGCCCGGCCCCGCCCAGATTTGCCAGATGGTCCGATCCGCGCTCACAGAATCTGCCTCGTTACGACCTTGGGCTGCATGTTTGTTTCGAGGGAACACTGCATCAGGAGCCTCGGTCAGCCTCCATGCGCGATGCGGATCAACTCGGCGATCAGCTCACGCTCGCGCCTCTCGTCGATCGTCTCGTCGAAGAACACGCCGCCCTCGCGAGGATAGAACGATTCCCGGACCGCATGTCGGACTTGCTCACGCGTGGCCGTGTCGAATCCAAGCCGCTGGGCACCGCCCTCATTCAACCAAACGCCCGCGACCCAGCGCGCGGTCACATAGGCAACCGCGAGGGCATGAGCGTCGGCGGCAATGCCGAACGTCTCGGGGGCGGTTCCCATGGTGCGAACCAGTGGAATCGCCTCCGCAGGATGAATCCACGGCGTGTATTGCGTAAGCACGAGAACGCGTCCATCTCCGGTGGGCGTCGAAAGGAGCTTCTTTGCGACAGCGGCGCGGAGCCGCCCAATGTCGCCGATCAACGGGCTGCAAGAAACCCAGCACATCCGTCCCGATCGAATCGCGTATTCATTGAGCCGCCGAACCTCGTCGGAGTCCATTAGTCCCTTCGCCTCGACCTCGATCGTCCGACCCGAAACCGAGACGTGAAACTCCGGCACGTCCTGCCCCTTGTTGACCTTCGGGAAGCTGATCGCATCGGGGCCGAAGACGCGCGCAAATCCGCGGGCGAGCAGCAGTTCCTCCTCCGCCGAAAGGCAGCCCCCGCCCCGCATGCGACGGACGAAGTGGTTCCTCTCACCTGCGTCCAGTTTCGGAAGCAGCACGGCGGCGCCTTCTTCGAGGCGCCGCTGCCAATCGGGTGGGTACGTCATGTCGTTGTGTGGCTTTGCATAGCTGCTGGGGTACCAGACATCCGCTGGCGACGCGGCATTCAGCATCGTCTGTCGGTGCTCAGCGCGCCACTGTGCGTCGAAGATCGCCGCGAGGTAGGGCTTGTCCGAGAGCGCTTCGTCGCACTCATCAAGCTGCGACTCGACGAACTTCTTGTATTCGGGGGTCAGAGCCATCGCGTCACCTCGGCACCGCCAACAGCATCGCGTCCAGCAGGCGCTTCTCGTCGCTCCCCTGCGGGTACAGCGCCGACAGGGCGTTCGCGAGCCGCAGGAAGTCCGGCCCGCGCTCCACCTCCGCTTTCAACAATGCCCGCAGCGCGTTGGCCCGGCCGCTGGCCTGAAGCAGCATCGCCGCGTGGACCCGGTCGAGCGTCGTCGCCTCGCGGCGGGTCTCGAATTCGGAATCGGCGACGTTGCCCTTTGTTCTCCGCCCACGCCCGCGCACCTTCGGCGGCGCGGCCGGCTCAGGGAACAGCATCATCTGCGCCGCCGCGGCCGTGGCCGGGCCGCGCTCGAGCCGGTCGGCAACGCTGGCGGCTCCTTCCTCACCAAAGAGCTGGTTGGCTCGTTCCAGCACCGGGATCAGGCGGACGACACCCTTCTCCGTCTCGATGATCCGCTTCTCCCACGCCTCCAGATGGATGCCGAGCGGCTGCGCGAATCGCCGGGCCACGTCGAAGATCAGCGAGAAGCCCTTCTTCTTTCGCCCGGAACTGCCGGCCTCCTCCTCGTCCTCATCCGATTCGTCGGCGTCCTCGTCGTCGCCATCGGCGCCGCCGTTTCCGTTGCCGTTCGATGGCGATTCCTCCGTTGTGGACTGGAGCGTCCAGAGGAACAGCGCCGTCAGGCGTGCGTCTTCTTCCAGCGCCCCGGCCGCGCCGTTCCGGGCCCGCCCCTCGGCCGTGCCCAGTACTTGGTTGAGCGCCGTGCGGCCGACGACCTCCCAAACCTTCAGGAGGTACTCGTCCAGCGGCACCTCGCGCCCTTCCGCCGTCTCCACCTTGCTGTAGCGGCTGAAGATCTCCAGCGCCGGCCCGATGCAGGCGAAAACGAGATCGGCGCCGCGGACGCCCTCGTCCTGTAGCCGGTCCATCCACGCCTCGACACGCCGCGGTAGCTCGCGGAGCACTTCGCCCCAGTCGCCCACGGGGGCGTCATCGGGGCGCGGGCGACAGACGAGATGGACGCTCGTATCAAGCGCAGCCGAATCGCGCGCCCGCAAGCGCGACGACATCTCCGTCGCGAGCGGCCAGGAACCCGTGATTGTCCAGCCGCCATTGATAATGCCGGACAAAAGCGCCTCCCAACCCTCGGTCGTCTTGTGAGCGAAGACCACGCTTCCAATCCCGTCATCCCGCAGCTCGCGTCGTCCAACGGCGAAGGCCTCACGCATCTTCTTCTCGAAGTACGCCTTGTCCTTCGGCTGGCCGCATGCACTGCGGCGCTGTTCGTCCTGGACTGCTTCACGAACCTTCGCCGTCAAAGCGTTCGTCGGGTCATAGCGGTCCTTCAGTCTGGCATCATCAGGGAGGGCACGCCGGAGCCAGACGAAGAAGAAGTCGGATAGGTCGGCGTACGGAATCGCGTCGTAGTACGGAGGGTCCGTGAACCATACCGCCACGGATGCGTCCGGGAGGATTTGCTCCGAGGCATCAGCCTGCTGGATTAGCTGGGCCGGACGACGAACGGCGAATTCGCGGAGCAGGTGCATGGTCCGAGCAAGTGCGGTGTCGAGCGACCCGCTGAATTGTGAAATCGGGATCGGCTCGACGAAGTCCCATTTCATCGGAATCGCCCACCGGCTCAGCATGTGCGCGGGCCGCTCCCCAACGTTATGCCACACGGTGAGCGCGTTATTCAGGTCAATCACCTTACTGATCAGCAGGGCCACGATCGGGCGAACGTTCGCCGGCGCTGAATCGTGAATGAGCCGGCACAGCGTGGCCATCGCCAGCGACTGCCGCGCGGTGAACAGGTCACCCCAGCGCAACATGCCGTACTTCTGGATGCTGAAGGCGCGCCCCGCGCCCGAGCCGCCGCCGGCGGGAGTTGGCTCGTCCGGCACGGGACACAGCCCCTGCCGCCCGTTCTTCTCCCACTCGTGGAGTATCTGCTTCAGCCGCTGCTGTGCCTTCCAGACCGCCTCGTAGTCGGCATCCGTCGCCACTCGATACGATCTGGCGTCATCGCCCGGCGGAACGCTGGCAACAGCCAAGAGCATGGCTCCGGCTCGACGCTGACCGTTCGTGTTGAAGGCGACATTACTACCGCCATTCTGTTCGGCCAATTGCGAGCGCACGCGGTCTGGCGCCAGCACCGCCCCACAGCACGGACAGGTGGCCTTCGCTCGGGAGACCGTGCCGTGCGGAACGTCGTCTGCTCGGCGTGGCTCAAACACCTCCCACCTCAGGCTGGGAACCCCGCCGGAATGGATCACTTCATATCGCAGCGCCCGCTGTCGATGCGCCCGCTTGGCCAGCCAGAAGGATCGCACCAACGGGATCTCGGCCCCGCAGTTCGGGGCCTCGCACCTGATACACCTGGCCCACAGGTAGGCCGCCGGCTCGAAGCCGTTCGGGTCCTTCGGGTAAAAAGGTCCCAGCTCCCGCTCGGCCGCAGAGCGGATCGAGGCGGCGATCGACGGCAGCGTCTCGATCATCTCGTCAATATGACGCGGCATCAGCTCGAGAACGGTGCTTTGGATCAACAGCGCCACCGAGTTCAGGTCCATCGAAGCCGCGTCGCATCCCAGCCGCAGGGCCTCCAACGGAATCACGCCTCCGCCCGCGAATGGGTCGACGACCAGCGGCGGCTCGTCGCCATGAGCCGCGCCAATCAGTGCCTGCGCGCACCGGACGACCGGTGCCTGATGAGCGTCGCCCCAGTCCGCCAGCCGACCGATGAACTCGAGTAAGAGGCCCCGAAGCCCCTCATCTGTCGACATCTGTTTCGACCATCGCTCGGGCCGCGAGCGCAAGGCCAACAGCGCCTCGGCCGCGCTATCTTTGAATTGCTTCGGGCAGGCGGGATCGCACGGGTCTGGCAACAGCAGCGCCAGCAGGATCGACCGGCAGGCTCCGCCCGGACGCGCAGCGGGCCACACGTGGAGGCGGGGTACGTGAGCCACACGTGAATCCTTCTCCGCGCGCGCGTATCGCGACACGACGGCGATGGGAAAGTCCACCTCGGCCAGGCGCTTGCATTCCTTGGGAATCACGCAACAGCCATCCTTTCGGCAGCGGGTTTGACGATGGCCGCCTTCTTGTGCTCAATGATGGCTTTGTACATCGCCGCATCGGCGAGCTTCTCCGCCAGGAAATCCACCCACTCCGGCCGATAGCAGTAGTCCTTGTGAAGATCGTCGTAAACGCAGAACTGCGTGTTGCATGCGGCAGGATCGGCGGCGCCGCCGGGCGGTCGGACGTTGAAATGCTGGTAACACAGCTTATGGTCGTACGTCGTGAAGCGGCGCCCGAGGCGCTTCGACACTTCCTGTGCGACGTTCGTGGGCTTTAGCAGGCCGAGGTTCGCAACCTGGACTTCCTTCGGCTTGATCATCGCGACGACCTTCTCGTACTGCTTCATCTCCTCAGGCTTCGACGGATCGTATTTCACCCATTCCACGGCAATGGCGTCGCCGCTCGCGCGATTGCCGATCTTGGGCACGAGATATACCTTGAAGCTGTACTCAAGGGAGCTCTCAACATCGGTGGCGAGGCTGGAGCGGAAGGTGTCGACGTACTGCTTGATGGCTCTAAAGGCCCGCTGCTGAGACTTCGCCGCCGTTGACGACTGACTCTTCGGGACGGCCTTCGAGAATTGCAGCGCGTAGGTCAAGCCGCCGCGAATCGCGGCACGTTCACCAAACTCGCCCACGAGCAGCGACTCGAAATTCAGCAGCATGGCCTGGCATTCGCCGAAGATCTCCGGGTCGAGCTGAGCGAGGGAACAATGCTCGATCTTGTTACGTAGACCAATGAAGAACTCGAGATTCTTGCGAACGGGCGGGTTGTCGTCCCCGAAAAGCTGATTCAGGCATTCCTTCAGCTCCCATCGCTTCGGCTCTCCATCGACTCGCTCGTATCGACGTGAGCCCTTTTTCCGGTAGAACGGCTTCACGCCCTTCCGCAGAAAGAGAGCATGACACAGAGACGTCCATGCAATCACCATCAAGACGATGTACGCACCGGAACGAAACGTTGCCGTGGGCCGGTTGTACGTCTCAACCGCGAGCAGCGCGGACTCACGGGCCTTCTGCACAAGCGCCTTGACCTCGTACGGCAATCCCCTCATGACGAAGCCTTCCCATGCAGGTCTTGCACCCGAATCGCGTAGTGCTGCACCTTGACCACTTCGCCCCAGGGCAACTGCGCCGGGTCCTTGATCGACATGAGCTTGGGCTTCTCGGCGCTGCAATTCGTGACGACGTACAGCCAATAGCAGTCGCGACGGTCCTGCGCCACACGGTGTTCGTTGGGCGTGAGCAGGATCGTGCCGGCCGGCGCACCGATCCCTTTCACCTCGATCAGCCGCAGTTCGCCGGATGAGAGGTCCAGGCTGGTCAGGTCGTAGCCGAGGTTCCTCTCGCTCACGTCGTAGACCTGGCGCCCCTGCGTCTGCTCGTGCTCCATTGCGACACGCATGGCGATAGCCTCGGTCTGGGCGTCTGGCCGGAGGTTGCGAACGTCGGGGGACTCGCGCTCGGGGTGGGGCAGCACGAGCACGCTCGTGAGCCGTTCGACGCCCTGGAGCGTGAGCGACCGCTGACGTTCGAGGTCTCGCCGCCGCCGCTCGCGTCGAGCCAGCAGATCGGCGTGCCGGTCCTCGGCCTGTTTCAGGCGGCCTTCAGCGCCTTGCGCGCCCTTCTCGACGTCGGCGGCGGCCTTGCCGATCTCCTCGTCCACTCTCTGGAGCAATTCGGTGAGCGACAGCTCGACGTGTTCGGCGATGCGTTTGACCTCGTCCAGTCGCTCCCCTCGAACCTCGTCGAGGAACGGTTGGAGGGCGTGCTGGTGGAGCCAGGCGGTGGGCTGGTCCGCCGCCGTGACGGCCGGCGTTTCGGCCGCCGGGCTGGAAAGCGGGATCAGGTCACCGAGCACACTCGGTTCGCGGAGGCGCGGCTCTCCCGTCTCGGGGATTTCGACCGCGAAAAGCCGCTCATGGATCACGGTGCCAAGGCCATCCACGACGCGGGCGCGGTAAAAGTCGATGCGAGAGGGTTGCTCCGCGGCGAGGGAGTAGAAGCACGCGCCCTTCTTGAACTCCGGCTCGGCGAGGCGCAGGGTGTGGCGGCGCATCGCTTCGAACAGCGGGTGACCGGGCGTGACCCACTCCAGGTTGTGTTCCTCGGCGGCCTCGCGCTGCGTCGAAATCCGCGGGTACTTGGCCGCCAGGGCGGGTAGCCGCCAGCCGGGCTCGTGCTCGTAGGCCCGCAGCAGGATCGGCGTGCGCCCGGGGTCGAACGCATGCGGCAGGTTCGCCACTGGCTTGAGCGTCAGCGTCGCCAAGCCGGAGGACTCGGCCAGAAAGCGTGCAATGGTCTCTGGCACGACGCGGCGCTCCTGCGCCCGCGCCCGGCGCTCGATAAGCATCTCCAGATTGAGTTTCTTGGAGGCCAAGCCCTCAAGGGCGTTTTGGCAAATGGCCCGGAAGCGGCCCTCGTCCACGTTTCGAAGCAGCCGATCCTCGAGGTCGGCATCGCCGAGCTGGCCGGCGTAGTACTCCCTCAGCACGCGTTCCACCTGTGCGGCCGGCAGGATCTCGCCCACTACGTTGAACACGGCGTCGTCGTCGAGCGCATCGCGGATCTCCTGCAGTTTCTCGTGGAGTCGCTGGAGAACCCGCCCCTCGATGGTGTTGCTGGCCACGAAGTTGAAGATCAGGCAGTCCTTCTTCTGGCCGTAGCGGTGGATGCGCCCCATCCGCTGCTCAAGCCGATTGGGGTTCCACGGGATGTCGTAATTGAACAGGATGTGACAAACCTGGAGGTTGATGCCCTCGCCCGCAGCCTCGGTCGCGACCAGAATCTGGATGTCGCCCTGGCGGAACTGCTGCTCCGCGAACAGCCGCGTGCCCGGCTCGTCGCGAGAGCCGGGCTTCATGCCGCCGTGGATGCACCCAACGCGAAAGCCCCACTCCGCGAGCTTCGCCATCAGGTAGTCGAGCGTGTCCTTGAACTCCGTGAAGATCAGCAGCCGCTTGTCGGGGTGATCGAAGAAACCCTCGTCGTGCAGGAGGCCGTTGAGCCGCGAAAGCTTGGCCTCGGCCCCGGCGTCCTCGACCCGCTTCGCCTCCGCGGCGAGGTCGCGCAGCTCATTGATCTCGAGTCGGACGTCTTCAGCGTTGCCAGCCAGCGTGATCGCCTCGATCAACTCTTCGAGCCGCTCGCGCTCGTTCTCCTCCATTTCCTCCAGCTCGTCCGGGTCCGGAAGTGTCGGGGGCGCCGTGCGAGCCAACTCCTCGGCTCGCTTGAGCCCGGTTTGCAGGCGCCGCGCGCGGTTCTCAAGCGAACACCGGACGGCGCGGGTACTCGATGCCAGTCGGCGCTGGTACAACGCCATCAGGAAGGCAAGGGCGCGGGCACGCGGGTCTTCCTCGTTCGCCGCCGCCCGGGCGCTCTGCCGTTTCACGAACCGGGTGACGTCGCGGTACAGCTCAAACTCGTCACCATCGATCTGGAAGTCAACGGTCTTCGGGATGCGCTTGGTGAAGATACGCTTGGCGGCCCACGAGCCATCGGGCTGGCGCTCAGGAAAGTAGACCATCGCCTCCTTCGTACGGCGGAGGTAGAACGGTGCCCGCCGACGGGTCATCGCCTCACTGATCGACTTCACGTCGGCGTAGGCGTCCTGGTCCAGCAACTGCAGAAAGAGCGAGAAGTTCTTGGGGTCGCCCTTGTGGGGCGTCGCGGTCAACAGGAGCATGTGATCGGCCGATTCGCCGAGGAGTTCGCCAAGTGCGTAGCGCGCGGTCTTCCGAGCGGGCGGCGACCAGGACATTCGATGAGCCTCATCCACGATGACGAGATCCCATTGCACTTGCCGCAGGCCGGGGAGGATCTCCGTGCGCTTGGCCAGATCGAGTGACGTGATGATCCGGTCCTGCTCCAACCACTGATTCACGCCAAACTGGTCCCGAATGTCGCCGCCTTTAACGACAAGGAACTTTTCGTCGAACTTCTCCTTCAGCTCGCGCTGCCACTGGAACGCGAGGTTGGCCGGGACAACGATGAGGATGCGGTCGGCGAGCCCTCGCAGCTTGAGTTCGCGGATCAGCAAGCCGGCCATGATCGTCTTGCCGGCGCCCGCGTCGTCCGCGAGCAGGAAGCGGACGCGGGCGAGCTTGAGCAGGTAGTCGTACACGGCCTCCAGTTGGTGAGGCAGGGGATCAACACGCGAAATCGACAGCCCGAAGTACGGGTCGAATTCATGAGCGATGCCCAGGGAGTAGGCCTGCACGCCGAGCCGGAGCAGATTCGGATCGCCGTCGAGGCTTGCGGTCTCCTGCAGGACGGTCAGCGCCTCGACGTCCGTCGAGCTTAGGGTTACTCGTCTGAACCGCTCACTCCTCAGGCCGACGACCCCGACGCTCCACGACGTGGGGCCGTTGGCTGTGACTGTCTCGACCCGTACCGCTTCGTTGAAAAGCGGCCCGGTGAGGGTCTGCCCGACTCGGACGGGCGCTTCGGACATCCGGCTGTTCTCCACTCGTCGGCAGCGACAGGTTACGGCTCCGTCCAGCGATCCGCGCTAGCAGGGCTTCGCGTTCACTGAACAGTTCACGGCCGGATAATAACCCGGGGGTCAAGGAGGTCAAGGGCGGGCAACCCGCTCTTGGAGGGCGTTCCACGCTCGTCGCTGGACTTGCCAATTGGGCATGTTCGTAATGGGCCGCAGCATACGCTCGTGGATTAGGTCACGACCGCGCGTAACTACCGGCAGCGAAAGGAGTTGTTCCTGAATGTCTGGCGCCAGGAGATTGAGGTTCATGATCTGCGTCATGCGGGGCTGCGTGACGTGGGCGAGGCGGGCCAATTCGGACTGGTCGGTGATCTTGCCTTCGCGGATGAGCCGGTCGAAGTGAATCGCCAGCGCCATTAGTCGCGAGATGCGCGGAACGCGGCCGGCGAGCGGCTCCGGCGTGGCGGCGGGTGCGGTCTTCATGACGCGCCGGCCGTGCGCCCGGCGAGCGAAGCATACCTTCCGCTTGACCTTGATCACGCCGCGTCCTCCACGTGCGCGTTCGGTTCATGATCGCCTTTAGCCAGCGACTTGATGCCGGCGGGGTGGAACGTGATCTCAATTGTGCTGTCGGCCGCGTCGAACTCGACGCGGGCGACGAGCAGCCCGATCACGCGGGCTTGCTCCCGCGGGCTGAGCGCCTGCCAGACGTTCTCGAAGTCGGCGAACGCCGCGGTGACGTCAACTTCGCCAACCAGCTCACGCTCAAGCTCGCTCGCCGCGGCGGCGATCTCGGCAAGCCGGCGGTCCGCCTCGCGAGCCTGGTCGTTCAGGTCCGCGATCCGATCCGTCATGGCGGCGGCTGGCGCGTCAGTGGCCGCCACACGTCGAACCTCCGCGTGGGCCCGCGCCAAGCCGCGCTCGATGCCGGCGCGTTCGACAGCCAAACGCTCGAGGCGCGACTGGATGTGCCGCTGCGCCTCTCCCAGCGTCTCGCGCAAGAGTTCCGGGTCGCTCCCGATGCAGCGGATTTGGTCAACGACGGCACGCTCAATCTCGCCGGCGGGGAGCGACTTCGTCGGGCAGTTGTCCCGCCCACGCTTGATCGCGTTCGTGCAGGTGTAGTAGCGGTAGCGCTTGTTCCCGCGGCTCGAGAACGTGTGCGTCATCACCCGGCCGCACGCCTTGCAGTGAAGTAGCCCCCGAAGAAGAGCGCCGTGCCGGTTCCTCACCTCTGCGCCGCCGGACCGGCCGTTGTGCTGGAGCTGGGCCTGGACGCGGCGGAAGAGTTCGTCGGGCACGATCGCCTGGTGCTCGCCGTCGTAGACCTCGCTGCGGTGCCGTACCTTGCCGGCGTACAGCGCGTTCGTGAGCAGGTTGTAGAGGCTGCACTTGTCGAACTCGTGGCCGCCCTTGGCCTTGCCCGACCGCGTCGTCCAGCGTTTCGTCCTCCAGCCGCGGCGACGCAGCTCGTGCACTACGGAAAGGAGCGATCCGCGCTCGGTGTAGAGCTCGAAAACCTCCAGCACGCGGGCCGCCTCGGTCGGGTTAACAACGAGCTTCGGGCTGCCGTTCGAGCGGTCCACGTCGTATCCGAGGATCGGCGTGCCGCCGGTCCACTTCCCCCGCTGCCGCGACGCGGCGATCTTGTCGCGAATGCGCTCGCCGATGATCTCGCGCTCAAACTGGGCGAACGAAAGCAGGATGTTGAGCGTCAGCCGCCCCATCGACTGCGTCGTGTTGAAGTGCTGAGTGACGGAGACGAACGACACGTTGTGCCGCTCGAACGTCTCGACGATCCTGGCGAAGTCCATCAGTGAGCGGCTGAGGCGGTCCACCTTGTAGACGACCACGCAGTCGACCTTGCCAGCGTCGATGTCGGCGAGCAGCCGCAGGAGCGCCGGGCGGTCCATGTTTCCGCCCGTGAAGCCACCATCGTCGTACCGCTCCAGCAGGCAGACCCAGCCCTCGGCCTTTTGGCTGGCGATGTACGCCTCCGCGGCCTCGCGCTGCGCGTCGAGCGAGTTGAACTCCTGCTGAAGGCCCTCATCACTGCTCTTGCGCGTGTAGATGGCGCAGCGCACCCCGCCCTTCGGCGAGGGGTGGACGTCGGCACGCCGGCGGGCCATCATCCGCCCTCCAGCCGGAAGAACCGAAAGCCGTTCACGTGGGACCCCGTGATCGCCTTCGCAACGGCGGTGAGCGAGCGGTAGCGCTGCCCCTCGTACTCGAAACCGTCGGACAGGACCGTTACGCTGACCGTCCCGCCCTTGTACTTCCGCGTGATTGCGGCCCCGGGCGGTGGGAGGCGCGGGTCGGTCGCGACGGCAACGCGAACCGCGTCCGTGCCCGAGTTCTGGTGCCCCAACGCCGCGGTCGTGGCCCGTTTCGGCGGAGTGACGCGGACGTCCGCCTCGTCGGCCAGTTCCGCGGCGCGCCGCAACGCTCGCTCGCTCAAGCCGCCTTCGGCGTTGGCCTGGAGCCGCCACGCGATGCGGCGGATGAGATACTGCCGGTGCCGGCTGCGCGCGGGCTCGCCGAACACGTTGGCGTATCGCTCATGGAGCTGCCCAACGGACATGCTCTCGAGCGCGGCCAGCTCCTTTTCGATGTCGAGGTTCATGCGTCGTCTCCAGCATCCCGCGGCGATAACCCGCGGGTAGCGTCAGACACACTGAGCCTCGTTTCGCGGGAAAGCTCAAGGCGATTTCCGGCGTTTTTCCGGGTGGATTCCGGACCCGCCGCATGCATGCGGCGCCGCCAACGAAGCAGGCCCTGCGCGAGAATGCGGCCGACTTGGCGGCGACGAGCTTCGGGCGTGAGTTCGAGCGGCGACCGCGTCACAGCCATCGGGCAGTCCCAGGAAACGGACAGTCTGCGAGATCGGGCCGACCCCGGCCTCTACCCGCTAGCTATGCCGTGGAGTGCTGGCGTGTCCGCGATGGCCCCCGATTCCGCAGGCCTCAGCGGCCCCAGATTCGGCAGGCGAAGGGCTTGACAGCCGGATCATGTTCACCTATATGGGTGAACATGCAGGTGACGCCCTTTAGTCGCGAGATCAAACGACTTCGCGCTGAACGTGGTGTGACCGTCCGCGACTTGGCGGCGCGGCTCGGCAAGAGCGTGGCGTACATCGGCAAGGTCGAATCACAAGGTGAAGTGCCGCATGCGGCGTGCATTTGTGAGATCGCCCGAGTCCTGGAAGGTGACGCCGCGCGGCTATTGGACCTCGCGAAGCAATCGAGGTTGTCGCAGTACGAGCGTGAGATCGATCGGCTCTACGCACGGGCCTGGGAATCTCAGGCCACGCCCACACCGGCGACGGACACGGGGCACAATCGAAAGGACGGTGAGCGGATGGCGGTGGTCATTAGTTTCATCAACATGAAGGGCGGCGTCGGCAAGACTACCCTCGCCATGCAACTGGCACACGCGGCGTCAAATGACGACTTGAAGGTGCTGGCAGTGGACCTGGACCCGCAGGCGAACCTCAGCCAGGCTCTCATGGGCCCACAGAAGTACGTGGCGCACCTCCGGTCGCGCAAGCCCACGATCGTGCAAGTGTTCGACGAATATGTTCCCACTGGGCCGGACACTGGAGCACCTCGTCGTATCGACACGAAGGGCGTGATTCTGAAGAACGTCGGGTACTGGAGCAAAAGCACGTTGGACCTGATCCCGAGCCGGCTCGAATTGTCCCGAACGCTGAAGAATCCAACCGGAAAAGAACGCCGATTGGCGAAGGCGCTGTCCCAGCTTCAGGATGCCTACGACCTGATCATCGTAGACTGCGCCCCGACCGAATCGATTTTGACGGACGCTGCGTACTTTGCTAGCCGCTACGTCGTCGTTCCCATCAAGCCCGAGTTCATGGCCACGATCGGCCTCCCACTGCTTGCGCGTTCCCTGCAGGAGTTCCAGCTCGAAAACGACGACCACGAGATCAATATTGCGGGTTTGGTGTTCAACCACTCGTCGAGCTATTCCTCGGGACCGGAAGGTCAGCGCTCCATCAAGGAAGTAACTGATTTCGCGAAAGAGCACGACTGGTACGTATGCGAGAACCAAGTACGGTATTCCGCGTCGTACGCGAAGTCGGCGCGCGAGGGAACGCCAATCGGCCAAACGAGCTACGCTCGCAGCGAGGTAATTCGCGGGTTTCGACAGCTAAAGGACGAGATCCTCGGCCTAGTCGGTCTCAGCAAGGTGTCTACGTGACGGACCAATTCTTAGAGCTCGAACTCCGCGTGCTTATCCTGCGGTACGGCCGGAGGGGTGTCGTTGAAGCGCTGGCACGACTGGGCGAGCAGTCGGTGAACGATATCGAGCACGAACTCGCTCGGGTACAGGAACGGAAACCGCGGCGGAGGTCCGAGCCCAAGGCAATCGCGGATCTTGTCGCGAAAGCGTGCGCGGGACGTCCCGAGATAGGGGAACTCGTCGAGAAGATCGCGAACCGATTCGAGAACCGCACTTTTCTGCCGCAGCTTCGTGATGTAACTCGATTCCTCGACGGTGCCGGTGTGGCGCACGGACGACTCAAGTCTCGGCGTGAAGCGGCCAGAGTCGTGATCCGAACGCTCGCGGGACTCCCGCGGGACGAGCTCGAGCATCTGGCAAACCCACCATCCGGGTGCGGCGAAAGCGACTACGCGGTCCTCGCGCGAGAAATCATGGGCGACCGCAGAGGTTCAGGAGGGCATGAGCGGGACGCTGGAGCTGGGGATTAGCCAGCGACGACGAGACCGCTTCCGGCATCAACGAGGGAACGTGGTGCTGACTGCGGTCCGTCGATCCCTCCGATGCTGGCTGTCGGCGTTGGGATCATGTTCGCCCTCACCATAACCCGCCAGACCGGGCTATCCGAACCGTGCGCGGCTTGGTTCGAGCCCTCTCACCCGCCGCGCGTCTCTGTCGGCGAAGAAGAAGGCGCTCGAAGAGAGTGCGTTTCCCTCTATTCCGGCCGCCGCAACTTCACCGGTTGCGGCGGTTTCTTTTTGGACGACCCGGCCGTCCGGCAGGACGGTCATCGGGCCGATGACTTCCGCGACGAACCGAT
>WBZO01001576.1_pt1 | contig 34599 bp, 25 predicted proteins | sample 5204261 | NCBI WGS metagenome assembly WBZO01 (sample SAMN12412400, study PRJNA552823) | activated sludge metagenome | isolation source: activated sludge from anammox sidestream of wastewater treatment plant... | place: USA: North Carolina | collected 2017-09
CTTTCAACCACAAACGAAAGGCCTTTTCAATTCCTATGTGCTCCGCTCGCGCGGACTTTCTGTCACATCAGGGCTAATTACGGGGCACCGGCGGCTCCGGATAGGCGGCCAGGCGCGCGGTCATGATCGGTTTGAACGCATGGCCGTTTGTCGGGGCCGGCACGGGCGGTCCATAGCGCACCGGTGGCCGATCGAGACCCCGATCAGGATCGCCCACAGATCCACCGACAAGTCGTGTCACGGCTCACGCCCAGCTGGCGCCCTGCGCCGCGTAGCGCCTGCGCAGCATCCGCGTCTCCCGTCCGAACATCGCGCCTCCACTCGTGGGGCGCATGGTGATGGAGATCGCCCGCCGGGAGCCACGCTCTCAGCCGGCAGCCAGAGCGTGCTGCTGACTGGAAGATTCCCGCCACAACTGTCAGTCTTGCAGCCGCCGCCAACGCCGCCCCGGTTGGTGCGTTGTCACCTCGCTTCTGACACCGCGTCAGCTACTCGTGCACGCCGGGCCGGCGTCGAAGGTGTTGCCGCCCCGTGACCGGCCGGCCGTAAGTGCGACGGGCAGACACCGGGGCGGCCGCGACCCGTCAGGCCGGCCGCAACCGCGCCCCGCAGGTCCTGGCTACCAGGGCTGGCGCTGGAAGAGCGTCGCGTCGTAGCCGAGGCCGGTGCTGGCCGACAGGCTGGTCACCTGCCCCACCAGTGCCTGCGGCGAGCCCCAGTGGGCGATCTCCACCGTGCCGTTGAAGTTGACCGCGGGATTGTTGATGAACGTCCGCGCGTTGATCCCCACCGCGGCGTTGCCGGCCACCGTGCCGCTCGTCGTGCCGATGATCGTGCCGGCCGGGTTCCGCCAGGTGATGGTATAGGCCCCTGCCGAGCTTGTCGTGTTGCGCAGGAGGACGAACGAGTTGTAGTCGCCGCCGATGAAGAACCAGGAGGCCCAGAGCGTGGTCTCCACCACCCGCATCCGGTAGGTGTTGGCGCCGGAGGAGTTATCGCCCACCCACACGAAGACCGGGCCGGTGGCGCTGGCTACGAAGCAGGCGCGCGCGCCGTAATGGCTATAGGGCTCGTCGAATGTGCCATTGGTCCCCGCGATGCGCGTCGTGCCGTCAGCGGCGTAGATCTCGATATGGGGCTCGCTGTCATGTGCGTTCGCTGCGCCCGACGTGTCGGCGCCGGAGCCGACTTCCGCGCAGTACGACCGCCCACTGACCGCCCGGTATTTGAACCACTTCTGGGTCTCGGTGTCGTTGATGAGCACGTTGTGCACCATGCCGATGTGGCTGTCCTGGACGGCCGTTTGCCACGTCGTGGCCTGGGCATCGGCGCGGGCGGGCAGCAGCAGGGTAGCGAGCAGGCATGTGGCGAGGCAGAGCATCGATCGGGTCATGGGAGCACCTCCAGACCCGCAAGGATGGCGCCGCGACGCCGGGATGGAGCCGCCGGGTTCAGCGGCGAAAGGGGGCGGGCGGCTACGGTGGCATGGGAGCCACCGCGGGGCTGACGGCCGCGGTCGACGGCCCACGGCCCGGCTGGCGCGAGTCAGCGCCTGCGGACTGGCGGGCCGGCGGATGTCACGCGGGTGACGAGATCGCGCCGGCCGCCCCGCGATCGGCCGGCCGTACGCGCGGCTGGCGGAGACCGGGGCACGTGGGCCGTCGCCGGCCCGGCTGGTGCGATTGGGTGCCCGCGGACGAACGGGCACCGTGCCGTCGGCGATCGCGCGCCGACCGCCGTGTGAATCGGCTATGACGCCAGAACGCGTATAGACCAAACTGGATACCGCAATGCCTCTGGCGGCAAGTTCTCCTGATCCAAGAATTGGGTCGATTCGACTGCGTTCAGCGCGGGTCCTCACGCTCGACTTGGTTGTTCTCCGGACGCACCACCATTGCACCACTGGCGGCACGCGTCTGAACCGACTTCTGACTACTCCCGTCGGCGAGTCCGTGGTGACTTGGCCGTCGTCGTCCGCCGCGATGCCTTCGGCGAGCGCGTCACCGCTTTTCGCCCCACCAGTTTGTCGTAGTCGGCGTGCGTGCCGACCCAGAACCAGACGACTTCGCCGTCGGCATCCGCGTCGGTAGCCAGGGCGCGATAGTGCAGCCCGACGCGGACTGACCAGAGGGAACCGACTCTCTTGAAGTGAAGCGACCCGTGCGCGGAATCCGACTTGAGGAGGGAGAAACAGCGATCTGCAAGGTCCTGTACGTCCATGGGCAGCGCCCTGTAGCAGCGCCAGAACTTCGCCGTGGCGAAATGCTTCACAGGGCCTTCGCGCGACCTGCCCGGTGGTCGCGCCTCGCCTCCCGAACCAGCGTGTCGAGCTTGCCGTCCGTCGCGTCCTCCTTGATTTGAAGGTCCCAGGCCGCCGCATCGTACTCCGCAAACCACTTCCGGAATCGGGCGAGGTCCTTCTTCGGGAGGCGCATCACGGCGCCGGTGATCTCCTGCACACTGGTCATGAAATCAGGCTACTCCAAGGGTCGTCTTGGCGCAACACGATCCGCCGGCGATCCGCCGGTCTGGACAGGACAGTTTTCGAGACCCGCGGACGCTGCATGCACGCCCCGCGAGCCTGATTCCGTGGACCTGTTGGGGAGACGCGAAATAGTCCCATGCCCGGCTCTACGAGGTCTTCCGCCTGGTGGCTCTCCGGCGCACCGGCGGCGCTGCGCGCGGCGATGAGCTGGCGATGTCGATGCCGAAGATCTCAGAGAGGTTACCGGCATCGAGCACCTTCTCCCTGCGCGCCTTCCTCGAGCGGAGCCCAGAGTCGGCCTTCGCGATGAGATCCTGCGGGTCGACGCTCCGCAGCAGGAACAGCAGTTCTGGCCGGCTGTCGAGTCGGGCGCCGATGCCGTACAGAACGGCGGACACGTGCTTGCACATCGCGGCCCAGTCCGGGCAACTGCAGCGGAACGCGATCTCCTTCGGTCCCGGGAACAGGCCGATCTGCGGCGCGCAGACGCGTGCCATGACTCCCGCGGACAGGCGTCCCTGCAGCAACTCGACGACCGAGTCGATGGCGCCGGTGCAGTCGCGACGGAGCGCCCTCCACTGCGTCGCCGGGAGGGGGGCCACCTCGACCTTCACCTCATAGACCTCGGACCCGCTTACCAGCGCCGTCACCTTGCCTCGTGCCACCTGAAGGTCCACCACCGACCCGTTGCGGACGTAGGTGCGTCCCCGCGGCAGCCGGTTCGCGTAGTCGCTGTAGCGTTCCAGGGTCTCGCACCAAGCCGTTCCCCAGAACGTGGTCGCGATCTTCCGGCCTTCGATCTTGATCGGCGAAACCTCACGGCCCGCCTTCTTGAAGCCGCTCAGCAGGCGAGCCGCCTGGTGCCGGCGCGCGGCGACGCTGACGTAGGGACGCCATCCAAAGTAATCCACTCGCTACTCCTGCGACGCGGTGCGGAGGTCGAGCGCGACCAACCGCAGCAGATCGTCATTGCTCATCTCGGTCAGCAGTGCCTCGGGGCCGGCTTCGAGCAGGTCACGCGACACCTGCCGCTTGGACTCGACGAGCGCGTCAATCTTCTCCTCGACGGTGCCGCGGCACAACAGCGTGTGGACGAGCACGTTCTTCGCCTGTCCGATCCGGTAGGCCCGATCGGTGGCCTGATCCTCCACTGCCGGGTTCCACCAGCGATCGAAGTGAATCACGTGGGTGGCTGCTGTCAGGTTCAGCCCGGTGCCTCCCGCTTTGAGCGAGAGCACGAAGAACGGCACGCGCTCGTCTTCCTGGAACTGCTTGACCAACGCGCGGCGGGACGTCACCGCGGTGCCGCCGTGCAGCACGAGTCCGGGACGTCCGAACACCGACGCCAGGAAGGCGGCCAGAGGCTCCGCGATCTCGCGGAACTGCGTGAACACCAGCGTCTTCTCCTGCCGGGTGGCGATCACCTCGACGATTTCGCGCAGGCGCGCGAGTTTGCCGCTGTCGGCCTCGGCCCACGCGCCGTCGCCGGTCCATTGGGAGGGGTGATTGCAGATCTGCTTGAGACGCGTGAGAAACGCGAGCACCAGGCCCTTGCGCGCGATCCCTCGTGCCGACTGCAACGCGGCGCGCAGTTCCTCGACGCTGTGCTCGTAGAGCGCCGCCTGCTTGCGGGTCAGGGCGCAGAAGGCCTTCACTTCGGTCTTCTCCGGCAGGTCGGCGATGACGGATCGATCGGACTTGAGCCGCCTGAGGATGTACGGGCGCACCAGGGCCCGGAGCGGTCCGTATCCCAGGTGGGGGGACGTGGTGATCCGCTTCGTGTAGCGGCCGAACTCGGCCGCGGTGCCGAGCAGACCGGCGTTGATGAAGTCGAAGATCGACCAGAGGTCGCCGGTCCGGTTCTCCACGGGCGTGCCGGTGAGCGCGATCCTGGCATTCGCGTCGAGCCGCTTGACGGCGCGGGTTTGTTTCGCGTGCGGGTTCTTGATCGCCTGCGCTTCGTCCAGGATTGCGAGATCCCACGCGATCTCTGAAAGACGCGGCGAACGCATGAGGGTCCCATAGCTGGTCACGACCAGGTCGAACTCTCGCGCGGCCTCAGTGTCGAGCGCGCGGATCTGCTCCGGAGCCGTGACGGATGGGTGCGCGACGAGCGTCCGCAGGGTCGGGGCGAACCGTCCGACCTCTGATTCCCAGTTGGCGACGAGTGATGCGGGGGCGACGATGAGGCTGGTGCGCCGTTTGCGGCGGCCGTTCTGTCTCCGGCGTACCAACAGCAGCGCGAGCACCTGCATCGTCTTGCCGAGACCCATGTCGTCGGCGAGGCAGGCGCCAAGCCCGAGGCTCGACAGCAGGTGCAGCCAGCGAACGCCCGCGTGCTGGTAGGGACGAAGCGTGGCCTTCAACTCGTCGCCGGGATCGAGGCGTGCGAGCACCTCGGGTCGGCGGAGAGCGTCGAGGGTGTCTGCCAGCCACGGCCCCGCGGTCACGCGCGACCAGTCTGCGGCGTCGGTCTCGACGGGAACGGCGGATCCGAGTTGGGCGCCTGCCAGCAACCGCATCGCTGAGGCAAGGTCGAGGCCGTGCGTTGCTGCGGCTTGCTCGACGACGCGGAACTCATCGAGCATGCGGCGCAGTCTGGAGCGATCGACCTCGACCCAGCGGCCACGAACCAGGTGCAGCCCGTCGGTGGCCGCGAGCAGGTCGTCGATTTCCTTTGGGGTCAGGCGCTCGCCGTCGAGCGTCACCTCCATCGCGAAATCGAGCAGCGCTCCGGTCCCCACGCCCGCCGGAGCACCTGAGCCGACGACGGCGCCCACCCGTGGGCGCGGCGGGCGGTTGGAACGCCACGTGCCAGGAACGCGCACGATGACGCCGGCAGCCTCGAGCCGGGGCAGATCGGTGAGCAACTGGAACGCCTCGCCGGCTGTCCACCGCAGCGGCTCGTAGATGTCACCGGTGTCGACCATCGCCTTGACCCAGGCGCACTGCTCCGCGGCACGTTGCACTGGCACCAACAGCGAGAGCAGCCGCGGCCGGTTCGCCGTGCCCGCGTATTCCGAGAGCGCGCGGCCAAGGGGCAGGTGCTGTGGCTTTCCCTGCGTAGACAGCGTTGCGGTGTAGGTGGCGAGAAAGGCGAAGGGCGCGTCGGGGTCGAGGCGATTCTCCGCGAGGTTGAAATGGACGCGGCCCACGGTGTGCCAGGCGGCATTCCGCTGCTGCAGGAACTCCTCGATCGAGCCCGCCTTCGACTCGGCGAACTCCGCCTCGAACGCCGCGCCCAGGGCGTCCCACGAAGACTCGAGCACGCCAGGCGTCAGGTACTCCGCGCCGGGCATCGGCGGCGCCGTCAACAAGAGCGCTTCGAACTCGGCAGGTTTCGGGGGCGGGACGAACTGGCGCTCGCGCTCTGTCTGCGTCTGGCCGCAGACGGCGCTCACGAAGCGCCTGGCGAAGTCGCGCCAGTAGGCGAGCGCGAGCGGCAGCGGCGTGCCCACCTCGACCGCGCCGAGGTGCAGCAACCCATGCTCGGGCCCGCGGGCGAAGGCCGCCACCAGCCGTTGCCCGGCGTCGGGCGGCAACGGCAACCCATCGTGGGCGGGCTCGAGGAAGAGACGGCCGTGGGGCGTCAGGCCGAGGTTGAACGAGTGGACAGCGGTCGGCATGTGAGCGGTGTGCGACCGCGTGGCCAGAGTGTACGACGGGCGCGCACGTCGGGAGCAAGCGGAGATGGCGGAGGTGGCTGGCGTTCACCGCGCGCGCGGCACGCCCCTCTCACCTCCGGCTGTTTGGGTTCCATCGGGCCCGGGGGGCGCAATTGCGGTCCGAGCGCCTCGAGCGCATCGAGTAGCACTTCACGGGCGACGACGTATTGGGGGTCAGGCCTGCCAGGCATTGGTATGTTCGCGCATCCATTCGATGAGCGCTTCGGCTTCCGCAGGTGACACCACGCCCCGGGGCGGTCATCAAGTCAACGACGACCTGCTCGGAGCGGCAACGCAGAGGCCGCGCTGAAGGGACGTGCGGTCGAACACCACGTTGTCGAACGGAGTCGTGACGGCGACGTTCGCACCGGCCTCAGCGGGGCGGAGGTCAAGTGCCGTCACGCTGCGACTGCTCAGCAGGGCGTACACGAGCAGGTCAGCGAGCGTTCGCTGGGCTGGACGCGGCAATGACCCAACGTCTCGCGGTTCGAGGCGCGAGCGATACTCGACGGGGATCCTGGCCGTCGCGCCGTCCGGGCCGGCAACCATGACGAACGTTGCGTCACGGGAGCCGTCTGGGACAGAGTCGGGCTCGACGGTCCACCCTGTTCGGGGTTACAGCGTTCAACCGTCTGAAGACTTCTTCGAGAAGAGCGATGTTGTCTAATGAGGCCATGTTGCCCGTAATGGGCAACAGTATGCCTCAGGCAACATTGAGATGTCCTTGAGAGGCGGGGAGACACCGAGAGAGGAATCTCCCCCCTCGCCCCCACCCTGCATCCACGAATGGCCGGACGGCCCCGAAGGCGCACCAAGGCCACTGCCGCAAGTTGCTGATTTGATAGTGCTTATTGTTGGTGCGCGCTGGTGGATTCGAACCACCGGCACCCGCCGTGTGACCACAACGGCGACCATATTGACTATTCAAGCTATTACAGCTATCATGGCCGCATGAAGACCGTAGCCGCCACCGAAGCCAAGAACCGGTTTGGCGCGATCATCGATGACGCCCAACGCGAACCCGTCGTCATTCGGCGCCAGAACCGCGACGTTGCGGTAGTCCTGTCGATGGCGGACTACCAGCGCCTGCGATCCGGCAACGCCCAGGCGTTTCTCGACCTGCGCAATGCCGTTGCGGCGGAGGCTGCGGCCGCCGGCCTGACCGACGACAAGCTCGACGAGATCCTGCGTGCCGACCGCGCGTGAGCGTGTCGTGATCGACACGAACGTGTTCGTCAGCGGTGTGCTGTCGTCCACGTCCGCACCGGCGCGCTGCGTCGAAGCGGTCGTGTCCAGCGGGCAACTCGTCGCGACCGAAGCCACGCTGAAGGAGCTGTTCGAGCGGTTGCTCTCGCCGAAGTTCGATCCGTACCTCACGCGTGCACGTCGCGAGGAACTCCTGTCGCGTCTTGTGTCCGTGGTTGAGATCATCGAAGTCGTCCAGCAGGTGCGCGCCTGTCGGGATCCGCACGACGACAAGCTCCTCGAGGCCGCGGTGAACGGTCGCGCTGGCGTGATCATCACAGGCGACAAGCACCTCCTCGAACTGCACCCCTTTCGCGGGATCGCGATCCTGGGTCCGTCCGAGCACCTGAGCCGCTGATTCACTTCCGGCCCCGACGGCGTGCCACGCTGAAGGAACCGCAACGGACTCCTGATCTCCAGATCCTCGGATAGCGGTCCTGCAGACACCGGCGGGCGGCTCGGTGCCGTGGTCCAATAGCGTCGTCAAGTTTTGGCGACGCAAAACTTGACACAATGCACGTCACGTCGCAGAGTGGATCCATGCGGTCTGGACGACGCGCCGATCTGAGGCACTCCGGGAGCACGTCCGCCCGGGCGAGGGGACGACAACCCGTCGCCCAGGCCATTCGTGAGCGCATCGAAACGGGCGGCGAGCGGGTCTGGCGCTTCCGTGATTTCCCGAACGCGCCCCTTACCGCTGTTGCCCAGGCGCTGTCTCGGCTGGCGCGGGACGGCTCCTTGCAGCGGCTCAGCAAGGGTGTCTACTATCGCGCGCGTCCCACGGCGTTGGGCCCCAGCCGCCCGGACCCCGTCGCGCTCCGAAAACTCGTCGCCGACCGGGCGCCGATGTTCCCGGCGGGCCTCGCGGCGGCGAATCTGCTCGGGTTCACGACGCAGGTGGCCGGCCGGAGCGAAGTGGCCACGACCGCCGGCAGTCTGCCCCGCGAGCTCGCGGGACGCGATACGGTCGTTCATACCCGGAGACCGGACGCCTGGAGGCGTCTCGCTGAACATGACGCTGCGCTCCTCGATTTTCTGCGCCGGGGTGGGAGGACGAGCGAGTTGTCCGAAGCCGAGACGATCCGTCGCACGCTGCAACTGCTGAAGGCAGGGGGGCGTTACGAGCGCGTGCTCAGCGTTGCGGCCTCCGAGCCGCCGCGCGTTCGCGCGCTCCTGGGCGCCCTGGGCGACGAACTCGGCAAGGCGCCCGCCACGTTGCGGCGGTTGCGAGCCTCACTCAATCCGCTGTCACGGTTCGACTTCGGTGCCTTGGCGGGATTGTCGTCGGCCGGCCGCTGGCAGGTGAAGGCCAGGCGCGTATGAAGCTCAGCGAACACCGGGATTTCCAGCAGGCCGTCGTGCAGGCTGCGGAGCACTTCTCTGGGCGCGGCCTGCGGCCGGCGCTCGTCGAGAAGGACTACTACGTCACCGAGGCGCTTCGCATCATTGCGACCAGGGCCGGCCCCGAGCGCGTCCGAGGTCTGCAGCGCATGGCGCCCTTGGACGCGCCGCCCGCACGCCACACACGTCTCGACGTGGACCCGGAACTCGCGGATGATCGGCTGGACCACCGGCAGATCTTCTTGGAGCGGCGACCTGATGTGAGTGCCGCGCACCGCGCCGCCGCAGGTGGGACAGGCGGCCGGCAGCGCGGCGGCCGGCCCCTGACCCTGCCGGTGCGCCTTGGCGAACGGCGCGGCCTGCCGGAGGCCGGCGCGCCGCGCCGCGTCCAGTTGGTCCTCCAGGTGTTCGTTCCGACGCTGCAGGCGATCGCGCTCTCGCTCGACGCGCGTCAGCGCCTCACGCAACCGCACGATCTCCGCCCGCTGCCGTTTGATCAGCGCCTCGCGCAAATCCGACGCTGGCGGCGTGGGTACATCAGGCACACGCTCGTTATGCCAGACGGGCGGCCTGCGTACAAGTACAAAATTCTGGATCGCCGGCGCTCAGGTGCGCAGACCCGCTGAACAAAGACTCAAATTTGCCAACCGGCAAAAGTAGTTGACGTCGATCACAGGCACGTCGAGTTGAACAACCAGGCCGTCGAAGTGCTGCGGGCATGGAAGCCGAAGGGTGCGCTCCCGACAGCCCACGTGTTTCCTGGTCCAGACGGCGAGCAGCTGGTCGACATCAAGACGTCCTGGATGCGGTTGCTGCGCCTCGCCAAGATCGACGACTTTCGGTTCCGCGATATTCGCCACACCTTCGCGAGCAAGCTGGTGATGCGCGGTGTCGACCTGAACACCGTGCGCGAGCTCCTCGGGCACGCCGACATCAAGATGACGCTCCGCTACGCGCACCTGGCGCCGGCGCATCGGGCGGAGGCGGTGCAGAAGCTGCTGGAGGCGTGAGCCGTCTCCGTCGGCAGCTGAACTCGGCCCTGGGTGGCCCCGGGGGGAACAACCCGAGTGAACCGACGGCTGCGTCATGCGATGCCATCCGCATGATAGCATGATCGCATGGAAGCTCAGGATGGCGCCGTTGACCGTGTCGAGCTCAAGGTGGTCGGCAAGAGCGGCCAGATCTCGCTCGGCAAGAGCTACGCCGGCAAGACGCTGCGCCTCGAGCGGCGCAGCGACGGGACGATGCTCCTCACCGCGGTGGCCGTGGTCCCCGAGCATCAGCTGTGGACGCTCGAGGAGCCGCACCGCTCGCAGATTGCGCGCGGCCTCACCTGGGCGGCGAGCACCCCAGCCGAGGAAACGAACCTCGATGCGTTGACGAAGCGCCGCGGACGTCGTCGTGGCGGAAAGTAGCCGCGTCCGGCTCGACCTCAACAGCCCGGCGTTCCAGGACGTCTTCTTCCGGTTGCCGGTCGCGCACTTGAAGCTGGTGGTCGCCTCGCTCAGTCGCCTGAGAGAACTCGACTGGAACGCCCTGTATCGCCACCCCGGGTATCAATGGGAGCAGATCGGCCACCTGAAGGGCCCGGGCGGCGCCAAGGTGTACTCCGTGTGCCTGAGTCTGCAGATTCGCGCGATCGGTTACCGCGACGGCGACGTCCTCCGGCTGGTGTCGCTTCACCCCGACCACGATTCCGCCTACGAGAGGTAGCGCGGCACGTTCGGGCGACGGGTACCACTCGGGCGCGGCATGGGCGGGGCGAGAACAGGGCGCGGCAGGGGAGGCCTGCCGCGCTTGCCGTCAGACGACCGAATCCAGCAAGTTCCGAGGAAGACGACGATCTCGCCGGCCGTCTTGAAGTACGGCGCGCCCGAGAGATGGGCTGCAGCATTCCGCAGCGCGTCGAGCGTCCCGGGCTCCAGGTGAAAGGTGGCGCGAACTCGTCGCATCGTGGAAAGCGCTATAGCGCAAGCCAAAATATACACAATTTCGCAAGGCGGCACAAGAGGCCGCGCGACCCATCGGAACCGCATTGGACCCGCTGATGGGCCGATCCGAGGATGCCGATACACCTGTGCGGGGAGGAGCGTCCCGTGGGTTACAAGTGCGCATTCCGGCCAAGGTGAACAAGAGGCTGAGAGATCTGGAATGCCCGAGCTGCAGGTCGATTCTGGTGGCGGATGACGGACCGCAAGTAACCGTCTCCAAGTTCGACGACTGCCTGCGCCGGTGCCTGGTGTGCGGAGTTGGGTATTCCAACAGCGTCAACCAGCCTGTCGAGATCCTGCGCGACGCGGAGGCCAACGTTCCAGACGAGGTCCGTGAAGGGGTGCTTGCCGTTCTGTCTCAGTCGGTCAACCGGACGAACCGCGCCAACAAGCGCCGCAAGTTCGGCTTCCGAACCTCCGAGGACGCCGTAACCTGGACGGTGTTCCGGCACCTCCAGCGCACCCACCGGCTGGGGGCACTCGCTGCCCAGCTGGGCCTACCCGTCGCATCGTCCGACACGTCTGCGATGCTCCTGTGGGGCGTCGAGGTCGGCGAGCCAATCACAGCCGAGTCGTACGCGGCGCGCCAGATCCTCGACGCATCGAAGCGATTGCAGGAGCAGGTCGACGCCCGCACGGAACCTGACGTTGTGCTCGACTTCGGGCCCAGTGGGCTCGTCGTGATCGAGGTGAAGTACCTGAGCGGGAACGATCGGAAGGACGCAAGCTACCGAGGCTGGGACAGGTATCTGCCGCGCCTGTCTCGGGGCGGGATGGAGGTAAGGCAGTCGGGCTTCTATGAACTCACCAGGCTCTGCCTACTGGCGCGAGAGCTTGCTGAGCAGAGGCCGTGGGTCTTGGTGAACTTGGCGTTCCTGCGTGTGCTGGATGACGAGGGGCTCGGCACTTGGGCTCAAGCCATCGCGAGCGTCGAGATGGGCGGCGGGTTTCGGAGGTTGTCGTGGGCCGAGTTGCTCAAGGAGCCTGACGATGAGACATGGTTCGAGCGAGTCTGCGTGCTCCGCGGACTCGTCGATCGAGACCTGCAGCCGGAGTTCGGAGGGCAGGCACAGCGTCAGCGACGGACCTGCTACACGCTGATGGCCGCAGACCACTCGCTGTACCAGTCGCCGACGCCCGGTACGCTCGGCGGCTACTGGCCAGACCGGATCTATGGCCGCCTGGACTGCGAGAGCGCCCGTCGTTGGCTTGGCCGCGGGTCCTATCGACAGCACCGCGTCTTCTTCGCTGACGAGGCCACGGCGACCCAGGCCGGGTTCCGCCCTTGCGGTCGATGCCTTCCGGACGCGCATGCCGAGTGGAAGAGCCGCAGAAACGCTTGATGCTCGTGGGTGTGAAAACGACGGTCCCCTTCTCAAGTGATCCGACCTTCGTCGTCCACATGCCAGGGCATTCGCCTGGCCGTTACTGCTCACGTCGGAGGTTGTCAGCGAGTGCGACGATCAGGTCGCGCATCGCCACCTTCTCCCGCCACCGCGCAGGAATCCCCTCGACGCCGTAGAGCGCTCCGGCCACCTGTCCGGCGACCGCCGCCGTCGTGTCCGCGTCGTCGCCGAGGTTCGTGGCCTCGAGGACGGCGGCCTCGAACGTGTCCGTGGTCCACACGCACCACAGCGCGGCCTCGAGGCAGTCGACGACGTAGCCGGAGCCTCGAATCACGTCGCGACTCTTGTCGCGGTAGGTCCCTCGGGCGATCGCTTCGACCTTCGGCGCCCCGGAGAACCCGGCGTCTGCGAACAGCACGTCCTCCTTGGGCTGGCCCTTGAGCGCGCGATACAGGATGCGCGCGAGCAGGCGGCAGGCATCCAGGCATTCGGCCGTGCCGTGGGTCGTTCGTGAGCTCTCGGCCGAGTACCGCTCCATTGCCTCGAGGTCCGGGTAGAACCACATCGGCACGGGGGCGAGCCGCATGATGCAGCCGTTGCCGGCCTGCTGTGGGTCAGTGGAACCGGCGAACGCCTGGCCGGTGCGCCTGTAACGGGCCAGCGCACGGCTGACGGTGCCCCCAATATCGAAACACTCGCCGTTGCTGCTGAGGTAGCCGTCTTCGGACCACCTCACGTAGCGGTCCATCTGGTCCTTCGTGTCGAAGCCGCGGCACTCGATCAGGCTGGTTGCGAGACAGAGGGCCATGGACGTGTCGTCCGTCCACTGGCCTGGCTCGAGGTTGAACGGGCCGCCCCCCACCATGTCCGTGACCGGCTGGAACGAGCCGCGGCGCTTGAACTCCACCGTTGTCCCCACCGCGTCAGCGGCGGCCAATCCCAGCAAGCACCCTCTGAATCGGTCGGTCAGTGTCGTCATGGTCATGTTCGGGCGAGGGCGCGAAATGACGCCAACTCGACCCGGCGTATTCAACCACGGACGTCTGGCGAAATCACGCAGCGCCAGTAACTCGGACCTCACCTGTCACACCCTCGCGTACTGTAGTAAACGGGCAGCAATGACCTCGTAGGCCCCGCAGCGTTCGCGGATGGCAGACGGGAGGTCGAGGAAGCGGTGATGACGTCGTCGCGTGACCACTTGAATCGTCAGTGTCTGGAGAGCTTGTGGGCCGAGGGGCGGATGCCGATCCGCCGTTCGCCGTTGTTCGATCGCGTGCCGTCCGGCCAGGTGCGCGACTGGAGCCGCGTGGAAGGCATGCTGCTCGGGTTGGCCATCGGCGACGCGCTCGGGAACACGACCGAAGGGCAGTCGGCGACCGGGCGAGCGGGGGAGCGTGGCGAGATCCGGGACTACCTGCCGAACTGGTATGCCGATGACCGGGCGGTCGGCCTGCCGTCCGACGACTCCCAGTTGGCGTTCTGGACCGTCGAGCACCTCGTCGAACACCGTGGCCTCGATCCGGCCGCCCTGGCGCGGGTCTTCGCCACGCGGCGGATCTTCGGCATCGGATCTGCCGTCCGCAGTTTCCAGGCGCAGATGGCGCGAGGTGTCGCGTGGCAGGACGCCGCGCCACACTCCGCCGGCAACGGGGCGCTCATGCGGATTGCGCCGATGGTGCTTCCGCACCTCCGGACTCCCTCACCGTTCCTTTGGACGGACACGGCGCTGAGCGCCCGCGTCACGCACAACGATTCATCGGCCGTCGCCGCGTGCCTGGCCTTCGTGGAGTGGCTCTGGAGGTTCCTGACGGGGCTGCAGGCCGCGAACAGCACGGAGTGGTTCGAGACGTTCGTCGCGACCGTCCGAGCACTGGAGGGCGAGGCCACCTACCGGCCGCGTGGCGGACGGCTCGTCGGGTTCGAGGGCACCTTGTCCGCGTTCCTGGCCCGCGTCATGCCTGACGCCCTGGACCGGAACCTGTCCACGCTGGAGGCGTGCAATGGCTGGTACTCCGGGGCGTTCCTGCTCGAAACCGTGCCGTGCGTGCTCTACATCCTGCTGCGCCATGGCCACGACCTCGAGGAGGCCATCGTTCGCGCGGTCAACGACACGCGCGACAACGACACGGTGGGAGCGATCGTCGGAGCCGCGGTGGGTGCGCTGCACGGAACGGACGCGCTACCGAGACGCTGGCGGGATGGCCAGTTGGGGCGCACGGCGGCCGCCGATGACGGGCGCGTGTTCGAGTTGATCGAGCAGGCCAGACAGGTCTTCTGGGACGAGCCGTCGACACCGGAGGCACGCTGACATGGCGCGCATGAACGTCCCCGTGCCGAAGAGCCCGGACTGCTACTGGGTGCTCCCAGGCCAGTTCCTCGCCGGCGAGTACCCCGGCCATCCAGACGACGCCGAGGCGACGCGTAAGCTGCGGGCGCTCGTGGATGCCGGTATTCGCGTCTTCGTCGATCTCACCGAGGAGGGCGAGTTGCGCCCGTACGCGCACTTACTGGACGGGGTCAACGATGCTGCCCACGACCTGGAGCACCACCGGCTGCCGATCCGGGACGTGAGCGTGCCCACGAAGGCGCGGATGCAACAGATTCAATCGGTCATACGTGAAGCGCTGGCGAATGGCCGACCCGTTTACGTGCACTGCTGGGGCGGGACCGGGCGCACGGGGACGGTCGTCGGGTGTTGGCTGGTGGAGCAGGGCGATCCCGAGCCGCTGCTGCGACTCGAGGAGCTACGGTCGACATGCGCGAAGAATCGGCGCCCGTCCCCCGATACGCTGGGGCAGGAGCGGTTCGTCGAGAAGTGGCGACGTGCTGCCGACGCCTGGTGATTGAGCGGCGGGGGCGCGCGTGTGGGCGCCTGGCGCAATTGCCCCGCCGTACGCCACCACCGTGAACTGCACGAGGGATTCCTGGAAGGGAGGCCCCTCCACGACCGCCGGCTCTGCAATTCCCTGTCGACATAGTTCCCGACAGCCTCGCCGGCGTAGTCACCCCAGGGCGCCAGTTCGTCATGTTGCCGAAGCTTCGGCGCGGTACCTGTGTTGCTTCGCCCGAACCGGCCAAGCGCGGCCTGCCGGGAATCCGGCGTGTCTGAATTGGCTGGTCCAGGGCGTGTGGCATCGGAGGCGTGATGGGTCTCGAGACGGTGGGCCTGCTGTGCGTGGCTGCGCTCGCGGTGGGGTTGGGCGTCGGCTGGGTCGTGGCGACCGCTCGGGTCAGGGCGGCGGGGACTGACTCGGCGGCCCGCGTCGCGGCGTTGGAGGCGACGCTTCAGGCCGAGACACAGGCGCGCGACACGGCGCGGCGAGAACGCGACGAAGTGAGAGCCCTGCTGGCGTCTCGCGAGGCCGACGCCTCGAAGGTCCGGGAAGACGTATCGGGGTTGTCTGCGGAGAAGGCCGCCGTCGCGACACAGGCCGAGTCGCTGGCTCAGCGACTGGCGGAAGAGGAGGCACGCGGCCGCGCGACGCTCGAGCGAAAGGGCGAGGTCGAAGCGAAGCTCAGCGCCACGTCGTCCGAGCTGGCGACCTACCGCGACGGTGCCGAGCGTCAGCGGGCGGAACTCGAGACTCGCCTGGCCGCCGCTGACACGGCGGTGGCAGCCTTGCGGGCTGAGTGCGAGCGTCTCCAAGGCGCACTCGCAGAGTCCGAGACGAGGCTGGCCAGGACGAGCGCTGAACTCTCCGCAGCCCAGGTGTCCCTCCAGGCTGCCTTGACCAGTGCCGCTGCGGTGGAGGCCGAGTTGCGGGCGAGGCTCGAGGCGGCCGATCAGACGATCCGCACCTCGACTGAGAAGATCAGCCAGTTCCAGGCGGACCTCGAACACGAGCGCACGCTGGCGGCCGCCACGCGGACCGAACTCGAGTCCGAGCGCAGCGGGCACGTCCGGACCCGAGAGGACACGGCGGAACGGCTGCAACAGCTGCGTGCCGATGTCGACCGTGAGGCTCGAGAGGCGCGTTCGCTCCGCGCGCTGCTGGAGGAGGCGAGAGTCGAGAACTCGAAGCTCCTGGCGGAACTGACCAAGGAGCGGGAGGCTCACCAGGAGAAGGTCAAGGCGTATCAGGACGCCGAGGTGCGCCTCACCGCGGCGTTCGAGGGGCTGGCCTCCAACGCCCTGCACACCAACAACGAGCGGTTCATCGAGCTGGCGCGCCGGACGACCGAGGAGTTGCAGAAGAAGGCCGGCGAGGACTTCGAGCAGCGACAGACGGCGATCGCGTCGTTGGTCGAGCCCATCGAGAAGACGCTGGGGGCGCTCGACGAGAAGGTGCAGAAGTCCGAGGCCGAGCGCATCGCGGCCGCGGCGAGCCTGTTGACGCGCCTCGAGGCCGTCGATGCCTCGACGCGACAGGTCAGCAAGGAGGCCGGGAATCTCGTCAATGCCCTGAAGAAGTCCGGCGTGCGTGGCCGGTGGGGCGAGCTCCAGTTGCGCCGCGTGGTCGAGTTGGCCGGCCTCGTCGATCACTGCGATTTCGACGAGCAGCAGAGCCTGCAGGGCCAGGACGGCCGTCTGCGTCCAGACCTCATTGTGCGGATGCCTGGCCGCCGCTCGCTGGTGGTCGACAGCAAGGCGCCGCTCGAGGCCTATCTGCACGCGCAGGAGGAAGCGAGCGAGGAGAAGCGCGCCGAGTACCTCGCCCAGCACGCGAAGGCCGTGCGCGATCACCTCAAGAGCCTCGCCGACCGGCGCTATGCCGAACACCTCGAGACCAGCCCGGACTTCGTGGTGATGTTCCTGCCGGGGGAAGCGTTCTTCAGCGCGGCCATCGACCAGGATCCCGAGCTGCTCGCGGCCAGTGGCCAGAACAAGGTCATCCTCGCCAGTCCCACCACGCTGCTCGCGCTGCTCCTCGTCGTGGCCTATGGCTGGCGCCAGGACAGCCTCGCCCAGAACGCCAGGGACATCGCCGCGCTCGGACAACAGTTCCACGACCGCATCTGCCAGCTGGCGGATCACCTGTCACACGTCGGCAAGCACCTGGGACAGAGCGTGGAGGCCTACAACAGCGCGATCGGCTCGCTCGAGTCGCGCCTGCTGCCGACGGCACGGCGGCTGAAGGCGCTCCACGCCGCCGGGGCGAAGGACGTCACGGAGTTGAACCACGTCGACCTCCATCCTCGCGCCCTGCGAGCGCCGGAACTGCTGACCGGCGGTCCGGGCGAGATCATCGACGCCATCCCCGACAGCGAGGCTGCCGTGGTCGGTGCGGACCGACGCGTCGTCGCCTCCACCTCCTCGCCGAACCACCATGAGCCCTGAGCTTCAGCGGCAGATCATCGACCGCCTCGTCGAGACCGGGGCCGAGCGCCACGACTGGTCGTTCGTGGTGCTCGCCGCCATGGAGGGCGACACCGCGCTCGCCGACTACCTCGAGGGGCGCGCAGCCCGCACGTCGCTTCCTCCGAAGGACACGACGGCGACGACCGCGCCGTCGGAGTCGCCTGGCGTCTACTTGTCGAGCATCACCGTCGAGGGGTTTCGTGGCGTGGGGCCAGCGACGACGCTGCCGCTGACGCCGGGGCCGGGCCTGACGCTGGTCGTCGGGCGCAACGGGTCTGGCAAGTCGAGCTTTGCGGAGGGGCTCGAGACGCTGCTCACGGGCCGAAACAGCCGGTGGGACGGGCGCAAGAAGGCGTGGGTCGAGGCCTGGCAGAACCTCCACCACGGGGTGGCTGCGCTGAAGGCGGAGGTGATGGTCGACGGGCAGGGTGCGCTCACGGTGTCGCGGACCTGGTCGTCGAAGGACGTCGCCTCGAGTTCCGCCACGGTGCGAGCGACTGGACAGCCACCGAGGCCCCTCGACGACGTGGGGTGGGCCGCCGCGCTGTCCACGTTCCGGCCATTCCTCTCCTATAACGAGTTGGGGTCGCTGCTGGAAGACGGCCCGTCGAAGTTGTACGACGCGCTGAGCGGCGTGCTTGGGCTGGACCACTTGACGGCCGTACAGGCGCGCCTGGCCGACGCGCGCAAGGTGCGAGCGGACCGGCTGAAGGACGCCGAGGCCGCCGCGGACGATCTCGTCGCGGCGTTGGAGGGCATCGCCGAGAAGACGCCAGACGCGAGGCCGGCGGCGGCGTTGAAGGCGTTCGCGGCGAAGACCTGGGACTTCGCGACCCTTGCGGCGCTCGCCGCGGGGACGGCAGACGCGGGCGCAGCCGAGATCGACCTCCTGCGGCGCCTGCAGGCTCTCGCGGCCCCGAACCCCGAGACCGTTGCCGACCTCGTCAGGCGCCTGCGCGAGGCGGAGCGAGCGTGTGCGGCCTTCGCCGGGACCGACGCCGAGCGGTCGCGCCAACGGGCCGACCTGCTCGAGCAGGCGCTCCGCTACCACGAGGCGCATGCGTCCTCGACGTGCCCAGTGTGCGGCACCGACGGCGTGCTGCTGGCCGACTGGTCATCGTCGGCGACGTCGGAGATCGCGGCGTTGCGACGGGAGGCGCAGGGCTGCGAGGCGGCGAACACGGCTCGCCGCGAGGTGCTGGCAGAGGCCCAGAAGCAACTGGGCCCGCCTCCGTCGGTCCTGGTGCAGGCGGCGACGGCGGTCGAGCTGGAGGCCCTGACGCGTGTTCGCAGCCTCTGGGCGGCTTGGACGTCAGGCAGGAAGCTCGACCTCGCGGAGGCGCTTGCCGCACACATGGAAACCCACGTCCTCGAACTCGACGAGGCGGTGGCGGCCCTCGTGGACGAGGCGGCGGTCGAACTGGCCAGGCGTGAGGACGTCTGGAGGCCCTTCCAACTCCGCCTAGCCGAGTGGTTGCCCGGGGCAAGGACGGCCGTGGACGGGGCGACGAGGATTCCCGCGATCAAGAAGGCCGAGGAGTGGTGGAAGGGGGCCATCCAGGCCGTCCGTGACGACCGCTTCCGGCCCATCGCCGATCGCGCGATGGCCGTGTGGAAGCAGTTGCGGCTGCAGAGCAACGTCGACCTCGGCGCGGTGGAACTGGGCGGCACCGGGACGAGCCGCCGCGTCACGTTGAAGGTGACGGTGGACGGCAAGCCCGCCGAAGCGCTCGGCGTGATGAGCCAGGGCGAACTGCACTCGCTGGCCCTGAGCTTGTTCCTGCCGCGGGCGACGCTGGCCGAGAGCCCCTTCCGCTTCGTCTCCGTCGACGACCCGGTCCAGTCGATGGACCCCGCGCGTGTCGAGGGCCTGGCGCGTGCGCTGGAGGACACGGCGAAGACGCGCCAGGTCATCGTGTTCACGCACGACGACCGGTTGCCGGACGCCGTGCGCCGGCTCGGCATCCCGGCGCGCGTGGTCGGCGTGACACGACGCGCCGAGTCGCACGTCGAGGTGCGGGCGATCACGGACCCGGTGCGCGGCTACCTCGACGATGCCTTCGCCGTCGTGAAGACCGACGGCCTGCCTCCGAGCGTCGCGGCGAGGGTGGCCCCGGGGTTCTGTCGCAGCGCCCTCGAGGCCGCTTGCATGGACGTGATTCGCCGGGCCCGGCTCAAGAAGGGACACCGCCACGACGACATCGAAGCCTTGCTTGCGGACAACGCGAGGCTGTATCCGCTGATGGCATTGACCCTCTGCGACGACGCGTCGAAGACGGGGGAGGTGCTGAGCCGGCTCAAGGGGCGCTTCGGGCCCCAGGCGGTGGACGTCTTCAAGGCGTGCAACGCCGGCGCCCACGAGTCCTACGAAGGCGACGTGCTCCAACTGGTGAGGGCGACTGAGACACTCACCGGACAGTTGCTGGGGGGCGCCTCGTGAGCGGCGACTCCTTGTCGCCTGCCGGGGAACTGCTGCAGTTCGCGCGTACGCTCGTCGATGGCGACACGCCGGGCACGTCAGGCCTCTGGCCGCGGGCGTCGGCGCTGCTCGCGCGGCAGTCCCTCGAGGTGGCGCTGCGGACGTTCTGGGCCAAGCAGGCGTTCGGTACGGAGGAGTGCTCGACGAGGGCGCAGTTGCTGTGCCTCGGGCGCTACCTCAGCGACGAGCCGCTGGCCCGGCGGGCGCACCAGGCCTGGGCGGCGCTCAGCCGCGCCTGCCACCATCATCCGTACGACCTGTCGCCCACGCGGGAGGAACTGCTGGCGTGGTGCGACGCGGTGAGCGAGGTGGTGGAGCGGACGGAGCGGGCGGTGTGGGGGTAGCTGCGCGGTGCAACGAGACTCCCGACGAACAGTCTATCGCTCTGACGCCAAGCGCAGTCGGACCTTGTCCAGGTGTCTCGGCGGCAGGAGTGGCGCATGTGCGTGCTCTTGCTCCAGCTTGGAAGCGGTCTTCGGCGCGCATTCAGGCTGACGGAAATCCGACAGGAATCACCAGAGCCCGCGCGCCCCAACGAACCCGAATCACGTTCCACTCTTGGCCAGTGGCTCAGCTGGAGGTCAGCATGATTGCGAAACAGACGACGGCATAGTCCGCCGAGCCGCATCGTGTATCCTCTCGCGGTCGCCGCCTGGCGGCCTCGGTCCCGCCGCCTCGACAGGGGCGCCTCGACGACCCCACACCCACTGCCGATGCCACTCACCGCCCCCCGTTGGCGCCGCGTCACCGAGTCGCAGTTCCCGTGGGAGCGTGAGGCGCTCGAGTTCCTCGCCGAACACCTGCCCGGCCAGGAGCCCGTGCGCCTCTGGTCCAACTTCGAGTTCGTCTCCAACGACGGCTACGTCAACGAGGTGGACGCCCTCGTCCTCACCACCAAGGGGCTCTTCCTCGTCGAGATCAAGTCGCGGCCGGCCCGCCGGGTGTCCGGCGATGCCTACACGTGGACCTGGGGCGACGGCCCGTCGGCCGTGGAGACCGACAACCCGCTCATCCCGACCGACCGGAGGGCGAAGCGCCTCGCGTCACTGCTGGCCCCGCTGGAGCGGCGCGAGGGCGTCCGCCTGCCGTTCATCGAGGCCCTCGTGTTCTGCTCGGCCGCGGGGCTCGAGCTGAGCCTGCCGCCAAACCTCGCCACGCGCGTCTTCACACGCGACCAGCGGACGGCCGACGGCGTCGTCACTGCACCGGGCATCGTGGAGGCCCTCACGAACCCGGACGTCGGTCCCAGGAGAACCGACCGGCCCGTCGACACGGCGCTGGCGCAGGCGCTGCTCCGGATGCTCGATCGCGGCGGCGTCTGCCGCGCCCGCAGCGTCCGCCGCGTGGGCGGCTACAAGCTGGGCACGCGCCTCGGGGAAGGTCCGCTCTACGAGGACTTCCTCGCCACCCACCCGACGCTGCAGGTGACGCGCCGGGTCCGAGTCTTTCCCTACCCGGCCGGAGCCTCTCTGGAACTGCGCCATACGACCCGCCGGGCCGCCGAGCGCGAGTTCCGCGCGCTCGAGACGATCACCCACCCGCAGTTGCTCAAGCCGCGGGAGTTCGTGGACGAGGACCTCGGCCCGGCGCTGATCTACGACCACAACCCCGAGGCCGTGCGGCTCGACCACTTCGTCCGCCGCCGCCACGCCAGCCTCACCCTCGAGGCGCGCGTGCACCTGGTGCGGCAGGTCGCCGAGGCCCTGCGCTTCGCGCACGAGCACCGGCGCATCCATCGCACGCTCAGCCCGCAGTGCATCCTCGTGACCTCGCCCGACGCCGACGCCCCGTCGGTGCAGATCACGAACTGGCAGGGGAGCGGGTACGCCGGCGAGGTCACCTCCAGCATCCCCACCGTCCTCGGACCGACGCAGCACCTCTCCCAGCTCGTCGAGGACGCGCAGGCGGTCTACCTCGCCCCCGAGGCGAACCAGCCGGGCGAGCTCACCGAGGCCGCCGACGTGTTCTCGCTGGGCGCCGTGGCCTACTTCGTCCTCACGGGCCAGCCGCCCGCCGCCACCACGCTCGATCTCGCCGAGCGCCTGCGCCGCGGCGGCCTGCTGCTCACCGACGTGCTCGACGCGCCCGACGCCGCGCTGGTGGACGTGGTGCGCGAGGCGACGGCGGGCGCCATCGGCAGGCGCACCTCCAGCATCGACGATGTGCTCGCCGGCCTCGAACTGTGGGAGGAGCAGATCACCGCACCGGACGAGACACGGCCGAGCCCGGTGGATGCCCAGCGCGGCGACGTGCTGGAGGGTGGGTTCGAGGTCGAGAAGCGGCTCGGAAAGGGCGCGACGGCCGTGGCCCTGCAGGTGCGCCGCGGCGACGAGCGGCTCGTGCTGAAGGTGGCGCTCGGCCCGGAGTACAGCGAGCGGGTCCGCGACGAAGGCCTCGTCCTCCAGCGCCTCCACCACCCGCACATCGTCGGCCTTCGCGAGATCCGCGAGTTCGACCGCCTGGCGGCCCTCGTGCTGGAGCACGCCGGCGAGCGGACGCTGGCGAGGATGCTGCGCGAGGACGGGCGCCTCAGCCTGGAGTTCCTCGAACGCTTCGGCGGCGACTTGCTCTCCGCCGTGGACTACCTGGAGCGCCACGGCACCTGGCACCGCGATCTCAAGCCCGACAACATGGGCGTGGTGCCGTTCGGCAAGACCGACGAACTGCGCCTCGTGCTCTACGACTTCTCGCTGGCGCGCGTGCCGGTGGAGAACGTGCGCGCGGGCACGCCGGGCTACCTCGACCCGTTCCTGCCGCTGCGCAAGCCCGTGCGCTACGACCTGCACGCCGAGCGCTTCGCGGCCGCCGTGACGCTCTACGAGATGGCGACGGGCCACCTGCCCACGTGGGGCGACGGCAGCGACCCGGCGCAACTCGACTGCGAGGCCACCATCGACGCGGCCGCCTTCGACGTGTCGATCCGCGACCGCCTCACGGCGTTCTTCAGCCGGGCGCTCGCCCGCGACGCGGCCAGGCGGTTCGACAACGCCGAGGACATGGCGTCGGCGTGGCGGCAGGTGTTCGCCGCGCCGGACCTCGTCGCGCGGCCAACGGTGGTCGACGTGCCGGGCGCGCCCGAGCTCGATCCAGCGATCGTGGAGGCAGCGACGCTCGACGCGTCGATCGACCAGCTCGGGCTGTCGGCCCGCGCCGTCAACGCCCTGCAGCGCCTCGGCTGCTCCACGCTCCGCGACATGCTGTGCACGCCGGTGGCGCAGGTGGTGGCCATGCGCGGCGTCGGGAACAAGACCCGCCGCGAACTCAGCCACGCCTTCGACGCCTACCGCGAGCGGTTCGCGGACGCCGATCTCTCGGCAGCCGCACCGGCGACCGAGCACGACGAGGGACGGGCCAGCGTCGATGCGATGTTCGCGCGCCTGCTGGTCGCGAAGGAACGCGACGCGGGCGCGGGGAAGGTCGCCGACGTGCTCGGTCAACTGCTGGGGACCGTGGGGCCCAGCCTGTCCCTGCCGTCGCAGACGGAAGTGGCCGAGCGCGTGGGCGTGTCGCGCGCGTACGTCTCGCTGCTGCTCCAGAAGCCGCGGAACCGGTGGGGCAAGGACGCCGCGCTCACCGCGCTGCGCCGCGACCTCGCGGAGCTGCTCGGGGCGGCCGGCGGGGTGATGGGCCCCGGGGAACTGGTGACGGCCCTGCTCGAGCGTCGCGGGTCGGCGGAGTCGGGAGAGCGTCGCGTGCGCCATGCCGGCGCCGTGCTCCGCGCGGCACTCGAGGCCGAGGCCGCCCTGAAGGAGCCGCGCTTCGCGATTCACCGTCGTGGCGCCCGGGCGCTCGTGGCCACCGCGCCGGAGCTGGCCGCCTACGCCCTCGCGCTGGGCGATGTGGCCGACGATCTCGCCGCCGAGCCGCTGCCGCCGCCGCTCGCTCGCGCCCGGGACCGGCTGCGCGCGGTGGCGTCGCCGCTGGACGTCCCGCTCGACGACACCAGGTTGATCCGACTGGCGGCGCTCGCCTCCACTGCGGCCGCGGTGTCGTCGCGGCTCGAGCTGTACCCCCGCGGACTGCCGGCACTGCGTGCGGCCAAGCTGGCGAACAACATGGCCCCGGCCGTGTCGGCCGCCGGGCAGTGGGAGGTGCTCACCGCCGACGAGGTGCGGCGGCGCGTGTCGAGCCGCTTCCCGGACGCCGAGCCGCTGCCGGACCGGCCGGCGCTCGACACCCTGCTCGACGAGGCGGATTGGAACGTGGAGTGGGACGCCTCGGGGCTCGACGGCCGCGGCGGGTATCGCTCGCGCGTCCGCCCGCGGCTGGCGACGAGCAGCGTCACCCTCAGCTTCCAGCCCACCGCCTTCGTGGCGCGCGTGGCCGACGATGACGAGGCAGCCGCCGCGCGACGGTTCGACGAGCGGTTGAAGGCGGCGGTGGCGCACGGCGGGTTCCTCGCGCTGACGGTCCCCGCCAAGTACCTCCAGCGCGCCGAGCGCGAGTTGCAGCGGCAGTACGGCGTGCGCGCCCTCAGCGTGGAGCGCGCGCTGCTCGACGCGATGAAGGCCACCGCCGGGGCGCGGCGCATCAAGTGGGACGTGGTGGCGCGCGCGGACGGGGCCAGCCGCGACACGCGCGACTGGCAGAAGCTGTGTGAACTGGTGCAGCTCTCACTGCCCGGCGTCGCCGCGGAGCTGCCGCGGAGCGGGCCGCCCGCGCTGCTCACCTCGGCTGGCATGCTGGCGCGCTACGGGCACATGCGGTGGGTGAGCGACCTGGCGCTCCAGTGCGGGCGGGCGGACGGTCTCCACGGCGCCTGGCTGCTGGTGCCGTGGGAGGACCCCGGCCAGCCGCCGACGATCGACGGCGAGGCGCTGCCCGTGCTCGCCTCGCAGCGGGCGCACGTCCCGGACGGGTGGCTGAAGAACCGGCACCGGGCGGGCGCGGCGTGAGGGCATTGGGATGAGTCAGATCAAGGTCGGCTCGTTCGTCGTGTCGAGACTGGAGCCCGGGCTTGGCCGCGGGAAGGTGTTCTGCGCGGGGTATCAGTACGCGCTCGTCGGCTTCGTTGACGCGAAGGGCCAGCGGATCCTCCGCAGGCCGCAGCTCGGATTCGTCGAACCGGCGGAGGCTCCCGAGAACCAGGCCCCGTTCGATGGCTGGAGCGTCGAAGCCGATGGCGAATGCAAGCCGGTGCCGCCCAGCCCGCCAGGAGCCAAGGCCAAAGCCAGGAGAGGCCCCAAGCCGCCGTTGGTCGCCGAGTGGACGTTAGAACAGGCCATGCAGCGGTTCCTCGCCCACTACCCGGAAGGGATGTCGTCGGGGCGCTACCCTCACGCCGAGCGAGAGTGGAAGATCGTCAAGCACGAGTTGTGGCAGCAGTTGCTGCCGGGCTCGACGCTGAGGGACCTCGCCCGCTCGGATCCGCACGAGGCCGGTGCGAGGCTCATGAAGGTGGTCCAGACGTCGAAGAAGCCGCTGCTTTCGCAGACGGGCGAGATCCCCGTCCTGAACTGGGCCCTCCGGGAAGGCACGCCGGCCCGCTACCTGACCGCCCTGGCGGACGTCCTCGAACATGGCCAGCCCGAGCGCAGCCGGTTCGAGGCACTCATCGAAGCCCTCGAGGGCTTGCCGACCCGGGAGCCTGGCACGAAGCTCCTGACCTGGCCCGTGCTGACGCTGGTGCCGTTCCTGGCCCAACCGACAACGCACATGTTCCTGAAGCCGAAGCCAATGAAGGAGGCCGCGCGGAGGCTGGGGGTCGACCTCATGTACGACGCCAGGCCGAGCTGGGAAGTCTACGAACGTTTGCTGACGTGGAGCCACGAGCTGCTCGAGTTCCTGAAGCCTCATGGCGCGAAGGACATGATCGACGTGGCGACCTTCCTTTGGGTGGTCGTCCAGTAGTGCCAGCCGCCGACGATCGACGGCGAGGCGCTGCCGGTGCCCGCTTCCCAGCGGGCGCAGGTCCCCGACGGGTGGCTCGAGAGCCGCCGCCGGGCGGGGGGGCGTGAGGGACCAGTTCAGACCAGTTGTAGACTAGTCGTATGCCTGACATCGGTGCCTACGAGGCCAAGACCCACCTGCCCGCCCTGCTCGAGCGCGTCGCGCGCGGGGAGCGCTTCACCATCACCCGCCACGGCCGCGCCGTCGCGCGGCTGGTGCCCGTGGACGAGCCGGCCGAGGACGCCCGCGCGCTGGCCGCGGAGCTGCGCCGCCTCCGCGGCGGCGCCCGGCTGCGCGGCCTGAGCGTCCGCAAGCTGCGCGACGCGGGGCGGCCCTGACATGGTGGTGCTCGACACGTCGGTGGCGGCCGCCTGGTGGTTCGCCGACGAGGCGACGCCCGCCACCGACGCCCTGCTCGACCGCGTCGTCGCCGACGGCGCGGTGGTGCCCGCCCTGTTCTTCGCCGAGGCATCCAACGTGCTGCTGCAGGCCGAGCGCCGCAAGCGGCTCGCCCCGGGGCTGGCCGACCGGCTGCTGCGCATCCTCTCGGGGCTGCCCCTCGAGGTGGAGCAGGGGCCGCGGCTGCCCGAGCGCGCGCTCGACCTCGCGCGCGCACACCGCCTCTCGGTCTACGACGCCATCTACCTCGAGGTGGCCATCCGGCGCGGGCTCGCCCTGGCGACGCTCGACGCCGACCTGCGCCGCGCCGCCGCCGCGGCGGGCGTCGGGCTCCTCCCATGATCGACTCCCCCCGCCTCCTCGCCGACCTCACCGCCATCGTCGGCCAGCTCGAGACCGACCTGCGTACGCAGCTCGACGCGCGCGAGGACGTCCGCGCGCGCCTGCAGGAGGAGTACGACGCCGCCCGCCGCGTGGGCCGCACGGTGGTCACCTTCGAGGCCTGGGCCGAAGACCCGGTGACGCAGGCCGCCGTCGCCTGGGTGCTCGGCACCGTGTTCATCCGCTTCTTCGAGGACAACGGCCTCGTCGAGCCCAGGCTCTCGGGCGTGGGCCCGCGCCACACGCGCGCCGTGCAGGAGCACCAGCACTACTTCCAGCAGCACCCCACGCACAGCGAGCGCGACTACCTGGAGCACGTCTTCCGCGCGGTGGGAGCGCTGCCGGCGGCCGCCGCGCTCTTCGACCCGAAGCACAACCCTCTGTGGCGGCTGCCGCTGTCGGCCGACGCGGCGCGGGCGCTCGTCGCCTTCTGGCAGCGCATCGACCCCGACACGGGCCGCGTGGCGCACGACTTCACCGACGCGGATCTCGACACGCGCTTCCTCGGCGACCTCTACCAGGACCTCTCCGAGCCGGTCCGCAAGCGCTACGCGCTGCTGCAGACGCCGCGCTTCGTCGAGCAGTTCATCCTCGACCGCACGCTCACGCCGGCCATCGAGGCGTTCGGCTACCGCGAGGTGCGCCTGATCGACCCCGCGTGCGGCTCGGGCCACTTCCTGCTGGGCGCTTTCGAGCGGCTCCTCTCGCTCGCCCAGCACCACGAACCCGGCAAGGACGTCCGCGTCCTCGTCCGCGACACGCTCCCGCGCATCGTCGGCGTGGACGTCAACCCTTACGCGGTGGCCATCGCCCGTATGCGGCTGACTATCGCGGCGCTGCGCGCCTGCGGCCTCGCGCGGCTGGCCGACGCGCCCGCCTTCGAGGTGAACGTCATCGTCGCCGACGCGCTGCTGCACGGGCCCAGGTTCACCGACGATGGGGCGGTGCAGATGTCGATGCTGCCCGACGACCCGGCGAACCAGTACTACTTCGCCGAGGACGAGGCGGCGGCGCGGCGGCTGCTGGGGCAGCAGTACCACGTGGTGGTGGGCAACCCGCCCTACATCACGGTGAAGGACCGGGCGCTGAACGCGCTGTACCGCAAGCGCTACCCGCGCACGTGCCACATGAAGTACTCGCTGGTGGCGCCGTTCATCGAGCGGTGTTTCGAACTGGCCCTCGCGGCGCCTGCCGGACCGCCGGTGTCCTCCGGTCGTAGCCCGGGGTCTTCAGACCCCGGGGCGGACACAGGCCCGTCGATCGCCGCCGCAGGCCACGTCGGCCTCATCGTCGCCAACAGCTTCATGAAGCGCGAGTTCGGCAGCAAGCTGATCGAGGACTTCCTGCAGCGCGTGGACCTCACGCACGTGGTGGACACCTCGGGGGCCTACATCCCGGGCCACGGGACGCCGACGGTGATCCTCTTCGGCCGTCACCGCAAGCCGTCGCCGGTGACGCGCACCGTAATGGGCATCCGCGGCGAGCCCTCGACGCCCGACGACCCGTCGCGCGGCCTGGTGTGGTCCGCGATCCTCGATCAGATCGACCGCGTCGACTCCGAGAGCGCGTTCGTCAGCGTCCGCGACCTGGAGCAGACGTCGCTGCACAAGCACCCGTGGAGCATCGGCGGCGGCGGGGCGGCGGAGCTGAAGGAGTTGCTGGACGAGAGAGGGGAGAAGACGCTCGGGGAGGTGGCGGCTTCAGTTGGAGTACAGGTCGTCACACTCGAGGACGATGCTTTCGTTCTCGGCTCCTATAGCGCCCTGCGACGTCGTCGTGTTCCTCCTGTGCATTGCACTACGCTCGTTGAAGGAGACCAGATCCGCGATTGGTGTGACGGCGCGACGCCAAATGCTCTGTTGCCCTACGATGTGCGGGACTTCATGTTCTCGGCACCTGCTGAAGCCCTGAGGTTCCTCTGGGCTCTCAGGACGGGGCTACGAAGCCGCCTTCTGTTCGGTAAGACCCAGGACCAGCGCGGGTTGCCCTGGGCCGCGTACGGCATGTTCATAAGCAGCAAGGCGCGCACCCCCCTCTCCATCGCCTTCGCCGAAGTCGCCACGCACAACCACTTCGTGCTCGACCGCGGCGGCAAGGTGTTCAAGCAAACGGCGCCGGTCATCAAGCTGCCGCCCGACGCCACCGAGGACGACCACCTCGCCCTGCTGGGGCTGCTGAACAGCTCGACGGCGTGCTTCTGGATGAAGCAGGTCTGCCAGACGAAGGGCAGCTCTGGAATGGGCCGGGGGGTGTACGACGAGAAGTGGGAGTTCTTCTACCAGGTGAATGCGGCGAAGCTGGCTGAGTTCCCGGTGACTTCCCTGGACGGCACCGTGGCCTTCGCGCGCCAACTGGACACTGCCGGCCGCCAACTCGCCGACTGGGCGACGGTGGTCCCGCGCTCCGGGGAGGAGAAGGCCGCTGCGGCTGAGCGCGCCGAGCGCTTGCTCGCCTCGATGATCTCGCTCCAGGAGGAACTCGACTGGGCGGTGTATCGCGCCTACGGTCTGCTGCCGGCAGACATGACCCACCAGGGGAGCGAGCCGCCGCCGCTGAAGCTCGGCGAGCGCGCCTTCGAGATCGTCATGGCGCGGAAGATGGCCGAGGGCGAGCTGGAGACGACGTGGTTCGAGCGCCACGGGTCGACGCCCATCACCGAGGTGCCGGCGCACTGGCCCGACGACTACCGGCGGCTGGTCGAGCGGCGCATCGCGCTCATTGAGTCCGACCGCACCATCGCCCTCATCGAGCAACCGGAGTACAAGCGTCGCTGGAATGTCGAGCCGTGGGAGCAGAAGCAGGAGCGCGCGCTCCGCAGCTGGCTCCTCGACCGCCTCGAGGATCCGAGGTATTGGCCCTCACCCGAGCTGACGACGTGCCGCCGGCTGGCCGACGAAGCGACGCGCGACGAGGAGTTCATGCGCGTGGCCGAGGTCTACCGCGCCCGCCCGGACTTCGACGTGACCGCCCTTATCACGGAGCTGGTGACGATGGAGGGCGTGCCCTACCTGCCGGTGTTGCGCTACACCGAGAGCGGCCTGCGCAAGCGCGCCCAGTGGGAGCGCACGTGGGAGCTGCAGCGGCTCGAAGATCACGCCGCTGCCCTCGCCGTAGGGGCGCCCCTTGTGGGCGCCCATGCCCCCCCTGTGGGCGCGCAGATTCCCGTGCCGCCGAAGTACACGTCCGCCGACTTCCGGAAGCAGGAGTGGTGGCGGCTGCGCGGCAAGCTCGACGTGCCGAAGGAGCGCTTCGTCCTCTATCCCGGCGCCGAGCGCGCCGCGGACCCCACGCCGGTTCTCGCGTGGGCCGGCTGGGACCACGCGCAGCAGGCCCGCGCGCTGGGCGCTTACTACATGCGCCTGAAGGGCGAGGAGGGGAGCGCCTCGCCGAAGCTGGCGCCGCTGCTGGCCGGGATGCTCGACCTGCTGCCGTGGGTGCGGCAGTGGCACGGCGGCATCGACGCCGAGTTCGGCGAGGATCTGGGCGCTTACTACGCCGGGTTCATCGACGGCGAGGCGCGCGCGCTGGGGCTGACGGTGGAGCAGGTGCGGGCGTGGGCGCCGGCGGTGGGTGGACGCGCGCCGAGGACTCGACGGGCCAACCGCTGACCTCACTGCGATGGACGCGAAGATGCCGCCCACTGAGAGTCGCGCCAAGAGCACCGCGTCAGCAGCCGGCACCACGGCGCCGCCGCCGATCCCGGCAGAGCGGCTGAGGAAGGTGGACGCCGCGCGCCAGCAGTGGATCGACAAGCTGATCGACCCGTCGCGGCGGAACAACCTGCTGTTCTTTCGCGACCTCAAGGTCGGCACCCTCGACCTCTCGTCGGTCCCGCCCGACGCGATGCAGGCCCTGCTGCGCTCCGGCCTCAACGGCGAGGACGGCGTGCCGTTGTCGCAGTTGGTGCGGCCGCTGGACCTGGTGACGGCGACGGCGTCCGTGCGTGAGCTGGCGAAGCGCGCGTTGGCGAACTTCGAGGAGCGTGGCCTCGACACGCTGTTCCTGGCGCTCGGCCTCGCCACCTGGCCGATGGCCGATGGCGGGCGGCCGCCGAGCGCGCCCGTGCTCCTGGTGCCCGTGCGCGCCTCGCTGAAGGGGAACCGGGGCAGCAACTGGTACCTGCGCCGCACGGGGGACGTCCGGATCAACGACGTCCTGCTGCACGCGCTCGGCACGCAGTTCGGCCTCTCGTTCGACGCGGACGCCCTGCTCACTGCCGTCCTCGGAGACGACGAGGGGGAAGCGTTCGACCTGGCGCCGGTGTTCGACCAGATCCGGGCCCGGGCCGGCGGCATCGACGGGTTCGCCATCGAGTCGCGCTGGGTGCTCGGCAACTTCAGCTTCCAGAAGATGGCCATCGTCCGGGACCTGAAGGAGCTGCTCGACCCGCTGGCGCGCCACGACATCATCGCGGGCATCGCGGGGGACGCGCAGGCGCGGGAGACGGCCCGGGCAGGCCGGACGGCGCTCGACCCGAGAGACCTCGACCGCCAGTTGCCCGACCACGAGTTCCTGGTGCTCGACGCCGACTCGTCCCAGCAGACGGCCATCGCCGCGACGCTCACGGGACAGAACGGCGTCATCTCGGGGCCGCCGGGCACGGGCAAGAGCCAGACGATCGCCAACCTGATCGCCGAACTGGCCGCCCACGGCAAGACGGTGCTCTTCGTGGCCGAGAAGCGCGCCGCACTCGACGTCGTCCTCGCGCGGCTGAGCCGGGCGCAGCTCGATCACCTCGCGCTCGACCTGCACGGCGCGGACATCTCGCGGCGGGCGACGGCGCAGCGCCTGGCCGACAGCCTGGACCTCGTTCGGGAGTCGAGCAAGCCGGACGCCGCGAAGCTCCACGCCGACTTCGTCGATCGTCGCGAGCGGCTGAACCGGCACGCGCGGCAAATCCACGCCCAGAGCGCGCCGTCCGGGTTGTCGGTGCTGCAGCTCTACGGCCGCCTCCTGCGCCTCCCCGAGGAGGCCCTTGCCGAGACGCGCCTGCGCGGCCCGGCCCTGCACAAGGTGACCGCCGACGTCGTCGATCGCAGCGCCGACCTGCTGAAGGAGGCAGCGTCGATGCCGGGCCTCCTCCGCGGCGACGATCCATCGCCGTGGACGGGCGCGGTGTTCGAACGCGAGCGCGTGGCCGCGGCCCTGGACGTGGCGGCGCGGCTGGCCAACGAGCGGTGGCCGGCCTGCGAACGGGCACTGGCAGTGGTGCTCGCGGAGGCCGGCCTCGCGCCCCCGGTGTCGGTAGGCGACCTGCGACGCCTGCTCGACCTCCTCTGCGCGGTGAACGAGACGCTCGAGCGCTACCCCCCCGAGGTGTTCGAGGCCGACCTCGAGCAACTGGCGACCGTCCTGACGCCGGCTGGAGGCACGTTCTCGCGGCTGTTCGCCACCCTCGGCAACGGGGCCTACCGCGGCGCGGTGAGGCGCCTGCGCGAGCTGTGCGGCGTCGCCGGCCTCAACGGCCCAGAGGCGCTGACCGACGCGTCGCGGGCGCGCGACCAGCAGCGCGCCTGGACGAGGTTCGCCCCGCCCGGCACCCGGCCGAAGGCCGCGCCGGCGGCCGCCGCCGCGCGGGAGCGCCTCGGCGAACTGGTGCGCGACCTGGTGGAGCTGCTCGCAGTGTTTCCCGGCCGCCGCGTCGATGAGATACCGCTGGCGTCGCTGGGCGACCGCCTGGCCGGGCTCGCGAGAGATCGCGTGACACCCGCCCGCGTGCTCAGGATGCAGGAGATTGTCGCGGCCCTCGCGGCCAACGGCTTCAAGGACCTCGTGGCCGAGATCCGCGCGCGCAAACCGCCGCCGGCCTCCTGGGACACGGTGCTGCGCCGGGTGTGGCTGGAGTCCTGCCTCGACGACCTGCACCTGCAGGAGCCTGCCATCGCCTCCTTCAGCGGCCGCTACCACGACGGGGTGGTGGCCGACTTCGTCGATCTCGATCGTCGCCGGCTCGAGGTGGCGGTGGCGCGCGTGCGGCGGGCCCATGCCGAGCGGGTCGTGGAGGTGCGCGACCGGCATCGGGACCAGAGCGACCTGGTGGCGCGCGAGGCGCAGAAGAAGGGGAGGCACCTGCCCCTGCGCGCGCTGTTCGCGCAGGCGCCCGACGTCCTGCTGGCGCTGCGCCCCTGCTGGATGGCGAGCCCGCTCTCGGTGAGCCAGTTGCTGCCGGGCGACTTGCCCTACTTCGACGTGGTGATCTTCGACGAGGCCAGCCAGGTGCTGCCCGAGGACGCGGTCACGTCGCTGCTGCGGGGCAAGCGGGCCGTCATCGCCGGCGACGCGCGCCAGTTGCCGCCGACCACCTTCTTCGCCGCCGGCACCGGTGACGATGGCGAGGAGGAGGCGACGGAGGGCACGGCCGGCTTCGAGAGCGTGCTCGACGTGATGTCCGCGTTCCTCGATCCCCCGTGGTCGCTCAACTGGCACTACCGGAGCCGCGACGAGTCGCTCATCGCCTTCTCCAACCACCACATCTACGGCGGCCGCCTCGTCACCTTCCCCGGCCCGCAAGGCGAGGGCGCGGTGTCGTGGGTCCACGTGCCCCACGTGGCGGGGGAGGGCGGGTCCACCGAGAGCGCCGCGCGCGAGGTGACGCGGGTGGTGGAACTGGTCCTGGAGCACGCGCGGACGCGTCCGGACGAGACTCTCGGCGTCATCGCCATGGGCATCAAGCACGCCGAGCGCATCGAGATGGCGCTCGAGCAGGCCAGAAGGCAGGCCCCGGAGCTGGACGACTTCTTCGCCGTGGACCAGCCCGAGCGGTTCTTCGTGAAGAACCTGGAACGGGTGCAGGGCGACGAGCGTGACGCCGTCATCCTCACCGTCGGCTACGGGAAGGACGAGACCGGGCGGTTGCTCTATCGCTTCGGCCCGCTGCTCCAGAAGGGCGGCGAGCGACGGCTGAATGTCGCCGTCACGCGGGCCCGGCGGCGGTTGACGCTGGTGTCGTCCTTCTCGCATGCGGACGTGCGGCCCGACTATCCCGCCGACGGCGTGCGGCTGCTGCGGGCCTACATCGAGTTCGCGGCGGCGGGCGGGCGGCGGCTCGATGCCGGGAGCGTGACGTCGGTGCCGCTCAACGACTTCGAGCAGTCGGTGGCCGACGCCTTGACCCGTCGAGGTCTCAACGTCGTTCCCCAACTCGGGACCTCCTGCTACCGGATCGACCTGGTGCTCACACACCCGCATCGTCCCGGCCAGTACGTGCTGGCGGTCGAGTGCGACGGCGTCAGTTACCACTCGGCACCCACCGCGCGCGACCGCGACCGCCTGCGGCAGCAGCACCTGGAGGCGTTGGGGTGGCGCTTCCACCGGATCTGGTCGACGGACTGGTTCCTCCGCCGCGAGGAGGAGATCGAGCGGTTGATAAAGGCATTCGACGAGGCCGTGCGCCACGCCGATGCCGGCGGCCCCCTGCCGCGGGTGGCTCCGGCGGCGCCGCCACGAAGCACGGCCGACGATGGCCCCGGTCACTCTGCGGGGAACGCGCAGGAAGGGGGAGCCCGTGCGGCTGCGGCGCCCCAGCTGGGGCCAATGGGGGGCGACGGCAGCGCCAAGCCGCGCGGCGGGCGACCGCGGACCAAGGCAGGCCAGCCGGTGGACCGCTATTCCCCTTCGGAGCTGGCGCGTTTGGCCAGGTGGATCGCCTCGGACGGTCTCCTGAGGACGCGTGACGAGTGGGTCACCGAGATGATGAAGGAACTCGGGTTCACCCGCCGGGGCACGAGGATCGTCGCGGCGCTGGAGCAGGCCATCGACGAGGCGAAGCGGGAGGGGCGGTAGAGCGGCAGACTTCCCGGGGAACAGGTGCACGGGGGTGTGCCGTGGCGAGTGCTCACTCGGCCCGGATGACTTTGGTAACTTGCATTGATGCAAGTTAATATCTTGCATGATCTTCGCCTGCCCTGAGCTCAACGAGGCCGAGCGCCGCGTTCACGCGAAGATCGACGAGTTGCGCACAAACCTCAGTTACGCCGTGAGTTCCAGGCGCTGGATCGGGGTGCTCCGCCGCGTGTCCCTGGCGAAGGCCATCAGGGGCTCGAATTCCATCGAGGGCTACAACGTCACCGTGGACGATGC
>WBZO01001577.1_pt1 | contig 34594 bp, 27 predicted proteins | sample 5204261 | NCBI WGS metagenome assembly WBZO01 (sample SAMN12412400, study PRJNA552823) | activated sludge metagenome | isolation source: activated sludge from anammox sidestream of wastewater treatment plant... | place: USA: North Carolina | collected 2017-09
AAGCTGATGGCCTGGCTGACGTCGCTGTGAGCCGGTTCGTTATGCGCAGTTCCTCGTGGACGTCTGGTTGTCGCTGCCCGACTTGGCACTTGGACTGCGCATAACGACCGTCCGCGCATAATGGATGTTATGAGTTGCAGCCCATAACATCCACATTCACATCGACGGCAGCCGCTTCGACGCCAAGAGCGTCACGAACCTGGTGAAGCTGGTGCACAAGCAGGAGCGCCTCCTCGAGCACGCGCTCGGGGTCAGCGAGACGCGCCTGAGCCGCTACTGCCGCCCGATCGACGCGAGCTTCATCCAGCGCCTCGAAGCGCGCCGCCCGAAGACGATGCAGGAGGTGAGCGACGCCTGGTACGGGTACCGGAACACGAGCCCGCAGCGCTACGACCAGACGCGCTACCACGGGCTCAACCTCAACAGCCTCTTCTTCCGGGGCACGATCGAGCTGCGCTACTTCAACGGGACGCTGCACGCGGGCGAGGTGAAGGCCTACGTGCAGCTGGCGCTCGCGATGGCGGCGAAGGCGCTCTCCTCGAAGGCCGCGTCGAGCAAGCGCCGGGAGTTCAACCCCGCGACCGCCAAGTACGACTTCCGGGTGGTGCTCCTGCACCTCGGGCTCATCGGCGACGAGTTCAAGACCGCGCGCCTGCACCTCACCAAGAAGCTCGCGGGCTCGGCTGCATGGAAGGGCGAGCGCCGCGACCGCCGCCCGGCCGCGAGCGCCCCGGCGAGCGAGGAGGTGGGCGATGCCCGAGCAGCAGCGTGAGGGCCGCGGGGCCGGCCACGACGCCGGCCCTGGACTCGGCCGCCAACGGAAGCGATGGATGACTACGGCGGGCCTCGGCCCGCGGCGAGATGAGAAGATGGGACAGGTGCTCTACTTCGCGTACGGCTCAAACCTCGACGACGTGCAGATGCGCTCGCGGTGCGCGAGCGCGGAGCCTGTCGCGCGCGCGGTGCTGCCCAACTACGCGCTCGCCTTCGGCGGGTTCAGCCACCGCTGGGACGGCGCGGTCGCGAGCGTGGTGCGGGCCCGCGGCGCTCGCGTCGAGGGGCTCCTCTACCGCCTCGATGACGCGGACCTCCGCGCGCTCGATCGCTTCGAGGGCCACCCGTTCGCCTACGAGCGCGTCGTGAAGCTGGTGCTCGACGAGCACGGGCAACGCCGCCGCGCCACGACGTACCTGCAGCCCGAGGATGGGTTCGAGCCATGGGCGCCGCAGCCCGGCTACTTCCGCGTCCTGTGGCGCGCGTACGCCCGCCTGGGCTTCGACGTCGCGCCCCTGGCCACCGCAGCGGGGGTGGAGCCATGAACGCGCCCAAGGGCCAGCGTGGCGCGCCCACGCGCGATGAAGTCGGGACATGGGCGCCTGGCGGGATTCCTCCCGCTGGTTTCCCATGTCCCCTTCCCGAACCGGACGGGCGGGTTTCCCTGCATCCGGCTCTCCACTCAGCCTCCTTGCACAGTCTCGAGGTCCGTGAGGATGGTGGCGGCGAGACGCACGTCCGAGACCTCGCCATATCTGGCGAGCTTCCCGGTCGCGCGTTCATCCCACCCGTTCTGGATGTGCAACCCTCGATAGGGGAAGCGACACGTGCCCCCGTCGGTGGTCTTGCGGAGGAAGGCTCCCGCCTCGTGCCACGTCGTGGTCGTTGGGCGAGGCCTCGCGATGAATCGGCGCCGAATCTCTTGCGCCGTCCAGCGAGGGTGCTTTCTCCTGAGCCACCGTTGCACTCGATGCCATACGAATTGGTCGAGCGCGGCAAACTCTTTCCACGCGCCAACCGCATAGCGATAATAGTTTCGCCATCCGATGAGTACGGGATTGAGATTGCATATGAGCGCGTGCAGCTGGCGCGAGGTGTCTCCGCGAGTGATGGCCCGTATCTTCGACCGAAGGCGAGCAGTCGCCTCCCTTGGAATCATCAGCTTCGCAACCAGCTTCCCATCTCGGAGAGCCGGTGCAACGCGGATTCGATAGCCAAGGAATTTGAACCCGTCCTTCGGGTCGGTGACAAGGGTCTTCTCGGCAGAGAGCTCCATTCGCAGCTCCGTGCGAATGTACTCCGCCAGCTTCTGCTTCTCATCGAGCGCAGTCTGCTGGTCACCCGCAACCAGCACGACGAAGTCATCGGCATATCGTACGATGTAGAATACCGGACGCTTGAGCATTCGGTCTCTACCTCGGCGATTTGTCGCACTGTGCGTCGTCCTTTCATGCGGGCCGGGCACATGCCTGGCGTAGCGCTCCTCGATGCCCTGCAGATGGATGTTCGCAAGCAACGGGGAAATCACGCCTCCCTGCGGCGTTCCCGTAACCGGATGCCGCAGGGTGCCCTCGCTCATCACCCCTGCGCGAAGGAAGCCGCGCACAAGTCGCAGGACCCGCTTGTCGCGGATACGGCGGCGAACGCGTTCCATCAGCAGGTGGTGGTCGACGTTGTCGAAGCACGCTTTGATGTCGCCCTCGATGACCCACGCGTAGGGGGACGGCCCCTTGGGCTTGGGCATGAGAAGCTCCATCACCTGGATGACAGCATCCATCGTGCATCGACCCGGCCGGAACCCATACGAGCACGGGTAGAAGTCCGTCTCGAAGATGGGCTCGAGCACCAGTTTCAGCGCCATCTGCACCACGCGGTCGCGGAGCGTCGGGATGCCGAGCTCGCGGAACCTGCCAGGCTTGCCCGGCTTCGGAATCAACTTCTCCCGAACCGGCATCGGCCGGTAGGTTCCGCCTTTGAGGTCGTTCCGAAGTTCATCGAGGAAGCCCTCGACTCCTCCGGCTCGTGCCTCGACCCGTTTCCTTGTCGCTCCGTCGACCCCTGCCGTGCGGCTCGCCCTTCGACGGCTCACGCGGCGCCACGCTTCTGCAAGCGTGGCTTGATGGCAGACGAGGTTGAACAAGTCGTCGAACGTCCTATCGGGACGCTCAAGGCTGCGAAGGAACAGCTTCCGCTGCATGTCGTTGGTGTAGGTCGCACCGTTCGGCGCTGTGGGCCTCTCGGCCCTCCCAACCTGCTTGGAAGCTGTCTGAGCTGTCCCCCTTCGCCGTGCAGACGGCTTTCCCGTCCTCTGACTACTACGGGGACTCTGCCCCACCACGCCGCGATCGCCGATCGCCTCGGCCGCCCTCTCGGGAGCGACGTGATGGTTCCCAGGTTCCGATGGATGTCCCTGGACCGATTTAGGGCCCGACTCTACCCCGTGCGGAATCCGACCCGCAGCCATCGCGCGTGCAGCTGCAGGCTGTGCAATCTTCGTTGCACCCTGGTCGCCACCAAAAAGCAGGCGACCGGCGCTCCGCGACTTCGTTGCCGAAGCCTCTCCACCCACTTCCGAGTTGGTGGAGGTCCGTATCTTCCGGGGCCTCAATCGTCGGTTCATGCTCTTGCCCATGTCGGTCTCGCTCGCCGGGCATGTCGAGACGTCGGAAGTCGCTCCATCCCGGCTTGCACTGGTTCTGCTCATGTACGGGGTCTCGCGAGGCATCGCGGACCCCTCACCAGTTGCTTCTCCTCCCACGGCGCGCCGCGTGAGGGGGGCGGACGTTTCACCGCCCGGGAAATCCACCAGCTTGCGAGGTCATCATGAAGAATCCATCTTCTCTCCTTGATGCGCCTCTTCCTGGCGCACTCTTCGTCTACGGGACGCTCCTCGCCGGCGAGCCGAACCACCGGCTCCTCACGGGCGCCCGGCTCGTCGCGGAGGCGCGGACGAAGCCCGCGTTCGAACTGCGCGACCTCGGCGCGTTCCCTGGGCTCGTGCGCGGTGGCGAGCACGCGGTGGCCGGCGAGGTGTATGAGGTCGACGAGGCCACGCTCGCCGCGCTCGACCGGCTCGAAGGGCACCCGCGCTTCTATCGGCGCACGCGCATCGCCCTCGAGGACGGCGCCGCCGTCGAGACCTACCTCCTCGCGCCCGAACAGGTCGAAGGTCGCCCCGTCATCGACTCGGGCAGCTGGCGAGCGCGCCGGAAGGAGTGGAGAGCATGAAGATCGTCATGAGAGACGGGCGCGTGTTCCAAGGCACCGCCCTGCAAATCGTGAAGGCGATGCAGGACATCGCGTTCGGCGTCGAGGACTTCACGGTGCCGAAGTACATCGAGTGGGTGGTCGCCAACGCGCGCAAGTTCGAGGAGGTCGAGCTCGCCGTGAAGGGCGCGACCGACGAGGAGCTGGCCGCGTCGCTCGTCGCCGAGATGCTCCGCACCGGGCTCACACGGCGGATGTAGGCCATTGGCCTCCGTCGGCCGGGCGGCCCGAAGGACGCGGAACCTCGCGACTATTCCAACCGACCGAAAAGGCATCGGAAACCGACGTTCTTGGCCTTGCTAGGTGCGCGAACCGAAGCCTGTATGTCCCTCGCGACGGGCGACGAGCCGCCCTGCAGAACGCGAGGACGACGATGCGGACCAGGAGCCAGAACACGCAGACGACGAAGACGGTGAGCCAGGGCGAGAGCCGCTACGGGACGGCCGAGCCGCAGATCGAGATCCGGCTCCCGAAGGGCACGAGCCACCGCCTCGTGAGCGCCGCGCTCCACAAGCTCGCCGCCGACGTCGAGCTGGCCACGCCCGAGCGGGAGAGGTGGATCGTCCAGACCGAGACCTTCTACGACGCCCGCGGCCGCGTGTACCTTGAGCTGGCCGACGCGACGCCGGCCGAGGCCGAGCGGGGGATGGCGCTGCTCAGGAAGCTGGTGGGCTGAGCGGCTCTACGCAGCCGTGATCGCATCCCTGGGGCAATTGCCGCAGGACGGGCAGACGAACCCGATCTCCGTGCCGACTACCCAGGGGACCGCGAGCACGTCAGCCCCCAGCATCCGGTCGACCCACCCCGGTTCGGCAGCCAGCGTCGTCCAAGCCGTCCCGTGGAGCCGCAGCACAGGGATCGACTTCGAGCAGCGACCGCAAGCGATCGTGCCCCACGTCGTCGAGCAGTCCGAGCACGTGCAGGAGAAGTGCTGGCCCATCGACTTGAAGTCGCGCCGCGCATCCGCGCGCGTGTTGCAGGTCGGACAGCCCAGAAGGTCGTCGACCACTTCGACCGCTCTCGACAGCTCGCGCTCGAAGCGCCGGAGCGCTTCGAGCCTCTTCTCTGCGTTGGTGATCTCCGCGTTCAGTTCCTTCTTGCGCGCATTGACGACGCCAGTCGCCCCACGGTCTCGAACCGCCTCGCGCAGTTTGAGAGAGACGCTCTCCCGCTCCTCCTCGAGCCGCTTGAGCTGCGCGGCGGCGTCATCGACAAGCCGCTTGGCAGGCACCGCATCGTTCTCCAGCGGTGCGCGCACGATGCGGAGCTGATTGCCCGCGCCCTCGAACCACGTGTGCCCGCGGCTCAGCTCCGGCAGATCCGGCCTTGCGATCATCGGTGGATACGCGAGGAACGTCGGGGCCGTCGTGACCCAGCGAAGCTGGCGTGCCATTCGCTCCACGCTGCCGATGTCCCACGGGGACACAGGCAGGAAGCCGACGGCTCGCTGACCGGCCTTGCTGACCTCGTGGGCCAGAGAGCGAAGCCGCCCACCCAGCTCCGGGGCGAGGTGATCGAACGCAGCGGCATCGGCAGGCGACGGGTAGAGGATGACCGTCGTCGCGCCGTTGACCGCGTGCGCATCAGCGTCGGCGAGCACGCCGCGGAGCTGCTCGTCATCGAGTGCCGCGAGGGAGCTGCACAGCGGGACGATGCGCAGCGGCTCGACGCCCTCTCCGTGAAGCGAGATCGCGCCGTCGGCCGTGGCCCACGACAAGCGCACGACGCGCGAGCCATGACGCACCTCGGCCTCGCAGTCCGAGAGCGACCGCTCGAGGTTGGTCGGTTCGAACCCGAGCTGGTCGAGGGCTCGAAGCGTCAGCAGCAGCGCGAAGCTGTCGAACGCGCGACAGAGATCCTGCATTTCTTCGAAGTAGGCTCGCGGCCGGACAGCCCGCTCCTGTCCGAGGCGGGCCCACTCGAGCCAGAGCTCGGCGACCCGCTGATAGTGGGCGTCATCGCTCAGGATGTTCGTCATCGTGAGCGTGGTGCCCACCGTCGCCCTTCGTGGCACCTCTCGGTAGAGCACCGAGTCCTTCATCCCGGAGATCGTGAACAGGAGGTGCTTCAATTGCGCGAGGGTGCGCTCGGCCTTCCGCTTCGCCTCACTCGCGTCGAGAGTCTCGCCCCACAGCTTGTAGATGCGCCCCTGGCGCCAGTGCGAGCCGGCGGCTGCCGCGCCGTGGTTCCCGGTCGCCTCCTCGAACACACGCAGGAGCCGCGTCACCTCGTGAACGCGCCGGCGCAGGTACACCACGAGGTGGTCGACAAGCCGCGCTGCGACGCGGTTCTCGTAGATGTCGAACTGATCCTCGCGGACGGTGGCGAGGATCCGCTTGGGCACCACGGAGCGCAGAGTTGGCCGCTCCCAGTCCTCCGTGTGCGCGGCGAGGTAGTTCGCAGCCTGCGCCGGGAACCGGCGGGCGCGCGAGACGGCCATCCGCTCGACCTCGACGCGCAGGTGCGTCCTGGGCTTCCTGCACACCTCCGCGAGATGCCCGACGTTCTCCTTGAGCAGTTGCTCGAAGGGCTGAAACTCAGCCCGGTTCGACATGCCCGGAACCAACGGCGAGACGTCGAGCACATCGAGCCATGTGCCGGCTTGCTCGATCAACTCGCCCAAGCTGCGTCCGACCGTACGAATGCTCGCGACGTCCAGCGGGTCGAGCATTTGAGCACGCGGAAACGTGCCCTCGACACGCTCGGCGCCGCGCAGCAGGTGCCAGCGTCCAGCCGACTCGGGCACCAAGAACATGCCGTCGTGGGCCGGGAGCGAGTTCATGAACAGCTCGCCCGGGGCACCCTCGCGTACGACAAGGCGGCCCATCAGCGCGGCGCCGCCGCGGGCTTCTCCGATGGCGCCGAGGCGGTCGCGGACTCGGATGCTCACGCCTCTTCCTCAGCTCCGAGTCGACGCAGCTCGTCACGAACGATGGCCATGGAGCGCACCGCGCCGGTGGTCTTGTCCAGCTTCGGCCACGCCTCTGCGATCCGTTCACTGAGGGCCGTGAGGTCCTCGGGCCGCGTGTCGTGCCGATCGCGGACCTTGCGCAGGAGCTTGGTTGCGAGGATGTGGTCGACAGCCTCGCCCACCGTGCCACCCGCCGCTACGACGACCGGAACGAAGTCGAGCATCTGCCGCTCGAGGCGATTGCCCCAGCCCACCCCGAAGCGACGCCCGAGGAGGTCTGCGAACGAGCCATCGACGAATGCGTAGGCCTCCTTCGCCTTGGCTTCGTGAGCCTGCTGCGCCTTGGCGAACGCCGCGCGAACGGCGTCGAACGAGACCGGCGCGCGCGCGGGCAGGCGCTGCGGTTGGAACTGCGCGCGGTTGCGAGGCAGCTCCATCACGTGCGCGCGGTCGTAGGTCTTGTCTGCGAAGTCCTTGGTCGTCTCGTCGTGGTTCGCGGTGCCAACGAACCAAACGTTCTGCGGGATCGTGAGCGTGCGGCCGTTGCGGAGGTTCGCCGGGGCAGGCTCGACCGGCGCGGTCATGAGATCGAGCTTCTGGAGATGCGGATCCTGCTCGAGCGCCGAGAGCAGGTCCGCAAAGTACTGCTCGGGGTGTGAGAGGTTCATCTCGTCGAGAACGACGATGTTGACGAGCCCTGAATAGCGGGGGCATTGCGCGCGGTAGAGAGCCTGCAGGAACTCGGACTCGTAGAACCGCCGCTCGAAGGCGTTGAAGTGCCCGACGAGGTCCTGGCGGTCTCGCCAGCCGGCCTGCACCTCGACGAGGGTCGAGCCCGCACCGAGCGCCCGCGCGACCGCGAGGGGCAGACTCGTCTTGCCGGTTCCGCTGATGCCTTGCAGCAGGTGGAGTCGGCTCATCGCGAGGCCGCCCAAGAAGCAGCGGATGTCACGCAGCTCGTAGAACAGCACCTTGTCCGGGTTGGCCGGATCGATGGCGATGCGGTGCTGGAGATCCTGGCAGAACGCCTTCAGGTCGGAGATCTCGTCGGTCACGGGCGTCTGGGTCTGGAGCCCGCTGTCGCCGTCCATCTGGCTGCATGCCGGGAATGGGCTCACGCCGTCGGCGCGTCGAATGCGCTCGTTGACATCCTTGCGTAGCTCCTCGAGCGCCGTATGCAGGAGGTCGCGGGCGCTCTCCAGCGCAGCCTTCTGGTCGCGGAGCGTCTCGAGCTCGGTGACTGCGATCGACGCCTTCGCGAGCGCGGTTCTGGCGGCGACGCTCTCCTGCGTGAGCCGGGCGCGCTCCGACTCCCACTCCTCCTGCGCGCGCTCCAGGCTAGCGAGCCGCTCGGAAACATCGTGGTTCGGACGCTTGGCGAGCAGCGCCTTCAGCGAGTCGCGCTCCCGGATGAGGCTGTCGAGCTCCTTCTTCACCTCGTCGAGGGGTCGATTGCCCAACGCGCGCTCTGCTTCGTCGCGAAGACGCAGCTTCTCGTAGAGCTCATCCCTGCTCGCCTGCGCGCTCGCGAGGCGCGCCTCGACGTCCTTCTGCTTGGCCTTCGCCGTCTCCAGTTCGTGGGCTGCACGGCGCGCCACTCGCTCGTCGAACGCCTCGCGGTCCTCACGCAGGACATCCCGCTCGAGATCGACCTGCGCCGCGCGCTTCTTCAGTTCCGCGCGTTCCTTCGAGAGCAGCTCGCGCTCGACGCGGAGCTGCTCGGCGCTCGAACGCTCCGTCTCCGCGAGGGCACTCTCGTGCATGGCTGCGGCTCGCTTCTGCTCGTCACGCCAGCGCTCATCCTCAGCGCGGCGCTGGGCCTCCCAGTCCGCGCGCTCCTTGGCGATCTGCGCCCGCGCCTTGGAGAGCTCGTCGCGGAGCGTTGCCGCCTCGTCGTCGAGCTGCTTCAGCGATGCCCTACGCTCGGCCGCGAAGCCCGCCTCTGCGTTCAGCTCGCGCTCGCGAATCGCAACCTCGCGTCCCTGGAGGTCGAGCTCGCGCGTCCGCAGATCCTCCTCGGCCTGCTGCGCCCTGGCGTGTGCCTCCTTGGCTCCTCGTTCCGCATCCTCGAGCGTAGTCGCGCGCGCGTTCAGCTCTTCGTCACGCGCGCGCACTGTCCCTTCGAGTGCCGCGAGTTCCTCTTCACGCTTCGCGAGCCGGTCGCTCCGGGCCTTCAACAGCGCGAGGGTTTCGTCGATCCGCTTCGCCGCGGCGATGAGATCGAGGTTCGACGCCTCCGACAACGGAGCGGTAGCGAGAGCGACGTTCAGCTCTTCCTCCGTAGCCTCGGCGACGACTGCGTCGTTTGCCTCGGTGATCGCCGCGAGCGCAGCGGCTGGCGTCTCGGGGACCGCAGGGGCTACGACGAGCGGCGTCGCCTGCGCCATCGGCGAGGAACTGGGGGCCTTGGCCTGCTGTTGCTGCTGCTGATGGCGGTGCTTGTTCTTCTTGCTCATGGTCTGTCAGATCCTCGCGGAGTCGAGCGGCTGGCCGAGGCCCGAGAGCAGACCCACGGCGCGGTGGACGTCGGCGACGACAGGCAGCACCGACTGAAGGGATGGACGCTCGGCGCCGGCGTGAACAGCACCGCCAGCCCTCGCGACGCCGTCGAGTAGTTCGAGGAACTTCGGCTCTTGAGCTGCGGCGCGACGAAGTGGATGCGCGCGGTCGTCGCGCGCTGCGAGGACGGCGGCGATGATCGCGCCGCGGAGGCGCCAGTTGCCGTCGGGGTAGCACGCGGCCTTCACGTGGTTGGGCTTCACGCGAGCGAGCGCCTCGGGCAGCGGAACGTGGAAGCCAACGGCCTTCGCCGACGCTTCGTAGACACCCTGGCAGTAGACGTCGTCCTCGACAGGCCGACGATCCGTGTAGACGCGTCGCCAGACTTGGCGCGGCGGATGGCGCTGGAAGATCGCGCCGAAGGTGGCCTCGAGCGCGCGCCGGGCATCCCCGACGAGCGCGCGGAGCTTGTGGTCCGGGCACGAATCGCCGAGTAGCTCAGCCTCGACGTGGGCGTACTCGAGCGCGACGAGGTCTTCGTACTGGGGCAGATCGCGCGCGCTGATCGACAGCGCCTTCTCGACGTTGTTGATCGCCATCGCGCGAATCTCGGCTGCCCAGCGCTGTTGGTCCTGGATCTGCTCGTCGAGCGAGCGGCCGATCATGCCCTCGAGGACCGAGCGGAGCCCCGATGACGACCGCATCTCGCGTTCGAGCGCTCGTCGCAGCGTCGGGCTAACGCCAAGCCCGAAGGGGTCGCACGCGTGCCACTCGCCCGCGAGGTCACCGGCCTCGGGCAGGTACATGAAGCTCGTGACGAACACCGGAGTGGGCCGATCGTCCACGAGCGACACGCGCTCGAGAACGACGCTGCCCGCGTGCGCGAACGTGTCGTCCTCGTCGGCGCTCTCGTAGGACTCCGAGCGTCGAAGCGCCGAGCGATGCCGACGGGTGACGCGAACGATGTCAGAAGCACCCGGGGCCGGAGGGATCGCGAGGTCGCCGGGGAGCACCATGAATGCTCGCTCCCTGCGGGGCTTACCCTTGGAGCCGAGCACGAGGTCGGGGAACCCGTTGGGGTTCTGCTGCAACTCGACGTAGTCGAGCTTCTCGACGAAGCGCGGCCAGAGGTCCCCGGACCACGGGTCCTGGAACACGTGGCCTGTCACCATCCGGCGCGCATCGAGGGTCTCCTCCTCGAAGAGTTCGCGTCCCTTCTCTGTCGGTAGCCCGTTGCTGCCGAGCAGCCCGCGCTCCTGCAGCTCCAGGTAGATGAGCGCCGCGAGGTCGGGGTGAATGTGGAGGCGATCGCCGATGCGTTGCACGTTGGTCGTACCCGCACGGCACATCCCGAGCACCGCCTTCTGGAGGACGTTGAGCTCGCGGTCGCGCACCTCAGGCGCCACCACGCGGTACATCAGCGCGGGCCAGAGGACGAAGCGGCGCTCGCTCCACCGCATCCGTTGGTTCGTGCTGGGGTCCTTGGGCAGACGCGGCCCGAAGTGGAGGACCGGCGCCTCACGCTTGAACAGCAAGGCCATGTTTCCCTCCACAGAGTTCACGGAAAGCGACGAGGCCGCGCAGCGCCTTCTCCGACGCTTCGCCCCTCAGCATCGCCGAGTCCCCGACGACGACGAGAAGCCGCTGCTGCCGGCTCATCGCGACGCACAGACGGTTCTCGAGCATCAGGTGGCCGAACTTCCGCCGGAGGGAGCGCTCATCCGACACGGGCAGGTCGTTCGCTCTCGTCATCGACAGGAACACGACGTCGAACTCCTTGCCCTGGAAGGCGTCGACGGTACCGACGCGCAGTCGCTCGATGAGCCGCCCGTCCTCGCTGCGCGTCTCGCGCCAAGCGTCCTTGACGCGGTAGGAGCCGTCGTCGAGCCGCTCGGACATCCCACGCTTCTCCATCGCGAGCAGCACCTCGTCGGCCTGTGCTGAGTAGAACGAGATGACGCCGAAGCTGAGATCTCGCCGCGCGGTCGCGAGGCGCTCGACCTCCTTCGCGATCCACTCGGCCTCGACAGCGCGCCGTTTGCTTTGCCCACCGTGCTCGCGGCCTCGAGAGAGAGGCATGTCCAGCCACGCGGCAACGCGCCCGGCGTATCCCGGCAGGTCGTGAACGAACTCCTCCGGGCGGCGGGGCGACTCGAAGCCCTCGCCATAGGGCGCGTAGAACGTGTCGCTGACGAACGACCCGAGCACGGGGTGCATCCGGTACTGCTTGTCGAGCGTGACCGTGCGCTTGATGCCGTCCTTCGCCTCTCGCTCCTTCATCGCCTGGAACAGGCGCTCGAAGAGGCTGCGACGCAGCGCGGCCGTCGTCGCGTCGGAGACCGATTGCTCAAGCTGGCTCTCGATGTCGGGCTCGAGGATGTGTGGAAGCTGGCGGTGGTCGCCGACAAGGATGATGCGCCGCTCCGCGCGTGACATCGGGATGAACAGGTCGAGCGGGTTGGCGCGCGCCGCCTCGTCGACGATCACGTTCGCGAAGACGGTGTCTTCGCCCTTCGCCTGGCTCATCTGGAAGCCGACCGACTGCTGACAGGTGGCTGCGAGCACGACGGTGTAGCTCCGCACCGCGTCGCGGACCGCGTCGATGTCGTTCTCCAAGTCGTTGAGGTACTCGTAGAGGACCGCGTCCTCGCCCCCCGCTGACTCGCGAGCCTTGGCGTAGAGCGCGTCGACGATCTCCGGGAGAAGGCTCTCGAGGTCGCTGTGAACCATCGGAGCGCCGACCGGCCTCTCGGCCGAAAGAAGGTCGATCAGACCATCCTGCAGCGTCTTCAGCTCGGAGAGGAACGCCGGCGCGTCCTCGCTGGTCCACTCGGCCGCTTCGCTCAGGACTCGGTGCTTGCCCTCGTCGTAGAGACCCATGCGCTGAAGCCGCAGGCGTGCGCGGCCGGCGTTCCGAGGACCATCATCGCCGAACGCGATGGGGTCGGTGCGCAGCGCGCGAACTGCCTTGAGGGCAAGAGCGCGGTCGTCGTCCTCGGCATCGTCGATCTGCGGGGAGCGCGCGAGCTCCTGACGAAGCACGTCGAGCCGGTCGTTCAGGGTGGGCGGGACGTAGCTGCTGCAGAGGTCCTGCACCTCGCGAACGACGCGCAGCGACTCGTCGGCCGTGAGCGGCGACGCGACGTAGGCGGCGGCGAGCGTTCTGACCTTGCGAAGGACCTCTGTTACGGGGCGTTCGGGGAGGGTCGACAGGTCTGCGCGCACAGCGTCAGCTCTCTCCCGACGCCAACGATCGAAGCCGTCGCTCTGATCGGTGGTCCCTCGCTTGCGGCCGACCTTGATCGCCGGGAGGCCGAAAACGAGGGTCCGTGACGCCGCGTTTTCGACGGCGTCGTGTTGGTAGCTCGTGAGCAAGGTCTGACCAGCGAGTTCGTCTTCCGAGAGCTCGGCGAGGCGAGCCTCAAGGGCCGCGATCGTCTTCGTCTTGCCGGTGCCTGGCGGGCCCTGGATCAAGGCGATGTCGGGCGTGTTGAGCGCCACGCGCAGCGCCTCCACCTGCCGCGCTGTGGGCTCACCACCGAACACCGCGCGCGCGGCGACAGAGAGTGCGTCCTCCGTTTTCCTGCGGCGCTCGGGGACGGCGCTGCCCTCAAGCAAGAGGCCAAGCTGGGGCATCGGGCACTCGGCAGACGCGATGAGCGACTGCGCGTGCTCGCGCCGTTCGAGGCGCTTGCGATCGCCGCTCACGCTCAGGAACAACACGCCGCTCTCGGGCGGCTCACGGTCATCGCTGTCGATCGGGGGCTGCAAGTCGATCGTCCGGCGCTGGGGCTCGGCTCCCGAGAATGAGCCGACGAAGATCCGCGACCGCTGGGAGCGAGCAGGGCCGTCGTCGGTCATCGTGGCGGCGTCGTCAGTCGCCTGCTGCAGCTCGGGCGGCGGGTTCTGCGCGGCCTCGAGATCAACGTCCTCCGCGTTTCGCAGTACCTGGAGGGCGGTCTCGAGCTGCTTCGCGTCCTCGACGAAGAAGCGCCACCGCCCGTCTCCCTGCAGCAGCCGCTTGCTGTACCGAAGCCAGCCGAGGGTTCGCGCGCGACGCAGCACGCTTTCGCGTTCGAGCTTGTTGTACTCCTTCCAAACGTTGAGATAGCTGCCGGCCTGCTCGACGAGCTGATCGAGCTGAGTCCGCGCGGCGCCACGAAACGCGCCCGCGATGGTCGCATCGCAGAACCGAATGCGCCCGAGCACGAGGACCACCGGGCGGCGCTCGTCGGGAGAGCTGCCGCGCTTCGCCTCCACGACTCGAGTTGCGAGCAGCTTGTCGTCGCGCCCCTTTGCCACGTCGACCGCGTACCCCCGGCCGTGAAGCCGAAAGGCGCCACTCTGGTCGGTCTCCGGCGTCGGGCTCCCCGAGAGGAACACCCTCGCAATGCCATCGTCGGCGTGAAGGAGGAACCGATCGTTCAGCCACTGGGTGGCCTCGGCAGCCGTGACGCTGCGGGCGAGCTTCTGCCTCACCTGCTCGACGAGCTTGTCGTCGACGCCGACGTCGACCGGGTCGGGCCAGTCGTAGCGCGCGGGGAACTCGTGCACCTGCACGAGCACCGCTTCGCTCTTCTTCCCCTTCGGCCGGACGGAGGCGACCCAGGCGACGCGCGGGAGGTTGCGGTCTCGGAGTCGCTGGAGCGCGTCGATTGCCCGCTTGTCAGCGCCGACGACGCTCCACGCACTCGCCCCGATCCGCAGTAGCGAGTCGCCGGTGACATCGGAGAACTGCAGTGCCGCCTCCGCGCGAGCCTCGATGACGAGGTCAAAGTCGGCTGCCGCACTCGGCATGACCTCGAAGGTCGAGACCTCACCCGAGGCCAGGTCGTTGATGTTCATCGGGCGCCTCCCGGCCGAAGTTCGAAGTTCACGACGCGGTGCAGGCTGTCGGGTGAGCCGAGATGGAGCCGCCACGAGGCCACGCCGGGCTCGAGCCGGATCTCCTTCACGCGGTCGGTCACCTCCGCACCTCGGCCGCCGCTGGGGGACGAGAGCCGGTAACGACCACCGTCGACGCTTCGCAGCGAGAGACGCGTGCCCGAGAGCTGGAGTTCAATGACAGGCCGAGCACCAGCGGCACCGTCGCGCCCATGCGCGAGGCGTTGCGTGACCGACACGGTCTCGCCGTCGGTCAGTCCGAGGACCGCAGCGACCACCGCACGACGGCGGTCACCTACGGGCTTCTGCAATAGCTCCCCGCCCGCACCGACAGAGGGGTCCCACAGGTTGAAGGCGGCGGTGGCGAACGCAGGCCGAGGCTCGTCACACCACGGGCAGAGCTTCTCCGTGAAGTAGTAGGTCCCCTTGCACGACGCGCACGACAACGTGGCGTCGGCGGCACCGTGCAGGCACTCGGCCCACTCAGAGACGCCAGGCCGCTTCGCCGCGTCTCGGAGGCCGGCGCCGAAAGCGCGCTCGGCGAGGTCGAGGAGCCTTCGCGACAGCACATTGGGCCGGGAGATGCCGTAGGACGCGCGATTGGTCTCGTCGGTCGGGTGGTCGATCCACGACAGGCGTCCGCCGAGAGCCTCCTCCTCTCGCTCGGGAGGGCCGTCGTTGACTGCGTCGCCGATGAGCGGATGGGCGAGGGACAGCGTCTGGAACGCGAGCACGCTGAAGGCGTGAGCGTCCGTGAGCGAGTTGACGCCGCTCGTGCACCGCACGAGCTCGGGCGCGCCGTACCCGGGGGTATAGACGGCGGGCACGCCCGCGACCGACGCGTAGTGGATGTTGTCCGCGTCGATGAAGCGGACCTCCGTCGCCGCGGGGCTCTCTGAGACGAAGATGTTGTGGGGCGACGGGTCGGAGTAGACGAGCCCTTTGCCGTGCAGAGCCGCGAGCGCGTCGGCACTGCGAGCGAGGAGCTGGAGTCGCCGCCGCAGACCACCGCCCGCGAGGTACCACGCGGCGGGAGAGCTCTCCTCCTTGGGCACAGCCCCAAGCGCCTTCAGCGGCTGCATCCCGGTGAGCAACTCCATCACGTAGCCGAGCACCGGCTCGCGAAGCATCTCGATGGGCCGGGCGATCTCGAGATCGGCGAGGGAGAGCCGCTTGACCTGCGTGAGCTGGTTGCGCAGGCGCTCACGCCGAGCTGCTGAAGAGTCGAAGACGATCTTCGCAGCGAGCCTGCCGCCGTCGACCTCGTAGACGGCCCCCTGGCCTCCGCGCCCCAACTGCCGGAGCAGCGAGTAGCGCACACCGTTGATGTCCGTGACCTGGCGCGGAGCAGACGTCATGCGAGCACCGCCTCTCGCTGCGTGAGGACGACGAGGGTCTTGTCATCGGTGTGGTGGGGCGTGGGCCAGTCCTTCAACTCTCGCTGGAGCGCTCGCCAACGCTGGCTGGGCGCCATGCCGGCGAAGTCGTCCATCAGCCACTGCACGAAGCCGTCGATGCGCTCGGGCAGCAGTTCGTCAGCGACCCCGTCAGTCGCGAGCACGACGACCTCCCCGCCCGCGCGTGGGAAGCTACGGCTTGTCCACGACGCCGAGTGGCCGAGTGCGGCGGTCTCGTTGGCGAAGCCGCCCGAGCGCGGGCCCACGATCCACTCCAGCCCACGTCTCGTTCGCAGGAGCGCGAGGCCGTCGCCGATCGCCGCCACGTGAACCTGCCCGTGAGCGTGAGCGAGGGCGAACAAACACGTCGCCGCACAGTCCCGAGCGGTCGACGGAGCGATGAGCGAACACCAGACCGGCTCGATGCGGACGAGGAGCTCATCCAGGTCACGTGCGCCTGCCTTGTGCCACGAGCGCACTGCATTGAGCACCGCCCGGCAGGCCAGCTGAGCGCCACGACGGGCCTCGCGTCGAGAGCCCATCCCATCACTGACGACGACCAGCGTTCCGAACGCTCCGCGCGCTCCGAGCCAACTGTCCTCGTTGGGCTTGCCTTCGGCGCGATGGCGCGGTCCGACCACGCTGGCGCCGAAGTAGTCGTCGGGTAGGCGGTTCGACACGAAGGCCTCAGCGCGCTCAGAAGTTGAAGTCATCGAGATCGGTCGGCTCCGCGGCGATCACGCTGTCAGGGTTCGCACTCCGTGAGCGCTGCGTGACGCTCATGGTGACCCAGCGGAAGAACTGTTTGATCTGCCTCGCCTCGTGAGCTCGGTAGACGCGTGCCTCGGGCGTCGCGAGGAACGCGGAGAGCATCGCCTCGTCGGCGTCGTCGCCGATGCCCATCGCGAAGCGAGCCGCCTTTGACGCGCGCTCCGCGCCGAGGAGCCGCTTCAGCGGGGCCTGCCACTCGTCGGTGGGCTGGCCATCCGAGACGAGGATGATCGTCGGTCGATACGCGCGGCTCGGGATCTGCGCGCGATCCTCGATCATGCCCGTCGCCGCATCGAAGGCGGCGCCCATCGGCGTCCCACCGGCCGCCGTCATACGGGTCCACTGGACCTTCGCGGCAGGCGCGAGCGGCTGGTGAACCTTCGCGCCGTCCTTGCCGAACGTGACCACGGAGACGTGGATCTCCGCGCGGCTGTCGTCCTCACCGCCGAAGCTCTCCAGCATCTCCTGCACGGCGTCGTTGAGCGCGTCGATCTTTCCGTTCGTGCTCATGCTGCCGCTGACATCGGCGAGCAGCAGCACCGGCAGCGGCCTCGCGCTCGACGCGGTGAACTCCTTCAGTTTGCTCATGGCTTTGTCTCCAGTCTTCTTCGGTGCGGCCTTCGATGGCGCTCGCCGCTCTGCCACCTGCTTGATCTCTGCTTGAACTCGTGAGGTCCCGTTGCGGCGGCTGACGATGTCCTCGAGGTACTTGGCCCATCCCATCGCTCACCTCACCGCCGAAAGCTGCGACGACGGCGCGTGCGCAGGCTCCTGAAGTCGCTGTTCCGGTACACCGTCATCACCGCGCCGCTGGCCGTGACGACCACCTGCGTCCCCTCGAACTCGCGCAGGTCGACGCCGTCGCGCCGGTACTTCTCGACCTCCTTGCGACCGATCGCGAAGATCTGGGCGCCGCGGATCTCCACGCAGCGACCGAACTCCAGCGCGGCCTCGATCGCGGTGCGAGAGATCGAGCGCGTGGTCATGCGTTCGTAGGCGTGCTTGGTGAGAGAGAAGCTGCCGAGCGTCGAGGGCAGTGCAGCGAGGGCAGGCGACATCGAACGGCTCCTTTCGGTTCTCGCCGCGTGATGCGGCGACCGAGGGCCGTAGAGCGAAGGGCGTGCCAAGCGGATGAGCCGCCATCACCAGGCGCGCGCTCATCGCTTCACCTCGTAGCGTTGGAGCCAGTTCGTGAGGGTCTGGTAGCTCGGGAGGCCAACCAGGCCCGCTGCCTTCGTCTTGTTCCCGCCCGCTTCATCCAGGGCGCGCTCGAGGTAGTGACGCGCGACTTCCGCCAGCAAATCCGGGAGGTTGAGATCCTCGCCCAGGGGGCGACCGAGGACGTCGGTGCGCTGTGCCGTGGGGACTGCAAGGAGAGCCTCGCGCACGTCTTCGGTGGTGATCGTCTCGCCCTCGCTCCAGATGGCGGCGCGCTTGAGCGTTAGCAGCAGCTCGCGCACGTTGCCCGGCCACGGATGCGTGAGCAGAAGACTTCTTGCGCCTGCGGAAAGTTTCTTGTCCCGGTATCCGGGCTCGCCAATAGCCTCTTGGTTTACCTGCTTCAGCAGCTCGTCGACGAGCAGGCCGACGTCTCCCGAGCGCTCTCGGAGGGGCGGCAACTTCAGGACGGCGACCGCGAGCCGGTAGAAGAGATCCTCACGGAAACGGCCGGCAGCGACCTCGTCGACGACGGAGCGGTTCGTTGCGGCCACGATCCGAACGTCGATCCGCTTCGGTTTCCTGGCGCCGACGCGCGTGACCTCGTTCTCCTGCAGGACTCGAAGGAGCTTCACCTGAACCGGCAACGGGAGCTCGCCCAGCTCGTCGAGGAACAGCGTTCCCCCGTCCGCCGCCTCGAAGTACCCCTCGCGAGCGTCTACGCCAGTCGCCGCTCCCTTCTCGACGCCGAAGAGCTCGGACTCGACCAGGCTCGCGGGGATCGCTCCGCAGTTCACAGGGATGAAGGGCTTGCCCTTGCGCGGGCTTGCCTGGTGGATCGCCTTCGCGAGCAGCTCCTTGCCAGTACCGGACTCGCCCTCGATCAGCACCGGGACGTTGCGCAGCGCCACGCGGCGCGCGCGTTGGATGAGCCGCGCCATGACGCGGCTCCGGTGGATGATGGTCTTGAACTCCGGGGCGGGCGGCGAGTCCGCCGTGCTCTGCGCGCGGAGGCGCTCGTCCGGCTCGCGCAGAAGATCGGGTAGGAACTCCGCCGCGATGTCGAACGGCACCTCGGCGGTCTTCACACCCTGCTCGCGCGACGACTCGATGAGCTGCGCCGGGAAGATCGTCTTGCCGAGCAGCATCCACACGGCCGCCATCGGCGGCGAGCCGGGACTGAGGTGGAACGTGAGCGTCGCGTCCCTGTGCTGCGCCAGCACCTCTTGGCAGGCTCGGCGCGCAGCCTCGTAGATGCCGCCGAAGTCGGTCGGCCCGCGCAGCGTCTCGCGCCGTTCGACGATCTCTGCCGGGGTGCGTTCGCGCAGCCAAGCGATGTAGCCGGGCAGGAGCTTCTGATGGTCGGCCTTGTCGAAGAACTCGAGCAGGACCACCTGGTCGAACGAGCGTGCGGCGAGCGCCTGGGCGATGGGCCCAAGGTCGCCCGTACCCGCCTTCTCAGGTCCCTTCAGGTCGGAGACGCCGACCCACGCGATGAGGACAGCCCGCACGGTACGACGGTACAAGAAAGCTTCGGTCGCCACAACGAACCTTGTGGACGTCAGAGGGAGCTCGGGGGCGGGCTCGTGCAGCTCCTGCGTGGCACCGCCGTCGTTCGCCCGCCTCGGGCCGTGTCGCGCCCGAACTTCGCCCGGCTGCGCGATGGCGGTCCGGCTTCCTCCGGCTCTCGGATATACTCGCCGGGCCGCCCAGGAACCGTCGACCTGAACGTCAGGCCCCTGGGCCCCGGGCCATACGACGAGGCAGGATGCATCCGGCGCAGACATCAGACGGAGCCGTCCCTCACGGAGCGCTCGAAGCCGCGGTTGCCCGTGCGGTTTCGGAGAGCCTTGGTGCGATCACCGACTACCAGCGGCGCGTCGACGACGCACTCACCGCGCTGGAAGGGGTGGCCGTTCGAGCTCGCGCTGGTGTGGCCGGCGACACCAGCGCGAACGAGGTGGTCGAGGCTTTCTGGAAGGAGCTGCAGTCAACGCGCACCGAAGCGGCCGATCTCTTCGACCGGCAGCGGAAGGTGCTCGGCACCGTCAACATCGCCCTGTTCGGGCGAACGGGCGCCGGCAAGAGCAGCCTGATCGAAGCGCTGGTTCACGGGGACGGGGCTACCGTCTCGACGAGCGAGAGCGACTTCACGACTGAGGTGCGAACGGTCTCGTGGCACGGCTGTCGGTTCATCGACACGCCTGGCACGAACGGCTGGGGCCGGTCTGCGAGTCGCGACACGCTCGAAGGTCGCGCTCGCCATGCCGTCGAGGTTGCGGACATCGTCGTGCTTTGCTTCGACACGCAGAGCCAGCAGAAGGGCGAGTTCGAGAAGATCGGCGCGTGGGTGAAGGAGTACGGGAAGCCCGTCGTCGCGGTGCTCAACGTGAGGAATCCGCTCTGGCGCCGGCCGGGAAGCGTTCCCCTCGGGACTCAGCGGCGGCGCCTTTCGCGCGCGGTGCGCGAGCACGTGACGAACATCGAGACCGAGCTCGCCGCGCTCGGCGTCTTCGGCGCACCCGTTGTCGCGATCAGCGCCCAACGCGCCGTCTACGCGCGCGTATCGGGCGAGTACCGAGGGCCAGCTCCAGAGCAGTTCGCCAAGCTCCGCAAGGAACTTGGGCTCGACGGGCTTGCGAAGGGATCGAACTTCGAGGTCCTCGAAGCGCTGTTTGTCAACGCGCTCGTGCACCACGTGAAGGAACTGCGATTTGGCATGCTTCACGGGCAGGTGCGCACGCTGCTCGAGCGGCTCGCCCGTGTGCTCCAGAAGACGAGCGGCGATGCAAGGACAGCCGCCGGCATCCTGGACCGGGCCATCGAGGGGCTGCTCGCAGTGGTCGGGTATCCGGGCATCGGCACCGAGGCTCGGAACGCGCTCAAGTCCGAAGGGCGCCGCGAGGACTTGCTCTCGTGGGTGGAGCGCGCTCGCGGTGGCCCCTACGACACAAAGGCTCAGGGCAAGCTCGCACGGTTCGCGAGACAGCGGCTCGAGGCCGAGATCGGAGCACTGCGTGCTCGGTCGCTTTCAGCCGCCGAGGAGGTCGTTGCACGCGCGTTCGAGGAACGTCGCGACCTCGGCTCCGACGAGTTCTCGAAGGCAGTCTTCCAGCAGGGCAAGATCCAAGCGGCTTGTGAGCGAGTCGCGAAAGAGTCGGCCGAGTTCGTTCGCAGGGAGACTCGACTCGTCGTCGACGATGCTCGGCTTGATTTCGAGTTCGCCCTTGGGGCAGGGCCCGCCGTCGCAGGAACCACGGGGAAGACACGCCGGATCGTCGGCTACGCCTCGAGCGCCGGGGGCGTGCTGTCGGGCATCGCGAGCACCCTCATGGGGGCGGCGCTTCTCGACCCCGAGCCCGTCAGCAAGGTTGCCCTCGCTGCAGGCGCGTTCGTCGCCGGTCTCGGTGCGATGGTGCTCGGGTGGTTCGGCGGCAAGCAGCGCAAGAAGGCCGAAGAGGCTCGGCAGCGCGCGTGGGCTGACGCCATCGCGGGTGCACGCCGCAGCGTAAACGATACCTATGATGGCTTCGCGAAGCAGGTCTCGAACACCGCGACCGCGCTCGCGCTCGACGCGACGATCAGGTTGCTGACCGATCCGCTCTCGCGGGCGGGCGCCCTGTGGACGTTGGTCACCGAGAGCAACGGCGCGCTCTCGAGTCTCGATCAGCTTCGAGCCGCCCTTCCAGCCACGGACGACGCGCAGGGGGCCATCAAGGACGCTGCGGCGACCGTCGGAGCGCAGAACCACCACACCGAGGGCGGGCCGACCGCTGCGCTTCTTGGCGAGAGCTGGATCAGCGACCCCGAGGGACTCAAGGCAGACGAAGGCTCGGCCGAACCGGTTCGAACTCGAGCCTATGACCCAGGCGTCTTCCAGCGGATGTTCGAGGGGCTAAGGAGCTTCGTGGATCGCTTCGGCGAATCCGTCGAGCGCGGGGCTGGCTCGCGCTGGTTGCGGGACACGGAGCAGTTGCTCGCCGCAGATCCCACAGCGTCGCAAGCGCTCGCCGAGCTCAACGCGATCGCAAAGCGCGGGCGCGCACGTCTGCAGTTGTTCGGTGACTACAGCGCTGGGAAGACTTCGTTCGTGAAACGCTTGCTGATCGACGGCGGTCTGCCCGTGCCGGAGTCAGTGGAAGTGCGGGCGGATCCAACGACGGACCGCGTTCACGTGTACGAGTGGGAGCAGGTCGATCTCGTCGACACTCCGGGCCTTCAGAGCATGAAGGACTCCCACGGCCAGGTGGCGATGGCGGCCTACCCGGACGCGAGCGCGATCATCTACCTCTTGCAGCCAAACCTGCTGGTGGGCGACACGCAGGGCGTGGAGCGCGTGCTGAAGGGGGACCGAAGCGCAGGCCTCGTCCCCAAGCTCGACCGCACCATCTTTGTCATCCATCGTGCAGACGAACTGGGCGCCGATCCTGAAACGGTGCCCGACGAGTACGTTCGGCTATGCGAGCGCAAGAAGACGGAGCTGCAGCAGGCGCTGCTCTCGCGCGGGATTCCGATCTCTGCCGACCGGGTCTTCTGCATGTCGGCCGACCCGTATCAGCTCGTCGGCGACCGCCGGGACGTGAGCTCGGACCAGTTCGATCGGTTCCGCTCCTGGGATGGCTTCGCCGAGTTCCGCAAGAGCATCCGCGAAATCAACGCACGGTACGGTGGAACCGGTGTGGACCGCTCCATCTTGGAGGGAGGTCTTGCTCGGTTGGGAGCTCTCGACGAGAGCACGCGCAAGCGCCTCGTCGAGATTGAACAGCGCACTGCGGCTCTCGACCGGCTCGGCGTCGTCCTCTCGGAGATCGTCGCCGAAGGCGAGCGGATCGACGGCGAGCTTCGCGCTCGCGCGCGTCGCATGGTTGATGATCACGCCTTCGGCCAGCTCGAGCGGGTTGCCGGCGCGGCGAGCGACGCTGAACTCGAGGCAACGGCGAAGCAGCTAGCCGAGTGGTGGAAGCACCCGGCTTTCGAGGGCGATGCCGAGCGATGGCAAGGCGAGGCCAAGACCGCCATCGATGACTGGTTTCAGCGAAGCGTCGATCTCCTCGAGCGGACTGTGAACGCGCCGCGCTTCAAGGCTGCCGTCGCAGGCGCGAACGGCAGCTTCGACCCCTCGACGTTCACAGCCGCGAAGCAAGGCTGGTTCGGAAAGATCATGAGCCTCGTCGCGCAGCCCCTGAAGGGAGCGACGCGCGACGTGGTGTACTGGGTCGGCAAGGCGCTCGGGGCGACCTTCCGCCCCTGGGGCGCCGTGAAGCTAGCCCGATTGCTTGGACGAGTCGGTGTGGTGCTCGGGGTCGTCGCCACGATCTTCGACGCGATCAACCTCTACCGAGCGTGGCAGGGGGAGAAGCGGCGGACGGAGCTTCGACAGAAGCTGCGTGGAATCGTCGAGGAAACCGCCAAACAGGTGCTTGGCTCGCTCACCGATGGGAACGAAGAGGCTGCCGGTCCAATGACCTACCTGAAAGCGGTCCAAGACCATCTTCGCTCCGCTGCAGCGGACCTTGCGAAGGACCGCTCCGCGCTCGCTTCCGAGGCTGCAGCTTTGAGCTCGCGGCGCGAGGTCTACGGCACGAGGATGGCTGCGGCTTGGACGATGCTCGGGATCAAGGAGGCAACGGCATGAACGGCCGACTTCGTGAGTGGTGCGACGAGGCATGGGCAGCCGTCCAGGAAATGCCGGGCGGTGTCGGCGCCGAACTCCGCGCCCGATGGGAAGCGCACGCATCGCGCGACCATGTGGTGGTCACCTTCTTTGGCCCTTACGACTCCGGAAAGAGCAGCCTCCTGAAGCGTCTACTCGTCGACGACGGAAGACCGGTCCCGGACTGGTTGACGGTCAGCGGGCGGCGCGAGACGTTCGAGCCCAAAGAGGTGTCGGTGGCCGGTCTTGTCGTGCGCGACACACCTGGCATCGCTGGGGGAAACGAACTCCACGAGGCGATCGCGAAGGAGGCGCTACTTCTCACCGATGCAATCGCACTTGTGCTTCCGCCGCAGCTCGTCACCTCCGATCGCGAGTCTCTCGTGGGCGTGTTCAACGGGCGTCGATTCGGCTGCGCTGCCCGCTTCGCGTTCGCGGAGCGTGGCTTGCCGATCGTCCTCTCACGGATGGACGAGGCAGGCGCGATGCCGCGCGACGACAGCCGGGGCTATCGTGAGCTGGTGGAACGTAAGCGGAGGGAACTCTCTGACCTCCTTCGGAGCGAGGGGGGAGCCGAGGAGGTCGTCATCGTTCACGCGGTGGCCGCCGATCCATTCGGCCTCGTCGGGAACGCGCAGCCCAGTGGACGTGAGGAGTACGACGCCGATCGGTCGTGGGATGGAGTCGCTGGCTTCACCGACTTCCTCCAGACCCTGACTGGCCGCAAGGACGAGCTGCGGCAGCATGCCGAAGTGAGGTTCCTGGGGGCGGAAATCAGCTCGATTCGCGGCGCCATCGAAGGCATGGCTTTCGAGAACCACACAGCAGCCGAGGCGGCCTCGAACGAGGCGACCGCCCACCAGCTCGTTCAAGAGCGATTGCGTGCGCTGCTCGGAGCCGCGCGTGCCGATCTCGACCGACAGATCGAGGAGGAGGTCTCGGCGGCAAGCCGTCGAGGTGCCGCAGACGTCAAGGAGCTCCGTGAGGCGGTGCTTGGGCGACTCCAGGAAGGGCTCGAGAGATGGGCCAAACAGCACGACGCAGCTCTCGAGGCTCTGATGCGCGAAGCCGACCTTGAGCTCCAGGTGCGACGGACTCGGCCCGCATGGAAGAAGCTCGCTGAGGTACTTGGCGATGCGGGACCCGCCCCTGCGGCGCCCAACGGCAAGGAAGCTCGGCAGACCGTGGACAAGGTCCAGAAGGTGACCAAGACGCTGCACAAGGGCTTCCGCGAGGCGCAACCGGCCGTAATCGGGATGCCGCTCGAGAAGGCGCGCCAAGAACTTCAGAAGCTGCGGCAGGCCGCGTCGTTCGAGGAGTACGCGAAGCAAGCTAGGAAGGGGACGATGCGGCTGAAGGATGCGGCCCACGCGGCGCAAGCACGGCGGGCAGTGCTCATCGACGTCGGCTTCGATGTCGCGCTGCCGGCGATTCTCGAGCTCGGCGGGCTGCTCGCCGAGGCCTGGTCCGAGAGCAAGGCTGTGGAGCACCGGGCGAAGCGGCGGGAGGAGGTTCGCAAGGTCATCGAGGAATCGACGAAGAAGCTCGCTGACCGGGCATGGAGCCTCTGGCGTGACGAGGGGATGCCGAGCGCCCTGGAGGCGGCGCTCAACGTCGCGAAGGAAAGCGCGACGGCTGCGGCGGCGTCCTTGCGGTCCGAGGGACAGGCCATCACCACCACGTTGGACCGGCTGAGCGGCGTGCTCGCCAAGCTTGAGGGTGCAGCCTGAGGTGCAGCCGGGCCGCCGGGCCGGCGTTCCTCGCGGGACGGTGCGAATCCGAGAGAGCGTCCCGATCCACGCCGCCCAACCACCTGGACTCGCAGGCGTTCGCATTTCCGGGACGGTGCGAGCGGAGCGAACCCGTCCCGCCGAGAGCGCCGCGAACGGGTTTGCGGCCGGCGACGAATGCGGAGCCATTTTTCTCTCGTCGCCAACAAGGGGCGAGGGTCGGTAAACAGAAGCCCCCAAGGAGCGATCCGAGGGGGCTTCGCCGTTTCTCCCCAGAACTCCGGGCGTTTGGCGCGCTGCGCGTGCCTCAGCGGCGCTCTCGCGCGTGCTCGCAGAGAGCGCCGAGCGAGCTCGATGAGCGCCGCGTGGGACAGCTCTCCCGCTCTCTCTCCTGTCCCGTGGGGAGAGAGAAGCCGAGAGGCGTTTAACTGCGTACCCGGCGATCAACAGTCGGCCCCGTTGGTCAACAGCTTCGGCGCCCGCGACGGGGCCAAGCCTGTTGATCATCGGGGCGATGGCTCGCGAGGAGCGACGAACGGTTGCCCGCCTTCGCGCGTGGAGAGCTGGTCGCGCGAGGTCGCGAGCATCGGCGTGGTCGCAGGCGCCGGCGGCCCTGTTGACCATTGGGGCTACTTCGAACGCGGCGGGCGGAACGACGGCGCGGCGGCGAGCAGCTCCGGCAGTCGCCCTTCCGGTACACGATCCCAGACGTCGGTAGGCAGGAGCGACCCGAAGAGACTCGCATCGAAGACGTGCTGGCGGCGCATGACCCGGTCCCACTGGAACGCGTCGTAGGTCCCCTCGAAGATGAGCTGCCGAACCTCGACGAAGGGAGGTTCACCCTGGGCTCCGTCGACGAGCCACTGCTGCGCGCGCTGCTCCCAGAGGCTGCCCTTCCGATCGACACGCCCGATCTGCTGTTCGAGGACGGCGGGGTTCCATTCGGCGTGGAACTGCACGACGACGCGGCAGGCCTCGTGGAGGTTGAGCCCTTCACGTCCGACCTGGCTCTGCGCGATGAGGACCCACGGTGAAGCGCCGGGCCGGTTGAACGCGGCCTGGAGGTAGCGTCGGGTCTCCCACCGCGTCGCCCCCTGAAGGAGCCGGGCGTGCAGGCTCTGACGCCCGTCGTCGTCTTCGAGGAGCGCATGTAGCGCCTGCTGGCGCAGCACCGCTTGCTCTTCGTCGACGTCGTCACCGCCCAGCTCGCCGAGCAACGGGCGCAAGCGCTCCTCGACGAACTCGGTGGTGAGCGCGGCGAACCGCTCGTCGGTCACCTCGTCGGACTCCGAAGTCGTTGCGAGGAAGTCATCGAGGACGAACGACACGAGGTGGTCTTCGAGCGCGCCCTCCAGCTCGCGGTCGATCGGCGCGCCGCCGAGCAGCGATGGATCGGATCGCCATGCGACGACCGGCTTCTTCGCACGCCGACGCACCTTGTCCCTCAGCCCCTTGTATGCCTTGTGGCTGTCGGCGAGCGCGCGACGCATCTCGGCGCCGTTTCCGCTCGCGAGCCTTCCCTTGAGAACAGGCTCCCCGTTGTCATCACGCTCGGCCCTCATTCGATCGAGCTGCTGGGCGGCGATGCCGAAGAGGACCTTGGAACGGCGGCTCTGCTCAGCGTCCGTCGAACCTCGACGCTCCGGGAAGAAGTTGAGCGCTGATGGACGCTCCTGGTCTGCGTCTCGAAGCGCACGCCGAACGTTGAGAACATCCGTGAGAATGTGAAGTGGCCGGAGGAAGACCCCGAAGACCAGCACCTTCTCGCGCTTCAACGTCCAGCCCTCGATCTCCTTCACAGCGGCGAGGATGCGCGGGTGCTCGGCGTCAGGGTCGAGCTCGGCGTCGTTCATGGGTGGGAGTGCTTCGAGCACGCGCCTGCGCCCGTCTCGGAGCCGCCGATACCAGTAGGCGGCGCGCATGATCTTGCCTCGAGTGTGATCGTCAACGACGCCAGCCTCGGGGACCCGAAGCGGCTCGCTGGTCTCGGAGAGGTCGATGCTGACGTGCCCCGCCGACAGCTTGGTGTACGCGTCGCGTACCGCCCGTGGCCACTCTGCGGTGTCCTTCAGCGTCAGTCCCCGAGCGCTTTGGCTCATGCACTCGGCTGCGAAGAGGACGTCGAGCCAGGGCGAGTCCTGTCCAACCGTCTCGGTCCACCCGATCTGCACGCGCCGAAGTCGTCGGTGGGGATGCGGCAGCCCTTCGGGCAGCGCCGCGCCGTCGCGGAACCTCGCGACGAGCGGGTCCTCGTCGCGTCGACGCCTCGTCACGTGCGGAGCCAGCGTCTTGGTGAAGTCCCTCGCGGCCGAACACAGCTCGTCGAGACGGATCCCTTCGTCGGGCGCAACGGCGGCGCGCGATGCCGCGTCGTGCAGGCGCTTCACCACCTGTCGTCCGCGCTCCTGGTCGAGCCCGCTGCGAGCACGACCGAGCAGGTCCAGCCATTGCGAGAGCTCCAACTCCATCGGCGTCGCCGTAAGGCAGAGCCGCCGCCCGCCTTCGGGCTGCTTCAGCAGCGCGTCGACTAGGCGCGCCAACACCGTGCCCGAAGCTGCGCCCAGCGCCGTATCCTCGACGTCCACCTCGCCTCGGCTCTTGTGCGCTTCGTCGATGACGAGCAGGTCGAACTCGCCGAGCCAGAGCCCCAGCAGCTCCTCGGTCAGCGGGCGCCCGTCGCCGCCATTGCCGAACTGCGCGAGGAGCGCGTCGTTGTTCCAGCTCGATACGTTGAGCGGCGGTAGCGCTTCCATTCGCTTGCGCAGGTCTCGCCGTCCACGAACGCGCGGGGCGACCTCGCTCGCGATCCGAGCCATCCCGTTCCAGCCCCACCACGAGGCCCGGGCGTTCTCGATCTCGCGTTGCAGCTTGCCGATCCGCGTGCGCCCGTCTTGGCGATCGGCACGCGACGCAAGATGAAGCTCGACGAACGCGGGCAGCGCTGCGCGCCAGACGTAAGAATTGCTGCGGACCAGGGGCGCGCGGAACCCGTGAGAGATGAGCCACCACTCGGACTCGTCGGGACGCGGGCTGAAGTCCTTCCACGACGCCTCGTTCGGTGAGACCTCGCGCAGGAACTCCGTGAACGTCGTCAGCTCCTTCGGTGCAGGGCTGTTCGCGCGGAGCTTGCGAGACTCCGCAGTCCACTGGTGCATGAGGCCATGCGGGACGACGACGGCTGCACGCCCACCAGCCTCCAACACCGCGTGAACCACGGCGCACGCGATGCGGGTCTTGCCGGTTCCGACCTCATCGGCGAGCACGACACCGCTCTGCGGCAGGCGCTCGGCCATCCACGTGAGCGAGGCTCGCTGCCCCTCGTCGAGATGCTGCTCCTCACGAGGCTTGGCTGCGTCCTCCCCGACGAGCTTCCGAAGCGCGGTTGCCGCGCGCGCCCACGAGAAGCTCACCGCAGCCCCCATGCGCGGGCTGCGCCGTCGAGCACCTCGAAGTACCGGGCTCGCTGCTTGTCGGTCAGGTGCGGCGAGCGGAGTTCTGGCTCCCGAAGGTGCGCGAAGACGTCGAGGCGATGCGCACGCCAGGTCGCGATGAGCGTCTCCGGGAACGAGGCGCGGAACATCCGGTCGAGGTGGTCGATCCAGTCGTCGATCATCGACTCGGGCAGCGCCGCCTGTAGCGCGGCTACCTTCTCGACAAGCTCGGCCGCTGCGTGGAGGCCGTAGCTCTTCTCCTGCTTGATCGCCTCGCCAACGCCAGGCCCCTTGGACCTGCCGTCGTCACCGGCATCGCGATCGTCGTCGTCCGTGGCTTCTGCCGGGCGGATCGGGAAGTCGAGGAGCGCGGCGAGCGCGTCCGCGTAGGAGTCGAAGCGCGGCGGCTGCCATCCGACTCGACCGGCCGCGTCGACAACAGGAACGACCCACTTGCGGTCGCTTTCGTCACGCACGTGGAGCGCAGTCGGGTTCTCCTCTTTCTCAAGCGGGATCTCGTCGGCTCGCTGCACCTCGAACCAGTCGCGCCCGATCCACGAGATACTCGCACGCGCTGTCGCAGCGTCTTCGCGCCAGAGCAGACGGAGATGGCGGGTCGGCGTCGTCTCAATGGTCGCGGAGAGGATCGGCGGCGCCAGCAAGATGGGCTGCGCGTCCGGCGCGTCGCCGACCTGACCAACGGCCCACTCGTCTTCACCGACAACCTCGGCGTGTTCCTGCGTCCAGAACAGCCAGCGCTCGAGGTCTTCTGGGCCGAAGCGCTCGGGAACCTCGAAGACGACGCCGGTCTCCACGTTCCCCTCGCGCATGCCGCCGTGCGAGAGGATGCCTCTGCGCGAGAGGTTGCCGGAGCCGAGGTAGAGCCAGCCGTTGCTCGCGTAGCCGTCGCGAAGGTAGCCCGCGTACACGAACTTCGCGTGGAGCCGCCGGGCGTGGTCAAGGGAGTCATAGGGCCGAAGGATCTCCCAGTCGTCCGTGTCTCCTTCACGCGCCCAGTCCGCGACCGCGCCTGCCTCGCCGGGCTCCACGAGTGCCACCCGGTAGGGCTTCGGCGTGAACACCCCGAGGTCTTCGAGCTTGCCGAAGACGGCAGGCTTGCGCGCTTTGCCCGATGGCTCTTCGTAGAAGCCGGAGCCGCAGAGGAGAAGGTTCCTCGGCTTGTCGATGGCGCTGCGGAAGCGCTCTCGGATCTGGTCGTAGAGCGGCCGGTCCAGCGAGTGGATGAAGCGGGGCCTGCGATTTGTCGCGAGGGACGAAGCCGCCGTGAGGAGGACATCGAGCCGCGCAGTGAGCTTGCGCTCCTTCGGCGCGAGGCTCTGCTCGTCACGGTGGAAGCGTTGGGTCAGCAGCGTCTCCACGAACGCGCCCGCCGCGACAGCGTCGGCGCGGTCTTCGGGGCGCGCGGTGCCGTCGAGCGGCACATCGACGAGCCAGACCAGCTCGAGCTGCTGCCGGGCGGAAGTGTACGTGAAGTTTGCGGTGAGCACCGCGAGGCGAAGATGGATCGGAGCCCCCGTCCGGTTTGGGGCGAACGCGAGCAGCGCGACTTTCGCGTGCAGGAGCGAGCCAGCGTCGACCGCGCGCGGCTGGAGCTCGTGAAGCCCGGGGATACGCCCTGGCGGGAAGACCTCCTTCCGCGACGACGACGCGTGTCCGTCGAGCATCAGGTACACGAGAACATTCCCCAGTTCGGCGCGCTGTCGAGGACGAAGGCCAGTGAACCGCTGCATGGCGTCCTCGAGGAAGTCCTCGGCGCCGGTCATAGCGATGAGAGCCGCGCTGTGCCCAACCATCCCTTCGGGCGGGACGAAGATGTCGAGCAGCGTCTCGGCGCTCATCGCGCACCTCGCAGGTCGACGTCACGCAGGAGCGCGTGCAGATTGGCGATGCGGAACGTTCGCCCTGTGCGATCAGGCTCGATGCTCGCTGCGCCGTCCTCGAGGTCGCTGGCCTCGTCGGCGCCGTCGACGACGCGGAACAGCGCTCCGCGAACCACCGAGCTATCGGCGAGCCCGAGCACCTCGCCAGCACGCTGAACCACGAGCCTGATCGTCTCGGCGTCATCGGCGGCTGCCACCGCGTCGGCGAACGCGCGGCTCGTTGGCTCGTTCACGCCAGCCACGTTCGCTCTTTCCACGTAGCTCTTCGTGGCCGAGCGCAGGTCCTTGAGGGCGCGCTTGATGCCCGAGTCCACCACCAGGGTCGGAACTTTCACTCCTCCGCGCGCAGGCTCGACCGCACGGGTCAAGCTCGCCACCGCGTCGCGGGCACGGTCGAGCACGGCGCCGAACGCGCGCGCGGCGACAACCTGATCCGCCTGCTCTCGGTGGCCACCGTTTCGCAGCCGCACAACGACTGCCGCCTCGATGTCCGGCATCGCGGCCGCGCGCCCCACCGCTTGCGCCAACCGTTGCCGCTTCTCGCTCGCCGGGGTCGACGTCCCGAGGAGCCGCGAGCGGACGAGTGCGCGCTCATCGTCGGTGGCGTGTTCGGGTGAGAGCGCCGTACGGAAGCTCGCACGCGACGAGGGCAGCCTCTTCTCGTCGCGGAGCCAGCCCACGATCCACTTCCGCAGCGTCGTGCCTCCTTGGCCGACGTTCTGGTTGAGGAAAGCGTTCGCGAGGGCGCGCCCAACCGGCTCCAGCTCGAGGAGATCGAAGCGGGAGCCACGTGCGAAGCCGAGCCCACCTTCGACGCGAACCGCTCGAGTTGCGGCCTGACGATGGGTGTTCCGCACGTAGTGCGACGCCTGGCGAAGCCTGTGGAACGACCACATCTCCTGGCCGTCTTCACGACCAAACGCCCGGGTCCCGAGAATACGACGTGAACGGGTCTCGCGATCGGAGTTGGCTTCGTACTCCAGCTTGCACGCCAGCGCCTCGATGCCGTGGCAGATGGCGGTGGGCTTCGGCGCGTTCGAGCCGTGGCTCGCCAGCTCTTCGTAGAGCGCCAGCGCTGCCAGGGGCCATGAGAGCTGCCGCGCGAACCAGATGCGCCCCAACTCCGGCACCACGAGTTCGCGGAAGAACAGGTCCGCCGCGCGCAAATCGAAGTCGAGCGAAAGCCTCGAGGACGTGACCTCGCTGGGCGCGGGAGAGAACCAGTAGGTGGCGGCTTCGCTCATGGGGTGGTGCCCCACTCTCACTCGCGAGGCGACCCATCATACCGGCCGAGCGACATGAACAGAATCCACTGCTTGCGCGGCCGGCAGATCTTCACCCCACCAGCTTCGTGAGCATCGCCATCCCGCGCGCGGCCTCGGCGGGCGTCGCGTCGGCGAGCTCGAGGTACACGCGCCCGCTCTCGTTGAAGTCCTCGGTGTTCACGCACCAGCGCTCGCTCGCGGGCGTGGCCAGCTCGATCTCGGCGGCGAGCTTGTGCAGCGCGGCCTTCACGACGCGGTAGCTGGTGCCCTTGGGGAAGCGGAGCGCGATCTGCGGCTCGGGCGTTCCGTAGCGGCTCTCGCCCTGGCTCACCGTCTTCGTCGCCTGCGTGTTCTTCGTCGTCGTGCTCATCGTCGTCCTCCGTGGCGCGTCGTGCGAAGTGCCCGTCGCGTGAGGACATACAGGCTTCCGTTTCGACCCATAGCAAGGCGGACGGATGTTGATTCTCGATGTTCTTTCAGGCACTTGGAGGCCGGGCGCCTACACGGCGATGGGCCGCGACGACGTTGCGCCCGGGCGCGCCCGTGGCCCTTCGCGCGGGGCACGACGCCGGGCTGCGTGACTCGGCCACGTGGGCCAACGTCGGCGCCCGTGGCGCGCGTCAGAGTGCGACCACCGCGTAGCGCGAGCCGGGGTTCATCGCCTGGAGCTGGGCGCGGCGCTTCTCCGCGTCCTCGGCGGTGGCGAACGCGTCGTACTTCCAGTCGTTCCTGGTGGGCGCCATGCGGCTGATCGAGCCGTCCTTGTTCACCGACTTCACCATGAAGCGCGCGGTGGCTGCCGCCTGCTCGGTGGCGCGCTTAGCGCGCGCGTCGGCGTAGGCGCGGAAGGCGGTGGTGCTCTTGATCCTCATCGTCGTCGTCCTCGCTTTCGCGTCGAGCCCCGTGCCCGTCGCGTGAGGACATACAGGCTTCCGTTCGCGCACGTAGCAAGGCGAAGATCCGAGGATTCGACCTCGCGCGAGAACACGCGACGTTCCGCGCGCGTCGGGCGTGGAGGCCTTCTGCCTACCCCTTCGCCGTGAGGCCGGTGCGGAGCATCTCGGCGACGAGCGACGCGGCAAGCTCCTCGTCGGTCTCGCCCTTCACGTCGAGCTCGACCTCCTCGAACTTGCGCGCGTTGGCGACGACCCACTCGATGTACTTCGGCACGGTGAAGTCCTCGACGCCGAACGCAATGTCCTGCATGGCCTTCACGATCTGCAGCGCGGTGCCTTGGAACACGCGCCCGTCTCTCATCACGATCTTCATGCTGCGATCTCCTTTCGGCGCGAGCGCCAGTTGCCCGAGGCGATGACGGGACGACCCTCGACCTGCTCGGGCGGGAGGAGGTAGGTCTGGACGAGCGACCCGTCGTCGAGCGCGATGCCCGTGCGACGGTAGAAGCGCGGATGCCCTTCGAGCCGGTCAAGCGCGGCGAGCGTCGCCTCGTCGACCTCATACACCTCGCCGGCTACCGCGTGCGCGCCGCCGCTCACGAGACCCGGAAACGGTCCGAGGTCCCGCAGCTCGAACGCGGGCTCCGTGCGCGCGTTCGCGACAAGTCGCGCGCCAGCCAGGACGCGGTGGTTCGGCTCACCGGCGAGGAGCGTGCCGTAGACGAAGACGCGCGTGGGTGCGCGACGCTGGCTCCGGGGCGCGCTCACGGCGACACCCCCGCTGCGCGAGCCAGGGGCTCGACGTCGAAGCCCAGGCGCGCGTACGCGTGCCAGAGCACGGTGAAGTAGCCGAGCGGCGGCGCCCACGCTTCGAAGCCGTCCTCGGGTTGGAGGTAGGTCATCACGCGGCGGCGGCCCCCGCTCTCATCGCGCACCCACCGGATGACGCGCTCGTAGGCGAAGGGATGGCCCTCGAAGCGGTCGAGCTCGCGGAGGTCGACGTTGCCCAGCTCGTAGAGGAGCCCCTCGACGCACGCGCCCTTGGCGCGCACCACGCTGGCCACCGCGCCGCCCCAGCGGTGGCTGAAGCCGCCGAAGACTAGCGCGTAGTTCGGCAGCGTCGCCCGCCCAACCACGCGCGCGTTGGCGCAGCGCTCGCGCATCTGCGCGTCGTCGAGGTTCGAGCCGTAGGCGAAGTAGAGCACCGGGTTCATCTTCTCATCTCGCTTCGGGCAGTCGCCCGTCGTCGTCATGCATCGCCTCTGTTCCCCAACGAGTCCAGCGCCGGCTCGCGGTCCGGCGCTGGTGCGTCGGCGCAGGTCACGCTGCGTGGGCATCACCGACCTCCTCGCTCTCCGTCGCGTGCTGCGTGTCCATCGCCGGGCGACGGTCGCGGCGCTCGCCCTTCCATGCCGCCGAGCCCGCGAGCTTCTTCGTGAGGTGCAGGCGCGCGGTCTTGAACTCGTCGCCAATCAGCCCGAGGTGCAGGAGCACCACCCGGAAGTCGTACTTCGCGGTGGCGGGGTTGAACTCCCGGCGCTTGCTCGATGCGGCCTTCGAGGCGAGGGCCTTGGCGGCCATCGCGAGGACCAGTTGCACGTAGGCCTTCACCTCGCCGGCATGCAGGGTGCCGTTGAAGTAGCGGAACTCCAACGTGCCCCTGAAGAAGAGGCTGTTGAGGTTCAGCCCGCGGTAGCGGCTGCTGTGGTAGCGGCTCGGCGTCTCGCCGCTGCGCCCGTACCAGGCGTCGCGCACGTCGCTCATCGTCTTGGGGCGGCGCGCCTCGAGCGCCTCGATGAAGCGGGCTTCGATCGGGCGGCAGTAGCGCGCGAGGCGCTGCTCGCTGACACCGAGCGCGTGCTCGAGGAGGCGCTCCTGCTTGTGAACCAGCTTGACCAGGTTCACCACGCTCTTGGCGTCGAAGCGCTCCGCTCCGACGTGGATGTGGATGTTATGAGTTGCAGCCCATAACATCCATTATGCGCGGGCGGTCGTTATGCACACTCGGAGCGCGAGCCCCACGGTTTCCACGGCGAGCTTGCTGAGGTACTGCGCAT
>WBZO01001578.1_pt1 | contig 34594 bp, 34 predicted proteins | sample 5204261 | NCBI WGS metagenome assembly WBZO01 (sample SAMN12412400, study PRJNA552823) | activated sludge metagenome | isolation source: activated sludge from anammox sidestream of wastewater treatment plant... | place: USA: North Carolina | collected 2017-09
CCTCGGATCGGTTCGTCCAGGACTACAACGCTTTCCAGGGGTGGAACGACCCGGGCGAGATGCGGACACTGCTTTCGATAGCTTCAGATGTTCGTGGAAAGCCGGTGCTCGACATTGGGGTGGGAACGGGCCGTACGACGGCACTGTTGCGACTGCTGACCGACGACTACATCGGTATCGACTACGTACCTGTCATGATTGAGCAAGCCAGATCGGCGATGCCCGGGAATGACCTGCGGGTCGGAAATGTGCTTGATCTTCGGGAATTCGGTGACGGGTCTCAGACCCTGGTTTTCTTTTCCTACAACGGGCTTGACTCGATCGACCACGATTCGCGGCCTGTCGCGCTGGCCGAGATGGCCCGGGTGGCCGCTCCTGGCGGGTATGTCGTGTACTCGACTCTGAACTTGGAGAGTCCGCACCGAGCGCGGATGCCGTGGACCCCACCGCCGCGGCCCACTGAAAAAGGCGTGGAAGGTCTTGTGCTGTGGGCCTACCGCGCGTTTCGATCGACTGTTCTGTTCCCGCTGAACATCGTGAATCGCCGCCGCCAGCTGAAGATGAGTAAGAGCGGAGAAGGGTGGGCGAGTCTGCCCGCGCCGGGCGCTGGGTGGCGTCTTGTCCTGCATTTCACAACCCTGGAAAGGGCGAAGCGGGAGATCGCGGCGGCTGGTCTGGTGCTCGAGCGCGTCATCGCGATTGACGGGCAGGAGATCACCGATCGTGATTCCACCGACGCCACCTACTTCTACCTTGTTACCCGACGCCCACCCATGTGACAGCGCCGAGGACCTGGTGCAGGAAACCATGGTCAAGGCCTAAGCGGCGCTCCGGTCCTTCCACGGCGACGAACCCCCGCCGTGGCGTTCGGTGGGGGTTCGCGGTGGGATCGGCGAGGGAACCGGTGGATCAGTCGCCACCGGGCATGGCCGGGTTGAACGGCAGGTGCTTGAACTGGTCAAGTGTCTTGGGGAAGTACTGGAATTGATCCGGCTTGCCGGTCTGTGGCCGGTTGCCGTTCAGGCCGACCGGACCGCGTCTCTCCGGGTTGAGGATCTGCTGGCGGTGCACGTTGTGCTTCGGCTTGGTGCTCCGGTCCGTCCGGGAGTCGGAGTCGCCGCGGCTCGAGGTGGAGCCGGTCTCGGCGAGTGCGACAGGGGCCACAGCTGCCGACCCGGCGGCCAGTCCGGCGGCGACGATGAGGCCGGCGGCGATGCGGGTGACGATGGTGCTCATGATCTCTTCTTTCGTTTTCCGTTGTGCCGGAGTGCTTTCCGGTGATGTGGTCAACGATGCCGCAGCGCTCGCGCATTGTCTGTCGTCAGAGTGGCCCGTGCGGTTGACGAATCCGGTGTCCTCACGTTCGAGGACACGGCGGTTCCCGAGGAGCAGCGCGCCGAGTCCGGTGAGGATCAGGGCGGCGCCGATGACCTCGCCCGCCCCGAGGCGCTCGCCGAGCGCGACGATCCCGACCGCGACCGCCACCAGGGGCACCGTCTGGTAGGTGGTGGAGACCACCACCGGGCCGGCCTCGCGTAGCACCCGCCAATACAGCACGTTGCCGACGGCCGCCCCGAACACACCCAGTGCGATCAGCGCCAGCAGCGGACCGGCGCCCGTCGCGGCCCCCGCCCCGGAGTGCTGCGGGGTGACCGGGACGAGCAGTATCCCGGAGAACAGCAACTGGGTCATCGTCAGCTGGCTGCCGCTGAATGCCGTTGCGGTGAAGAAGATTCCGGCCAGAAAGCCGGACAGCGCCAGACACGCTGCCGCCCCCAGGCTGAGTAGCACGGCGACGGCGTCGACATGCCCGCTCGGGGAGAACAGCACGGTGACACCGCAGCAACCCAGCAGCACACCCGTCCAGGTGGCGGCCGGAGTGTGGCCGCGGGTGAGCCGGTGCAGAAACACCGCGAACAACGGGGTCGTCGCGCACAGCACCGCCACCATGCCCGAAGGCATGCGCTGTTGGGCGGTGGTGGCGCTCAGCGACGCCGCCGTGGTGAGTGCGGCGAGCAGCAGGATCCGCAGGACGCCGGCGGCGCCCATGCGGCGCAGGCGCTGACCGGTGACCAGCGCCAGCGCGAGCAGGGAGCCGGCGCCCAGCAGCGCCCGCCACAGGGCGACCTCGCCGGGGGAGAACGCGGTCAGCGCGATCTCGGTGAGGGCGTAGGAGCCGCCCCACAGCAGCACCACGAGCAGATAGCACCCGAACCAGCCGCGAGTTCTCATCGCGATCACGCGGCGATCTGCGCGCGGGCCCCGAGGATGGCGTCGGCCAGTTCCGGGATGTTGGGCCGTGACCCGTCCAGCGGGGTGACCCACGGGATGTCCCCGATCTGAGCGCGGCACTCGGTGATTACGCGGTCGGCGTCGCGGCGGTCCACCCCGGTGAGGTTCAGCGCGACGGCCAGCACCGGCACCCCGTACTCGCTGATGAGCTCGATCTCGGAGGCCAGGCTCGGGATGCGGGCGGACTCCAGGTGCTCCAGGCCGTCGTAGTGGGTGCGCGCCGGGGCGTGTTGCAGGACGACTCCGGACACCGCGCCGGAGAGCATCAGCGTCGCCCCGCACGGTCCGGCCGGGTGGCGCAGAGCGCCTTGTCCCTCGATGACCATCACGTCCGGGTCGACCTCGTCCCCGCATGTCACGATGGCCCGCTCCAGCTCGCCGGCGATGAAGTCGCTGACGAGCGAGTCGTAGATGATGCCGTAGCGGCCGCCCTGCATCCATCCGGTCTGCCCGGTGTAGATCATCTCGGTGCGGGCCCCGCGGGCATTGAGTTCGGCGGTCAGCAACCGCGCGGTGGTGCGCTTGCCGATGGCGCAGTCGGTGCCCAGCACCGCGATCCGCCGGGCGCGCACCGAGTGCACCGAACCGTCCCAGAACCGCAGGTCGCGCGCCGGCGGCATGCGCCGCACGTCGGTTATGGTGGCGCCGTGGACGGCGGCCAGCGCGGCCAGTTCGGCGTCGTCGACGAGGTGGTCGTGCAGACCGTTGACCAGGTGCAGGCCGGCGCCGGCGGCCTGCATCAGCAGGGCCCGCAGCGCGGTCGAGACCCGGCCGCCGTGCGGGGCGTGGCCGACGATCGCGGTCGTGATGTCCGGGGCGATCTGCAAGGCCTGGGCCAGACCGGTGACGATCGGGATGCCGGCCGGGGTGCCGTCGAGGACCTCGCCGGCGTCGCGGCCGGCCAGCGTGTGGTCGATCACCGCGCGGACGGCGAATCGCTCGCTGCCCCGCACCAGTCCGTGCGCCACCTTGCCCTCCAACGTCGCGAAGCAACCGTCGGCGAGAACGACGGCGGGGGCGGGTTGTATGTGGGTGCTCATCGTGGATCCCTGTCCCTGAACGGTTTTCGTTACAGGGACGACGATGTCAGCGCTCCGCGGCTAGGGTGATCCGCTGACCTGACGATTCCGATGAGGACGTGGTGTCCCCCAGCTTCAGGACCCGGCGCGGGGCACCGTCACCGCGATGTGGGTGCCCTTGGGCGTGTCGATCAGGCGCAGGCTGCCGCCGGCCGCCTCGATCCGGGCACGTTGCGAGGACAGGCCGATGTGGCCGCCACGCAACCGTTCGGCGGCCTGCGCCTCGGTCATGCCGACACCGTCGTCGACGACGTCGAGCCGTGACACTCCGCCGCCCACCCGCAGCGTCACGGTGGCCCGGGTGGCCCGGGAGTGCCGGACCACGTTGGACAGCAACTCCCTGGCCACGCTGAACAGAATCCGGTCGCTCGGGTCGGGTCCGGGGTGCTCGATGTCGGTGCTGATCTCGATCCCCGAGCGGGCCGAGGTGGCGTCGGCGAGTTGGGTCAGCGCCCGGCTCAGGCCGGCGCCGGCCAGCACTGCCGGGTGCAGTTCGAAGGTCGCCTCCCGCATCTGGGCGGTGGCGTCGCGCAGACCCTCCAACGCCCGCTCCAGCGCCGGATCGGGATTCTTCTTGAGCACCCCGGAGATGTCCTGACGCGCCATCAGCACCGACTGCAGCGGCCCGTCGTGCAGGGACTCCGAGATGGTGCGCCGCTCCTCGTCGGTGGCGGTCATGAGGTCGGCCAGCAACTTCTGCCGGGACAGGCTCAACTCGGCGATCTCGTCGAGTTGGCGTCCCTGGGCGTACACGGCGAGCCAGACCGCGCCGCAGAGGAAGATGAGCACGACCGCGGCCAGGGTGATCCGGCCGTAACCGACGTCCTTGGTCAGGATCGGGTCGGTGTAGAACTCGATCATGAACGTCAGCGCGACGATCACCAGGGCGACGGCCGCACGCCGCCAGGAGACGTCCAGGACGACCATGACCGGCAGCAGGGTGAGGATCAGCAGCGGGATGTAGGCGCCGTCCGGAGTCGCCAGGTTGTAGGCCACCACCATGCCGACGTCGAGTAGCAGCAGCATCAGCTGAAGTCGCGAGACGGCCAGCGTCCGGGACCTCGGGCCGAACAACACGACGGCGGCCCACATGGCGGCCAGCAGATATAGCCACGGCAGTGGCCAGAACAACGGCCAGCTCTGTTCCAGGCCCACATATGACGAGGCGACCATCACCGGTGCCACCCCCAGGCGCACCAGGGCGACGATCCGCAACGCGCCGAGTTCCCGGTTGCGGCGAATTTGCGCGAGCTCCAATGTTTCGCCTGAGATTTTCCCCTCGGGACCCGCCGTCATCGTGACACGATAACCGCATGGTGCAGGGCACGGAGCCGGTCACGGTCGTCGTCGGCGACGATCATCCGATGTACCGCGAGGGCGTCGTGCGGGCTTTGAAGGAGAGCGGACGCGTCCGAGTGGTCGCCGAGGCCGGCGACGGCCGCGAAGCGCTGGACGCGATCCGCGAGCACGAGCCCAAGGTCGCGCTGCTGGACTACCGGATGCCCGAACTCGACGGCCTAGCCGTGGTCAACGCGGTCGCCCGCGACGGACTGCCGACCCGGGTGTTGCTGCTCAGCGCCACCGAGGACCCGGCCACGGTGTACGAGGCGCTGGCCGCCGGCGCGGCCGGTTACATGACCAAGGAGTCCGACCGCGACGACATCGTGGCCGCCGTCATCAGCTGCGCCAAGGGCGGCGGCTACGTGCCCGCGCACCTGGCCGGCGGGCTGGCCACCGAGATGCACCAGCGCTCGCGCGGCGAGGCGACGCTGCTCTCGCCGCGGGAGGCCGAGGTGATCACGATGATGGCGAAGGGCATGTCGGTCCCCGATATCGCTGCGAGTCTGCACCTGGCGCCGACGACCATCCGAACCCACGTGCAGCGGCTGTACGAGAAGCTCGGGGTGTCCGACCGCGGAGCTGCGGTGGCCGAGGCGATGCGGCGCCGGCTGGTCGAGTGACCCGGTCGCCGGGCACGCCGATCGGCTCGGGGACTTCCCGCTCGCCTAGGATTGGTCGGCGATGAGCGACACGGAGCGCGACGCCGACGCGCGCGAGGAGACCGACGCCGAGCTGACGGCGCGGTTCGAGCGCGACGCGATCCCGCTGATGGACCAGCTCTACGGCGGTGCGCTGCGGATGACCCGCAATCCCGCCGACGCCGAAGACCTGGTGCAGGAAACCATGGTCAAGGCCTACGCGGCATTCCGGTCCTTCCGGGAGGGCACCAACCTCAAGGCCTGGCTGTATCGCATCCTGACCAACACCTACATCAACAGTTACCGCAAGAAGCAGCGGCAGCCGGCGGAGTACCCGACCGACGAGATCACCGACTGGCAGCTGGCCGCGAATGCCGAGCACACGTCCACCGGCTTGCGCTCGGCGGAGGTCGAGGCGCTGGAAAATCTCCCGGACAGTGAAATCAAAGAGGCTCTCCAGGCGTTACCAGAAGAGTTCCGGCTCGCGGTGTACCTAGCGGACGTCGAGGGCCTGCCCTACAAGGAGATCGCCGAGATCATGGAAACGCCGATCGGGACCGTCATGTCCCGTCTGCACCGGGGCAGACGGCAGCTGCGCGGCCTGCTCGCCGACGTCGCCAGGGACCGCGGGCTGCTGCGCGGCGAGAACGTGTCCAGCGACGAGGAGGTGTCGTCGTGAGCTTCGACCACGACCACGGCCCGGATGGCGACCCCGACGCCGGTCATAACGACTGCGCGGTGGTGATCCGGGAGGTGTGGGCCATGCTCGACGGTGAGGTCACCGACGACGAGCGGGAACGGCTGCGCCGTCACCTCGACCAGTGCCCGGCCTGCCTGCGCCACTACGGCGTCGAAGAGCGCATCAAGAAACTGATCGCCGCCAAGTGCAGCGGCGAGAAGGCCCCGTCCTATCTGGTCGAACGGGTGCGGATTCAGCTCAGCCGGACGACGATCATCCGCCGGGGCTAGGGCCCGTGCGCGTCGAGCGTGCGGCCAGCGTCACGCTCGACGTCGAATGGGACGCCAGCGTCACGCTCGGCGCAGGTGAATCAGCTGTTGGGCCGATTGCCGTGGTTGGCCTTGCTGTGCTTGCGCGCCTTCTTCTTGCGCCCACGCTTCGCCATCTCGAGATTCCTCCTTGGTCTTGCCCGGGGCAGGTAGGTCGTTGCACCCGGCACATGAATTACCAATAGTGTCTCACGCCCGCTAACGGCTCCGGGCACCCGGTGGTGTGGTTCGATAGGGATATGGCCGAGGATGTGCGCGCTGAGATCGTCGCCAGTGTGCTGGAAGTCGTGGTCAGCAAGGGTGACCGGATCGGTGCCGGGGACACCCTGGTTCTCCTGGAGTCCATGAAGATGGAAATTCCGGTGCTGGCCGAAGTGGACGGCACCGTGACCGAGGTCAACGTCGCCGTCGGCGACGTCATCCAGGCCGGTCACCTCATCGCCGTCATCGACTAAACCCCGCCGATCCGGCTGCAACGATGTCGACCCTCGGTGAACTGCTCGCCCAACACACCGAGTTGCCCGGTGGCGCCGTCGACCATCTGCACGCCGTGGTCGGTGAGTGGCAGCTGCTGGCCGACCTGTCGTTCGGCGACTTCCTCATGTGGGTCCGCCGGGAGGACGGCGCCCTGATCTGCGTGGCCCAGTGCCGTCCCAACACCGCCTCGACGCTGCTGCTCACCGATGCCGTCGGCACGGTGGTCGGGGAGGAGGCGCTGCTGGGCGCCGTCCCGGTGCGCTACTGCGGGGAGGTGGTGGCGATGCTGACCCACCAGAGCGCGGGCGACGGCCGGCACACCTCTTCCCCGCTGGAGACGGCCTACCTGGACTGCGCCGGGCAGCTGCTGGAGATGGTGGCCGAGGGAACCTTCCCCAACGTCGCCGACCTGGCGCTGTCCCGCTCGAGCCCCCGGGTGGGTGACGGGTTCATCCGCCTGGACGTCGACGGCGTGGTGACCTACGCCAGCCCCAACGCGATCTCGGCCTACCACCGCATGGGCCTGACCGCCGAACTCGAGGGTCACAACCTGATCGGGATCACCCGTCCGTTGCTGTCCGACCCGTTCGAGGCGCAGGAACTGGCCGACCACGTCGGCGACTCGCTGCGGGGCGGCTCGGGCATGCGGCTGGAGATCGACGCCGGCGGGGCGGCGGTGCTGCTGCGGACCCTGCCGCTGGGGCTCAGCGGCGCGCCGGCCGGTGCGGCGGTGCTGATCCGCGACGTCACCGAGGTCAAGCGGCGGGACCGGGCGCTGCTGTCCAAGGACGCAACCATCCGGGAGATCCACCACCGCGTCAAGAACAACCTGCAGACGGTGGCCGCCTTGTTGCGGTTACAGGCCCGCCGCACCAACAACGCCGAGGGCCGCGAGGCGCTCACAGAGTCGGTGCGACGGGTGGCCGCCATCGCGCAGGTTCACGAGGCGCTGTCGATGTCGGTGGACGAGGAGGTCAACCTCGACGAGGTCATCGACCGGATCCTGCCGATCATGAATGACGTTGCGCGCGTGGACAGTCCGATCCGGATCAATCGCGAGGGCAGCCTGGGTGTGCTGGACGCCGATCGTGCGATGGCGCTGGTCATGGTGGTCACCGAGCTGGTTCAGAACGCCATCGAGCATGCCTTCGACCCGGCCGACAAAGGCGGGCGGGTGATGATCCGGGCTGACCGTTCGGCCCGTTCGCTGGAGATCGTCGTCGACGACGACGGCAGCGGCCTGCCCGAGGGGTTCAGCCTGGAGGCCTCCGACAGGCTGGGCCTGCAGATCGTGCGGACGCTGGTGAATGCGGAACTCGACGGGTCGTTGGAGATGCGCCCAGCGCCCGGTGGCGGCACCAACGCGGTGCTGCGGGTGCCGATCGGCCGGCGGGCCGGCCGGGCGGTCGCCCCCTAGGGGCGCCGCTCAGTGCGGCAAAAACTACGGCCCCGGCGTGATCGCCGGGGCCGTAGTGAGAAGTCCGAGGAACTAGACGCCGGTGCGCGCCCGGGTCCGAGCGTTGCGGCGCTTGAGGGCGCGGCGCTCGTCCTCGCTCATGCCACCCCACACGCCGGCGTCCTGGCCGGAGTCCAGCGCCCAGGTGAGGCACTCGGTGACCACGGGGCAGCGATTGCACACGAGCTTCGCGTCAGCGATCTGAGCCAAGGCCGGGCCGCTGTTCCCGACCGGGAAGAACAGTTCCGGATCCTCGTCCCGACAGACCGCCTTGTGGCGCCAATCCATTTGTCGCTACTCCTTTGATTAACTGTGTGCGCACCAAAGTAGGGGGGTATTCCCCGCAAACCGTGGGTGTTAACCCGTGCACACACAAATGTTGTTGCACTGTTACTCCGATGGTTCCACAGGCGTCGGGGAAGTCAATAGGACTTCGGCGAAGCGTGGGCAATGTCACTTCCGGGGCGGTTTAGTACCGCCCGGCCCGGTGTACTAGGCTCCGGCGCGATTCTACTCAAAAACTGCTGGTCGTACAGAGTCGTCGCAGTTCAGGGCAGTGACCGTCAGGCCGGCGGCGCCACCACGGACAGCGCCTGCGGGACCGCTTTGAAGGTCATTTCGGTCCGCATTCCCAGGAAATCCCCGTCGATCTGGCAGGCGATGGGCTCCTCGGCGGTGATGCGCACCCAGGGCAGGTCGTCGTCGCGGATCAGGTGTTTTCCGGTGATCTTCGGGTTCTTGGACCACATCTTGCGCACGACGAGCAGGTTGGACAGCACGTTCATGCTGGTGATGGCAAACAGTCCCAGGCCCGTTTCGAACGTCGTCCCGGGGTTGGTCCAGATCGGCCGGGCGTTGGCATAGGTCCAGGGGCTGGCGTTGGAGACGAAGGCGAAGTGCACGCCGCCCACCGGCTCCCGGCCCGGCAGATACAGGGTCAACAGCGGTTCGCGGCGGGCGTTGCCGATCATCTCGCGCACCGCGATACGGATGTAGCGGGCAGCGGTCACCTTGCGGCCCTTGGCGCGCTGGGCCTCCACGGCCGCCACCACGTCGCCGTCGACCCCCATCCCGGCCGTGAACACCCCCCACCGTTCGGTGCAGTCCATCAGCCCGATACGCCGCCACGGCGTGCCCTGGCGGTGGTCACCGATCAGGTCGATCAGCTGGTTGGTGGCCTCGATCGGGTCCGGACTGATGCCCAGGGCGCGGGCGAAGACGTTGGCGGCTCCACCCGGCACCACCGCGACGGCCGGCAGCCGGCCGGCGTCCGGGCGATCCGCGCCGGGAACGCCCAGCAGCCCGTTCACCACCTCGTTCACCGTGCCGTCCCCGCCGTGCACGATGATCAGGTCGATGCCGTCGCGCTTGGCGGCCTCGGCGATCTCGACGGCATGACCACCGCGTTCGGTGTGCGTGACGGTCAGCTCGACGCGGCTCTCCAGCGCGTGCGCCAGCAGGTCGCGGCCGGCCGGGGTGGTGGAGGTGGCGTTGGGATTGACGATCAGGACGGCCCGCACGAGCCATGAGCCTAACGGTGGGCCACGTAGACTCAATCCCACACTTGACAACGCGAGGTGGCGGTGTGAGCAGGATTCGTGAACTCATCACGGCGGCGACCGTGCTGGCCGCCGCATCGCTCGGCTCGGCCCCGCCGGCCGCGGCCGCACCCAACCCCGACCCGCTGATCCTCAGCGTGGACGAAGTGGCGGCGATCTCCGGGTACTCCGGCCTGGTGGCCGACCCGGCCCAGGATGTGCGCGCGCCGGCCGGCAAACACCAGTACGACGCCCAGTACCCGGCCGACTGCCACGCGGTGTTCGATCAGGACGTGGCCTTCGCCGGCGTCGGGCCGTTCCACTCGGTGACCTACACCGGGGCGGCCAACCGGGTCATCACCCAGGCGGTCGGGATCTATCCCAGCGGCAATGACGCCAAGTTGGCGCTGAAGAACCTCGCGGACCCACTTCTGGCCTGTTCCAACCAGAACGTCCCCAACATGTCGTTCACCGTGCAGGTGCTCGACCCGCTGACCATGGCCCTGTGCTTCAGCCAGTGCTCGACGATCTACCGGGTCTCGGGCCCGGCGCTGCTGGCCGTCGACGCCCAGCGTTTCGGCGACTCCGACCGGATCGCCACGACCGTGATGCAGCAGATGGCCGGCCGGGCCAAGGCACTATGACCACTGTGGTTCCGACGCTCGTCCGCCGGGCGGCTGCCCTGGTCGGGTTGCAGGGCGCGGTCGGCGTCGTGGCGGCCGTCGTCTTCCTCATCCGGAGTGTGGCCGGCGCCGACCGTCACATCGTCGACGGCTACGGCAACGCCGCCTGGTTCGGGCTCTTCGGCGTGGTGCTGCTGCTCGCGGCGTGGGCGTTGTGGACGGGCCGGCGGTGGGGCCGCGGTATCGCCATCTACGCGCAGATGTTGCTGTTGCCGGTCAGCTGGTACGTCGGGGTGGGGTCGCACCAGTGGCTGTACGCGGCTCCTCTTGCCGTCGTCTCGGTCGCGATCCTGGTGATGTTGTTCAGCCGCAGCGCAATTCAGTGGCTGACCTCACGTGACGCCGCCGCCAGCGCGGAGAGTTCGGGGCCGGACACCCGGTAGGTGATCCACTCGGTGAGCGGGTGACCGCCCACCGAGTCGTACAGCGCGATGGCGCCTGCGTTCCAGTCCAGCACCGCCCAGCTCAGCCGGCTGTAGTTCTTCTCGACGCACTCCGCGGCCAGGGCTGCCAGCAGTTGCCGGGCCAGACCGCGGCGGCGGAACCGCTCCCGGACGAACAGATCCTCCAGGTGGATGCCGGCCACGCCGTCCCAGGTGGAGAAGTTGCGGAACCACAGCGCCATCGCGGCGGCCTCGCCGTCGACTTCGGCGAGGAAACACGACGCCACCGGCGGCTCGGATAGCCCATCGCCGAAAAGCGCTCCGGTGATCTGGTTCTCGGTGACGGTGCACTGCTCGGGTGCCCGCTCGAAGAGCGCGAGTTCGTGGATCATCGTGACGATGTCGGCTTCGTCGCCCGGCCGGGCGAGCCGTATTCGCGTGGTCATGTCGGCACTCCCAACGCCGTGAGGACGGTCCGGAATTTCGCGGTGGTCTCGGCGACTTCCTCGTCGGCGTCGGACTCGGCGACGATCCCGCCGCCGGCTTGGGCCACCGCGCTACGGCGGTCGGCGGAGAGCACCGCGCCGCGGATCGCCACCACCCAGCGGCCGTCGCCGGCGGCGTCGCACCATCCGACGGCCCCGGCGTAGAAGCCCCGGTCGCCCTCCAGATCGGCGATGGCGTCGACGGCCGCAGCGGTGGGAACCCCGCCGACAGCCGGGGTGGGATGCAGGGCAAGCGCCAGATCGATTGCCGTCGTGGTTGTTTCGCGCAGCGTGCCGCGGATCGGGGTGCTCAGGTGCCACAGCGCCGCGGTGCTGCTCAGCTGCGGCTCGGCGGCGATCTCGAGGCTGCTGCACAGCGGCCTCAGCGCCGCACGCATGGTGTCGACGACCAGCTGGTGTTCGTGGCGGTTCTTGCCCGAGGCGGCCAGCGCGGCACCGGCGGCGGCGTCTTCCTCCGGGTCACTCGAGCGCGCCGCGGACCCGGCGAACGGTTGGCAGGTCACCTGGTCGCCCCGGCGGGCCACCAGGAGTTCGGGACTGGCGCCCACCAGAACGCGCCCGGCGAATGCGGGTCCGGCGGGGGCGAGGTCGGCCAGATAGGCCGTCGCCTCGGGGTCGGCGGCCACCAGCCGGCCCAGGATGGTCACCGGGTCCAGCGGCCCGTCGGCCACCAGGCGTAGCGCACGCGCCAGAACGACCTTCTGCAAGGGGTTTTCGGAACCGCGCAGCAGACGCAGCGCGGCTTCGATCCTCGACCGGTGCACACCCGGCGCGGGGAGCGTCTCGGCGACCCGGACGGCCGGCAGGGGCGCGACGGGTGCCGCCGGCAGGATGTGGCGCACCGACACCGGGGCCAGCATCGCCGCCGGGCGCCGTATGTCGAACGGCAGGGCGCCGACGACGAGCGTCTCCTCGCCGTCCCGCAGGGCCTTCGCGGCGTCGGCGATGTCGTCATACCCGTTCCGAACACCTTCTGCCACAAGGGTTCCGGCCGGGCCGGTGAGCGCGAAGTTCGTCGTCTCCGTCACGTCGGCCGGTTGGTCAGGCCCAGCGCGGACAACTGGCGAAGGCCGTATTCGAAGCCGCACACCGCCACCGACGCGGTGCCGAAGCCGTACCGGGCGCCTTCGCGCAGTGGCTGCTCGACCCAGCGGGTGATCACCGAGCGAGAGAAGTGGCCGTGGCTGACGAACACCACGTCGCGCTCGCTCATATGGTCCAGCGCGTAGGCCACCGCCTGGTCGGCGCGCATGCTGACCTGGTCCACGCTCTCCCCGCCGGGGCAGCCGTAGGTCCACAGCAGCCAGCCGGGGGTCTGGGTGCGGATCTCGTGGGTGGTCAGGCCCTCGTAGTCGCCGTAGTCCCACTCGACGAGCAGGGGCAGCACCTCGTCGACCGTCAGCCCGGCCAGTTCGGCGGTGGCCAGGGCGCGGCGGCGCGGACTGCTGACGACCAACGGATTGTCCAGGCCCAGGGTCTCGAGCGTCAGCGCGGCCAGCCGGGCCTGTTCACGACCCTCGTCGGTCAGGTCCAGATCGGTGGTGCTGGTGTGTTTACGGTCACGCGACCACTCGGTTTCCCCATGGCGGAGCAGGATCAGCCGATGATTGCCGACACTCACAGGAAGTGATTGTGCCCGAACCTGACAGGATGGTCGGCGTGACCCGAGTACTGGCAGTGGCCAATCAGAAGGGCGGGGTGGCCAAGACGACCACGGTGGCCTCGCTGGGTGCAGCGTTCGTCGCCGAGGGCAAACGGGTGCTGCTGGTGGACCTCGACCCGCAGGGCTGCCTGACCTTCTCGCTGGGAACCGACCCGGACAAGCTACCGGTGTCGGTGCATGAGGTGCTGCTCGGCGAGGTCGAGCCCAGCGCCGCGGTGGTCAGAACGCCGGAGGGGATGAGCCTGCTGCCGGCGAACATCGACCTGGCCGGGGCCGAGGCGATGCTGCTGATGCGCGCCGGCCGTGAATACGCGCTGAAACGCGCGCTGGACAAGCTTGCCGGAGCCGCTGGGCCGGCGACATCGGACACCGGAGCGGCTAGGCCGGCGACATCGGACACCGGAGCCGCGGGGCCGTTCGACGTCGTGATCATCGACTGCCCGCCGTCGCTGGGCGTGCTCACCCTCAACGGGCTCACCGCCGCCGACGAGGTGATCGTGCCGCTGCAGTGCGAGACGCTGGCGCACCGCGGCGTGGGTCAGTTCCTGCGCACGGTCGCCGACGTGCAGCAGATCACCAACCCCAAGCTGACGCTGCTGGGGGCGCTGCCGACGCTCTACGACTCGCGCACCACCCACAGCCGCGACGTCCTGTTCGACGTCGCCGACCGCTATGACCTTCCGGTGCTGTCGCCGCCGATCCCGCGGACCGTGCGGTTCGCCGAAGCCAGTGCATCCGGCTCGTCGGTGATCGCCGGGCGGAAGAACAAGGGCGCCTCGGCGTACAAGGAACTGGCCAAGAGCCTGCTCAAGCATTGGCAGTCCGGCACGCCGCTGCCGACCTTCAGCCCCGAGGTCTGAAATCCCCACCGAGTGCCACTTCCCGCAGGAGAAGGTCGAGTAACCCCCTGCAAGAGACGGGCACTCGACGCAGGGGCTAACCTCGGGCTAAGGCCCGTACGCGGCGACGCGTCCGTCGCGCTGCTCGATGACCACCTGGCCCCACACCGCCGGCATCACCGCCCCGGTTCCCTCAAGGTGGTTGATTGGGATAACCCGTTCCCGCGCACCGTCGTTCGCCGTGTAGACGGCCAGTCCCCCGGCCACCGGGACGAGCAGCTTGCCTGCCATCATGGTGGCGGGGCCGATGGGGGCCGACGGTCCGTCGCCGGCCAGTGTGAAGCGGTAGCCCAGCTTGCTGTCGAACACCATGACGGTGCTACCCGTCCACCAGGTGATGAGATCGCCGGCCCGGGTGACGGCCGGGGCCGGCCCGTCGAGCACCGGCGGTGTGTCCAGCGGGGTGTCGGAGAGTTTGGTGCCGGTGTCGTCGTAGACGGCGACCTCCGGGCGCGGGATCGGCAGGTAGACCGCGGTGTTGGTGGCGGCGACGGCCAGGACGCGGGCCTCGGCGTCGGCGGCCACCCCGGGCAGGGGAATGTGCTTGGTGTCCGGCTCGTCTTCCTCCTTGGCCGGTTTGAGCACCGTCAGCCGGAGGTCCTTCTCGTTGCGGCAGGCCTCAAGCACCCCGACGGCACTTTCGCTGCCCGCGGCCGACATCAGGGCGCAGCCCGTGCCGAGCTTGGTGTTGACCGGCTTCACCGGCGCGTCGATCTCCCCGTAGGACAGCATCCGCACCAGGTCCGTGCGCCACAGCTCCAACCTGGTGGCGCCGGTCGACAGCAACGCCCCGCCGTCGGACGTCAGCACCACCACGTCGTCGGCGTAACTGGTCCGGGTCGGCCCGCGCTGGCCGGTGGCGGCCTTGATCCCGGTGACCTGGCCGCAGCCGCGGGAGTCCGGATAGACCGCGACGGCCAGGTCGTAGACGTGGGAGACCCCGCACAGGTCGCGGTCGCGGGCGTAACTCCAGCGCTGCTGTCCGGTCAGCGGGTCCAGGCCGGCCATGGTGCGGCCGTCGCCGGTCACCACGTTGGCGCCGAGCACGATCGGCGCCAGTGTCCGGGCGCTGGGCGCAGTCCAGCGCTGCTGCAGGGCGTCGGGGACCGATCCTGCCGGCGATGTGGTGGGTGCTGCGGAAGGGGCCGGGTGGAACTGGGTCGTGCGGGCCGAACTGCGCCACCAGACGCCGGCGATGACCAGAGCCACGACGGCGGCGATCACCGCCGCGGCGAGGAGATCTCCTCTGGTGCGGCGTTCCGGTCGGATCATCAGGCTCGGATCGACCTCAGTTCGACGGAGCCGTCTCAGCGGCCTTGCGCGGACCACGGCGACGACGACGGCGCCGGGCAGCCGACGTGCCCTCGGCGGCGGTGGCCCCGTCGGTGGAAACCGTTGCAGCGGTTGGCTTTTCGACGTGGCCACTGCCCCCTTCGCCGGCGCGGGTGCGACGGCGGGAGCGGTTGCGGGCCGGGCGGTCGGACTTGTCGGTGGAGCTGATCCGGCTCTCGTCCTTCGCCGGGGCCCGGGTGCCTGCTGCCTTACGGGCGCCGTGGGCCTTGCGCGCCGCGCCGATCTGGCCGCCGGCCTCCTCGGGAATGCCCATCTCTTCGTAGAAGTGCGGGGAGGTGGAGTACGTCTCGGCCGGGTCGGGGCAGTCCAGGTCGAGCGCCTTGTTGATCATCGACCAGCGTTCGAGTTCGTCCCAGTCGACCAGCGTGATCGCGATGCCGGTCTTGCCCGCGCGGCCGGTACGGCCGATGCGGTGCACGTAGGCCTGCTCGTCCTCGGGGATCTGGTAGTTGATGACATGGGTGATGTCGTCGATGTCGATGCCGCGTGCCGCGACGTCGGTGGCCACCAGGACGTCGACCTCGCCCTCGCGGAAGGCCTTGAGGGCCTTCTCGCGGGCGACCTGACCCAGATCGCCATGTACCGCACCGACTTTGAAGCCGCGCTCGGCGAGCTCGTCGGCGACCTTCTGGGCGGTGCGCTTGGTGCGGGTGAAGACCATCGTGGCGCCGCGGCCCTCGGCTTGCAGGATGCGGGCCACCATCTCCACCTTGTCCAGCGCGTGCGCGCGGTAGACGAACTGCTCGGTGGTGTCGTGGGTGGCCGAACCCTGCACGCCCTCGGCGCGGATGTGGGTGGGCTGGGTCATGAAGGTGCGGGCCAGCGTGATGATCGGACCCGGCATGGTCGCCGAGAACAGCATGGTCTGGCGGCTGTCCGGGGTCCGCTGCAGGATGCGCTCGATATCGGGCAGGAAGCCGAGGTCGAGCATCTCGTCGGCCTCGTCGAGCACCAGCACCGAGACCCCGCCGAGCTGCAGGTGGCCCTGCTGGGCCAGGTCCAGCAGCCGGCCCGGGGTGCCCACGATGACGTCGGCGCCCTTCTGCAGGGCCTCGATCTGCGGTTCGTAGGGGCGTCCGCCGTAGATTGACACCACCGACAGCGGACGGCCGCCTTCGGCCTTGAGGTGCTGGGCGGCGCCGGTCAGGTCGTCGAACACCTGCAGGCACAGCTCGCGGGTGGGCACCACGATCAGCGCGCGCGGGGTGCCGTTGAGCGCCGGTGCGCCGTCGCCGGTGATGCGGTGCAGCAGAGGCACGCCGAAGGCGAAGGTCTTGCCCATGCCGGTGCGGGCCTGGCCGATGAGGTCGTCGCCGGCCAGCGCCAGCGGCAGGGTCAGTTCCTGGATGGCGAAGGCGTTCTCGATGCCGCGCTCGGCCAGCGCACGGACGATCTCGTCGCGGACGCCGAGCTGGGCGAAGCTGATGGGGGCGTGGGTATGCAGATGTGTCATGGTCGTTCTTCCGTTGTCGTTCCTCGTACGTGTTTCACGCGCGCACGAGTGACTTCCGGAAAAGGCGGGGCCTCGCGCCGAGGAGGCGGGGCCGCTGCGTGCACGCACATTGCCGCTGACCATGATACCCCGAGCGCCCATTACAGTGGCTGACATGGAAGCGACGCGGGGGACCACGGAGCCCGTTTCCCCCGCCACGGTCCCGGCCGACCATCCCGGCATCAACGAGCTGTTCACACTGCTGGCCTACGGCGAGGTGGCGGCGTTCTACCGCCTGACCGAGGAAGCCCGGATGGCCCCGGACCTGCGCGGGCGCATCAACATGGCCCGGATGGCGGCCGCCGAGATGGCGCACTACGAGTTGCTGCGTTCCACTCTGGAGAGCCGCGGCGTGGACGTCCTTCCCGCCATCACGCGATACGCGCCCGCGCTGGAGCAGTACCACCGGTTGACCACGCCCAGCACCTGGCTGGAAGCGCTGGTGAAGACCTATGTGGGCGACGCGATGGCCGCGGACCTGTATCTCGCGATCGCCGGTTCGCTGCCCCCCGAGATCGCCGACGTGGTGCGCGCGGTGCTGGCCGAGACGGCGCACTCGCAGTTCGTGGTGGCCGAGGTGGTGTCGGCGGTGACGGCCAGCGGGCGGCAGCGCAGCAGGCTGGCGCTGTGGTCGCGGCGGCTGTTGGGGGAGGCCATCACCCAGGCGCAGTACGTGCTCGCCGACCACGACGAGCTCGTCGACCTGGTGCTGGCCAGCGGTGGCCTCGGTCAGATCACCGACCTTTTCGACCGGGTGCAGCGCACGCACGACGAGCGGATGCGGCAGCTTCGGCTGGCCTGACCTTCAGCCCGCTCACCGGTTGCAGGTGGTGCTGATCGCGTAGTCGGTCTGTGACACCACGGTCTTGCCGCCGGCGTCGGTGATCCAGCAGTTCAGCTGGCTGCCGTGGCTGTTGGCCGTCACGTAGTTCACCGGCAGGTCCGGCACCACGGTCATCGTCCACGGCAGTGTCACGTTCTCCACGGTGACCAGTGCGCCGGTCTCGTCGGCGTAGACCACGGTCACCGGGTCGTTGGGCCGCTGGTTTCCGCCGATCGTGTACGCGATCTGCCGCAGGTCCACCGCCGGCTGTGCCGCCGACCTCGAGTCGACGCGAACCGGGACCTCGACGTTGTTGCCCTGCGGCGCCGCCGGCGGCGTGCTGGGGCCGACCGTGGCGACGATGGTCCGCCTGGTGCTGCCGGCGTCGCCCGCCGTGCCCGAACCGCTGACCTTGATGACGAACATGGTGGCCGCGACGGCAGCCCCGATCCCCAGCGCCGTCAACGCGTACCGGGTCGCGCGGCCGTGTCGTTCCTCGATCACCAACTCAGGCTAGGAACGCTTTGGTGCGCTCCCGGCGCGGCGCACGCACCCGTTGTCATGCTGTTACCGCAGCTTGATGGCATGTTTGTCAAACCGGCCGGATCGGCCGCACCGGTGCCGCGAGGCGTCCACTAGCCTCACAGGTGACGCTTGAGGAAAGGGGCCGGTGTGGAGGTCAAGATCGGTGTCTCGGACAGCCCGCGCGAGCTGGTGTTCAACAGTTCCGATTCACCCGAGGTGGTTGAGCACGAGATCAAGACGGCGCTGGCCGACAGCGCGGTGCTGAGCCTGACCGATGACAAGGGCCAGCGCTTCCTGGTGCAGACGTCGAAGATCAGCTACGTCCAGATCGGCGCCGCCGACGTGCGCCGGGTGGGTTTCGGCGTCGCCGCGTCGTCGTAAAGCTCTCTTCGCCGCGGGGCCTCAGCCCCTGGTGAGGGGCACGTGGGACAGGCCGCCCCAGGCGAACTGCACGGTGCCCTCGACCGCGTCCTCCTTGGAGATCGGCCGCTCGGCGTCCAGCCAGTACCGGGCGCAGTCCACACTGATGCCCACCAGGCCCACGGCGATCATCCGGGCCCGGTGCGGGTCCAGGCCGGAGTCCTGGCTGATCAGGTCGAACACCGCGTCGGTGCAGGCCTCGATGGCGACCTTCACCTGAGCGGCCACCTGCGGCTCGGTGACATTGTCGTTCTCGAAGATCAGCCGGTAGCCCTGGCTGTCGTGCTCGATGAAGTCGAAGAACGCCTGGACCGCCGAGCGCAGCCGCTGCCGGTTGTCGGTGGTGGTCCGCAGCGCCTGGCGGACACCGGACACCAGAATGTCGCCGTGCTGCTGCAGCACCGCCAGGTACAGGTCCAGCTTGCTGGAGAAGTGTTGGTACAGAACGGGTTTGCTGACCCCGGCCCGCTCGGCGATCTCGTCCATTCCGGCGGAGTGGTAGCCGCGGTCGACGAAGACCTCGCTGGCGGTGGAGAGCAGTTGGTCGCGGCGCTCGCCGCGGGGCAACCGGCCGCCGCGGGCACGCTTGCGCGCGGCCGTGCCGGTCAAGTTGCTCATGCGGGCCCCTCGGAAGTGATCGTCGCCGGCGGTGCGGATGCCCCGATTCGGCTGATCGGTCGACATTACTACCCGAACCTGGTGACCCCTCTCTACTCGCATGCGGCCGTCGACACGCGCGTGCCCCTGGGCCGTCGGAAGGCCTGTTATGCCATCCTGGGTCGGTGACCAACGAGTCGGGCCCCAGCGGGGGTGGTCGCGTGCCGGTGCTGCAGAGTGAGTGGAATCAGCCCCTGCGCGCCCTTCGCGACCCGCTGGCGGAGGACTCCGGCCGGCCCCGGTCCAACCGTGACGAGCACAGCCAGGTGCGCAAACAGAGCTGGCTGGGCCGGTTTCTGTCGACCTACGGCTGGCGCGCCTACGCCCTTCCGGTGCTGGTGGTGCTCACCGGCGTGGTGCTCTACCAGACCATGACCGGCACGACGGTCCCGGTGACCGAGGAGGTGGTCAGCGGGCCGCCCACCATCGGTTCGGCGGGCACCACGATCATCGGCGCCCCGCCGCGCGGCCTCACCGAGTTCGACGCCAGCCTGCCCACCGGGCAGCTGCCCGGTGGTGGGCCGTTCACCGAGGCGGGGGCAAAGGCCTGGCGCATCGTCTCCGGGACGACGCCCAAGGTGGGCGAGGGCACCGCGAAGACCTTCATCTACACCGTCGAGATCGAGGACGGCATCGACACGTCGTCGTTCGGCGGCGACGAGGGCTTCGCCCGGATGGTGACCGAGACGCTGGACAACCCGAAGAGCTGGACGCACAACCCCCAGTTCGCCTTCCAGCGCACCGACGACCCGGCGGCCAAGCCGGACTTCCGGGTGTCGCTGACCTCCCCGGCGACGGTGCGGGAAGGCTGCGGCTACGAGATCCAGCTCGAATCCTCCTGCTACAACCCGATTTACGGCCCCGACGCCGAGCCTCGGGTGTTCATCAACCTCGCCCGCTGGGTGCGCGGAGCCATGCCCTTCCAGGGCGACATCGGCTCCTACCGGCAGTACCTGATCAACCATGAGGTCGGCCACGCCATCGGCTACACCAGCCACGAGCCGTGCGACCGCAACGGGGCGCTGGCGCCGATCATGATGCAGCAGACGTTCTCGACGTCGGACAACGACGCCTCCCGCTTCGACCCCGGCTCGGTGCAGCCGGACAACAAGACCTGCCGGTTCAACGCCTGGCCCTATCCGATCGCCTGACGACGACGCGGGGCGAGGCCCCGAGTTCCGCCGAGAGTGGGCCGTATGGACATCAACGGGCCTGGTTTCGTCCATAGCCCACACTCTCGACGAGAATTGACCCCATGCCCTTCCCGCCGCTGGTCGAACCCGCCGCGGAGCTGACGCCCGCCGAGGTCGCCCGCTACAGCCGTCACCTGCTGCTGCCCGACCTCGGCGTCGAGGGCCAGAAGCGCCTGAAGAACGCCCGGGTCCTCGTCGTCGGCGCCGGCGGCCTGGGCTCGCCCGCCCTGCTCTACCTGGCCGCCGCGGGCGTGGGCACCCTCGGCATCGTGGACTTCGACGTCGTCGAGGAGTCCAACCTGCAGCGCCAGATCATCCACGGTCAGTCCGATGTCGGCCGCCCCAAGGCGCAGAGCGCCCGGGACGCCATCGCCGAACTCAACCCGCTGGTGACCGTGCGCCTGCACGAGTTCCGGCTGGAGCCCGACAACGCCGTCGACCTGTTCGCGCAGTACGACCTGATCCTCGACGGCACCGACAACTTCGCCACCCGATACCTGGTCAACGACGCCGCCGCGCTGGCCGGCAAGCCCTACATCTGGGGCTCGATCTACCGGTTCTCCGGCCAGGTCGCGGTGTTCTGGGAGGACGCCCCCGACGGTCCCGACGGTCAGACGCGCGCGCTGAACTACCGCGACCTCTATCCCGAGCCGCCGCCGCCCGGGTTGGTGCCGTCCTGCGCCGAAGGCGGGGTCCTGGGCGTGCTGTGCGCATCCATCGCCTCGGTGATGGGCACCGAGGCCATCAAGCTCATCACCGGCATCGGTGAGCCGCTGCTGGGCAGGCTGCTGATCTACGACGCGCTGGCGATGTCCTACCGGACCATCAGCGTCCGCAAGGATCCGGCCAGCCCGCCGATCACCGGCCTCGTCGACTACGACGCGCTCTGCGGCACAGCACCGTCCGACGAACCCGGCCTCAGCCCCGGGGAACTGCGCGCCCTGCTGGAGTCGGGAGCCGTCGCGCTGATCGACGTCCGGGATCCGGCGGAATGGGCCATCAACCACATCGACGGGGCGGTGCTCATCCCGAAGTCCGCACTGGAGTCCGGGGAGGGGCTGGCGCTGCTGCCCTGCGACAGCACGCCGGTGCTGTACTGCAAAACGGGCGTGCGCTCGGCCCAGGCGCTGGAGACGGTGAAGCAGGCGGGCTTCCCCACGGCGCGGCACCTGCAGGGCGGGATCGTCGCCTGGGCGCGGGAATTCGAGCCCGACATGCCCGCCTACTGACGGCCTGTCAGCGGCTCGTTGCCCGCAACACGCCTTACCCTTGGCCATGTGATCGACGACCCGCCGCCTGGCCACGTGCTGGCCGCGTTCGGCGTGAAGGGTGGTGACCCGGAGCCGTTGAGCGGGACCTGGGAGGGCGGCTGGCGCTGCGGGGAGATCGTGCTGTCGCTGATCGCCGACCATCCCCGCGCCGCCTGGTCGGCCAAGGTGCGCGAGACGCTGTTCGTCGACGGTCTTCGGCTGGCGCGCCCGGTGCGCTCGACCGACGGCCGCTACGTGGTATCGGGTTGGCGGGCGGACACTTTCGTCTCGGGCTATCCCGAGCCGCGCCACGACGAGGTGGTCTCGGCGGGGATCCGGCTGCATGAGGCCACCGCCGCGCTGGAGCGGCCGCGTTTCCTCGCCCAGGCGCCGGTGCCGCCGTGGACGGAGGTCGACGTCTTCACGGTCGCCGACCGAGCGGCCTGGGAGGACCGCCCGCTGCGCACCCTGCCGCCGGGCGCGCCACCGCTTCCCGATGCGGAGGACCGCGGCGAGTCGGTCGAACTCATCAATCAGCTGGCGGCACTGCGCAAGCCGACGACGAGCCCCAGCCAACTCGTGCACGGCGATCTCTACGGAACGGTCTTGTTCACCGGCACCGCCGCTCCTGGCATCACCGACATCACCCCGTACTGGCGGCCGGCGCCGTGGGCCGCGGGGGTGGCCGTCGTCGACGCGCTGTCCTGGGGCGAGGCCGACGACGGACTGATCGAGCGGTGGGACATCCTGCCGGAGTGGCCGCAAATGTTGTTGCGGGCGTTGATGTTCCGCCTGGGAGTGCATGCCCTGCATCCGCGCTCGACGCCGGAGGCGTTCCCCGGACTGTTGCGCACCGCTGCGCTGGTGCGGATGGTCGTCTGATCTGGCCGACGATGGTCCGGCTCAGCCGAAGCCGTGCCGCACCGAGTCGAGCGGCACCCGGCCATCGGATGCCAGCACACCCTCGGCCCGCAACAGTTCCAGTTGGTCTGACGCCAGGTGCGCCGCGGGCCGGCCGGACGCCCGGATCACCCGGTGCCACGGGAGATCCGCGGAGTCGGTGCGCATGATCCACCCGACGATTCGCGGGCTGGAAAGCCCTGCTGCGCAGGCGATGTCACCGTAGGTGGCTACTCGCCCGGCCGGGATCGACGCTACCAGGGCACGCACCCTTTCCACCTGTTCGTCGGTGATCTTCAGCCGAGTAACTCCCGGATGGCGGCCGCGGTCTCGGCCGGTTTCACCTGCCCCACCATGTGCTGACACGGGAAGTCCACCAGCGTGAAATCCGCGCCCAGTTGGCCGGACAACCCGTCGATCAGCGCCTCGGTCACGTACGGCGGATCCTGGAAGGCCGCACGCACGAGCGTTGTCCGGGTTCCCCTGTGCGGCAGCGTGATATCGCGGGCCAGCTCACTCCAGTACGACATCATCGCCGGGATGCAGACCCGCCATCCGTAGCGGCCGTTGGGCAGGGTGACCAGATGCTCGTCGAGATCCTCGTCGAGCTCGTCGGGGGGAACGTCGGCCCATACCCCGGTGGCCTTCTCGGTGCGTGCCTCGGCGCGGTCGGTGTAGTCCGGGGAGGCCAGCGTCGCCTCGGCGATCTCCCGCATCCAGCGGCCGTCCAGGCCCACCGCCGGATCCAGCAGCACCAGGCCGGACACCAGATCCGGACACTGTGCGGCCAGGTGCAGGGCCACCGCGCACCCGAAGGAATGCCCGACCACCACCACCGGGCCGTCCGCCTCGTTCTCGATCAGCCCGGCCAGGGCGGTGACGTTGGCGTCGATGGTCCAGGGCGCGGCGTAGGTGGAACGGCCGTGGCCGATCAGGTCCGGTGCCAGCACCGCCACGTCGTCCAGATGGGCGCTCGCCAGCCGATGCCAGCGCCGGCCGTGGCCGGTGAGCCCGTGGATCATCAGAACCCGAGCCGGTCCCGGCGGGCCGAATCGATTGAGGTGCAGCGGCTGCATGGCCGCCATCCTAGGAGCGCCCGGACCCGCTCGATGCTGTTGTCGGGGCGGCGGCGGGTCTTAGTCTGATGGTCGTGCAAGTCCTCGCCATCCTGCCGATCCCGACGGCGGCGATGGCGGTCGCGTGTGCGCTCCAGCCGGGGCCCGTCGCTTCGTCTGGCAGGCGGTGGCTTTGGCGGCCGTGAACGTCATCTTGACGCCGCTGACCAGCGGGAGTGGGGACGCGTTGGCGGTGCTGACCAACCGGGCCAACGGGAATAACCTCGCGGAGCTCCTCGCGGCACCGCCGATGTGTGGAACACTCGGCGCATGAATTCCGTTGAGCGGCAACCCCTGCGGCTGTGCAGCCTCGGCGCGGCCGGCACCGTCACCGGCTCGAAACATCTCCTCGAGTCCGGCGGCCGGCGAATCCTGGTGGACTGCGGACTGTTCCAGGGCGTGAAGAACCTCCGTGAACTCAACTGGGAGCCGCTGGCCGTCGAGCCGGAGAGCATTGACGCCGTCGTCATCACCCATGCCCACCTCGACCACACCGGTTACCTGCCCCGGCTGGTGCGCGACGGCTTCCGCGGACCCATCCTCTGCACCCAGGCCACCGGCGCCGTCGCCGAGATCATCCTGCGCGACAGCGCCTACCTGCAGGAGCGCGACGCCGCGTTCCTCAACAAGCACAAGGCCTCCAAACACCGTCCGGCCCTGCCGCTGTACGACAGCGAGGATGCCAAACGTGCCATGGAGTTGTTCGAGACCCATCCGTTCGAGCGGCAGTTCACCCTGGAGTCGGGGCCGGCCGTCATGTTCCGCCGCGCCGGGCACATTCTGGGCGCGTCGACGGTGGAGGTGTCCTGGCAGGGCCGGCGCATCGTGTTCACCGGCGACCTGGGGCGCTACGACGACCCGATCATGTTCGACCCCGAGCCGGTCACGTCCGCGGATTACCTGGTGATGGAGTCCACCTACGGCGACCGGGTGCGTGAGGACGCCGATCCGGTCGACACGCTGGCGAACGTCATCGACGAGACGGTGCATCGCGGCGGCACCGTGGTGGTGCCGGCGTTCGCGGTGGGCAGGGCCCAGACGCTGCTGTACTACCTGTGGACGCTGCGGGAGGCCGGTCGGCTGCCCGACGTCGCGGTCTATCTGGACAGTCCGATGGCGATCAATGCCAGTGAGCTCCTGGGCACGTACTCCAGCGACCATCGGTTGGTGCCGGGGGTGTACGAGGCGATGTGTGACATGGCGACCTACACCCGCGACCCCGAGCAGTCGATGAAGATCTCGGCGAGCAAGGAGCCCAAGATCGTCATCTCGGCCAGCGGCATGGCCACCGGTGGCCGAATCTTGCACCACCTCAAGGCTTTTGCGCCCGATCCCCGCAACACCATCATGATCACCGGGTACCAGGTTCCGGGCACGCGTGGCGCCTCGATCATCGCCGGCGAACGGCATATCCGCATCTACGGCGAGTGGGTGCCGATCAACGCGCAGGTGGCCAATCTCGCGATGCTGTCCGCGCACGCCGACGCCGACGAACTCATCCGCTGGGCCAGAGGATTCACGACGCCGCCCAAGAAGGTCTTCGTGGTGCACGGGGAACCGCAGCCCGCCGACACGCTACGACGACGCCTGGATCACGAGTTGGGCTGGGATGCAACGGTTTCCCGGGTGAATCAGCTGTTCGAGCTGTAGTCCGTATCGGGGCCGTAATTGTGAAGGTCCGCTCGAATGCCCACTGAGTTCTCCGCCACCGACGACCCTGCCCGCCGCTAACAGGTTTTGTCACACCCTTCTGGTGTCATTCCTGTCATGACCGACCTGACACCCGACGACGTGCTGCGCCCCGGCGTGCGCGGCACCGTCCGAGTGCTCGGCGGTCCGGGTACCGGCAAGAGCACGCTGCTGATCGACGTGGCCGCGGCGCACATCACGTCGGGCCTGGCGCCGGAGTCGGTCCTGCTGCTCACCGGATCGGGACGGCTCGCGGTAACGGTCCGAGGTCAACTGACGCGCCGGTTGCTCGCCGCGCGTTCCGGTGAGGGACTGACCGTGGTGCGTGAGCCGCTGGTGCGTTCGCTGCACAGCTACGCCTTCTCGGTGCTGCGGGCGGCCGCCGCGCGCGCCGGCGACCCGCCGCCACGTCTGGTCACCGGCGCCGAGCAGGACGGCATCATCCGCGAATTGCTCGCCGGAGACCTCGAGGACGGGGCGCGCGGCTGGCCGCGGGAGCTGCGTCCGGCGCTCACCACCGCCGGGTTCGCCACCGAACTGCGGGATCTGCTGGCCCGCTGCGCCGAACGCGGCGTCGATCCGGCAGAACTCCGACGCCTCGGCCGCGAGTCCGGCCGGCCGCAATGGGTGGCCGCCGCCCGCTTCGCCCGGCAGTACGAGCAGGTGATGCTGCTGCGCGCCTCGGTCGGCACCGCCGCCCCGCAGGCCACCGTCCCGGCGCTGGGTGCCGCCGAACTGGTCGGTGCGGCGCTGGAGGCGCTGGCCGCCGACACCGAGCTGCTCGCGGCCGAACGCGCCCGGATCCGGCTGCTTCTGGTCGACGACGCCCAGCATCTGGACCCGCAGGCGGCGTTATTGGTGCGGGTGCTGGCCGCCGGAGCGGATCTGGCGCTGCTGGCCGGCGATCCCAACCAGGCGGTGTTCGGTTTTCGCGGCGCCGACCCCGCGCTGCTCACCTCGGAAGGTCCTGCGCTGCGGCTGAACCGGTCTCACCGCTGCGCCCCGGCGATCGCCCGGGCGGTCGTGGGAATGGCATCTGTTCTGCCGGGCACCGCCTGGCGCACGCTCGACGGCGCCGAGGGCGACGAGGGTTCGGTGTCCGTCAGGGTGGCCGATTCGCCGCACGCCGAAGCCGCTCTGGTCGCCGACGCGCTGCGCCGCGCCCATCTGATCGATGGCGTGCCGTGGTCGCAGATGGCCGTGATCGTCCGCTCGCCGTCGGCGGCGCAGTCCTTGCCAAGGGCCCTCGCGGTGGCCGGCGTCCCGGTCAGTCAGCCGACGATCGGGGGACCGGTCGCCGGGCAACCCGCCGCCCGCGCCCTGCTGACCGCACTGGCCGCCACCGCACGCGGTCTCGACGGCGAACAGGCGCAGGTGTTGTTGACCGGGCCGATCGGCCGGATGGATCCGGTGTCGCTGCGCCAGTTGCGCCGTGTGCTCTGCCGCGCCGCCGAGGACCCCGACCTGCCCGCGGGAACGATGTTCGTGCGGGCTCTCACCGGCCCCACGCCGCAGCTGCCGCCGACGCTCGCCGGACCCGTCAAGCGGGTTCGCGGCGTGCTGGCCGCCGCCGCCCGAAGCGGCCACCGAGATCCGCGCTACACCCTCTGGCAGGCTTGGGAGCGCAGCGGTCTGCAGCGCCGCTGGCTCACCGCTGCAGAGCGTGGCGGCGTCGAAGGCGCTCGGGCCGAACGCAATCTCGCGGCCGTCACCGCGCTGTTCGACATCGCCGACGACTACGTCGCCCGTACCGCCGGGGCGTCGCTGATCGGCCTGCTCGACCATGTCGCCGCCCTGACCCTGCCTCCCGTCGTCGACGAGCTGCCCGCGGGTGAGACGGTCGCGGTGCTCAGCCCGCACGCAGCCCTGCAGCGCGACTGGGACATGGTCGTCATCGCCGGACTGCAGGAAGGCCTGTGGCCCAACACCACTCCGCGCGGCGGGGTGCTGGGCACCCAGCGGCTGCTCGACGTCCTCGACGGTCTCGGTGACGACGTGTCCGCGCGGGCGCCGCTGCTCGCCGAGGAGCGTCGGCTGCTCATCGCGGCCATGGGGCGTACCCGGCGGCGGCTGCTCGTCACCGCCGTCGACGGCGACTCCGGCGACGAGGTGAGCCTGCCGTCGCCGTTCGTCGCCGAGCTCGCGGCGTACGCCGGTGGCAGCGCCGATGCGCCGCCCCGGCCCGTGCCCGCACCGCCGGTGCTGTCGCCAGCCGCGGTGGTCGGCCGGCTGCGCGCGGCGGTGTGCGCGCCGGACGGCGCCATCGATGAGAGCGAGCGTGCCTGCGCCGCAGACCAATTGGCGCGCCTCGCCGTCGCAGGTGTGCCCGGCGCGGATCCTGCACAGTGGCATGGCCTGACGGACTTGAGCACCACTGAGCCGTTGTGGTCCGGCGAGCACAGCGTCACCCTCAGCCCCTCGACTCTGCAGACGCTGACCGACTGCCCGCTGCGGTGGCTGGCCGAACGCCACGGCGGCACCGGCGCGCGGGCACTGAACTCCACGCTCGGCTCGCTCGTCCATGCCCTGCTGGCCGAGTCCGGCAAGACCGAAGCCCAATTGGTCGCCGAGCTGGAAAAGCTCTGGGCCGCTTTGCCCTTCGACGCGCCCTGGTATGCCGCGAACGAGCTGGAACGCCATCGCGCGATGATCACCGCCTTTCTGACCTGGCACGCGTCCACCCGTCATGAGCTCACCGAGGTGGGCACCGAAGTTGACCTGGAGGGCACCCTCGCCGAGCCGTCCGAGGGCGCACCCGGCATCCGGGTCCGCGGCCGCATCGACCGACTGGAGCGCGACGCACAGGGCCGGCTCGTCGTCGTCGACGTCAAGACCGCCAAGACCCCCGTCAGCAAGGACGATGCGCAGCAGCACGCCCAGCTCGGCCTCTACCAGCTCGCGGTGTCCGCCGGCCTGCTGCCCGACGGCGACCAGCCCGGCGGTGGCCGGCTGGTGTATGTCGGCAAGCCCTCGGCCGCGGGCGCCACCGAACGCGAGCAGACGGCCCTCGGCGCCGACGACACACCCGGGTGGCAGGACACCGTACGCGGCGCTGCGGAAGCCACCGCCGGACCGAACTTCGCCGCCCGGCGCAACGACGGCTGCGCGCACTGCCCGGTCCGGCCCTCCTGCCCGGCCCATCGCGGGGGTCAGTCGTGATGCACAGTCCGGCGGAACTGGCTGCCGCCCTCGGCCTTCCGGCCCCCACCGACGAACAGGCCGCCGTCATCGCGTCACCGCCCGGGCCCCTCGTGGTGGTCGCCGGCGCCGGTGCGGGCAAGACCGAAACCATGGCCGCCCGGGTGGTGTGGCTGGTGGCCAACGGCTACGCCGACCCCGGTCAGGTGTTGGGGCTGACGTTCACCCGGAAGGCCGCCGGACAGCTGCTGCGCCGGGTGCGCTCGCGGCTGGCCCGGCTCTGCGGACACCTCGGCTTCGAGCCGCCCGGATCGCCGACGGTCAGCACCTACCACGCCTTCGCCGGCACTCTGCTGCGTGAGTTCGGCCCGCTGCTGCCCGTGGAGCCCGACGCCCGGCTGCTCAGCGAGACCGAGCGGTGGCAACTCGCCCTCGAGGTCGTCAATGCCCATCCCGATCCGCTGCCGATCGGCAAGACCCCGGCCGCCGTCACGGCGATGGTGCTGCGGCTCTCCGACGAACTGGCCGAACACCTCGTCGGCACCGGCGAACTGCGCCACACCCACGTCGAACTCGAGCGGCTCGTGCACACCCTGCCCGGCGGTCCGCGCCAGCGCGGCGGGCCCAACCGGCGGCTGCTGGACATGCTCGACACCCAGACCGAGCGCGCCGCCCTGGTTCCGCTGATCGACGCCCTGCATGCCCGGATGCGCGCGGCCAAGGCCATGGACTTCGGCAGCCAGATGGCCGCCGCGGCCCGGCTGGCCGCCAACTGCCCGCAGGTCGGCGGGCAGTTGCGGGAGCGCCACCGCGTCGTCCTGCTCGACGAATACCAGGACACCGGCCACGCGCAGCGGATTGCGTTGTCGGCGTTGTTCGGCGGCGGGGTCGACGACGGCCTGGCGCTCACCGCGGTCGGCGATCCCATCCAGTCCATCTACGGCTGGCGCGGCGCATCGGCCACCAACCTGCCGCGCTTCACCACCGACTTCCCGCTCCCGGACGGCAGCCCGGCGCCCACCCTGGAGCTGCGGACCAGCTGGCGCAACCCGCCCCGCGTCCTGGAGTTGGCCAACGAAGTCTCCGCCGCGGCGCGCCGCCGTTCGGTGGCCGTGCGCCCGCTTCGGCCCCGCCCCGGCGCCCCCGCCGGAACGGTGTTGTGCGCGCTGCAGCGCGACGTCGCCGCCGAGCGGGACTGGCTCGCCGACCACATCGCCGCCCGCCACCGCGCCGCCGCCGACGCGGGGGAGCAGCCGCCCACCGCGGCCGTGCTGGTGCGTCGCAACGCCGACGCCGGACCCATCGCCGAGACGCTCGCCGCCCGCGGCGTACCGGTGGAAGTGGTGGGTCTGGCCGGGCTCCTCTCCATCTCCGAAGTGGCACAGGTGATTTCGATGCTACGGCTGGTCGCCGACCCGACGGACGGCGCGGCGGCCATGGAGGTCCTCACCGGGCCGCGCTGGCGGCTGGGCGTTCGCGACCTGGCCGCCCTGTGGCGGCGCGCCGTGGTCATCGGCGGGCAGCGCCCCGCCGCGGTGCCGGCCGAGCAGATCGTCGCGGCGGCCGCCGCGGACGCCGACACCGCCTGCCTGGCCGACGCCCTCGCCGATCCCGGTCCGGCCGACGCCTATTCGCCGGAGGGCTACCGGCGTATCACCGCGATCGGCGCCGAATCGGCCCGGCTGCGAGGCTTTCTCGCTCATCCGGTCAACGACCTGGTAGCCGAGGTGCGCCGCGTTCTCGGGGTCGACGCCGAGGTCCGCGCGGCGCGTCCCGCCGGCGTGCCCGGCTCCGGCGCCGAGCACCTCGACCGGTTCGCCGACGTCGTCGCCCGCTACGCCGAGCGGCCCGGTGCGGACGCCGCCGGACTGCTGACCTACCTCGATGCCGCCGCCGAGGTGGAGAACGGCCTGGCGCCGGCCGAGGTGCACGTCGCCGCGGGACGCGTGCAGGTGCTGACCGTGCACGCGGCCAAGGGCTTGGAATGGCAGATCGTCGCGGTGCCGCACCTGAGTTCCCGGGTGTTCCCGTCCACGGCCGCCAAACGCACCTGGCTCACCGACGCCTCCGAACTGCCCCCGCTGCTGCGTGGTGACCGTGCCGGGGAGGACACCGGCGGGGGACTGCACGGGGTGCCGGTGCTGGACACCGGGGCGGTCAACGACCGCAAAGCACTCGAGGACCTCATCGACACTCACCGCCGCCAGCTCCTCAATCGCAGCATCGACGAGGAGCGACGCCTGCTCTACGTCGCACTGACCCGCGCCGAGGACACCCTGCTGCTCTCCGGGCACCACTGGGGCGCCACCGAGTCCTCCCCGCGCGGGCCGTCGGACTTCCTGTGCGAGATCCGCGATGTGATCGAGGCGTCCGGCTGCGGCGAGATCGAGCACTGGGAGCCCGATCCCGCCGACGGTGAGCCGAACCCGTTGCGGGACAACGTCACCGAGGCGCAGTGGCCGGTCGACCCACTGGAAGGGCGGCGCCCCGAGATCGAGCGCGGCGCTCGGCTCGTCACCGCGGCCACCAAAGCCGGTGGCGACGGGGACGCGGCGACCACCCCGGAGCCGGACGACCCGCACGGCTGGATCGCCGACGTCGACGCCCTGCTCGCCGAACGGGCCCGCGCCGCTGAGCCCGCGCCACTCGACCTGCCGGCCCAGCTGTCGGTCAGCGCGCTGGTGGAACTCGACCGCGACCGCCGGGCCGCGCTGCGGCGGCTCACCCGCCGGCTGCCCGCCCGGCCGGACCCGCACGCCCTGCTCGGCACCGCCTTCCACGACTGGGTGCAGCGGTTCTACGGCGCCGAGCGGCTCTTCGACCTCGACGACCTGCCCGGCGCCGGGGATCCGCAGAACGCCGACGCCGAACAGCTCGCGAAACTGCAGGACGCGTTCAGCGCCTCACCGTGGGCGGCCCGAACCCCGCTCGACGTCGAGGTGCCCTTCGAGCTTGTCCTCGGTGACACCGTGGTCCGCGGCCGCATCGACGCGGTGTTCAGTGACCCCGACGGCGGCGTCACCGTCGTCGACTGGAAGACCGGCGAGCCCCCCGCCGACGAAGAGGCCAGACGCCACGCCGCGGTTCAGCTCGCCGTCTACCGGCTGGCCTGGGCGGGTCTGGCCGGCTGTCCGGCCGAGCGGGTCCGGGCCGCGTTCCACTACGTGCATACGGGACGGACCGTGGTCCCGGAAAAGCTTTACGGCGCAGCGGAACTCGCCGCGCTGCTCAAACCCGACGCGGAGCGTTACGCCGAATCGCCAGCGCGCTCGTGACCATCGGGATCTGCAGAGGTAGCCGCGCCAGCGACGCCATCCGCATCGGCCACGGCTTGTCCCACCACATCCGCACCATGTTGATGTTGGCCGGGAACACGGCGAGATACAGCGCTGCGGCGGCCAGGGCGCCGGTCCGACGGGTCCGCGGCGCCAGCAGCATCGCCCCCACGCCGACCTCGGCCACCCCGGAGGCCAACGTGTAGAAGCGCGGACTGCCGGGCAACTCCGGCGGGATGATGGTGTCGAACGGCTTGGGCCGCAGGAAGTGGCCGACGCCGATACCGATGAGCATCGCGGCCATCCGGTAGGCGGGGCGCTGGCTGGCCGGTGCGGCGGACGGCCCAGCGGGGGTCTTCGGCATGGTTACATAATGGCCGTGTGCTGGCTGTCCGCCCGGCGAAACCGTCGGTTGAGTCGATGACGGTTTCCCATGGCCGATAGCGGGAAGCGCAACTTCACGGTCCACGAGGACCTCGCCGACAAGCCGGACTCCGCACTGGTCGAGTACCTGCGCATCCCGCAGAAGTTCGTCAGCCCCGGTCGGCGTATCGCCCGCAGGCTGCTCTACGCGGTACTGGTGCTGGTTGCCACCGTCCTCGTCGTCTACCTGGACCGCGACGGCTACCGCGACGTCGAGAGCGAAGCCACCACTCTCAGCCTGTTGGACTGCATCTACTACGCGACGGTGTCGCTGTCGACCACCGGCTACGGCGACATCACCCCGGTTACCGATCACGCCCGATTGATGAATGTCCTGCTGATCACGCCGCTTCGCGTGCTGTTCCTGATCGTGCTCATCGGCACCACCGTCGAGTCGCTCACCGAGGCCTCGCGGCAAACCCTGAAGATTCAGCGTTGGAGGAAAACGGTGCGCAACCACACTGTCGTCATCGGCTACGGCACCAAGGGCCGCACCGCAGTCGCCGCCATGCTGGGCGACGGGGTCGCGCCGGCCGACATCGTCGTCGTCGACACCGACCAGACCCTGCTCGCCCAGGCCAGCGCCGCCGGCCTGGTGACCGTCCGCGGCGACGCCAACCGCTCCGACGTCCTCCGCCTGGCCGGCGCCCAGCACGCGAAGGCCATCGTGGTGGCCACCAACAGCGACCCCACGTCGGTGCTCGTCACGCTGACCGCCCGCGAACTGGCGCCCGCGGCCACGATCATCGCCTCGGTCCGTGAGGGTGAGAACCGGCACCTGCTGCTGCAGTCGGGCGCGGACTCGGTGGTGGTGTCCTCCGAGACCGCCGGCCGTCTGCTGGGTCTGGCCACCTCCAAGCCGACGGTGGTGGAGATGATCGAGGATCTACTCACCCCCGATGCCGGCCTGGCCATCGCCGAACGCGAGGTCGAACCGAAGGAGGTCGGCGGCTCGCCGCGGCACCTGCCCGACATCGTGCTCGGCGTCCTGCGCGAGGGAAAGCTGTTGCGCCTGGACGACTCCCGGGTCGACGCCCTGGAGAAGGACGACCGGCTGCTCTACGTCCGCAACGCCGACGCGAGCTGAGCGAATGACGTTCCAGCTCAGAAACATTCCGCTGCTCTCCCGGATCGGTGCCGACCGCGCCGACGAGATGCGCACCGACGTCGACGCCGCGGTGGCGGGTTGGTCCGATGCCCAGTTGCTGCGGGTTGACGACCGCGGCAACGTCATGGTGATCGGGGACAGTCTGGTGCTCACCCCGGCCGTCGACTTCGCCGACCGGCCGCCCGCCGACGCGGTGTTCCTCGGCCGCATCGAGGACGGCCGTCATGTCTGGGCGGTGCGGACTTTCCTGGAGGCGGGCGACCCGGAGGCCCGCGCCGTCGACCCCCGCCGGGCCGGCGTGCGCTTCGACGACGTCAGCGCCCAGCTGGTGACCTGCGCCCTCGCGCTGCTGAATTGGCATGACACGGCACGGTTTTCGCCCTCGGACGGAAGCCCGACCCGGCCCATCAGATCGGGCTGGGCGCGACGCAACATCCTGACCGGGCACGAGGAGTTCCCCCGGGTGGACCCGGCGGTGATCTGCCTGGTGCACGACGGCCACGACCGCGCGGTGCTGGCCCGTCAGGTGGCCTGGCCGCCGCGGTTGTTCTCGCTCATCGCCGGTTTCGTCGAGGCCGGCGAGTCATTCGAGTCCTGTGTGGTGCGCGAGGTCGCCGAGGAGATCGGGCTGACCGTCACCGACGTGCGGTATCTCGGGAGCCAGCCCTGGCCGTTCCCGCGCTCGCTGATGGTCGGCTTCCATGCCCTGGGCGATCCCGAGCAGGAGTTTGCGTTCAACGACGGCGAGATCGCCGAGGCGGCGTGGTTCACCCGCGCGGAGGTCCGCGAAGCGCTGGGCGCCGGCGACTGGACCAGTGACTCGCCATCGCGGCTGTTGTTGCCCGGCACGATTTCGATCGCCCGCGAGATCATCGAATCCTGGGCCTTCCGGGATTAGAGCCCCCGGGATCAGAGCGCCCCGGGATCAGAACAACCTGGGATCAGCGCGGCCGGACACCCCAGGATCAGCGCTGCCGGACACCCCAGGATCAGCACGGCCGGACACCAGGATCAGCGCTGCCGGACAACAGGATCAGCGCGGCCGGACACCAGGATCAGCGCTGCCGGCGGTCTGCCGCTTCGCCGAACCATCAACACCTTTGCCCGCCTCGGAGCGACAACAAACCGTGTTGCCCGCCTCATAGCGACTGTGAAGATTGGTTTGGCTGACTGGCGGGCTGACCCGCGTTAGCGACTGGCCTCGGTTCGGGTGCCCTGCTGTTGATCTGTCGCCTGTCAGTCAGCCAACCCCTGGTGCTGACCGGGCGGG
>WBZO01001579.1_pt1 | contig 34586 bp, 38 predicted proteins | sample 5204261 | NCBI WGS metagenome assembly WBZO01 (sample SAMN12412400, study PRJNA552823) | activated sludge metagenome | isolation source: activated sludge from anammox sidestream of wastewater treatment plant... | place: USA: North Carolina | collected 2017-09
ACCAATCACCAATCACCAATCACCAATCACCAATCACCAATCACCAATCACCAATCACCAATCACCAATCACCAATCACCAATCACCAATCACCAATCACGGCACCCCATGAAAGCCTACGACCTCAAGAAAGGCAACGTCGTCGAACACAACGGCGGTGTGTACCAGATCCGCGACATCGAGCGCAGCAGCCCGCAGGGGCGCGGCGGCAACGTGCGTTTCCGCTTCGTGATGTACGCCATCCCCGGCGGGGCCAAGCTCGACGCCAGCTTCGACGGCGACGACGACCTGCGCGAAGTGGACATGAGCCGCCGCCAAGCCACCTTCTCGTACAAGGACGGCGAGGCCTTCGTGTTCATGGACGACGAGGACTACACGCCGTACACGCTGGACGCCGACGCTGTGGGCGAGGCCGCCGGCTACATCACCGACGGCCTGACCGGCCTCTACGTGCAATTGATCGAAGACGCGCCGGTGGCCATCCAACTGCCGCAAAGCGTGGCGCTGGACGTCGTCGAAACCCCGCCCGAACTCAAGGGCGGCACCGCGACCAAGCGCCCCAAGCCGGCCAAGCTGTCCACCGGGATCGAGATCATGGTCCCCGAATACATCGGCAGCGGCGAAAAAGTCTGGGTGAACACCACCACCGGCGAATTCGCCGGCCGCGCGGAGTAAACCGCCCACTCGCTTCGCGGGCGGAGCGCCCCTCATCCGGCCTGCGGCCACCTTCTCCCCGCCTGCGGGGAGAAGGAAGATCAAAAGCGTCGTATCTTCGCGCCCCCTCTCCCCGTGATAACGGGGAGAGGGTTGGGGTGAGGGGCGTTTTTGATCCTGCTTCAATCGTCTGAAGCAAGATGGCTTGATGGCAGCGCCAGCGCAATTGCGTTCAGGACATCATTCAAACGCAAAAACACGTCGTCGTTCCAGAAGCGTTGCAGCCTGTAGCCGCGCCGTTCCAAGTAGTGCGTGCGCGCGCTGTCGTAGGCGGCGTGCTGCAGGTGTTGGCTTCCATCCAGTTCAAGCGCCAATCGTGCCGGCAGGCAGATGAAGTCCACGATGTATGGCCCGATGCGATGCTGGCGGCGGAATTTCCAGCCGTTCAGGCGACGTCCGCGCAGCTGCTGCCACAGGACGCGCTCGGCTTCGGTTTGACTCGCACGCAGACTGCGCGTGCGGATGCGGTCGGATTTTCCTCGCATGGAAGACAACGCGCATGGTGATGGGCAGCATCGTTGCAGCCCGACGAGCCAAAGGGGATCGGGGAATGCCGCTGGATTGCATCGGAAAGCGCCCCTCATCCGGCGCTGCGCGCCACCTTCTCCCCGCAAGCGGGGAGAAGGAAAATCAACAGCACCGTGTCGTCGAGACTCCCTTTCCCCGCCTGCGCAGCGCCATGAAACCATCCCCCTCTCCCTGCGTGCGGGGAGAAGGAAAATCCACGCTTGTCCCCTCTCCCCGCGCAGCGGGGAGAGGGAAAATCAAAAGCGCCGTACCGTCGAGCCCCCTCTCCCCGCCTGCGGGGAGAGGGTCGGGGTGAGGGGCGCGAGCGCAGCGAGCGCGACAGCGCAAGAGCGCCCTCATCCGGCCTGCGGCCGCTTCCCGTTCGTCCTGAGCCTGTCCTGAGCATCGACGAAGGGGATGAACGGGGTTTGCTGGAGCGCCGTTTAACCGTTCATGGTTCGACAAGCTCACCACGAACGGATTTGGATGCACAGCACGAACAGCACCTCCCGAAGGGAGAAGGAAAATCCGCGCTTGCCCCTGCCCGCCACTCAAGGAGGAAGAAAAACCCACCTACACCAACCGCCCTGCCTCCAGCCGCAGCACGCGGTCGGCCAGCGCCAGGCTCGCCGGGCGGTGGGTGATCAGGATCACCGTGCGGCTGGCCAGCACGTCGCGACATTCCTCGATGAATTCCAGCTCGCCGGCCGGATCAAACATCGCCGTCGCCTCGTCCAGAATCAGGATCGCCGGATCCTTCAGCAGCGCCCGCGCCAGCGCGATCCGCTGGCGCTGCCCGCCCGAGAGCCGCACGCCCTGATCGCCAATCACGGTGGCGTAGCCATCCGGCAGCGCGCGAATGAAATCGTGCGCCCGCGCTGCCTGCGCCGCGCGCTCGATGGCCTCCTGGGTCGCATCGCTGCGCCCGTAGGCGATGTTCTCGCGCACCGTGGCGTTGAACAGCAGCACCTGCTGCGCCACCAGTCCGATCTGGTTGCGCAGCGCCTGCAAGCGGAAATCCTGCACGGCGACCCCGCCGATCCTCACCTGCCCGCCCTGCGCTTCGACCAGGCGCAGCAGCAGATGCACCAAGGTGCTCTTGCCGGCGCCGTTGACGCCGGTCAACGCCACCGTCTCGCCCGCTCGGATGGTCAAATCCAGCCCGCGAAACAGCGGCTCGCGGCCGGGATAGGTGAAGTCCACGCCGGAATACACGATATCGCCCTGCGATGACACCTGCGTCTGTGTGCCCGCGTCCTCCTCGGGCTGCGCGCCCAGCGCGTCCGACAGCCGCCGCAGCGAACCCATCGCCGCCATCGTGCTGCCATAGACCGAGGCCAGACTGCCCACCGGCCCCACCAGCACCATGCCGTACAGGAACACACTGACCAGCTCGCCCATCCGCATTTCGCTGCTGACTACCATGTGCCCGCCCAGCCCCAGCAGCAGCAGGATCGCGCCGGCACCGATCACGTAAACCGCCGGATTGATCCCTCCTTGCCACTTGGCCAGCCGCAGGTCGGCGGCATACACCGTATCGGCGCGCTGGCGAAAGCGCGCGTCCTCCGTCGGCTCGGTACCAAAGGCCTTGATCAGCGCCAGCGATTCCAGATTCTGCTCGGCCAGCGAAGACTGCTCGGCCCAGGCCTGCGCCGACGCGTGCGACAGCGGCCGCAGCCTGCGTCCCACCAGCTTCAGCGCCAGAAACAGCACCGGCATCAACACCGCCACCGTCACCGCGATCAGCGGTGCCAGATGCAGCATCATCGCCAGCGCGCCAACCAAGGTGAACAGCAGCGGCAGCAGCGGCAGCAAGGTGCCCGTCACATAGCGCCCGATCCGGTAGATATCCACGTACAGCAGCGCCAGCACGTCACCGCGCTGGCGGGCGTTGTGCCATTCCAGCGGCAGCGCCTGCAAATGCGCGTACAGCTCCGAACCGGCGTCCGCCTGCAGCCGTCCGGACACTTTCTGCAGCTGGATCGCCGTCACGTAGCCCAGCCCCTGCTGGGCGCAGATCAACCCGAACAGTATCCACAGCAAGGCGCCCAGATGCTGGTTGAGCATCAGCCGGTCGGTCATCACCCCACCCAGCCATGGCTGGGCCAGCGTCGCTGCGCTTTGCACCAGCATCAGCACCAGCACCAGCACCAGCGCCGGCAGGTGCGGGCGCAGCCAAGCCAACAGGCGCGCCCTGATCTGCGCACGCGCAACGGCCGCGGGCTCGGCGCGACTGGCGACCGGCGCCGCTTCCCCCGTCGATGTCCCGGCCGCTTCCACTTGTCCCCGCATGTCCCCTCGCCTACCCTAGTTGACCTCGCGTCCAACCCCGCCAGCATGACCGCAAGCCGCGCTCCCGTCACCCTTAGCCACCGTGCCAGCATTTCCGACGCGGTCCTCGCCCAGAACGTCGGCGATGAGGTCGTGCTGCTGGATCTGGCCGGCGAACAGTATTTCGGCCTGGATCCCGTGGGCACACGGATCTGGGCGCTGTTGCCGGAAAGCGACTCCCTCGAGAAGGTGCTGGATCGCCTCTGCGACGAATTCGACGCCCCGCGCGAACGGATTGAAGCCGACCTGCTGGCGCTGATCGCCGCCCTGCGCGAAGCCGGTCTGGTCACGGTGGCATGACATGGGCCGCCGGCTGGAGGGCTGGCGCGCGCTGGGCTGGCGCGAACGCGGCGTCCTTGCCCTGTGCGCCTGCGGTCTGGCCGGCATCCACCTGATGCTGGCGCTGCTGGGCTACAAGCGCACCTGGCGCGCGGTGGAAGCGCTGAGCCGGCGCAAAAACCGCCGCGCCGCCACCGAAAACGAACTCGCCGCCGCCCGCCGGCTGGCGCAACTGGCTGCCATCGCCGGCCGCCACGGCGCGGTGGAAGCCACCTGCCTGCGCCAGTCCCTGCTGCTGTACGGCTGGCTACGCCGGCGCGGGCTCAACCCGCAACTGCAACTGGGCATCAAGCCCGCCGACGGGCCGTTTCAGGCGCATGCGTGGGTGGAGTTGGGGGGGGCGCGGTTGAATTCGTCCGATGAAGGCCACATCGCTTTTCAATAAAGTGACTCAATGACCAACCCTGCGTTCCATCGCATGCAGTACGCCGGATACACCTTGCAATCTCAGGTGCCGCTGCCATGCCTGCCACCAGCACCAGCACCCGCCACGGCCGGTCCGGTTCGATTACATATTGAGGCGCCTGAATGCGTAGATCAACTGCCAACCAGCATTGATTGGCAGCACGCATGGCGTGCTCACAACGAAGGCAGCATTTGCCTGCAGCACGTCAAGGAAGGCCCGCAACTGCATCGCCTGCGCGTACCCGGAATCTGCGATTTCCTCGTCTCACTTGACTCGGATCCCGTAACGGTCCGAATCGAATACGATCGCGAAGTTCCTCCGGACACACTGGAACATCTTCTGGCAGATCAAATCCTGCCGCGCGTCTTGTCCGGGCTTGGTGATCTGATCATTCACGCCAGCTGCTGTTCGATCAACGGCAATGGGGTCCTGTTCCTCGGCGAAAGTGGATGGGGAAAATCCACGTTGGCAAGCCTGCTGCAGTCGCGCGGACATCAGTTGTTGTCGGACGACTGCGTGCTTCTACAAGTCAACGGTGGTCAAGTCTCGGCGGTCTCAACCTATCCCAGCCTGCGCCTATTCAAGGACAGCCTCCGAAACACCAGCCTCGACACTCCTGCGCTGGCCCCAGTTGCTCCCTACACGCCCAAGCACCGCGTCATCCAGCACGGCTGGAAAACGATGTTGCAGGCGCCTGTCCACGCCATCTTCCTGCTCAACGACCCGGGGCAAGCCGTGTCTTCCATCAGCATCAAAAAAGTGCCGCCAGCCCAAGCCTGCATAGCCATGGTCGGGCAGGGTTTCCGGATCGACCTCGCAGAACCAGAACGGAACATCGGTTTTCTTCGGCAAACCGCTGAAGTCGTGTGCAAGACAAATGTTTTTTCCATCAGCTACCCGCGTGATTTCAGACAGGCTGACGCACTTGCAGGCCAGCTATTGGTACATTTGGGAACGTTGTGACCCTGCAACGAATCAACACCCCCAACGAACATTGTCGTTGTTGTGTTGCAACCAGTGTTCCAACAATAGCAGACTGGTCAGACCGACGACTGCGCCAACATCCCCGGCATTCCAGCGTTTGGCCAATGCCAACACGCGCTCCGTGTCGATGTACGGCTGTATTCTGGCATTGCCGGTGGACAAGTCTTTTTCAAGATTGTCGAGTACCGGCTGCAGTACGACCCGATCAAAACATGCACCAATGTGATGTTTGTCCGAACGCCAGACCACTGAATGTGGCAGATACTTGTTCATGGCCTTGCGCATGATCCATTTTGTCCGACCATTTCTCATGCGCAAATGCGGTGGTATCCATGCGCAAAAATCCATCAATGCGCGATCTGCGAGAGGGTGCATCATCTGTATCCCCTGCGCGCGGGCACGTTCATTGAACCTTCGAACCCCATCCAGAACAGTCGGGTGATCCATGCTGGACAGCTGGGCGCGCGACCCCACCTTGTTTTGATATTCGGTGACCATGCCATCGAATCGCAGCGCCCTGTCAGCAAGATTGAAAGCCTCGAATGTCGAGCGGTTCAAACAGCTGCCGGTGAATTCCTGCCTGCGCATTTTTGCCTGCCGGTGTCGGCGCGCAATGCCAAGCACCGCTTTTGGCAAGACATAGCTGAGCGCCCCGTAAACAGGGCTGAAACTCGCTGATGGTGTTTCACCTCCCAACTGTTTGTATTTTCTCGCATTTCTTCGAAGTTCGTTGGACTTCCCGTTTTGAAACCAGCCGCGCGCACCTCCCTGCGAAAACAAGGCATCACCATCAACACCATCAAAAACGGTGTGCACCGCTCCTTGGCAGGCACGAGCCAGACTGAGCAACATAAACGAAAACCGGCCAGTCAGGAATCGGCGCATGCCCGGCAACAGCTCTCGTGCCGCTGCCGCATCGCTTTCGCAGGAGGAGCAGTCGACCACGTGTTGGTGGACTGAACAGGCGTGGAAGGTGCGCCGGATCGCCTCCGTTTCAAGGCAGCCCGGATCTCCGCTATCGATCAGCGAGAATGCGTCAAGCTCGCTGTCCGGGAACAGCCCGCGGGACGTTCCGAGAACCGCGGCAGAATCCAATCCACCGCTGAACAAGACACCGCGGCGCGTGGTGGCACGGAGGCGTTTGGCAACGGCCTGTTCGAAACACGCGGTCAAGGCCTCCACCCAGATCGCAGCCGGCGCGTCAGGTGAAGGGACACCAGATGCAATTTCTCCAGGGATCCAATAGCGTCTTGAACTCACACCTCGCGTGTCCAGGATCAGGACGTGACCCGCTTCCAGCCACTGGGTTCCCTCGACCAGAGGCTGCTTGTTTTCCAATATTTCCAATGGGTTGACCAGCTGCTCAACCAACCGTGATTCAGGCACGCGGGCGTCCATTCCCATCAAGGCAGCCAGCACCCTTGGGTCGGATGCGAAGCTGAACTCGCGGCCACCCGGGCTTGCAAAATACAAGGGGCGGACACCCATGGGGTCGGTCGCGGCAATGATCCGTTGCCGGCGCTGGTCAAGCAGGACAAAAGCGAAGTCCCCATCCAGATGACGAACACAATCCTCACCCCACTGCCGATATGCCAGAGCGATGCTGCCAGCGGCAGAATGCAGGTCTCGTTCAGCGGACACGGGCGAAAAAAGGATCGCATCGGCAATGACCATCAGACCTGCCTCGTGATCGACATGGACGCCGGCATCGTTTGGCAAGCACACATCTTCCCCTGCATGCGCCACCATCCCCATGCCTTGCTGCGCAAGCCACACGCCCGGCGCATGCGCGACGGTTGCCGCCATCCGCAAGCGCAAAGCGGCGTCAACACCTTCACCTCCAAGCTGAATGTGCCCCAGGATTGATCGCACTCTCAACACCCCGTTGCTGCGCCACGGCGAGCAAGACTACCCGCAAACGCGATGGGCAGCACCTGCGCAAGCCCAACGCCAATCCAGACACCGAAGCTCCGCCCCGGGCAGCAGGCAAGCCAACGCACAACGGCCGTGACTGCGCTATTGCGACAGCGCTTGACATATCCGGCACCAAGTTCTAGAGTTCCTCGTGGGGCGTTGTGCTTGTTTGCCCACGGTGCCGGTGTCATTGCGTTCTTGTTCAGTTCTTCCTTGATTTTTCCATACAAATTTTCGGGGGCCCAACCATGAAGCACCAGATCATCGCCACAGCCGTCATCCTGACGTCTGCGCTTGCTGTCAGCCCGGTCAACGCACAGTCCGTGCCTTCGAACGCTGGAATAAGAGATTTCCACCAGAATTCAGGCGGTATCTGCCATGCCGCAAGTCCTTCCGGCGAAGCGTTCATGGATCGCACCGAAACCGGCTACCTTAATGTCCAGACCAATGCGCGTCGGCGCTCCCAGGATGTTCTGGTGGCGTGCGCACCTGTCGCCGATTCTTTCGCACCCCATTATCCTGCAAACAAAATCCAGCAAACCATCTTCGAAATCCAGTTTGCGGCTCGCAATACTCTTGGAATGGGGTCGCCATCGACTCTGACATGCACCCTCTACTCGAACTACGTGGATTCGCCAGAATACAAGGCAGAAACGCGCTCGGTTCAACTTCCTTCTGACGGAACTGTCAAAGCCATCTTGTGGAACGACAATTTCACCTACGCCAATTATTATGCACCACCACTGTCGATCCTCTGCGATGTGCCTGCAGGTGTCGAGTTGAACGACACCATCATTCTTTACGACAATCCGTAATTGATTGCAGGGACATCAAGCAATGAACAGGGTCTCGGTTATTGCGGCAGCCTGCTGTATTCTTACCGCAGGAAACCTGTTCGCGACTTACCAGCTATCTCAAAGGCTTGACAACAGCACAAACGCGACGCCGCGTCCCGACATGTCCGCCGATCCTGTGCAGCCAGCCCGCATCGCTTCAACGCCAAGTACACGTGCATTCGCTTCCGCGTCAGCGCTGGCGGGGATTTCACACATTGACAATATTTCCAGACAGCGTGCTTCCGAAGCCCTCAGGGAACGCCGCGAGCAGCCCCCGGCATATTCCAGCGCAAGCGCCGGCAATATTCTTGATGCGGCATTGTCCAACGAACCCAGGAATTCCCCGATAGAGTCAAGAAACACCAATTGGCTGCAGAGCACGTTGCAGCAGGTTTTGACCGATGACAGCCTGCCGGCAGCGCGTTTTGCCCGGACAAACTGTCAGGGCCGTCGCTGCGTTGTGTCAGCGGAGTTCCCCGACGAGCGATCAGCCCGGGCCTGGAGCAATCGTTTCCTGCTCGCCGGTGGTGGCCAGTACTTGAGTGCCGCTACCCCGGTGACGCACAGGCAGGCAGGCGGAAATGGGACTACATTGCAAATTTTCTTCTACTAGAACCACGCAAGGCCAAGGAGATGCCAACATGAATCAGGAAAAAACAAGCGTTCAAACCGACAAAACCGACTACCATTCTCCTCGATTGACCTATCTTGGAGACGTCAGGGCGTTGACTGCTACCGGAAGTGTGCAAGCATACGAAACCGGCAAAACTCCATCCGGTAATCGTGCACCCTGAGTCTCGCCACCCCGTCGGTTTCAGGTGTGTCAATAGCAGCAGGAATCAGCCATCGGCTCCATCGTTAGAGCGCGTGAAGACGTCACCCCGGGGTAAGCCGAGATCAATTTCTCGGCGACCCCGAAGAACTCGGTTTCGCGGCGTTTTCCGCCGTGCTTCCGTTTGTTGTTTCGCAATAGGCAATTGGATCCCGACCTGCGCCGGGATGACGAGCAAGGGATACGTTTCTCGAAGCTCCCGCAGCTGCCGGACGGAGTGACGAGCGAACACCACTGTTTCGTCTGTGCCCAATCCCTACCTCCCCCCAATCACCCGCCCGACACCCCGCTGCAACCGCTTCAGCCACAGCCGCCAGATCGGCAGATCGCCGTAAAGGTGGCGCAACTGCGAGGCACCGGGAAGCAGGCGCTGTCGCAGCCAGCGCAGGCGAGCGCCCAGGTTGGGCAACGCGCGCAGATTCTGTCGTTGCATGTAGCGCCAATCCTCCAGCCTGCGGTAATCCAGCGGTTCGGCATCCGCCTGTGCCTGCAGCCGGGCACGCACTTCGGGCGAAACAGCGGCACCCACCTGCCGCGCGGCATCGTCCAGCGAACGCAGGCAGATTCCAGCCACGCCTTTTGCTGCCGTCAGGATGCATAGCGCTTCCCACGTCTCCGGAGCGTTGCATGCGGCCAGCAGCCGCAGGTCATGAAGCAATTTCAGCCGATCCGGTTCGGCGTTCTGCATGTCCACGGCACGGTTCAGGCAGGCATGCACCAGCGCGTGAACGGGTGACAGCGCCCGCATTGCCTCCCCGAGGCCGGGGAGTGTCCTTCCCGCATCCCACAACTCCTCGAAGCCGAGCCGCTCCGCGTAAACAGGCGCATCGATCAGCCTTGAATGCACGTCCAGTTCGGAGCGCATGCCACCCTCACCGCGACGGCTCAGGGTCACTTCGTGGCTGCAATCTCCGGGCATGAACTCGGCCTTATAGCCCAACGCCGCCAGCGCAGCGATCGCCTGCCCGAAACCGACGCCCGGTTCCAGCAGGACATCCACATCGCCCCCCATCCGCAGGTACGGCTGCGGATACAGCCACAGCGACAGCGCGGCGCCTTTCAGCAGCAGCACCCGCATGCCGGCGGCGGCAAACGCGGATTCGATCTGCCGCAACTCCGCCATGCGCAGCAACCATTGCGCGCCCAGCGTGCGCACGCTTGAACGCAACGCAGCGCGATGCGGCTCCGGCAGGGCCTGCCACCCACCCTCGGCCTGCAGCCGCGCTTCCAGAATGGCCGTCACGCCCTCACGCTGCGCCGCCGCCAGTACATCCTGCGGCGATACGGAAGGATCCAGTGGCGGCGGGCGGCCGCTGCGCAATGCAGCCGCCAGCCAGTCGCGCAGCGGCGTGGAGGCCAGCTCCGTCGCCATGGGACTTCGCGCACGCGCCCGCCCGAACAAACGATATCTGCACCACAGCAGCCCCGCAGCCAGCAGCAGCCCGACGCCGCCGCCAAGCACGTCGTCACGCGCATCCATCACGCTCGGCGTGCGGCCCGCAGAGGCAAATTGCAGCAATTCGGCGCCGGCGCCAAGCAGGGTGATGACGCAAAGCAGCCGCCACCACGGCTGGTCCCGCAACACCCATCGCAACGCAGCCCCGACGCCGACGAAGAACACGACGTGGACCATGTCGAAGGAATCATTCAGCTTTTCCAGCCAGTTCAAGCTGCGACCCAACAGCGGGATCGCCTTGGCCAGCGCGTCCACGTCCTGCGCCGGCAACATCATGGCCAGCACGACACCGGCCACGATCGTCAGTACCGCCCCGATCGGGTTTCCCGGGCGTCCGCCGCGCCCGCCCGCTTCTGTCTGACGGCTGCCCATCATGCGCAGGAAAGCCGGCGCTGGGCGCGGAACCCGCTTGCCGCCGTGCTGTTCACGCGCGGTAGTAGTCCCGATACCAACGCACGAAGTTGGCCACGCCCTCCTCCACCGAAACCTGCGGCTCATAGCCGACATCGGCGGCCAGATCGGACACGTCGGCTTCGGTGTCGGGCACATCGCCGGCCTGCAGCGGCAGCATTTGCATCACCGCCTTCTTGCCCAGGCACTGCTCCAGCACTTCGATGTAGCGCAGCAGATCCACCATGTCGCGATTGCCGATGTTGTAGATCCGGTACGGCGCCACCCCGCTGCGGGCCGGGTCAGGCTGCATGGCATCCCAATCCGGATCCTTGCCCGGCACCCGATCCAGCGCACGCAGCACGCCTTCCACGATGTCATCGACGTAGGTGAAGCTGCGCTTGTGCCTGCCGTGGTTGAACACCTTGATCGGTTCCCCCGCGAGGATCGCCTTGGTGAACAGGAATAGCGCCATGTCCGGCCGACCCCAGGGGCCATAGACGGTGAAGAAACGCAGCCCCGTGCACGGCAGCCCGTACAGGTGTGCGTAGCTGTGCGCCATCATTTCGTTGGCCTTCTTGCTGGCCGCGTACAGGGTCAGCGGATGCTCGGTGGAACGATGCTCGGAGAACGGCATCGCCCGGTTGGCGCCATAGACCGAGCTGGTCGAGGCATAGACCAGATGCTCAACGCCGTGGTGGCGGCAGCCTTCCAGAATGTGCAGGAAGCCGGTCACATTGCTGGCCACATAGACATGCGGATTTTCGGCCGCATAGCGCACACCCGCCTGCGCCGCCAGATTGACGACGCGATTGGGCTTGTGGGCGGCAAACACGGCCTCGATCGCCGCGCGGTCGGCCAGATCGGCGGCAACGTGGGTGTAGCCCGGATTGTCCGCAAACCGCGCCAGCCGCGCCTGCTTGAGGCTGACGTCGTAGTAATCGTTGAGATTGTCGATGCCGACCACCTCATCCCCGCGCGCCAGCAACCGCATCGCCACGTGGGAACCGATGAACCCGGCGGTGCCGGTGACTAGAATTTTCAAGCGAGATACCTGATTGGGGATGTGGGTGGCGGAAGGCGGGTCATGGCGCCGGTTCGACCACGCCAACGCCGGCAATGCGGGCGGCCTGAGCCAGAGCCGCGTCCTGGGTGGCGATGGGGAGTTGGCGGCGCAGGGCCAGATCCAGATAGGCGGCGGCGCAACTGGTCAGGTCATAACCCAGCCGTCGACCAAGGAGTTGTCCAGCACCAGCGGCATCAGTCCAGGCCTTCGCGGGCAATGGCTTTCAGATCGCCTTCAAGCTTGAGCCCTTGGCGCAAATCACTCAGCCGACGGAAGGCTTCAGCGACGCGGGCGCGCTGCGCCTTGACGCTTGCCGGCCTTGCCGCCACAAGCCGGGCTACCGGTTTGCCACGGCGCGTGACCGAGATGTCTTCCCCGGCTTCGACCCGGGCGATGAGCTCGGACAGGCGGTTCTTGGCTTCGGCAACGGAGATGTCAGTCATGGCTAGATATGTATATCTGGATAGCTAGCCATATCTTGTGTGGGGGATGCGCGTAATGCAAGTGTGACCAGGTCATCGAAAAAGTTGCCGTTGAGCTCGTAGTCGTAGTCGTGTTTCAAGGAGTGTCCTGCACGGAATGCGTGCGGAACGGATTGCGAATGCGCAAGCGGTCCTCGACCAGCAAGCCGTCGTGCATGTCTTCGCTGTAGAGTGTGTCCGCACCGGCCAGCAGCGCCGATGCAACGATCATGGAATCGTAGACGGACAGCCCGTAACGCGCCGCCAATTGTCGACCCAGATCATAGGTGTCTTCGGTCAGCGGCTCGATGCGGCAGAGCGCGCGCACGGGCTCCAACAGGGTATCCACCTGCGACCACGTCATACCGTGCTTGCGCATGGCCACATTCGAGATTTCGTTCAACACCTGCACGCTGATCGTGCCGCCGCCCGCCAACAGGGTTTCTGCACGACCAGCCTTGGCGATGTCATTCGAGACCAGATACAGCAACACATTGCTGTCGAAAAACGGGTCAGCGCGCATTGGCCTCCTCGCGATCGAACTTGAAGTCCTTGGGCATGGCACCGCGGAGTTTTCGCAGGCGGGCGAACATTTCCTCGATATCGGGCTTCTTCGCCACCGTCAACGTGCGGGGCTCGTCCACACGGATCTCCACTTCATCGCCATCTTCAAGTTGCAGCACCTCGACCACGGCCGCAGGCAAGCGTACCGCCAAACTGTTGCCCCACTTGGAAACTTTCATATCACTCTCGATGATATACACGGAACACAACGTATATCATGCGAGTTTATGGGCGGAAGTCAAGCCACTGCCACCCGGCTCGCCACCGTATCGGGCTGAATCGGTGGATCGCCAGAATAGGGATAGGCAATTTCCGAATTTCACACGCATTTGTCGCGGGCAGGGCCCGCGACCGCGCTTCAACTACAGCGTCTGGAGCACATCGAGCATGCTTTTCGCCAGCACATCGCGGGAGAATCCCGGGGCCGCTGCCCGCGCCAAGGTACGCAGTTGCGCCATTTCTTCCGGGGCATCGGCAAGGCGTTCGATCTCGGCCGCCATCGCCTCCGGGTTCTCTGGAGGCACGCAGACGCCACTGCGGGTTCCGCGAACGATGTCAGTGGCCTCGCCTTCGGGAAGGCTCATCAGGATCGGCACCCCCATTCCCATCGATTCAAAAATCTTTGAAGGGATGACCGTGGCGAAAACAGGCGTATCCCGCAGTGGAACGATCGCCAAATCGCACAAGCTCCACAGCGACGGCATGCGCTCCTTGGGTTGACGCGGGATCAACCGCACGTTCGACAGGCCGCGCTCGGCGACGATTTGCTCGACATGCGCACGCTCCGCCCCGGAACCGGCAAAGAAAAACGCAATGTCGGCGCGATCACGCAGCCGTTCCGCCGCTTCCAGCACCTTGGGCAGTGCGTGCGCCATGCCGTGCGTTCCCATGTAGCCGGCAACGAACTTCCCCGCCAGCCCGAATTCCTCGGCAAGTGCGGCGTCCCGTGCCTGCGGCTCGTAGCGATCCAGATCCACGCCGTTGATGACCACATGGATCTTCTCGCGGTCAATGCCACGCGCAACCAGGTCTTCGCGAAAGGACTGCGTGACCGATACGATGGCCTTGGCGCGCCGATACAGGAACAGTTCGGTTTTTTCCAGCAGGCGAATGGTCAGGCTTTTCTTCATCGCACCCACCGCCACGATCGAGGCGGGCCACAGATCACGCAGCTCGAACACGAAGGGCCGACGTTTAACCACGCTCAGCGCCCAGCCCCCGATCGCACAGAAAAACTGCGGCGAAGTAGCCACCACGACATCCGGACGACGTTCAAACATCCCCAGCATGAAGCCCATCAGCATGAAGCTGAGGTAGTCCAGCGTGCGCTTGAGAAACCCCTCATTCGCAGTGATGTAGGTCTTCACCCGCACTACCCGGATGCCGTCCACCGTTTCCACCTGTCGCCATGCGTTGCGATAGCCCGGAAACAACTTCCCTTCCGGGAAATTCGGGGCACACGTCACCACCGTCACGTCATGCCCGGCACGCACCCAGCGGGTCGCGTGTTCGTACAGGCGGGTGGCCGGCGCATTGCCCTCGGGAGGAAAATTGTCGGACAGGAAAAGTATGCGCACGAAGATTCAATCCCAGAAAAATCGAACCGTGCACGACGGCCCGAGAAACCTCACGACCAGCACGCGCGTCGGCAGCGACTCTCCGAAGTGCGGATGCCAATTCGCCGCTTCCATTTTCGCGTCGCCGCCCTCGACCTGCCAACGCAGCGTGACACCAGGCGCGAACAGATAGCGCGCCTCTGCCCTGTCGAACCGGCCGCGCAGGGTATCGACAACCGTCAGGCTGCCGTCCCCAAGCGACCATTGTCGCGCATGTTCGACCTTTCCGGGCAAGCGCCTGTAGCCGTCATGCCACGCCGACAGGCCAAGTGCGCTGCCTTCCTGCTCACAGCGCACATCATGCACCCGCGCCCGCCGCGCAACCCGAAACGCCGACCACACTTCCGAGGAGTCCAGCCCGTTCACCACGACCGTGTTGTGCGCCGCCGTCCCGCGCTGGCGCCAGCGCTCCGGGGTGTTTTCGTAGGTGGATGTTCCGCCATTGACCAAGATGCGCCGACCGCCGACGCTGAGCTCGAAGCTCAGGGTGTCGGCATGGGCATGACCGGGAAGATAGTCGGGCCCGATTGGCGCCACATCCGCCAGCAATACGGCAGTGCCGGCCTGCATGCGTACATAGCCAGAATCGCCCAGACGCTCCAGCGCCCCCAACGCGGATACATCCACCGCAACACCCAGTGCATTTGCATATTCTTCCAGCGCCGACAGCGGCGGCGCGATGCCAAACGCTGCGTCGTTGAAGAAAGCGACACCACCATCCGGATGCGTCATGATTCGCAGCCAGCGCAACATGCGTGCGGCCGAGTGACGCCAGGCATTGACATCACGCTCCTCGAACGCCTCGGGAAACCGCTGGGCCAATTGCAGCAGATCGAGCACGTCTTCAGTCAGGATGGCGTGGTACATCGGGCTGCGCTCGAAGTGACCGCCATCCGGCAGCACCTGCTCGCCCAACTCCCGCCGCAGCAAGCGCAGCCCATGACGAAGCCAACCCTCGGCTTCCTCACCATCAAAAAACGCACCCGCAAAAATCAGCGCCTTGGCATTGGTCCACAGATGATTGCCCAACAGGTGGTATTCCAGCCGGATACGCAAATGACGGATCTGCACGGCCAGGTTGTGTGAGGCCGCCTCGCCCAGTGCGTGCCCCGCCAGCGCCCACTTCACCCAGTTCACGATACGCAGCGAAAGCGGATACGGCTCCCAGCCATTGCCCACTGCGGGCGGATTCTCGGCGATCCAGCGAGCGATCAGTACACGATGCTGATCAACGCGGTCGCTGGCCCCATCCGCCACGAGGTCATCGAAGTAGTGCGCGTTGTACAGCCACAGCTTGGGCCAATCGGAGCGGTTCCAATCGCACGGCGCGGCCAACTCGCACTCCACGCCAAGGAAGCGGAACCGATTCCCCTCCCGCATCGACGATGCCCGCGCGCAGGACTTCCATCCTGCACCTGCGCCAGTTCGCTGCGGCGGCGCGGCGCGCAAGTCCGGTCGCGGTTTGTACAGGCGGAACCAGATTCGGCCATAGAACTGCACCGGCTTCAGCCAGCGCAGAGTATGCCAGTAGCGCGCGATGACACTCATGCTGATCCTGCGTTATGGCCCATTGCGGCAAGCTGCAATCATCCCGGCCGACTCAGCACCGTGCTGCAAAATGCAGTTGGCGTGACCAAACGCGTTCTACCCAGCTTGCCCAGCGCGAGCAGGCCGGATCGCTTGTCGCCGGTTATCAGATAGTCGGCATCACTCGCCAACGCCATGGCCAACACGAATTCATCATTGGCATCCGCAAGTACGATGTCGTCTGGCAGTGTCGGCAATTTGTTCAGAACCACGGCCCGCTGCAGGTTGTTCATCATTGTCCCGACCCGGTGCGCAGGCAGTATGGATCGCAACTTTGGGTAACGGCTCGCGCGTCGAAGCTCGTCCAGTTGAGTATCGGATGTCACCAGTCCAAAGCGTCCGGAGCGCCATGCGCGAAAGATCAAATCCGATGCTCCGCGCGGTGCGATCAAGGCTGCCAGCAACACATTCGTGTCCAGGACAACCCGCATCAAGCCCCCCGCGCCCATTGAACCGCCTCGTCGATCAACGCGGCCAGTTCGCCGTCGTCCAAGTCCGTAGTGGCTGCCTTGGCCTGCTCTGCCGCTCGCTCCAGCAGTTGAGCCCGCACCGCATCCTCGATGAAGCGCGACAGATCACCCTTGCGTCCACCGCCTTGAGCGGCGAGGAACATCCGCAGGGACTGATCAACTTCAGGTGATACGGCGATGTTCCAGCGAACGGCAGTCATGGCGGCCCTTCCTCATATCGATGTTTGTGTGTTTATACACCGATGAGGCTCAACCTGCAAATCCTCGCAAGCGGCGTTCTGGATTGCTACAAAACAAGGGCTGGATCAATAACCGGCCAACAAACGTTCCAACTGCGCCACGATGCGCTCACCCGCACGCCCATCCCAGAGCTGCGGGATGCCGCCTTTCTTCCACTCGCCGTCGAACAGCCGATCCAGCGCCGGCCCCAGCTTCGCAGGATCGGTGCCGATCAACTCGTTCGTGCCGATGCTGATCGTCTCCGGCCGCTCGGTATTGTCGCGCAAGGTCATGCAGGGCACGCCCATCACGGTGGTTTCCTCGGTGATGCCGCCGGAGTCGGTGATGACGCATTTTGCGTGCTTCACCAGCCAGTTGAATTCGAGATAGGGCTGCGGATCGACCAGATGGATGTTGGCCGGGAACCCCGGCAATGCGCGCAGCGTCTTGGCGGTCCTGGGATGAACCGGAAACACCACCGGCAGCCCCCTCGCGCCCGCGCCAATCGCCTGCAACAGCCGGGCAAAGCCGTCCGCACGATCCACGTTGGCGGGCCGGTGCAAGGTGGTGACGAAATACGCGCCCGCTTGCAAGCCAAGCAAACCGACGAAATCCGGCGCACGCAGCCGCGCCATGTTCGCCAGCAAGGTGTCGATCATGGTGTTGCCGACGAAGAAAATGCGCTCATCCCCTACCCCGGCTCGGCGCAGGTTGGCGTTGGCATGCTCACTGGTGGTGAAAAACCAGTTGCTCACCGCATCCGTGGCCAGTCGATTGATTTCTTCCGGCATCGTCCAATCCCCCGAACGAATGCCGCCTTCGACGTGCGCCACCGGCACGTGCAACTTCTGCGCCGTGATCGCGCAGGCCATGGTGGAGGTGACGTCCCCCACCACCACGCAACAGGCACTGGGGTGTTCCAGCAGCAGTTTTTCGTAGCCCAGCATGATCGCGCCGGTTTGCTCGGCCTGCGACCCGGAACCCACGCCCAGATTCACGTCCGGTGCCGGAATTCCGAGCTGCTCGAAGAACTCGCCGGACATGCGCGGATCGTAATGCTGCCCGGTATGCACCAACCGCCAGCGCAGCGGCCCACCCGCATCCTTGCGTGCCTGCATCGCATGCAGGATCGGCGCAATCTTCATGAAATTGGGGCGCGCCCCGGCGATTACGTCGATCAGCACAATCAATCCTCCAATCCTTTCTTCAACTCTGCAATCAACAGAATACGAAAGCCGGCAAACGCATCCGTCGTATTGACAATCCGCTCATAAGCCGCACCAAGAAGATAGGTTGACCAGAACATGCGCAAATACTCTGGTCGCCCTTCAATGCGCTCGATGCTTTCGATACGCAAACCCGCCTGCTTCGCAACGCGAGCAACCGCGCGGGAAGAATTTGCGCGATATATCGTGGGAAAAGTATCCACTTCGGCTCGACCACGCATCCGGTTGATGAACTGATGAAAGCGATGCGGTGTCAGTCGTGCAATCAGCGGCATGTAGTGCCATTTGTTGGGAGTCTTGAACAAGAAGGCACCGCCCGGGCGCAGTACCCGTCGCACCTCGGAGAACACCGCAACCGGGTCGGACAAGTGCTCTACGACATTGTCGGAAAACACCAAGTCAAACGTTTCGTCATCATAGGGTATCTCCCCAGCATCAGAAACCCGCCCTTCATCGAGCATCGAATTGGTGGCAACACGCGGGTCAAGATCGACGCCACAGACCCGGGCCGCCAACCCCTTGAAGTTCATTGCTTCGACAATTCCCGCGCCCGCACCGAGATCCAACACAACAGCACTCGGGTTTATTTTTTTCAGAATACGCTCACGAAACAATTGGTCATCCCAATTGCGTTTGTATTCCGAATACAGTGCGCCATCCAGCTTTTGAACGAACTTACTCATGCCAGAGCCCCAGCAACTTCGATTGCCACCCTACTGACCTCGATGAGTTCTTCCAGTGGGATTGGCGCAGGTTTCCCATCGTGGATTGCGCCGACAAACGCCGCAGCACACGCATTTTCACCCTTGTCCTGCCGCCAAAGATTCATCTTCGAGAACCCTTTCCAGCCCCAGCCGCGCAGCTTGCGGAAGTTGTCCAACTGCAAGACCCGGCCCGCGCAGAACACTTCCAGCCGCTCCTTGGGGAAGCCCTTGTCGCCATTGGCCAGGTAATGGACGGTGCCCACCGATCCGTCCGCGAACTGCAACGTGATCGTGGCCTTGTCGTCGCGCACCGCCAGTGCCGGGTGGGCGCCCAGCGCCACCGCATGCCAGCCCACGATCGGCGCGCCGGCCAGGTGCCGCAGCAGGTCGATGAAATGGCACCCCTCGCCGACGATGCGGCCACCGCCCACGGCTTTGTCCTGCGTCCAGTGCTCGGGAGGAATCGCGCCGGCATTGACGGTCATGATGAAATTCTTTGGCTCCTCCACCGTTGCCAGCAAGTGTTTGATCTTCACCACCTGCGTCGAAAAACGGCGGTTGAAGCCCACCATGACCCCCTGCTGTGGCCGCGCATGGGCTTCGGCCTCGATCTCGGCCAACTCCTCCAGCGTCAGGCACAGCGGTTTTTCGCAGAACACGTGCTTGCCCGCCCGCAGCGCCGCCAGCACTTGCCGCGCATGGGCATCGTGACGCGTGGCCACCACCACGGTGTCGATGGTGGGGTCTTGCAGCACGGCATCGCTGTCGGTAGATGCCTGCGCAAAGCCGTGCTTGCCACCGTGATGCACCGCACTCACGCCGCCGCTGCTGACCACCGTGCGCAGCTGCGCGCCCGCCGCCTTGAAGGCTGGAATCAGCACCCGCCCCGCATAATTGCCGGCACCAAGGAAGGCCACCGTCGCCGTGCCCTTTGTGGTCGCCTCCTCCCCTCGCACACCCGTACTCGGGCCCCTCTCCCCCCGGGAGAGGGGTTGGGGTGAGGGCCTCTCCCCCAGCGCCACCGTCCGCTGCGCCAGACGCTCTGCATCGGCCTGCGCGTAATCCAGCACGATCCCCAGCGACGGCTCGCCCGACGACAGCAGGGCATAGGCCGCTTCGGCCTGCTCCAGCGGAAAGCGGTGCGTGATCAGCGGTGCCACATCCAGCGAACCCGCCGCCAGCATGTCCAGCACCGCCTCGAAGTTGCGCTGCTGCGTCCAGCGCACGAACCCGAGCGGGTAATCCTGCCCGCCCTCTTCGTAAGCCGGGTCATAGCGCCCCGGCCCGTAGCTGCAACTGACCTGGAAACTCAATTCCTTTTCATAGAAATCCGCACGCGACAGCTCCAGCCCCGTCACGCCCACCAGCACGATGCGCCCACGCTTGCGGCACATCTGCGCGGCTTGGTGCACGGGCTCGTTGCTCTTGGTGGACGCGGTGATGAGCACGGCATCCACCCCGCGCCCACGCGAGAACGCCTGCGCCGCCGCCAGCACATCTTCACCCGCACCCGGATTGACCACGCTTTCCGCGCCAAACTGCTTTGCCAGCGCACAGCGCCCCGGATCGAAGTCGATCCCCATCACCCGACATCCCTGCGCACGCAGCATCTGCACCGTCAACAAGCCGATCAACCCCAGCCCGGTGACGACCACACACTCACCCAAGCTGGGCTGAACCAGCCGAATGCCCTGCAACCCGATCGACGCCAGCACCGTGAACGCCGCCGCCTCGTCGGACACCCCATCAGGCACCTTCGCACACAGCGTTTGCGGCACGCACACCACCTCGGCGTGCTTGCCATTGCTGGTGACCCGATCACCCACGGCAAACCCGGACACCCCGCGCCCCAGCTCCGCCACCGTGCCCACATTGCAATAGCCCAGCGCCAGCGGCTGATCGAGCTTGCTGCGCACCGCATCCAGCGTGGCCGCCAAACCATCGGTGCGCACCTTGTCCAGCACCATCCGCACCTTGTCGGGCTGGCTGCGGGCCTTGGCAATCCAGCCCGCCTTGCCGAATTCCACCAGCATGCGCTCGGTGCCGGCGGAGACCAGGGTGGTGCGGGTGTGGATCAGCAGCTGGCGACCGCCGACACTAGGCACCGGGACATCCGACACGGAAGTAGCGCCGTTCTTGAGGGATTGCAAAAGCTGCTTCATTGGCTCCATCCACCGCGGGCAAAGACGCCAGCCTTCTCGTCTGCATTGGGATAATTGATGAGCACGGCGCGATATTTGCCCTTGAACACGAACAAGCTGCCGGCCGCAGCGCCAATCAGGCCCTGCGCACGCCAAAGCATCGAGACATCGTGCAATGACCCGGCACCACCCAGCACGGTCATGGGCAGGCTCGTGTGCTCACGCAAGCGCCCAATCAAATCAAGATCATAACCTTCCATGGTGCCATCACGGTCCACGTTGTTGACGACGATCTCCCCGGCACCACGCCCTGCCACGTCCTGAATGAAGGAAGCCGGATCGAGCCCGGTTCTTCGGGTCCCGTTGTGGGTCACGACTTCATGCCTGCGCAGCAGCCCGGCCCGCTTGATATCGACCACGACCACGATGCTCTGCGAGCCAACACGCCGGGCGGCCGCCGTGATCAACGCCGGATCCGACACCGCAGACGCGGACAGCGCAACCTTCTCCACCCCCAAGCCGATGATGCGCTCGATCTGCTCGGGCGAGCGCACACCCCCGCCATAGGACAAAGGCATCCGGCATTCATTGGCCAGATTGGCAATCATCCGGTAATCGGGTTCGCGCCCCTGCACCGTGGCATCGATATCGAGAACCATCAATTCATCGACGGTCTTCTCATTGTAGATGCGGACAGCGTTGATCGGATCGCCCACGTATTTTGGATCCGCGAACCGCGTGGTCTTGGTCAACCCTTGATTCTTGACCAGAAGACACGGAATCAGCCTTGGAAGCAGCATCGTCACACCGCCGAAAAATTGCGAAGCAAGGCCACACCCCAGTCATGGCTCTTTTCAGGATGGAACTGGGTGGCCCAGATGTTGTTCCTGCGAATGGCCGAGGCAAACTCGATGCCGTAATGCGTGCTTGCAATTGCATGCTCTGGCTGTGCAGGACGGTAAAAATACGAATGCAGAAAATAGAAACGCGGTGACCTCATTCCGCCGAAAAGCGGCTCACCGGCAACAGGGCGCACGGCATTCCAACCCATGTGCGGCAAGTGAGTCCGTTCCTGAAACCATTCCTCCTTGAAACGTTCGACGACACCGGGAATCCAGCCCAGCCCCGGCAGCTGCCCCTCATCACTGCGATCGGCCATGATCTGCATGCCGACACACACGCCCAGGACGGGCACCTGATCCACAAGAACCCGCTGATTCAGCGCCTTCGTCATCCCGGACGCATGCAGCCGCTCCATGGCCCAGTCAAACGCACCAACGCCGGGAAGAATCAATCGGTTAGCCGCCAGCAGTTCATCGCCGGTCCGCACCGGCGCAGCCGGGATCCCCAGACGGCGATAGATGTTCTCGAAAGCACGAACATTGCCCAGCCCATAGTCAACGATGCCGATCAACGTTTGCCTCCAAGCTCGATCCCGAGCATGCGAAGCGCTTTTGCACCGATCCGGTAGATTTCTTCCTGATTCCGGTAATCCCGATAAGTTTTCTTCGGCAGCTTCATGTAGCCCATCAGCTCATCGACCGTGATATCCAGCTTGTTGGCAACGAACTCGATTTCCTGGCCGATGGTGGCAGCATCGAACGACGGCTTGGCCAGTTCAGCCAGCGCTTCGTCTCGGGTCATCTGCCCGGTCAGGATCAGACTGGAAAATTGAACCTTGCGCACATCGTAACCAAAGCGTTCCGGCAGCCAATAGCTCTCGTAGAACCGGGTGAAACGTGACTCGAAATGCTTCTGCGGATAGGGCTGCCAGCCAAACCTGTCCATCAACAACTGCCTGGCTTCAGCCTTGACATATGGCATATGGTTCAACGGCCGAAGCACCTTGATGCCACGCGCATAGGGTAGCCAAACCTTGTGCCAGAGAATCGAGGTCAACGGAAAATTTTTCAGCGGGCGCTCGCCGAACTGCCGATGAATATCCCGAATCTGCCGCGAATCCGATTGAAAATACATCCACTCGATGGGGTTGCGGATGCACTCGGTCGAATAATTGGCGCCGGTGAGAATGTGCTTGACGCCATGCTCGGTCGCAAACTTGTACATCGTCGCGAAGAACGAATGGTCCTGCGGCGCATCGATATGCGGCACCCCGGACCGGAAAAATGCACGTTGCAGGTCCTTCATTTCTTCCCAGTCGATGACCTCAGTGAACAGGTCAAGACCCAGCCCATCGACAAGGCGCTCGATGTTGTTGACCGCAATCTGGGAGTTCCAGCCGGCATCGACATGAAACACCAGTGGCCGCAACCCCAAAAGCTCCTTGGCCGCGTAAACGAGGTAAGAACTGTCGATGCCGCCACTCATCCCGATGATGCAATCAAAATCGCGGCCCTCCCCCGACTTCCGGATTGCCCGAACCATAGACTCCAGAGCAGCCGCCCCGGCCGGCCCCGTATCCCAGGCCGGCCGCACCTTGGTCAGGAAGGTGCGGCAGTGATCGCAGACGCCCTCTGCATCGAACTCGATCGCGCTGTCGGTTGTGTCCATGACACAATTTTTGCAACCAATAAATTCTAAATCATTCATCACTGCCCCGGACAATACTATACAACATCGAAATCTGCACGCGGATCTATCGCCATAGCGGCAATATTCGAGTAGAAAAATCTATCACGCTGTCTCTGTGTGGCGTTCACCTTCATCGTGGCAAGTGTCAAAGGATCGGACAGCAACCGCGTAAGGACAACCTCCAAGTCATTCGCCGACGCCGAATCAATCATCTCGCAGTTGCCGCCGATATCCACATGGCTAATACCCGCCCAGCGCCGGAAAACGCAGGGAACCCCCAAACCCACGGCCTCCTCCCACAATACAGAATGAGTCCCTGGGAAAACGGCCAAATCCGAAACTTGTAGAACACGAGTAATTTCGTTAGGCGCAAGCCAACCAACATGAATAATCCCACGCTGACCCAGAAGTGCATTGAATTCGTCTGCACACTCATCATCCGGCATACCAAAGATTATGAGTTTGATTTTTCTTTTGATATTCCGCTGAATCATTCCAAAGGCGCGCATCAATTCCAAAATGTGTTTTCTAGAATCAATTTTTCCCCCAGCAATGATTGCAATGTCAGAATCATCTATTCCAAGGCTCCTTCTCAAATGGAGGCGATCTTCCTCGTCAAGAAATGGTGATACATCGATGTCATCAACGCCAAAGGGCAAAAGTCTCATTTTCGCACGAGCTACGCCATAGACTTCATTCATGAAATCCATACGCGCAGGAAGCGTTGGGAAAAACATTTCCGTCACAGGGGTTATTGTTCTTGCGCAGTACCTATAAATGATCCCGTGCAGGAAATATCTCGATAGCCAACCTTTCGCACTATTGATGCCATCCGTATGAGAATCAACGAACACTTTAGCGCCGGATTTTCTTGCATATGTTCGAATCTCACGAATTCCGAGAAATTGCAAATCATGCAAAAATATTACATCTGGTTGGAAATCATTCAATCGCGCCTTTAAACCATTATATATTCGAAGCTTTCGTGCTAGAAATGCCGGCAACCACGTCACGTAAGGAAGCCGCACAACCTCGATTCCATCCTCCGACATGTAGTGGGATGGTGCAACATAAGCACGTTTCGTACCGTCAATGTACGTCTCAGTAGACGCGGTAATCACCACTTCATGCCCCATCTGTTTATGCGCTCGGGGCAGTATGTTCTCTTGATATCCAAAGCCATCTATGTAAAAAGCAGCCAAGCAGCAATGCATGATCTTCATCTGCCCAACGCCCTCAAAAATTTTTCAGGATATGGAACTAGATCAGCCAGTGCAGCTAATTGATCGTCATCAAGTTCCCACCACTTACTCTTTAAGAAGCGATCTACCAAGTCCTTGTCGAAACGCATTCTAATTTGACGAGCTGGCACGCCTGCCACGATTGCATAATGTGGAACATCCCGAGTCACCACACTTCCAGCGCCGACGACCGCGCCGGTTCCAATATTGACCCCCTGCATAATGATGGCGTTAGCACCAATCCACACATCATTTCCCACCACGACCATGCCATTTTTAGGTCGAACATGACGTGCATATTTTTTTTTAATGCTATCCCGATTGTCATAAAAAACAGGGGAAGTCGAAGCCCATTCAATGGGATGTCGCCCTCCTCCGATTAGAACTCCATTCGCAATCGAACAAAAAGCTCCAATTTTCGTAAACGAAATCTCGCAATCATATCCACAGAACGAATTTCGCCCTATCTGGGAATCGTAGAATATTGAGCCAGATTCAATTTTCGCTGAAGGCTCGACCCATGAATTTTTGACTGCAGCCCCCCCGAGCTTTTTTACAAACTTGGCCCACAAAAACATAAATTTAGAGTTTTGCACCCGGAATGCCTCCCCTACTCGACATCGCTGATATCGCTATTAAATGTGCTTTGTGACGCACCAAATATCCTCCAAGCATGCAGAGACTTGACAGAAAAACCGCTACGACCGGCGAATTCCATAGAAACTTGCATATAATATATATAACTAATACAATTAATAACGTAAATGCATCCAACAGTAGCTGCCAATGACTTTTACCGTATATGAACAAATGTGTTGTTGGGCTAAAAACGATCACCCCAAAAAGATACGGTGTGACAGCCGCCAGGAATCGGCCAGACATTTCCCAATCACCGCCACCTAGCAGAACTGGAAGAAGAAATGATGCCACCAAAGCAACTACTACAGACAAGCCGCCTATAACAGTGAGCTTGCATATTGTATGGCGGTAGAAATTCAATAATTCCGATGATCGGGCTCTAGCCATGTCAGCGACCTCAGTAATAAAACTATAAGCTACGGCTCCTGTAATCATTCCAAGGGGAGCTACTGCGACGCGAAATGCGACAGAGTACCCCCCCGCACTGCTGTTGCCAAAAAACCAAACCAGCAACAGCAAAGGGGAGCTCGTAAGCATAATATTTACGAGGGACGAACCTAGCTGAGAAAAGATTTCTTCATGCCTGCGCCTCAGAATCTTCATTACATTCGAGAGGCTTCTAGATATTTCATAGCGTAGCCTAACGCTGCTGCCTCGCACAACAACAATAAAAGAGACTATGAGGCCGAGAATGTATCCGCCTATCAAAGCTTTTCTACCTTCTAAAATTAGACCAAGAAGCAAACTAAACAAGAACACGGCAACGGCTTGTGCAACTCTCGCTATCGCAACCTTTTTTAAAGTCCCTGACCACACTCTTTCCGCCTGGAATAATAAAAACGCACCCCCAAAAAGAAGAGCGATCGGCAACCATCCTAGGCTGTACCTTTCGACAACGTGAGGAACTACGAAACCTAATACCGCAATCAAGACTACTAAAAACAAGGATATGGCGATAACGATAAGCATACCTCCCGAAATCAGCTGGAATGCGGCCTTTTCGGTTTTCGCCCTAGGTATCATCCAGTCCAGTCGAAATGCGCTGATCGACAGACAAATAGAATAGATGGCCGAAAATGCCGATAGCACCCCAAAGTCCGATGGTGAGAACAGGCGCGAAAGAACCGGCAGTGTTAGAAGCCCAATTAGCTGCGCACCAGTATTAGAAATAGCCAGTTGCGCAAAATTCTTTTGGAATCTATCCGTGCCGCCTATTAAGAAACTCCACCGCATTATTCGCCTTTTGACTTTTTTGCTGTTGGTCGGCCTTATGCGTCGGGAATGATGCGCCGCCTTTTGAGTAGGGGAGCCTCGATATACCCAATGCAACAGGAACCAGAAAATAAACAAACGTCTTTGAGGTTATCAAAAGGAACACTACCGAAAGCAGGGCGCTAGCGGCCAGCACAGACTCCGTCGTTCTTTTTAGTGAAAAGGACGATTTTAGAATTCGCACAAGTGGAATGCCGACGAGAAGAATAAAAAATAGAAATCCAAAAAATCCGAAGTCAGCCCATGCCGCTATCGCGTTATGCGCAAAAAGACCATCCGGGTATGCCCCAAAGCTTCCTATCAATGGATTGGATCTAATGGCATCAATCGCATAATCAAAAGCATATTGACGATCTACCCTGTTAGCATAAGCGCCAGATTCAAGCAATACTACCACTCTATTTTGTGTATAGACTTCAAATTCGCTTATATTCAAGAAAACCATCACAAACGCATTCGCAAAAAGTATTGATTTAACTATGGCACTGCCTCTTAATAGCATTATATAAATCGTTCCGCCTATAATCAAGGCTGCAAATTCACTCCGAGCTCCGATCAAAAAAAGCATCACGAGTGACGCAAGCCATTGCCCCCATATGACTAGCACATTGGTGAAACTCGCCATGGCAAGCAAGGTCATAACTAATAATACCAGTGCAAATCCTTGATATGTAGCGACCTGTGATTCAGTTCCCAATGTAAACATTCCGGCTTTTACATTAAATGCGACTACGAACGCAACAATGAGTGTTGCTGGCAAATGGATGTATCGGGCCCATTTCTCGTCAATCCGTACTAATCTAATATTGAAATAATAAGAGACCCAAACCAATGATGCGCCGATATAGTCTAAGGCAGCAGTAGGGTTCTTTGTAAGTCCAAATGCGTATGACCATATCACTATGAATGCCGAGAAAAATAATATGGCTAGATCGAGTCGGACTCCGCGCTTAAGATCTGAAAACGAGACTGCATATGAAATAGCTAAGCATGGCATTACAAGAGCAGCCACGCGAACCGTGTATCCTTCCAGAAAGGCCGACATACCCATCGAGACAAACCAGTGATATATAAAGAAACCCGGGAATTGGATAATATATACCAATGCCGCGAGCACGCCACTTAGTTTTTTTCGAGTAATCTTCAAGATTTAAGTACCAGCATTATACGATTTGTTTTAATGACATTGGGGAACCTCTAAAATTCCCGGAAATTACAGAATCGCATCCATAACTCATTGATTTAATTAAGCGCAATTTCCAGAAACTCAGGTTTTTAGAGGTTCCCATTGGTGTGTGAAGATGAGGCGATCTGTGGATTGCCACGGCTCTGTGGGCCTCGCAATTACGGTGCAGCGTTTCATGCAACAAGTCACCCAACGTATCACGTTCTGGCACGATACCACCCTACGATTGATGGTGTATCTCGTAAAACCCTTGTGGCTTAGATTGTGGTTACCGCGAGGCCCGGTTCAGTGCATGCAAGGCCACGCCGTGGTTTGTAACTGTTCAAGCGTCACTCGCACCACGCGTTCACTGCACAGTATCTGTGGTAGGACGGAGGCACGGATTTCGCCATGGGCTTGGATATAGCTGCCTTCCAGTCCGACCAGCGGGCCATCGGTGATGCGCACCGTGTCACCGATGTGGATGACTTGGGGTGAGACATCGATCACACCGTCGGCGACGGCAACGCGGAGCAGGCGGGCAATGATTGCTTCTTCCACGCTCGCGGGCTGGCCCGCAAAACGCATCAGGCAGACCACGCCAATGAAGGATCGGATGGGCGTCAAGGTTTGTAGGTGGGATCGACAGAGAAGAAGACGTAGCGTGGAAATAGAGGGAAACTCGAATAACTGGATTTTTGCTCGTCATTCCCGCGAAAGCGAGAATCCATTGTCCTTCGTACCCAATGATTTGGCGTTGCTCGTCGTAGGCTCTGGCCAGACAAATGAGGTTTTCGAGGTTCCATAGAGGCGCGATCAGTGACTTGCGCGGCTGACTTCCGGTGGCTGGGTTCACGCGACGGATTTGCGGAAACAGGCAGTGGTAATGCTGGCGCACAAGGTTCTCCAGCGCCACAGCTTCGGCACGCGATTTGGTCTGCACGTAATACCAATACCAAAACGAAGCACTCACCAGTGCGCTCATTGGACGTATTCCGGCGACAGGGCTTGTGGGGCCGAGGCCAGTTCTTGGCGCAGTGCGGCAATTTCAGCCTGCAGAGGGTCGTATTCGCGCAGCTTGCGGTTGAGGAAGGCGCGCGTCAGCCGCGTCTTGGCCTCGATGCCGGCCGGGGTCAGCAGATAGACATAACCGAGTTTGTGTGGGCTGCGGCTGAAGTTGCCGACTTTCACCCAGCCTTTGTCGATCAGGGCGCGCAGGGCGTAGTTGAGTTTGCCCAAGGAGACGCCGGTGGCGCGGGCAAGCTCGCGCTGGCTGGCCTGCGGGGCCTCGGTGAGGCGGCGCAGCAGGCTGATGCTGAGGTCATCGGTGGCGTTGGGCACGGGGTGTTCAGGACATGAACGATCGTGCAGGGTAGCGGGTGGGGGTGGGGGTTGGCAATGGGATTGGGGCGCGGGCGCGGCCCCACAAGAAGTGGGTCGCGGGCAGGGCCCGCTCCTACAGGGGGTGGGTCGGGTTCACCCCCGTTTTCACGGACACTTACGAGAAGGCCGATCGAGGCCCTGAGGAGTGTTCATGTCGAAGCGAAGGAAGTTCAGCACTGAGTTCAAGCGTGGTGCGGTTGAGCAAGCCAGCCGGCCAGGCGTCAGCTGTGCCCAGGTGGCGCGGGAACTGGGGATCCGGGATAACCTGCTGACCCGTTGGAAGCGGGAAGCCCAGATGCAGGGCAAGACCGCATTCGGTGGCACCGGGACGCCCCGGGACGAGGAAGTGGCGCGTCTCAAACGCGAACTGGCCCGGGTGCAGAAGGAGCGGGATTTTTTGCGCGAAGCGGCGACGTTCTTTGCCAAGGGATCGTCCCGAGGTATCGGGTGATCGAACGTTGCCGCGATGAGTTTCCGATTCGACTGATGTGCCGCTGCCTGAAGGTATCGGCCAGCGGCTACTACGACTGGAGCAAGCGTTTGCCCAGCGACCGACAGTGCGACAACCAGCGCCTGCTTGGCCGCATCCGCGAACTGCATGAAGACAGCCGGGGGACGTTGGGTGCTGGCCGGATGCAGGAGGATCTTGCCGAGGAAGGCGAGACGGCAAGCCTGAACCGGGTGGCACGGATCATGGCTGCTGACGGACTGCAAGGCTGGCCGCGTCCGAAGCGGCGTGGTCAGCGCGGGAGCCCCGCGCTGACGCCTCTGGGTGTGCGCAACCACCTAGAACGGGACTTCACTGCGCTGGAACCGGAGACCAAATGGGTCACCGACATCACCGAACTCAAGACCGGCCAAGGCAAGCTGTACCTGTGCATCGTGCTGGACCTGTTCGACCAGCGCGTCGTGGGCTGGTCGATGCATCACCGGCAGGACCGACAGATGGTGATCCGGGCCGTGCAAATGGCGGTCTGGCAGCGTCAGGAAAGCTATCCGGTGATCTTGCATTCCGACCGCGGCAGCCAGTTCCGAAGCGGCGATTACCAGCGCTATCTGGCGGCCAACAATCTGGTGTGCTCGATGAGTGCCGTGGGTCATTGCGGCGACAACGCCGCCTGCGAGGGCTTCTTCGGCCTGCTCAAGCGCGAGCGCGTCTACCGCACGAAGTACCCGACACTCGATGCTGCAAGGGCGGATGTGTTCGAATATATCGAACGACGCCATAACCCAAGGATGCGACGCAGAGTCATCAGACAAGACCAGAAGTTTTCAGCTCTTTCCAAACCGTCCGTGATTTCGGGGTAGAACCCGTCGGGATTGGGTCGCGGGCAGGGCCCGCTCCCACAAGGGGTGGGTCGGGATTGGGTCGCGGGCAGGGCCCGCTCCTACAAAACACCCATCAGCAAATCATCGCATCTGTGGGAGCGGGCCCTGCCCGCAACCGGGGTTTCAAGGCTCAGCTTGCGCCACGTTGTTCTTTGCCGGCCCCCCCTTGCGACCACCAGCGCCATGCGTCCGCGCACATCTGCGCCAGATCCCGCTGCGCCGTCCATCCAAGCATGGCATTGGCGCGGGCGGGGTCGGCCCAGTATTCGGCCACATCGCCGGGGCGGCGGGCGACGATTTCATGCGGGATGGGCTGTCCGGTGGCCTGCTCGAAGGCGTGCACCAGTTCCAATACACTGCATGGTTTGCCGGTACCGAGGTTGAGCGTCTCGCAGCCGGTATGGGCGTTGGCGTAGTCCAACGCTTTCACATGGGCGTCGGCCAGATCCACCACGTGCAGGTAGTCACGCACCCCGGTGCCGTCCACCGTGGGGTAGTCATTGCCGAATATGCGCAACTGTGGGCGCTGGCCGCTGGCGACCTGGACGATGTAGGGCATCAGGTTGTTCGGTTCGCCGCGCGGGTCCTCCCCGATCAGGCCGCTGGGATGCGCCCCGACCGGGTTGAAATAGCGCAGCAGCACGGCGCTGGCCTGCGGGTTGGCCGCGCACCAGTCGCCGATGAGTTGTTCCATCACCAATTTGGTGCGGCCATAGGGATTGGTGACGCGCAGCGCGGCGTCTTCCTTCACCGGCACCCGGTCGGGTTGACCATAGACGGTGGCCGAGGAAGAGAACACGAGCTGCTGCGTGCCGGCCGCTTCCATCGCCTGCATCAGCGCAATCGTGCCGCCGATGTTGTTGTCGAAATAGCGCAGCGGCTGGGCGCAGCTTTCGCCTACGGCCTTGAGCGCAGCAAAGTGGATGACCGCGTCGATGCCACCTTCGAACGCCCGGGCCAGCGCATCGCGGTCGCGGATATCGCCCTGCACGAACCGCAGCGCCCGCCCGCCCAGCACCTGCACGCGACCAAGCACCTCGGCGCGGCTGTTGCAGAGGTTGTCGATGACGGTGACAGCGTGCCCGGCGTGCAGCAGGGCCACGCAGGTATGGCTGCCGATGTAGCCGGCGCCGCCGGTGACGAGGATGTTCATGATTTGAGGATCCAACGCGCCTGTTCAAGACACTGGTCGAAATCGTGTGACTGGCCGATGGCATCGATCATCTGGAACTCGCGGCGCGCGAGCTCTGCCCGTTCCTCCATGCCTGCTAGAAATGCAGCGCCGTGCCTTGCGAACCACGGCCTCGCCGCCTCGATGGCCGCAGGTTCGGCGTTCGCCACGGCACACAGGTCATACAGGTCGCGCGCCTTGGCACGGTCGCCGAGATGCCACATCTTCTTGGCGATGATTTCGGCACAGCTCTCGACTTTGATTTCGCGCCCTTGGTGTGCAACGAGCTGCCAAGGCTGGTCTGTCAAGGAAGCACCGGCAACGATGTCGATCTCGCCTGCAGGCAGGAACAACTTGATGAATTCGGCACCTTCCTCGTACTCGGTGCTGACTTGCTCGGCCAGCTCGCTCAGCCGCGGGTTTACCCAGCCCAGGGCCTGTGGATCGGCAACGAACAGGTCGATGTCCTTGCTGTGCCGGTGGCCGATACGCAGCATCAGCACGGTTCCTCCGCCAAACGTCCAAGTCACGCCAGGCACATGCGCTTCCAGGTGTGCCATCAAGGTCAGCGCATTCGGGAACAGCGCCCGCCATGGCCCGGGACGATCCAGGTCTGGCGTGGTCATTGCCAGATGTCCCGCTTGCTCAGCACTTGGCGCGCAAGGTGGCGGAAGTGCTGCCAGGCCTGCGTCCGATCCATCCCGGATTCGCGGTGCAGTTGTTCGGCAAGCGCGGCCAGCAGCGAGATTGGTGCATCGTCCAGCAGTGCATGCAGGTACGGCGCGTCGTCGGGCGCGACGGTGCCTGCTTCCAGAATCTTGCGCAGGCGTGACGGTGCCATCGCCCGCCGGTAGCTGACGCTTGCGCTGCGCGCGGCACGCGCCAGGGCAGAGCTGCGTGCACCCGCTGCGGAAGGCACGTCTGCGCACGGATCGCGAATCGCCAGCGACAGGCCCAGCACCTCGGTCAAGCGGTTGACCCGATTCAGGCTGAGGTCGCCGACGGTGCCGTTTTCCACCTGATTGACGGTTTGCCGCGTCAAGCCGCTGAGCATGGCCACGCGCGCCTGCGTCAGCCCCATTTCGGAGCGACGGACATGCACGGCATTGCCAAGTTCTTGCAGGGTGGACATGGGGGACAGGTTATTTGCAACAAGGATTGAATGTCAAATATATCCGACATGTTGCGGTTTGAGAAAACGCCCGCCCGCCCAGCGTCTGCACGCGATCGAGCACCTCGGCGCGGCTGTTGCCCAGATGGTCGATGACGGTGACAGCGTGTCCGGCGTGCAGCAGCGCCACGCAGGTATGGCTGCCGATGTAGCCGGCGCCGCCGGTGACGAGGATGTTCATGTGTATGTCACCTTCTCGGCCAGGTCGCGGAAATAGCGCGACGGTCATATGCTTCGTTATTGCATGGATAATCGGTTTTATTCCGATTATCCATGCATTTTTATTGAGTCACAGCCGCCCATCCACCGCATCGCGGGGCAGGACGTGCTTGACATCGTAGATCACGGATTCGGGCTTGCCGAAGGCGCGGATGCCGGCCACGCCAAGCTGATGGAACTGGTCGTGGCCTACCGCAATGACGATGGCGTCATAGACGCCGTGCTGCGGGGCGGCGGTCAGTTCCAAGCCATATTCGTGGCGGGCTTCGGCAGCGTCGGCCCAGGGGTCGTGCACATCCACCGTGCAGTTGAAGCCGCGCAGGGTGTCGATGATGTCCACCACCCGGGTATTGCGCAGATCCGGGCAGTTTTCCTTGAACGCCAGCCCGAGCATGAGCACGCGGGCGCGCACCGGGTTGATGGCCTTCTTCAGCATCAGCTTCAGGGTTTGATCGGCGACGAACCCGCCCATGCCGTCGTTGGTGCGACGGCCGGCGAGGATCACCTGCGGGTGATGGCCCACTTCCTGCGCCTTGTGGGTGAGGTAGTAGGGATCGACGCTGATGCAGTGGCCACCGACCAGGCCGGGCCGGAACGGCAGGAAGTTCCATTTGGTACCGGCGGCTTCGAGCACGTCGAGGGTGTCGATGCCGAGCTTGTGGAACAGGATGGCCAGGTCGTTGACCAGGGCGATATTGAGGTCACGCTGGGTGTTTTCGATGACCTTGGCGGCTTCGGCCACCTTGATCGACGGCGCCTTGTGGGTACCGGCGGTGATGATGCTGGCGTAAAGCGCATCGACGAAGTCGGCGGTGTCCGGGGTGGAGCCGGAGGTCACTTTCTTGATGGTGGTGACGCGGTGCTGCTTGTCGCCGGGGTTGATGCGTTCGGGGGAGTAGCCGATGGCGAAGGTGTTGGCCTCCAGAGCGCCCCTCATCCGCCCTTCGGGCACCTTCTCCCCGCTTGGCGGGGAGAAGGAAGAATCGGGAGCGCCGGATGAGGGAGAGGCTTCGTAGGTCAGGCCGGATTCGCGTTCGAGGATGGGGACGCAGATTTCTTCGGTGCAGCCGGGGTAGACGGTGGATTCGTAGATCACCGTGTCGCCAGGCTTGAGGACACGGCCCAGGGCCTGGCTGGCCTTGATCAGTGGAGTGAGGTCGGGGCGCTTGGCGGCGTCGATGGGCGTGGGGACAGTGACGATGTAGACGTTGCGGTCGCGCAGATCCTCTGGGTCGGCACTGTAGCGCAGCCGGTTGGCTGCGGCGAGTTCATCTTGCGTGACCTCAAGAGTGCGGTCATGTCCGCTGCGTAGCTCCTCGACACGCGAAGCGTTGAGGTCGTAGCCGAGGGTGTCGTAGTGCTTGCCGAATTCGACGGCCAGCGGCAGGCCGACGTAGCCGAGACCGACAATGGCGATGCGGGTATTTTCAAGTCGCGTCATTATTGAAATTTCCGATGATTTGGCGGATTGAGCCGATCTGATCTCTGTTTTGGGCTGCGAGCTCCGCGCGATGAGCATCCGCAAGCGTCACTGATGGCAAAGAGGTTCATGCGTAAATCAACCTCTCGGTCAAGTCGTGGAAATAACGGGCCGACCAGATCTCCAGAACGCGGGCATCGCGCAGGAACGGGCGCACGTCGGCACGCGCCTGTTCGACGTCCAGGGCGTCAATGCGCTGCCGCAGCAAGGTTTTCAGGTCG